>Ga0209751_10005747_pt1 | contig 11626 bp, 9 predicted proteins | sample RifCSP13_1_FD_184019 | JGI IMG/M metagenome (GOLD analysis project Ga0209751, IMG submission 184019) | Soil microbial communities from Rifle, Colorado - Rifle CSP2_sed 13_1 (SPAdes) (version 2) | ecosystem: Environmental > Terrestrial > Deep subsurface > Rock core/Sediment | place: Rifle... | reverse complement strand
TTCTCTTGTCGACAAACATGTTTAATTTCCAATTACCATCCACAAACACTCAGCAGAGAGCGGGCGAAGGCAGAGCCGCTCTCTGCTGCCAGAAATGGGCTACAAATGCATGGGTGATTGCCGGTATATATGCTCGCGGATCTCGACCACTCTGCGCCGCAGGCGATCGTCTCGCTCAAGAAGATCGGCGATCTTCTCACAGCCATACATAATGGTGGTGTGGTCACGACCACCCAGGGCTTCCCCAATCTGCGGCAATGAAATATTTGATTCTTCGCGGAGCAGGTACATCGCAATCTGGCGAGGCAGGGCGACCTCATGGGTACGGTCTCTGCCTAACATCCGGTCCATGGGTATTCCGTAGGCTTCGGCGACCCGGCGCACGACTTCCAGCGGCTGCACCTCCGAACGCCGTGGGAGCAGGTCAGCCAGCGCCGACTCGACTAATTGCGGCGAAAGCGGGACCCCGCTCAGGTCGGAGAAGGCAACCGTGCGCGTCAGGGCTCCTTCGAGCTCACGAATATTCGACTGCACCCGGCGTGCGATCAATTGGACGATATCATCGGGTATCCGCCGGCCGGCCCGCTCCGCTTTCGATCTAAGAATCGCCATGCGGGTCTCATAATCCGGTGGTTGGATATCCGCCGTAAGGCCCCATTCGAAACGTGAGCGCAGCCGCTCTTCAAGCGTGACCAATGCCTTGGGCGGTCTATCTGAGGAGATCACGATCTGCTTGTTCTGCCCATGCAAGGTGTTGAAGGTGTGGAAAAATTCTTCCTGGGTTGATTCTTTCCCAGCAATGAATTGGATATCGTCGATTAATAACACGTCCATACTGCGATAGCGTTCCCGGAAGGCCTGGGTAGTATGTGATCGGATTGAGTTGATTAAATCATTGGTAAACTCTTCCGAGGATACATACAGAACATTCAATCTGCTCCCGAAGCAGTGATTACCAATGGCGTGCAGCAAGTGAGTCTTTCCCAGACCCACTCCTCCATAGAGAAAAAGAGGATTGTAGGCCAATGCGGGATTCTCTGCCACAGCCAGCGAAGCGGCATGCGCCAGTCGGTTGCTAGCCCCGACCACGTAATTGTCGAAGGTATAGCGTGGGTTCAGTTTCGGAGCAGACCCCGGTTGCTCCTCTACTCCAGCAGATTGGTCAACGATCGGCTCATTCGTAGGCTCAGATGATTCCAAACGGTGCCAGACAATAAAACGAACTTCTACGGAGCGGTTCAAAATCCCGGAAAGCAATCGCACAACAGTACTGGATAATCGGCTCTCCAGCCAGTCGCGTGCATAGGCATTATGCACGCCGATGATAAAGGTTCCATCTTCGAAGGTAACCGTTTCAGCATCACGTACCCAAGTGTCGTAGGCAGCTTTAGGCATTTCAAGCTGAAGCTGACCCTGGGCAGATTGCCATGCCAACTCTGCTTTCATCGATCCACCTCCTTATGTGGCGTTGCGGCAAAATGATTCAGCATAAAGGAATATAAAAGCTATCCTGCACCCGCGCGCCGCGGCGGGAGGATTTACCAGTTCCTATTTTCAAACCACTGAAATTACCAGCTATCGCCCCAGCCTGCAGATCTCCCCCGCATAAGCACTGGATTATTCAGGCGATAGTAAACTCAACGCAACCTGAATTTTAGCAAACTAAGAAACCATAAGCAATAGGTGTACCCTACGGAATCCTAAAAAAACCGGATAATTTAAGATTGATTATCTTAAACAAAGATTAACTATTGAGGTATCCGTGATTGAGCTCTGAAAGCCAACTATAATGCCAAACATGGGTACTTGTTTTCTTAGTACCCCCATATATACGAGGAAATCAGGTGCCCGCCATCGGTAAATGTCGAAATATGAGAATTCTTAAATCATGCTTATTTACATAAAATATTGCAGTCCAATACTCTATTCCTAAATTTGCGTTACAGAAGGCCTTAATTATAGATCGTCCTCGATTCTAAAAAAATGCTGTGCAGTCTTGTTTCACCCCAATATTTCATTCTGACATCCTTCTTATTCGGCGTTAATAGTTTTCTTGCGTTGATTTAGTAAGATGGTTACGAAAACTAACTCAGGGTTAGAGGAGGTAATTTATGGCAAAAATTATTGGTATCGATTTAGGTACTACAAACAGTGTTGTTGCAGTTATTGAGGGTGGTGAAGCCACAGTGATTCCAACTGCGGAAGGCTCTCGCCTGCTCCCTTCTGTGGTCGCCTTTTCCAACAATGGGGAGCGCCTGGTCGGACAGACTGCGAAACGCCAGGCTGTGATTAACGCCGAAAACACGATTTCCTCAATCAAACGCTTTATTGGTAGGCGTTTCGAAGAAGTCGAGGCGGAACGCAAGATCGTCCCCTTCGAAGTGGTGAAAGGTCCTGCGGGGGATGCCCGGGTGCGCGTTCCAATAACCGGGAAAGAATACAGCCCGCAGGAGATATCCGCCATGATCCTGGGCAAGTTGAAGGCAGACGCAGAAGCCTACTTGGGTGAGCCTGCGAAGCAGGCGGTGATCACTGTACCGGCTCACTTCAATGACAGCCAACGGCAGGCAACGAAGGACGCGGGTAAGATCGCCGGGCTTGAAGTGCTTCGCATTATCAATGAGCCCACCGCCGCGGCTTTAGCCTACGGTCTGGATAAGAAAGAAAACCATACCATCCTGGTCTTCGACCTGGGTGGCGGAACCTTCGACGTCTCAGTTCTGGAGGTAGGTGAAGGAGTGATCGAAGTAAAAGCCACGAACGGAGATACCCACCTGGGTGGAGATGATTGGGATGAACGTATCGTAAACTGGATCGCCGACGAATTCCAAAAGGAGCAAGGGATCGATCTGCGCATGGACCGGCAGGCCCTGCAGCGCCTGCGCGAAGCTGCCGAAAAGGCCAAGATCGAGCTGTCCAGTGTGATGGAGACCGAGATCAATCTCCCTTACGTGACTGCCGATGCTTCTGGGCCCAAACACTTGCAGATCAAGTTGTCCCGGTCTAAATTTGAACAGCTGACCGAGGATCTGGTGGAAAGACAACGCGGCCCCTTCACCGCTGCGTTGCGCGACGCCAATCTCAAGACCAGCGATATCAAGGAAGTGGTACTGGTCGGTGGCGCTACCCGCATGCCCATGGTCCAAGACCTGGTTCGCTCGTTAACGAACAAGGAACCTCACAAGGGTGTCAATCCTGACGAGGTGGTGGCCATCGGTGCTGCTATCCAGGCCGGCGTTTTGGGTGGAGAGGTCAAGGACGTACTGCTCCTGGATGTCACCCCGCTCTCGCTTGGTCTGGAGACCCTGGGTGGCGTGATGACCACCCTGATCGAACGCAACACCACCATCCCGATCAAGAAGTCAGAGACTTTCTCGACCGCGGAGGATAACCAGACAGCGGTAGATGTTCACGTATTACAGGGAGAACGCCCTATGGCAGTCGATAATATGAGCCTTGGACGTTTCCGATTGGAGGGCATTCCACCAGCACCGCGTGGTGTCCCCCAGGTAAATGTAACTTTCGACATCGATGCGAACGGGATCCTTAACGTGTCCGCCAAGGATCAGGCCACCGGCAAAGAGCAGAAGGTCACCATCACCGCTTCGACCAACCTGGACAAAGGCGAGATCGAAAATATGATCCGCAACGCCCGGGAGCACGAGGGCGAGGATCGCCGGCGCCGCGAGCTGGTGGAGGCCCGCAACACAGCCGACAGCCTGGCTTACCAGACGGAGAAAACACTGCATGAACTGGGAGATCGTTTGCCTGAAACCGACCGAACCAATATCCAAAACAAGATCCGCAACCTGCGCGAATCTATGGAAGGAGATGATGCGGCAGCCATCCGGCGACAATCGGAAGATCTGCAGAACGCATTCCATGCAATCAGCCAACAGGTGCATGCCCAACAAGCCCAAGCAGGAGGCAACGGTCAAGACCCGGTCTCCAGAGAAGAGGCAGGAGACGTAGTCGAGGGCGAGTTCCGCGAAGCTTAAATCTAGTCTGGCAAACCGATCCAACCCCCGCAGGTCTGCTCTATACAGCTCTGTCCGGGGGTTGTTTGCTTTTTAGGATATAATCGTGCCCAGCATGATCGAAAACCAAACCTCCCCCTCGGTCGGTTCATTCATTCCCGCAGCGGTGATCCTTGGCCTGGCTGGCTGGGGTGGCCTGGTTGCTTTGGTCAACTACACCTCACCCACGGTAGGCCCACGCTGGTTGTTCTTCTTCCTGGGCGTGCTCGCCCTGACCGGGACTCTCCTGCCCGTCTTCGCGTTTCTCAACCGCCGGTTTCCTTCCTCCCCTCCTGCCTCGTCCAACATGATCTTACGGGAAGCCATCTTGACAGGGATTTATTTCCCCACTCTAGCCTGGCTGCAACTAGGCCGGGTACTGACACCCGCCCTGGCTGTGATCCTGGCTCTAGGATTGATCGCCATCGAGGTCTTACTGCGCATGCGCGAGCGCAGCCAATGGAAACCGTAGAACTGGAAATCCGCTAGAGTAGTAGAGGACAAACCGGTTCTCGTCAACGATTTCCGTATGAACGACCTGCGCTTACTCCCTTCGGTCGACCAACTGCTGCAAACAGAGGAAATCAAAACCTGTATCGACGCCTATGGCAGGCCGCTTACCCTCCAGGCGATACGTGAAGTTCTCGCCGGAGTGCGTGAGCGGCGATTGGAGATCGAAGCAGTCCCAGGCCAGCCGTCGCTGGTCGACCTGATCGAGCGCAGTCTGGCCTCCTGGACGGCGACCACCCTTCAGGGCTTGATCAATGCCACCGGGGTTATCCTGCATACCAATTTGGGCCGGGCTCCTCTGAGCACAGCTGCCCTGGAGGCGATTCGAGAAGTATCCCAGGGATACAGCACGCTGGAGTACGACCTCCCTTCCGGGAAGCGAGGTTCCAGGGCGGTGCACGCCGAGGATCTACTAAAGCGGCTCACCAACGCAAAATCTGCAATGGTCGTCAACAACAACGCCGCGGCTGTCCTGCTAATTCTGTCTGCCTTTGCCCGGCGGCGGACCGTCGTCATTGCCCGTTCGCAATTGGTCGAAATCGGCGGTGGATTCCGCGTTCCGGATGTTATGAAGCAGTCCGGAGCCAGGCTACTGGAAGTGGGAACCACCAACCAGGTCCACCTGTACGATTACGAGCGCGCCCTCGAGGAGCAGCCGGTCGCCGCAGTAATGCGCGCCCACCGTTCGAACTTCCAGATTATCGGCTTTACCAGCGAGCCAGGCTTGGCTGAGATTGTCAACGTTGCGCACCGGGCTGGGGTCATTGTGTTCGATGACCTGGGCTCTGGGTCGTTACTCGACACTACCCGATTTGGACTGGCGCACGAGCCGATGGTCCAGGAATCTCTTGCGGCAGGGGCTGACCTGGTCTGCTTTTCTGGCGATAAACTACTCGGTGGACCGCAGGCGGGAATCATCCTCGGCCGCGCCGATCTTATGGCAAAAATCCGGAAACATCCCCTGGCAAGAGCCATTCGAGCCGATAAGCTGTGTCTCGCCGCTCTCAACGCAACATTGCTTCATTACTTAAAGGACGAAGCCCGGCAAGAAATCCCGGTCTGGCGAATGATCGCTGAGCCCGCCAGACGGATTGAAGTTAGAGCCAGGCGATGGGCTCAGGAGCTGGAGCAAGGCTCGGTCATCGCAGGGCAGTCTACAATTGGGGGCGGCAGCTTGCCAGGGGAAATCCTCCCTACTAGCCTGCTCGCCTTCGAAGTATCCAATCCTGACCGGGCAGCGGTCCGGTTGCGCCGTTCCATCCCGCCGGTCATCGCCCGCGTTCAGGATAATCTGCTGGTTCTTGACCCGCGCACGGTATTCCCAGAGCAAGAACCAGCGCTTCTGGCTATCTTAAGATCAAGCCTAAACTCATACCGACCCGAAAAAAGCAACTCGAAGCGGAGCCCCCAAAAAACATGAAAAGCGACCTCGATCAATTGATGCAAGATTACGAGCTGGACGCCATCTTGATCACAGGGCCGGCCCAGCACAATCCAGCGATGTTCTATCTGACGGGAGGCGTTCATTTGACCAACGCCGATCTCGTCAAGAAACGCGGCTCCGAACCTGTCCTATTTCACTACCCCATGGAGCGGGATGAGGCCGCCAGGACCGGAATGGCGACCCGCAACCTCGGGGAATACAAGATGGGTGAGCTACTTAAACAGACCAACGGGAATCTGCTCCAGGCAGACATCCTGCGTTATCAAAAAATGCTCACCGATGTTGGGTTGACCGAAGGGCGTCTCGGCCTATATGGAAAAATCGACGCCGGTGAGGCTTACTCAGTTTTCTCAGGGCTTCAGGAGGCCCTTCCCGGTCTCACCATCCTCGGCCAGATGGGCGACTCGATCTTGCTCCAGGCTATGGCGACGAAGAGCGAGGACGAGATCGAACGCATGCGGCGAATTGGGCGCACGACGATCGAGGTGGTCTCTCTGGTCGCAGATTTCTTAACCGGGCACGCCACCAGAGGTGAAATACTTGTAAAGGAAAATGGTTCACCCTTGACTATCGGCGATGTAAAAAACAAGATCAATCTTTGGCTGGCAGAGCGCGGCGCCGAGAACCCTGAAGGTACGATCTTCGCCATCGGTCGCGATGCTGGTGTCCCACACAGCAGCGGGAACCCGCAGGACTACCTTCGCCTGGGACAGACGATCATCTTCGATATCTTTCCATGTGAGGCTGGTGGAGGCTATTACTATGACTTCACCCGTACCTGGTGCCTGGGCTATGCCACAGACGAGGTGCAGAAAATCTACGCGGACGTCCTGGCAGTTTACAAACAGGTCATGAGCGATCTTAAAGCAGACTCCCTTTGTCGAGAATACCAGAAATTGGCCTGCGAGATATTTGAAGATCTCGGCCATCCTACCATCCAGGGCAATCCACAGACAGAAAATGGATACGTCCATAGCCTGGGTCACGGGCTGGGACTGCACATCCACGAGTACCCGCGCATCAGCATGGCAGCCGGCATCGAAGACCGGCTCGTCCCTGGCTCTGTGGTAACCATCGAGCCCGGCCTGTATTATCCGGAGCGCGGGCTCGGGGTGCGGCTGGAAGATACGGTTTGGGTTCGCCCGGACGGTCAAATGGAAATCCTGGCTGAATACCCTTTGGATCTCGTCTTACCCATGCGCTCTATCTGAAAGCAGCTCGATATATGGCCTCTTTACAGCCCCGCACCATTTTTCCAAACCATCCGGTACGCATCCTGGGGATCGAGACTTCCTGCGACGAGACAGCTGCCTCAGTCGTAGAACAGGGTCGGGTCATCCTCTCCAACTGGGTCGCCTCGCAGGCAGACCTGCACGCCCAGTTTGGCGGCGTTTACCCAGAGGTCGCCTCCAGGCAACATATCCTGACGATCTACACAATAGTAGACCAGGCTCTCCAGCACGCTCACCTGACGCTAGGGGATTTGGATGCCATTGCCATCACCCGTGGACCCGGTCTCCCCGGTTCTTTGGTGGTCGGCTTGAACCTGGCAAAAGGGCTTGGTTTGGGCACCGGGTTACCTTTGATCGGTATCAATCATCTGGAAGCTCACATCTATTCTGCCTGGCTTTACACGCCAGAAAAGGCGCCCCCTCCGGAACCACAATTTCCCCTTTTGGTTCTGATCGTCTCCGGCGGGCACACAGAACTGGTGTTAATGAAGGATCATCTAAGATATGAGCGATTAGGTGCTACTCTGGACGATGCAGCCGGCGAAGCATTCGACAAGGTTGCCCGCTTGCTAGGGCTGGCTTACCCGGGTGGGCCCTCGATCCAGAAAGCAGCAGATGGCGGCAATGCAGCTGCCTTCGATTTCCCGCGCGCCTGGCTGGAAGGCAGCTGGGATTTTTCTTTCAGCGGCTTGAAGACCGCCGTGCTGCGCGAGGTGCGTAAAATCGAAGCTGGCGAACAGCCGCTGCCAGTCAGCGATCTGGCTGCCAGCTTCCAGGCCGCGGTTGTCGACGTCCTGGTCGGGAAGACGATGGCGGCAGCCGCCCAATTCGATGCTAAGGAAATCCTGGTGGCTGGCGGCGTCTCCGCCAACCGGGCGTTGCGGAACGCCTTCCAATCCCGGGCCAACTGTCCGGTTCATATTCCACCGCTCTTCTTGTGCACCGATAATGCCGCCATGATCGCCGGGGCCGGTTTCATCCGCTTCCTGGCAGGCCAGCGAGATCCATTGAACATGGACGTGCTTCCCAACTGGCCCCTCTCCGAGCTGTGAGTTCCTTCATTAAAAACCAAACCGCCCTTTGGGGATGGCTCCGATTCCCCGTGGGCGGTTGTAGTGAGGAGAATGCAACTATCATTATATGCACGCACCTGAAGCGTGCATGAAGAGAACTTTAAGGATTGGTTAGAAATATATCCTTCAACAATTCTCTATTCTTCTAATACTGCCTGCATTTGTTCTATCGATATCGGTCCCTGGCGTACGATCATCAGTTCCTGAGTTGTACAGTCTACCACCGTAGAGGCTACCCCTCCCGGCGTGGTTCCCCCATCCAGGATGAGATGTATCCGGCCTCCAAGCTGGGCCAACGCCTCCCGAGCAGTGCTGGCTGTCTCGCGCCCGGATAGGTTGGCCGAAGTAACCGCCAGCGGGCCGGTTTTTCGGAGCAAGGCGCGCGCCACCGGATGGTCGGGAACCCGCACCCCGATCGTAGGGAGGGGGGATAAGATATCGGGCAGGCTGGGATGGCGTGGGACGATCAAGGTCAAAGGACCGGGCCAGAACCGCTCTGCCAGGCGCTGGGCAACTCGATTGGGGGATTCCGATACCTTTCTTAAATCAATGATATCCGCCACAAGCACAGCAATAGCGCGGGTGCTGTTGCGGCCCTTAACGACGAACAGTCTTTCGATATATTCAGCGTTATAAGGGAGGGCTGCCAGGCCGTAAACAGTATCGGTCGGGAAAACCACCAGTCCGCCGTTGTTAAGTACATCGGTGGCGTGCTGGAGAGCGATAGGGTGATCGGCCTGAAGGACTTCAGTCTTCATACTTAAAATTTTAATTCATCCCCCATATGATGCGCAACCCATCCAGGGTCAGCCAGGGCGCGATCACCTGGATAGCATTCGTCTCGGCGGCCACGACCTCCGCCAGACCGCCGGTGGCGATAACGGTCGTATCAGATCCTAACTCCTGACGAAAGCGAACAACCATCCCCTCAACCAGGCTAACATAGCCAAAAAGCAGTCCGGACTGCATGGCATGCACGGTATTGCGCCCGATAGCAGCCGGCGGTCGTTGCAGGTCCACGCGCGGCAGTTTGGCTGTCCTCAGGAACAGGGCTTCGGCAGCAATCCCGATACCCGGAGCGATGGCTCCGCCCAGGTAATCCCCCTCCCGGGTGATCGCATCGAAGGTGGTCGCCGTGCCGAAGTCGACGACACAGGCCGGCGTGCTATACAGGTGCTGGACAGCGGCTGCATCCGCGATCCGGTCTGCGCCCACCGCGCGCGGGTCTTCGTATCGGATGCGTACGCCGGTTTTCACCCCGGCGTCGACGACCAGTGGGTCCAGCCCAAGATACTGTCTGCAGGCCTGGGCAACCCTCCCGGTGAGCGGTGGGACGACCGACGCCAGGCAAATGCCGGTAAGCTCATCAGGTTTTCGCCCGGCATGCTCGAGCAGGCCTATGAACTGCAGCCCGTATTCATCCGGCATCCGTTCGTGATCGGTCGCCAGACGCCAGCGGGGGCCTAAGTGATCTCCATCGAACAGGCCCAGGGTGAGGTTGGTGTTGCCAATATCGACGGTAAGCAGCATAGTCCAGGATTCATCCTTCAAGAAGCAGGTTGTCGATCAAGCGGGTCTTTCGAAAGAAAATAGCCATCGAAAGCAGGGCGCGCTCCACCCGGCTCTCCAATTCTACTAGCGTATCCGGGTCAGCGCAGGAGACATACTGCAAGTTCGCCAACGGCTCGTCCTGGATGGTGTCTATCATGACATTCCGCAGGGTATCTGGCTGGCGTTCCCCGGAGAGGAAGGCCTGCTGCGCCATGGTCAGGGCTTGGTACAGCACGACTGCAGCCCGGCGTTCATCCGGGTTCAAGTAAACGTTGCGGCTCGACTTGGCCAGCCCATCCGGCTCGCGCACCGTCGGGCAGACGATCACCTGGATCGGGAAATTCAGATCCTGCACCATGCGGCGGATCACGACCGTTTGCTGGGCATCCTTTTGACCAAAGTAGGCCCGGTCTGGTTGGACCCAAATGAACAGCTTGGCGACGATCGTCGTCACACCGCGGAAGTGTCCTGGCCGCAACGCACCTTCGAGCATCTTCGTCACATCCTCCACGATAACCCACGTTTGAAATCCGGGAGTGTATAGGGATTCTGATTCAGGAGCCCAGACCAGGTCGACGTTTTCCAGGCGGAGTAAAGCCAGATCGCGCTCGAGATCGCGCGGGTAGGCCGCCAGGTCCTCGCCCGGTCCGAATTGGGTAGGATTGACGAAAATACTGGCTACCACACTTTTGCATTCCGCGCGCGCCCGCCTTACCAGTGACAGGTGCCCTTCGTGAAGATACCCCATGGTGGGGACGAATCCCACCGGCTCTTCCAGGTTTACACGGGCAGATCGTAAGTCAGGGAGCCTGGTGACGACTTTCATTCTATTCGCCCCAGATAATTCAGCGGATGGTGCGGACGTTGTCCCGACACCACCCGTTTTTTATTTGGTTTCGATCTGGATTTCAAAGCCGCTGGCTGTCCCTCCGGCTCCACCTCCATTGCGCTGACCAGTTCCCACAACAGCCGGTTAATGGGAGTCGCCACCCCGGTCGACTCGCCTGCGCGGATGATCGCCCCATTGATTGAGTCGATCTCAGTAGGCGAATCCCGCAGGACGTCTCTCAACATCGAGGAGAGGTTGCTCTCCGTCATTCTGGCGACGTCTTCCACGGCCAGGATTGGATCGGGAAAGGGAAGCTGGATACCCAGGGCAGCGGCGACTAGTGCGGCCTCTCGGGCAGCAATCCCCATCAGGGTGCGCGCCGTTGGACGCCGGAGAAGCTCCCCATTCGGCACACGCAGCAGCGCAGTCAGCGGGTTGATGGCCGCGTTAATCACCAGTTTCCCCCACAACAAGGCGTTCGCATCATTAACAATTTCGACTGTGAATCCAGCGGCGCGCAGGAGGTCGGCCAACCCAACTACCCGCGGGTGTGCACTGATGGAGATCTTCCCATTTCCGCCTACTCGGACGCGGCCGGGAGCCAGCAGGGTGGCTCCAGCAGTGGTAACCCCCAGAGCCGCGCGGGCTTCCCCGATGGAACCGGCGAGCACCTGGTAGTTGTCCAGCCCGTTTTGCAGGGTTAGCGCCACCCCATTCGGGCTCAAGCAATCAGCTAGCTGCCGGGCGGCGCGTTTTGTCTGCCAGGACTTGACCAGAACCAGGGCTTGTTTCGCTCCGGCGCAGAGCAGTGGATCGTCCGTCGCTTCGACCGGATAGACGCGCTCTTCCCCTTGTTCATCCACCAGGTGAACCCCGTTCTTTTGAAGCGCTTCCAGGCCTTCCTGCCAGGTGCCTAGAAGCGTTACCTGTCTCCCGATTGCCGCCAGGCGAGCGGCGAACAGGTTCGCCAT
>Ga0209751_10005746_pt1 | contig 11628 bp, 15 predicted proteins | sample RifCSP13_1_FD_184019 | JGI IMG/M metagenome (GOLD analysis project Ga0209751, IMG submission 184019) | Soil microbial communities from Rifle, Colorado - Rifle CSP2_sed 13_1 (SPAdes) (version 2) | ecosystem: Environmental > Terrestrial > Deep subsurface > Rock core/Sediment | place: Rifle... | reverse complement strand
GTACTCGCAGGCTGAAGCCTGCGGCTACGGTGTCAGATAGACGAAGGCGTTTAGGGGAGGGAGGTTTTCTACTGACTGACTGACTGACTGACTGACTGACTGACTGACTGACTGACTGACTGACTGCAATTTGCTGGCCATGTGAGGGTCGAGGCCTGGGAGTAATCCCCCCTCACCCCCCTTTAGAAAAGGGGGGGATTTCTGTAGAACGGCTGGAGTCGTTGCACTCTGGGGTCTAAGAAAACGGGTGATAGTTTGGATCATGATAAGGCCCTCCTGATTCAGGGGTTGTCTTTTTCTCATTTTTGGATATAATAACAAGTGCTAATCTCCATAATTGCTGGTATATAATGCCTCAAACGAAACAGTATCAATTCACCGTCATCATAGAACCCTGCGAAGAGGGCGGCTACTTTGCCCGGTGTCCTGCCTTTCCCGGCTGTCATGTTGAGGGTGAGACCTATGAAGAAACCCTCAGCGAGATGCGGGCGGCCATCCAGAATTTCATAGAAGACTATCTTAAAAGTGGTGAACCCATCCCTGAAGATGAGGTAACTGTAACATCCCTTAAGATTGCTGTATGAGCCCCCGCTTTCCGGCTATGACCTCCAAGGAAGTCATAGCCATTCTACGAAAACTGGGTTTTGAGTTCCTACGCCAATCTGGCTCCAGTCATGCTATTTATAAAAGAGCATCGGATGGCAGACGGACTACTGTGCCCATCCATCCAGGTAAACTAATCAAACGAAAGACCCTCAAATCCATCATCGAAGATACTGGCCTATCCATCGATGAATTTATAAAACAACGGCATAAATAAAAAAGCCGGACTGCTGAAATGGCAATAATCCAATAAATTATTGTCACCTCGGCAGCCCGGCTGGCATTACCCCCTCACCCTAACCCTCTCCCGCAAGGGGAGAGGGGATTAGTTTATGAGGATGCATATAAAAATGCCCCGTGGCTTTGCGCCCTGCCGTCACCGGCAGTTTGCCTTGATAGAAGGTGCTATTAAGTTGTTATTGGAAATCTAAGGGTGATATCTGAAGATGCACCCCTCCTTTCAGTTTCAGTTAAAATTACTATGTAATTTTCATGCCTCAGAAGCTAATTTTTAGACTTCTTAACTCATTGAAAAATCTACATATTTAAAGATATTACCATTGTGTAGATTTTAGTGATTGTGTAATATTTCTACAATAATTACGTGGTTATTATGGCCTTTCATTGACTAATTCTTTGACTTTCAATGAGATTTCAATGGACAGAATTTGTGCACAAATCCATTTTCTTCTGTTACCAGAAGATACAGTTACGGGAGTAGAAATCTGATTATCCTGGGTAGTGTTATGTCAAATGTGTCATGTAATGTGATACCAATATGATCTTGACTGCTATATGCAATTCTGGTATCTTACTGCATAAATAATAATTATTTTGTGCAGTTTACACATGAAAAACATAGTTTTGAGCCATAAAGTTGAACGAGACAATCTCCTGAAAGACACTTATGTATTAAGAAAAGGACTCGATGCTGCACAGGAAAGTATAAAGAACACCCTCATCAAGGTTATTATTGGTCCGAGAAGGGCAGGTAAGTCTGTATTTGCAATAGAGATGCTGAGAGGATTTAATTTCGCTTATCTGAACTTTGATGATGAAAGATTGGTTGGAGTTTCTGATTATGATGACCTGATAAAGGCCATCAGGCAGGTATATGGAGATACAAAATATATCCTATTTGACGAGATACAGAATGTCCGGAACTGGGAGCTATTTGTAAACAGACTCAACCGCAGCGGATTCAACATAGTGATCACAGGATCAAACTCACGGCTCCTCAGTAGAGAGCTTGCTACCCATCTGACAGGAAGGTTCATCCAGTTCCAGATACTCCCCTTCTCCTTCTCTGAGTTCTTACAGGCAAAAGGGTTTATCATTGACGAGACTCTTGAGTTGAAGGAGAGACAAGGGCTTCTTCTAAAACATTTAAGTGATTATCTGACTTCCGGTGGGTTCCCGGAGGTTGTAGTCAAAGGTCTCGAGTATGGGAATTACATATCTACACTTTTTGAGAGTATCCTGTTTAAGGACATTGTGAAGAGATACAATATAAGATATGCAAAGAAACTCTATGACCTGGCCATTTTCCTGATAACAAATCATTCATCGCTATTCTCATATACGAAGTTAAAAGATCTCCTCGGTTTCCGGAGTGTGCATACAGTGGAAAACTATGTTGAGTATCTCTCTGAGGCATTCCTTATATTCAATATAGAAAGATTTTCTCATAAGTTACGGGAACAGATAAAGAGTCCCAGGAAGGTCTACTCTTACGACCCCGGGGTAATCAATGCGGTAAAATTCAAGATAACACCTGACATCGGAAGAGTAATGGAGAATGCAGCGGCCATAGAACTGATTAGAAGGGATACGGAGATATATTATTACAAAACCGGTGATGGTAAGGAGGTGGACCTTGTTGTTAAGGAAGGGCTTAAGATAGAACAACTGATTCAGGTCTGCTACGATATGGAGAACCACCTCACAAAGAAGAGGGAGATCAGGGGACTTATCAAGGCCTCGGAAGAGTCCGGGTGCGAAAATCTGATGGTCTTGACCTGGGACCATGAGGGAGAAGAACGCGTGGGCACGAGACTAATTTCCTACGTTCCGATGTGGAAATGGTTAACTCGCGAGAAATTCTGGGGAAATTCTGGGGACAGTAGATCTAATTCTCTTCATTAAGAAGGACCCTCGCCTTCTTTTCATCTCCTGCCATTTTATCCCCGGCATCCTCAGACTTCTTCATGGTCTCATCATAGCTCCTCCTTTCCGGTTACTTTGGTTTATATGCCAGCCAGAAGGTCAAAATGCCCTTATAGTGTCCTACCGTTTCCACCTGATGAAACCCTGCCTTTTTGAAACAGGATGGCAGCCGGCCGGCAATGTGGTCTTTTGTAAACTTTGAGAGATATAGCACCCAGACTATTAGCCACCATAACGGGTTGGTGGGGCGGTAGATATCCACTGCCAACAGGCGTCCGCCAGGCCTTAGCACGCAATATATCTCAGTCAATCCTGTGAGCTTAAGATCCGGAGGAAGGTGATGGATCATGAGGCTTGAAAGGACACAGTCAAAGCTATTGTTCTCAAATGGGAGGTTTTCAATCGTTGCCACCCTGAACTCGGCATTGCTCTTTTCAATAGCGGCATTCTCTTTTGCAATGGAAATCATCTTTGTTGCCGCATCTATTCCAACCGCCCGGCCTTCCTGGCCAACGATCTCTGCCGCCAGCCGGGTTAAGACTCCCGTGCCGCATCCCACATCCAGAACCCGTTCGCCCGGATTCAGGGCAGCATAGCGTAATGTTGCATCCCTGAAGACCCGGTCAAGACCGAATGCAGCACATAATTTATCATAAACAGGGGCAAACCAGTTCAGTGACATGCAAGACCCTTTCATCGTAGTTCCTTTTTGCATTTGCACCAGACACACGTGCAATCTTCGCTATGGCAGCCTTTATCAACAAGGCTGCTCTTATGCCACCACCTTGCAAGCGGATAAATAAGCATCTTCCATCGGGATGGATTGTATTGCCTTCTTACCTTTGTAGCGGCATCCCCTTTCGCAAGCCAGCTTATGAAAAATGTATAACCCCTGTTCCCGAGACATTCATAGAGGAAACGGTTTACGAGTGAAATCCTCTGCCGTGGCAGAAGCTCCGTTTTTAATAACGCTACATAGTCACTGCTTTCGATGATACTCATTGCCGCAAGATAGCCGGAGACCATCGCATACCTGAGTCCAAAACCCCAGAGACAGTCCTGAAACCCGGCCGCCTCACCTGTGTAATATTTCCCGCTCTCATAGAGAGGCCCTCCAATGAAGAAGTTCCCGTAACCGCCAAACTCCTTTTTATTCGTTATGTCCAGAGAAGGGAATATTCTCTTGAATGTTTCAACTGTCCTTTCAAAATATTCTCTCTCTCTTTTAAAATCCCTGAACATGCAGGTAGTCAGGGTTCCCTTGCCGTTATGAATTAAAAGGTAGGCATATCCCTTGGTAGCAAGTCTGTCGTCCAGAATGGCGGCTGCCATATCTTCCGTGGTGGTATCAAAAATAATCCCCTTTGCAACAGCATCCGCAGCCCTGGGGCCGATGCTCACAATACCCCCCCTTTCCAGCTTCTCAACCCTCTTGCTGAACACCACTTGAACCCCTGCCTCTAAGGCTATTTCCAGAAGCCCTCTATCAAGACAACCTGGGGCATCGCCTCTTTGCACAAGATAAAAAAGGGGGATGTCCGACCTTATCACCGTCTGGTTCAGGTTGGCATCGAATACTGTAAGCTCATTGTATGGATGGCAGACAAAATATCTGCCGGGTTGACCTATGCCGATCCTCTCCAGGAGAAGTGTGACATCCTCTTTCGTACTCCAGTTCTCGAGACCCTGATAGTCGCCATGAAATCTGTGACCCACACCTGATTTCTCCTCATAGACTGTTACAGTATAGCCGGCCCTTGCCAGGTTGATGGCAGCCACCAGGCCGGATGGCCCGGCGCCGATTATCTCAATTTCTTTTTTCATCTCTCATCTGATCTTCTATTGTTCCATAACTACATGCTTCGAAAATACATTATCTATCTTTTCAGGATGTCCTCTCTCGCTCCGCATGTCCAATCTTCGGGATAAACATGGGAATCCTCCCCATATATTGTTTATACTCATCCCCGAAGGTCTTGATCATCTCCACCTCTTCCCTTCTCGCTAAGCGGTAATAGATAAAGACGAGCACGGGAAACATCAGGGCTGTAATGATCGTGGGCCACTGGATAAGCATCCCGATCATGACAACAAAGAGTCCGGAATACTGAGGGTGTCTCACATAGGCATACGGCCCCTCCGTTACCAGGCCGTCCTTTGCACCGTGGATCAATTTCCAGCCCTTCCACATGATTGCAAAACCGATAAAGGTCAAACCGTTACTGATAATATGAATTACTGTCATCATCAGTGCCCCGCCGCCGAAAAATGTAAGCCATAGATGTCCGCTTGCATGGGAAAAGGGATTTAATGCAGGATATCTGCGTCCCAGAATGGCGGTCAGGATATAGATGGTCAGCGGGATCCCGTACATCTCTGTAAAGAGGGCGACAAAGAACCCAAGTGTTACCCCCATGGCACGCCATTCCCGCTTTTTAAATGGGGTGAGAAAACTCAGGATAAAAAAGCCAAAAAGGGCAACATTCACTAATACAAGGAACCAGAAGCCATAAGCATATGAGATATTTTCACCATGCATATCTTTATCTCCTTACCTGTCTTTCCCGGATCTATGCTCCGTATCATTCATTTTCATTCTTTTTCCCCTGGACGGATTCATTTCCCTTAAGCCACATCTCATAGAGTGAGACAAATACCTGGGCCCCGAAGGCAAACCCCATCAGGACTCCTCCAATGATCACGGTATAGGCAAAGGCCGGCTGGAATTTTGTGAACCACCACGAGCCTATGTCTATCCACATCGCTAAAAAGGGGAGAGCAATAATGGCCGTCTTTAAATATGAATGAATCTCACTCAGGGAAAAGATGATCCCGGTCAATATAAATATGAAACTCATCCCGAAGAGGTGGATATGGGAGACACGGGAAAGGGTCCTGATAGACTCCCCAAGGTCTATGTCTGTGATAGCCCTGACCTCCTCATAGGTCGTCAGTGGAATTAAACCTGAGGCGGGACGATGACAAGCGGTGCAATTCTGATCAAATATCGGCTTTACCTTTAAGAAGCCCCCGGCAGCAGCGCCCTTCTTGATCCAGAGGGATATCTCCTTTTTTTCATCAGGAGACAGCCTCTCTCCCATGCCCCCTCTCAGGGCCTTTTCAAGGCGGGTATTCCCCGGGTTCCCATAATATTTATGGATAGTCGCCTGGAGAAGTCCGATGCCTGACTCTCTGTGTGGCTCTACATCAATGAAGTAGAGATAGGCCAGGGCAAATATATAGGCAGCTCCTATCGTCAGAAGAAAAGAGGTAAAGAGCACCTTTACCGGAACCGGAAGACCCTTTAAGCTGGGGAACATATATTACTCCCCGTACTCGCCCCCCCTTTGATGGGGGGAGGGAATTAAGAAAGGCTATTTGTTGTCGTACTGGAAGTTGAACTGAATATCCCTGTTTCCAGTCCTTACAGAAATATCAAACCTGTATGTGCCTTTAGCGTGCATATCGAGGGAGTTCATAAAGGAGAACATCTCTCCCATTTTCATGCCTGCGAGCTTCTTTTCTATAAGACTACCATCTGGCATTTGAACTTTTGCATTGACATCTGCCTCTGTGATTGCCTTCCCTGTCTTTGCATCCTCGAGTATCAGATCAACCATATTCTTAGACGGCGTGACCTTCAGGGTCGCCTTTATGCCCTTCTCTATCTTACTCTCACCGGCTGAAGGGTCATGTCTCATTTCTCCCGATGAAGCACCAGCGCTTAATATGAGCATTACAGAGATAGCCGTAAAACTTACCCTCAGAATTTTAAGCATTGTTCCCATCCCCTCCTTCCGGGTTGTTCTTGTTACGCCGGCATCTCAAATATATTCTACGCAGCGTAGAATGTCAAGGGAAAAAGAATCCAGATGCCTACCGAAAAATCACCTTAAGGTGCTGTACTGGTAGCCTCAGTGGATTCACTGAGAAAAAGTGTCATGCGGAAAATGGTTCACCCATCCGATAGAATAGAAACTTAAATCTGCCCAATATACCTACACTCCCTATGAATGAGTAAATAATACGCCGGGTCCGTAATCACCGCGTCAATTCCGTAATGGTACAGGCATCAGGCCTTCAGCAATGGGATACCGCAAAAGAAAATTACGCACCAACTCAGCCGTCTTCTCAGGCTGATCCATAAAAGCAAAATGTCCGGCCGTCTGGACGGTCTGGTACTCTGCCTGACTGATACGATTGCGTGCATACGCTGCATACCTTTCCGGAAGTACCGTATCATGGTCTGAATGAATTATCAGGACAGAAAAGTCAATATATTCGATCATGGCCGGGATGTACAATGACTTAATATCCTGGCTCAAATCAGTCATTCGGGCCTGCACTGCCGGGAGCCGTTCCTTCTTCTGAATCGGTTCAAACAAGCATCTTTTGAGTATTCCCGGACCAGGTTACTCCTTCGAATCCATTGACGCTGATGACTGTTCTGATATGTTCCGGAAAATGATGTCCAAAGGCAACGGCAAGACCGCCGCCTTCTCCTGCACCAAGGACGTGCATCCTTTCAATCCCAAGCCTCTTCACGAACTTTCTGTAGACCTGAAGGAGGTGCTCGGAGGAGAAATCATCTCCCATGGCACGGGGTTCCCAGAGCCAGGGCGGCTCAACTACGATAACTCGGAAAGAAGGGCTGAGGAGCGTGACAAATTCCTGCCATGAATCAGCCCTCAACGGAAAGGAGGATAAGATAACGAGGGGTTCCCCCTCTCCCTGAATGGTGTATACAATGGGGATATGATCAATCATCATCCATCGCAGGGGTGAATGGAGGTCTTCCGGACGAAAAACAGCTTTCGGGCTGGCACACGAAGTCACAATCAATAAAATGATGACCACTTTAAAGTATCGCATATAACGGCGCCGCATAGGACTCGATAGGAATCTACCTAAATAAATTTTAACATATATGAGGAAGGACTGTAAATTTTATTTTTTTCTTAACCTATTCATAATCCAAAATGAAAATATCCGGCGGGACTTCTATAACCATATTGGCCCTTAAACCTCCGATCCATGCCCCGCTGACCCCCAGGATCACCAGGACAAGGGGGCCCACGCAGCAGACCGAGGCCAATATAGCGGTGATGACTGCGCCCGCAGGGCTAAAGGAGGTAAGTTTTCGATCCATATCATTTCTCCTTATTCACTCCGCGCAGCAGGAGAGGCTTTTTACATCTTTATAAAAACTCTGGGCACAGAGCTTAACCATCTCTGAAAGGGTCGGATAGACATCGATCTTCTCTCTGACATCTTTCACGGTCATGCCATTTCGAATAATTAAGACCGCCTGATGGATGACCTCTGCCGCTTCCGGGGCCAGGATATGGATACCGATTACCCTTTCTGTTTCCTCTTCAGCGACAATCTTGATCAATCCCTTTGTATCTCTGATAGCCCTCGCCTTCGGCACATGACTCATCACCAGAGCTCTGGAGACCACTTTTACCCCTTTCGCTCCCGCCTCCCTCTCTGTCATCCCGACACCCGCCACATTGGGGTGAGTGAAAATGGCGCGGGGGATAATAGTATAATCAACCTTTCTCGGTTGACTCCCTCCAAGAGCATTCTCTGCAGCGACGGCGCCTTCCATGGCGGCAACAGTTACCAGAGGCATCCTCCCGACTACGTCCCCTGCAGCATAGATCTTAGGATTGCTGGTCTTCATAGCTTCATCTGTCTTCACAAATCCCTTTTCATCCACCTCAACACCTGCGGACTTGAGGTTCAGTGCATGGGTATTAGGACTGATCCCTGTTGCCATAAGGAGGGTCTCGCCCTTAAACTCCTTGACCTCTCCACCGATCTCTGCCTTTACCGACTTTTGCCCGCCCGAAGGATATACCTCAAGGACCTTTACCCCTGTATAAACTTCTATCCCCTCTTCCTCAAGATATTTCTTCAAAGTCTCAGATATCTCCTCTTCCTCCTCCGGTATAATACGGGGGCTTCGCTGGAGTATGGTAATCTTTGTCCCAAAGTGGGCATATATCTGGGCCATCTCCACGGCCACGAACCGGCCACCGAGGATGATCATGCTGGCGGGAAGCTTCTTCAGATCGAGGGCCATTGTGGAATTGAGGAAATCCACCTTTTCGATACCCTTGAAAGGTATAACCTGCGGCGAGGCCCCTGTAGCGATGATAAACTTTTCACTTTTAAGAACCTGGCCCCCGATCCCTATCTTCTTATCCGATATAAAGGATGCGCTCCCCTCATAATAATGGATCTTTTTATTTTCTCTCAAGATATTCAGATACTTCTCCTCGCGGAGCTCTCTGACCAGATCATCCTTCTGTTCTTTGACCCTGGCAAAATCCACACTCCCTACAGGGATCTCAATTCCCTTAAAGGGATGATGGTGGGAATAATAGAAAAGCTCGGATGCCTTAAGGAGATTCTTTGAGGGTATGCACCCCCTGTTGAGGCAAGTCCCCCCTATAATTAATTCCTCACACACAGCCACCTCAGCGCCCAGCGCCGTTGCCTTAATAGCCGCGGAAAAAGCCGCTGAACCACCGCCGAGAATAACAAGATCAAACTCCTTATCCATAAAATCTCCTCTTCAGTTAACGCAATACTCACTGCAACTTACAGCATCCCTCTGTACTGCCGGTAGCCTCCTTTTTCAACCAAGGATCCATCCCGCCATGTAGGGAAAGGACACTCCAAATATTGAAAATCCTACAAGCACCCAGAAAAAGACCCTGTTCATCTTCCGTGCGCTGGGATTGCAAGTACCATCAGGTCCGCAGATAGAACCCTTTCCATAAGCGTAGCGGTAGGCGATACCTACGAACACAAAGGTCAGACCAAGGAAGTATGGCCTCAACCACTCAATTCTTGAGAGAAAACCGAGGCCTGTTATCCCAAATAGGATAAACATGGCTGGGCCGATACAGCAAACACTTGCCAGCAAGGCTGTAAAGATTCCTCCTATATAAGAGAGTCTGCTTTTCATATTAAACTTCAACCTTCTTCCCTGCATTCTCTCCCACCAGGGGGGGAGATTTAGAATATCGACTTTTATAACGGAGACCCGAGCCCCACGGCTTTTAGACCTTCCACGGTAATCGATCCTACTCTGCAGCATTCCGCAAGTCTCCCCTCCACGACTACGGCAGGGACCCGTTTTATTCCATAGGTCTTCACCTTTTCGAGACATTCCCCGGATTCACACGGCTCATTCAGGTCGTATATAATAACCTCACAGCCCTCACAGGCCAGCCCTTTTACCAGAGTGACTGCCTCATCACAGACCGGGCAGCCGGCCGTAAAAACCTCTACCCTTCTTTTAGGTGTCATGAGATTCACCTCCTTTCTCTATAGACTTCAGGATTGGACACTCCTCCGTGGGCATCCTTTTCCTGCATAACGTTATCAATTCTTCCAGCACCCCTTTCATCCTGTTCAATCTCTCTATCTTCCCCTCCACATCCCTTAAGTTCTCCTCAGTCTTCTTCATGACCTCTGCACAGGCAGAAGGGGATTCGACCCTCAGTCCCATAAGCCCCTTGATCTCCTTCAAGGTAAAGCCCAACTCCTTGGCATGCCTGATAAACCTCAACCGCTCTAATTCCTTCTCCTGGTATAAACGGTACCCGGACCCTGTCTTTGAAACAGGGCGTAATAAGCCATACCGCTCATAATAGCGTATCGTCTGGATATTGACTCCAGCCCGTCTGGCCAGGGTCCCTATTGTGAATTGTTTATCCATGATGTCTATTCTTAATATAAACCTTGTACTATAGTATAATGTCAAGGTTTTTTAAGTTTTAAACGGGGAGCGCGGAGAACCAACTGCCAGACGTGCTGTGCGTGCCGCCACGCATTCGTACGATCAACCAAAGAACAAGAGCGCCGGAGATGATTCGAATTGAAGTGAAGCTAACTGCGTCAATGCGGGTGTCTTTCAGCGCCAACCGGCAGAGCAAGGAATTTCCCGCGAAAGCGGTCATGGCGAGCAGCGTGATGACAAACAGCCGAGTATGTGACAATCAAGCAACTCCCAGGGAGCTGAGCCTGCCAGGCGACGGCTTCCTCATAAGATCGTCCCTACCATACGCTCGCAAGTTCATGCTTTCGACGCCCAACAGCTTAAGCTAAGAGGCGCGCCGCTTTTGGCACGTCCCCCTTGAGCGCCAAGTTAGGCAGTATTGATGCCTTGATTTTGGGTTCATCCGGAAGCATCTTGACTTGCCAGCGTACAATTGAGATACCGGCATCACTCAGAGCTTTATTTTTCTTAACCCATTTTTCTCCAAATAACCAGATAACTTTTCTTCAATTAACTCACTGCCCAAACTGGTACTATTATCGTAAGCCGGCGCAAGGCCCATTTCTCTGGTTTTATTGTTGTGGATAAAACCCCAATTATCCTGATGCCGGTCCGTATTGCCAATAATGGCATCAAATATTAACATCTTAAAAAATTGCTCCAGAAGATCTTCCCGTTTAAATTGACAGAAAATCTTTTCAACAAGAAATATATTATGCCGTTCCCCTACCTTTCTATCAAATGCTGGGTCAATGCCCATAATGAGATCTCCACCCTCGGAAAGCGTTTCTATCCGCTGATAACGCTGGTACTTGTCATCCCATTCAATAGTTAAAAAGAGTCTGACTAAGGCCGCGTATTTATCATCCATATGCGCGCAAAGGGTTTCGGGTGTTTGAACGCCGACACGTTTACCAATCTCGGCCGCGACAATTTCAGCCCAGAACTCGGCCGGATATCTTTTATTGGATTCTTTAAAAAGATAAAGCTCAACATTTGTATGCGGATCCATCAATGGCTTAAGAACCCATTGTTTTTCACGGGATCCTTTAGTAGAGACATTC
>Ga0209751_10005745_pt1 | contig 11630 bp, 8 predicted proteins | sample RifCSP13_1_FD_184019 | JGI IMG/M metagenome (GOLD analysis project Ga0209751, IMG submission 184019) | Soil microbial communities from Rifle, Colorado - Rifle CSP2_sed 13_1 (SPAdes) (version 2) | ecosystem: Environmental > Terrestrial > Deep subsurface > Rock core/Sediment | place: Rifle... | reverse complement strand
GTGCCGCTCCCATCATCCCGCCGCCTCTCCGGCCAGTCTTTCTTGAGGCAGGCGTCGGGATCAGGTTGAGTGAAACTTCGCATGTGGGTTTTCGCTGGAAGTCGCGTCAGGTCACCTCCGGGAGGCTGGATGGGGATGGCGACGCCCTTCGACTTACCTCAGGGCGCGCCGGTGCCTAGTCGGGCCGTGTCAGGGAAGAGGGCAACGGAAGGATATCCGCCGCTGAAACGATTGCCTACTATAGCACGTCCCGCCCGGTAGTCAATCGACACGGTCGGAGGCCCCGGCGCCTGCAGCCGCGAGATGGCCCGCCCTCCCCGGCGGGCGCCGGGGAGAGCGGGCGAGGGTCCGGAGGCTTACTCAACCGGTATCTCTTTGTAGACCTTGTCGATCTCGATCCCCTGGCTCCGGCGGTAGGCACTGAAGCCGAAGAAGATCACCGCCGCCAGGCCGTACATGATGATCATGAACAGCATCGAAGTGCTGTTCTGCCAGCCGATCCCGTACAGGAAATTCGGATCCCAGAACCACACCACCAGCAGCCAGTCGAGGAAGGCGAAGAAGACCAGCCCCATCGTGGTGATCAGAGGCAGCCGCTCTCCGGCGATCAGGCGCCGGCCGACGAAGACCAGGATGTACACCAGCAGGGCGGCGTTGATCAGACTGAGCACGGCGACCAGGGCAATCATGCCCTGCGTCAGAGTCGTCTGGTCCGCCCACTGGGCCAAGACCTGCTGGCCATAGGTCACCATCAGGTAGATCAGATAGCCGGCCCCGACCAGGTACAGCCCGGTCACGATCCAGTTCAACCAGGTCGGCAGCGTGTAGCGGCTGATCGGCGATCCCTCGAAGATCGCCTTCTGACGCCAGGGCAGCAGGATGGCGGCCACCGCCGTCCCCAAGAAAGTGACGGCGATCACCAGCGTCGCGTCCAGCACGATCGACTGGAAGCCGACGATGTTGTAGGCGTAGAGGGCCGAGATGATCAACGACGGGATCACCATCAGCAGCAAGGCGTAAATCGGCGTGCGCGTGCGCGGCTCGATCTTCGATACCCATTCCGGCAGCATCCGGTCGAGGGCGGCGGCGAAGATCACCCGCGTCGACGAGAGGAAGACGGTGCCCGACCAGCCGAACCACCACATCCCGACCAGGAAGACCACCAGCAACTGCAGCGCGCGGCTGCTCGTCAGGAAGGTGGCGAACTGCACCGGGTACGGCCAGACCGGGATCGGCACCGCCGTGCCATAGAAGACGTTGCTCCAGAAGGCGCCGTTGGCGTTCATATAGAAGTCCCAGCCCATGGTCTTGTCGATCAGGGCGAAGAACACCAGCGCCAGGCCGGCGGTCACGATGATGGCCGAAGCCATGCCCCAGAAGTTACGCTTGTAGTCCGAGGCGCCCCGCACCTCACCGTACAGCGTCGAGCCCCAGTTCGGCCACAAGTTGAAGAAGACGATCATCGGGATCAAGGCCAAGCTGGCACCGAGGGCCACCGTCCCCAGCGGGCCGAAGGTCGTCCCGGCCGCCTGGCCGGCCTCGATCGTGGCGCCGTAGTAGTCGCCGGGGTCCACCCCGTACAGCGCCGGCAGATTGCTGTTGAGCCCGGCGATGAAGGACTCCTTGTTCCCCATCAGCAGCAGGGCGAAGACCAGGCCCAGGCCGATCATGCCCAGGTAGAAGCTGATCTTCTGCACCCGGGCGTACCACTTCATGCCGACGGCGATATAGACGAAGACGATGGCGCAGACCAGCACCATCGCCGTCAGCAGGCCCTCGCTCGAGCTGGTGAACCACAGCGCCGTCTCCGGCGCGCCGAGCAACGCCGCCATCGGCGTCAGGAACTCGTACGACAACATCTGGCCGTAGAGGGGCACCCACAGCCACAGGATGAACCACCAGCCGGTGACGGCGAGCAGGAAGCCCACACCGCGCCCCAGGATGCGGCTCTGCCAGACGTAGTCGCCCCCGGCGCGCGGCATGGCCGAGATCAGGCTGGCGTAGACGATGACTTCGAAGATGGTGAAGGCGCCGCCGACGACGACCGACGTCGCCAGATTGCCGGAGAAGTACCAGCAGTAGGAGAAGATGAACAACCCGAGCGTGATCAGGTTGATCGAGAAGGTGGCATAGATGAATGCGTCAAAGCCCGACCACGAGCGCACCAGACCGCTGGCTTTGCGCACGAACAACGTCGCTTCGCTCATCGAGAGGCTCCTTTGCGGATGGCCGGCCGACCCCGTTCGATGCCGGGCCCGGCCCAGGCTCGCTTCACGGATCGGATCGGTCTTGCAGGATTCTGCCTTCGATAGGGACCTCCTTCCCCTCGCCATGCAGCCACTTGAACCTCAGCGCGCGAGCTCAGCCTGTCGTCAGGATATAGTTGCCGACCTTGTTTTCGTGCAGATCGACCAGCGCGCCGTGCAGCACCCCCTGTTCATACATGCTGCCGGGATTCAAGCAAAGGGTCCGGCCGAACTTACGGGACCCTTTGCCTTCATGGATGTGGCCGTGCAACCCGAGCAACGGCTTATGGGTCTCGATCGCCTTCAGCACGGACTTGCTGCCGACCGGCACCAACGACCGGCCGGCATACGCCGGCCGCAGGTCCTTGGTCAGTTCCGGGGCTTCGTCCAGGCCGCTGCCAAACGGCGGGACGTGAAAGGCGAAGACGGCGTTGGCCGGATTCTTGACCTGGCCGACGACGGCCTCGATCCGCCGGCCCAATGCCTCGTCCGGCTCTTCGCGGTGAGTCTGCCACGGCGTCGGATTCGACCAACCGGTGCTGGCCATTTCGTGGCGCTCATCGAGGGCGACGACCTGGCCCTCGACCGAGCGGACCGTCTTGGAGGCGGCGATAGCGCCGTCGATCTCGAACATGTCGTCGTTGCCCGGGCAAACGTAGCAGCGGATTCCCTTGCCGTCCAGGCGCTCGTCGGCGTAGGCCATCCAACGCTCCACGGTCTTCAGCGATTCCTGCAGGAACAGCGCCTCCGACCGCGCCGGAGATTCCGAGATTTCGCGCACCTCGTCGGGTGTGGTGAGGTAGGGATAGTATCCGCGATTCTGGATCGTCTCGACCATCTTGCGAACCTCGTCCGCCCCGTCCAGGACCGTCTCTTGCTCGAGCAATGTGACTTTGTGCTTTCCCCCCGCCTGGGCGATGATCGGCACAATGGCCTTGCCGGTCATGTCGCCACCCAGGATCAGCAGGTTGGCGTCATAGAACTTGGCGGCGCCGATGAATTTCTTCCAACAGACTTCTGAGCCGTGGACGTCGGTGGCGAAGTAGAGGCGGATCAAGGTTGACCTACGCGAGGGGCGCTCCGGGGATTCAAGGAATGCGGCTTAGGTGGGGGATCGATCCGGCAACTCTCCGGCTGGTTGGCGATCTCGCCGGGTGTGCGGTTCCGCATGGCGGTGGAGGTGGCTAGGCGCAACTAGTATAGCAGGCTTCAGCGCGAGGTCAACGTGGTCATCGGCGAGGTAGGGGCACGGCATGCCGTGCCCCTACAGCTCCTTGATCGATCGCTTGACGTTTATAATCCGCGGGTGAAGGCTCTGCGGCGGCGCGCGCTGGCGGTCCACCACCGGCTGCTTGAGATCTACGGTGAGCCGCACTGGCGCCACCCGCTTCCACCGCTCGACGAACTGGTCTCGACCGTCCTCTCGCAGAACACCAACGACCTCAACCGCGATCGTGCCTTCGATGCCCTTCGGAGCCGGTTCCCGACGTGGGAAGCCGTGCGCGACGCACCCCGGCGCTCGGTGATTACAGCCATCCGCCCGGCCGGCCTGGCGAACCAGAAGGGGCCGCGCATCCAGAACATCTTGCGCCAGATCACGGCCGAGCGAGGTCGGCTCGATCTCGAATTCCTGCGTTACTCCACGCCGGACGAGGCCCGGCAGTGGCTGCTCCGTTTCAAGGGCGTGGGGCCCAAGACGACGGCCATCGTGATGTCCTTCTCGCTCGACATGCCGGCCTTTCCTGTCGACACCCACATCCATCGGGTGACCGGCCGCCTCGGGTTGCGCCCGGCGAGGGTCGGCCCCGATCAAGCCCACGTGCTGCTGAGCGAGCTGTTCCCTGCAGAGACGTACCAGGCGGCCCACCTCAATCTGATCCGGCTTGGCCGTGAGGTGTGCCAGGCGCGCCGCCCGGCCTGCGAGCGATGCCCTGTTACGAGGTGGTGCGATTACTACAAGACAGTGGTCGGTGGTCAGAAAGACGTCCTCTGACCACCGACCACTAAGCACAGGGGCTCACTACCCGATGACCGATACGTCCACGAATTCCGCAACCCCGCGCATCCGCTGGTACCGCCTGGCCGCGCTGAACGCGCTCGCCTTCGCGCTGGGCATCGTCACCAACACGCTCGAACCGGCCGTGCTCGGGCACCGCACCCTGGAGCTGGCTCCCCAGCTCAAGAACACGGCCCTCGGGTTGCTGACCTTCGCCGGGTTGATCGTCGCCATCGCCTGGCAACCGCTCATCGGCGAGCTATCGGATCGGACGAGAACGCGCTGGGGCCGCCGGCTGCCCTTCTTTGTCGGCGGGGGCGCCGTGTTGATTGCCTGCCTGTTCTTGATCGCGGTGGCGCCGGGGATCGGGTTCTTCTTACCCCTGCTGCTGCTGATCCAGCTTTCCTCAAACACGATTCAGTCGCCGAGCCAGGCGCTCTTTCCCGACCACATACCACAAGACCAACGTGGCGCGGCGGCCGGCTGGAAATCGGCGTTGGAGATTCTGGGCTTCGTCGCCGGCCGCCAGATCTCAGGCAGGCTGGTCGCCGAGGGCGCGGTGACGGCGGCAGTTGCGGTCGCCGCGGCGGCGGTGGTCGTGGCCATTGCCATCGTCGCTCTCGTGGCGCGCGAGCAAGGCGCGCCCCAGACGCCCCCCCGCCTGCCTCGATTCAGTCTGCGGCGGGCGTTCGCCTTCGAGCGTCGGGCGAACCCCTCTTTTGGTCCGTGGTTCGCCAATCGGGCGTTGGTGTGGGGCGGGTTCCTGGCGCTCAACACTTTCCTGCTGTTCTTCGTTATCGACGTCCTGGGCCTTCCGGAAGCCCAGGCGCAACGGTTCGTCGCCGACCTCTCGGCCTTGATGGGGATCGGGGTGATTCTCGTGGCGCTTCCGGCGGGTCTGCTCGCCGATCGGATCGGGCGCCGCCGGCTGTTGGCGGCGTCCGGCATGACGGCCGCCGGCGGGACGGCCCTCCTTCTCGCCTGGCCGTCGACGACGATGGCGCTGGTGGCGGGCGGCGTCCTGGGCGTGTCGGCGGGGGTATTCCTCACGGCCAGCTGGGCGCTGGCGACGCAGATCGTCCCGACGACGCAAGCGGCGCGGATGCTCGGCCTGGCCAACATCGCCACCGCCGCCGGCAGCGGCTTGGCGCGGTTGACGGGGGGTTTGATCATCGATCCCATCAACCGCGCCGCGGGAAGTGCAGCGGCCGGCTACTTTCTCCTCTTCGCGCTGGCCGGACTGGCGTTCCTTGGCGGCTCTGCCGCCACCCTCCGGTTGCCGCCGGATCACTTGCCGGCGAGACAAGGACCTTTCGAGGGACCTTCCCACAATGTCATTCCGAGCGCCCCGGGGGGGCGCGAGGAATCCCTATGATGCATCAGGAGAAAGATGCCGCGGGCGCGAGGATTTCCACCCGTGGGGCCGAAACGAATGCCGCGCCTCGGGGATTCCTCGCCCTCCTTCGGAGGGCCCGAAATGACATGGTCCACACAGGGAATGATTGGGCGGGCACGAGGCTAACCACTTGAGGGCACGAAACAAATACCGCCCCCTGGAGATTCCTCGCGGTCCCGACGGGACCGCTCGGAATGACATCGCGAGGGTGGGCCGGGTCACCTTGAGGACTGACCGACCGGCGTGCGTTGATCTCGCCGCCGCTCCTCCCTGCGCCGCCTCTGTTCGAGGATCTCCGCCACCGACTCAACCTTCTCCGCCACTGCGGCCTCGAGCCAGAGCCGCCCCTTCTCCGGCGTCGCCAGCGTTGGGTCGCCATAGACGCCGGTGAGTGTGTCGTCCGTCCACGGAGGGTTGGCAATGAGACGCCCCCCCTCGGACCAGTCCATGTAGTATTCCGGCGTGCTGATGAAGGTGGTTTCGCGTTGCGCCCGTCCGGCGCGCACCGACCCGGGCCGCAGGTGGAGCATGTAGCTCGTCTCCAGCTCGCAGCCGTGCCCCATCCCACCCATCTCCGACTGACGATAGCGTTCCAGCGCCGGACCCGTCGTGTGCAGCCATTCGGTGGCGGTGAAGGCTTGCGGCCAGCGCTCGCCGGCCCACTTGACGACGTTGACCAGATAGGAGTGATTGCCACCGTGGCCGTTCGACAACAGGATGGCCCGGGCACCGCGGGCCACCAGCCTGCCGATGACAGTCAGGAAGAAATCCTCGAAGGTCCGGCCCCCAAGATTCAGTGTGCCCGGATATTGCCGGGTGTGAGTGCTGACCCCATAAGGCCAGCACGGCAGGCACGCGACGGCCCCAGACGCAGACTCGAGGCCGGTGGCGATGGCCGTGACGATGCAGGTGTCGGTATCGAGCGGGAGGTGCAGCCCGTGTTGCTCGGTGTGGCCGGTACTGACCACTACGACATGCTCGTCCAGGTCGTCCGGCCAGCGCCATTGTCGCTCCCTTGCCCCCGCCGGGCGCGCGCCGGTTTCCAGGAAACGCAGGCCGCGGGGCGCCACGTGCCGCGCCACGCCGTGCCCGTCAAGGAACACCACCTGTCGAAAGCCTTGGGCGTGCAGCTCCCGGACCACACCGAGCAGGACGCGCCGCAGCAGGCCCGCGCCCACCTCCAGGTCTCCTAGATCGTCCGACCGCGGGAAACCATAGGGGATCGGCGGCAGGGTCACGACCGTCTCGGCCTTCAGCCGTTGCGCCGCTTGCGACAGATCGTAGGTCTCTTGGCCGAGAGGGATCAGCAAGGGGAGGTCGCGCGGCAGAGCAGCCACTTCCGGCCACGTCAGGTGGGCATAGGGGATCGTCTTCACGTGTTCTCCGCCGGGCTCACACAAACAAACCCGTTTTCCAAAGGAAGACGGGTTTGTCGACAGCCGCCGATCACTTGCGGATCCTACAACAGGTACCAGTCGACGAAGCGCTCCATGTGGCCGTAGAAGTCGAGCTGGTTCTTGTGGCGCAGCAGGCCGTGCCCCTCGTCGGGATAGGTCCGATACTCATACGTCTTGCCTTCGCGTTTGAGAGCTTCGACCAGTTCCTCCGACTGCAGCGGATGGACGATCGGATCCTGCAGCCCGTGGACGATGAGCAGCGGCGAGCGGATCTTCGCCACCTGCAGAACCGGCGACCCCCGATCGTAATTCTCGCGCCAGACTGCCGGGTGGCCCATCATCCTCTCCAACTCCTCGCGCGCCTCGCGCTCCCCCTGCGCCCAAGACGTCAGGATATTGCAGTCACCATACTTGGCCACGGCGCAAGCGAAACGATACTGCGGATCGTAGGCCAGCCCGCAGATGGCCAGGTAGGAACCGTAGCTGGCGCCGTAAATGCCGAGCCGCTTGCGGTCGATCCAGGGCGACCCGGCCAGGAAATCGGCCGCCGCCAGGCAGTCCTGGGTGTCCTTCACCCCCCACGAGTCGTGGTTGGCGCGCTCGAACACCGCTCCGTAGCCGGAGCTGCCACGAAAGTTTGGCGCCAGCCAGGTGTAGCCCTTGGCCACCATGTACTGCGCCCAGATGTCCCACTCGAGCAAGTACTGTGAGGTTGGGCCGCCATGCGGGTAGACGATTGCAGCACCGTTGGGATGCCGAGGCCGGTAGAGAAAAGCAGGGATCTCCAGGCCGTCCAGACTGCGATAGGCAACCGGCTCCGGCATTACCAAGTCGAGCGCTTCCAGCGCCGGCGGGTTGCTGAAGGTCAGCTGCGTCACCTGGCGCGACTCGATGTCCATACGAAACAGGTCCGCCGGGTGCAGCGGATCTTCGTATTCGAAGGTGATGGTCCGTCCGTCAGGGAGCCAGTGGGGCCGCCCGTGGACCCCCGGCCCCTTGCGCAGGTCGCTGACGGCACCGGTCGCAACCTCGACCACGGCCAGATCGAGCGACCCCTGGCGGTTGATGGTGCAGGCCAGGCGGGAGCCATCCGGCGACCAGACGTAGTCTTCGACGTCATGGCCCAAGCGGGTGAGCTGGCGCTCCTGGCCGGTGGCCACGTCGATGATGAAAAGCTCGTAGAACCCCGGCCGGTCGGTGGTATAGGCCAGTCTTGCTCCATCCGGCGACCAGGTCGGGGTGGTGATCTGGCAACCGGCGGCGCTGGTCAGCCGCCATGCCGAATCGGTCTCGAGTTTGACCAGCATCAGGTCGACCCGATCCAGATCGTCGGTGGCGCCGTGCAGATAGGCGACGTGCCTCCCATCCGGCGACGGCTCCGGGTTGTAGTCGTGTCCGGGGCCGCGGCTGATCGGCCGGGGCCACGAACCGTCACGGTCTGTGAGCAGAATGCGCGATCGCTCGTCGCGCTCGAGACCGACCAGCAGGTGGTAGCTGTCCGGCATCCAGCGGGGCGCCGTCGCCCATACGGCGAAGCTGCTCACCTTGCGCGGCAGACCGCCCCGCGCATCGACCACAAAGACGTGATCGCGGTCGGTGTAGGCCAGCCAGGCACCGTCGGGCGACCATTGCGGCGGATCGTCCATCCAGTAGGCGCGCGGTTCGCGGTCGAAAGTCAGCCGCATCGGCCAGCCGCCTTCCGATGGCAAAGCGTACAGGTCGGAGGCTTCGCCGCGGTCCCAGAAGTAGGCCAGCCAGGTGCCATCGGGCGAAGGTGCGTGGGCGCGCGGCCTGCCGACGGACGTGATCAGAGGCAGGCTCCAACCTTGGGGCGGCTTGACGTCCGGCCGCGGTTGAGCAGGCCAGCCTCCCCTTTCGTATTTCCCCTTGACTTCGAGTTCGCGCAGCATCGGTGCACCTCTTGCCCCGATATCGGGGTGGTCGGCGGTTATGGCAGCGCCCAGGACTTGGCGAATCTCATACGCGCGCCGGGGTCGTTTGACTTCGGGCCATCGATCGGGGGCGACGAAGGCCCACCAACGACGGCTGTCAGGGATAGGGCGCCCTTACGCCCGGAAGCAATCTCGCACCGGGTAGGATTGACGCCGGACCGGCGATCCCCATGGGTCATGCGATAGGCGGACCTGCCCAGCCGTCCTTGATAGGTTGACCGCGGGCAGGTCCGGGCCGGCATGGCGGATCGTTCGGAGGAGTGACATGCTCGACGGCAAGGGAGGCATGGTCTGGAAGCTTCGTGATTGGCAAGGCGGAGACCCGCAGGCTCAAGCGGCACATGTCCGCGCGCTCGGGCTGGTGTGGGTCAGCCTCAAACTGCTGGACGGCATCGATGAGGAATGGGATCCGCTGTGGGTGCCCAAGGAGAAACGGAACAGGGCTCTCGCGCCGGAGGCGATCGCCGCTCTCAAGGAAGCCGGCCTGCGGGTCGCGGGATGGGGTTGGACGTACGGGGGCGCCTATTTTCTCAAGGCGGCCAGGCTGGGCTTTCTCCCCTCCGCCGACCGGGCGCAGCGAGAGGGCCTCAAAGTGGGCGAAATCATGGAGCGGTACGACCTCGACCAGTGGCAGGTCGACGCTGAGAGGGAGTATCGCCGCGGGCCGGACCAAGCGCGGCGAGCCGACGCGCACGGCCGCGGCCTGAAGACCACGCCGGCCATCCGGCATTCGCTGTGCTCCTATCGCTTCCCGCTGACCCATCAGCCGGACTTCCCGGTGTGGTCCTTTGCACCCTACATGGAGCACTGGAGCCCTCAGGTCTACTGGCTGCTCGACAACCGCCCGCTGGCCGGCGCGCTCCAACTGCAGGAAGCGCTGCGCCAGTACTCGCTCATCCGCGACCTTCCGCTCACTCCGATCGCGCCGACCTACCCGCATGCCTACCGTGATGGTGCCGGGAAAACCCGCCTGTGGACGACCAGGCCGGGCCAGTTGGGGGCGTTCTTCGCCGCGGCCAAAGAGATCGGTTGTGCCGGCGCAGGGATCTGGAACATCGAGCAGGCGACGGCGGGGCAGCAGGAGGAGTGGGCCGGCCTGAAATGGGACACCGGAAGGGGAAAGGCCTCGGCGCGGCGAGCGGCGGCCTCCGCCCCCGGACGTCGGCCGATCGGCGACCGGGTGAAGGCGATTGAGGAGTGGCTGAGGCCGCGAGGCTACCGGCCCCCCGAGAGGTAGGTCGCCCACGTCGGCCCACTCGATTGACCCGACAATCTTCATCCGGTCGTAACCTTCACAGTTTCTCGGTATGCTCGATTTCCGCAGTTCGGTCGGCCCGAACGCGTGTTCTACCCCCAGCGGTAGGTCCTGCTGAGGCTGATCTAGGCTTGTTCCTCGGATTACCAGGTACGCCGCTCGGGCGAGGTTGTCCCCCAACTCTTGGCGCGAGCCGGCGCAGGCAAGTATAAGAGGACGCGGCCTTGGCAAGGGGAAATCCATCCGTCCCCCGCAGAAAACCCAGAAGATCGCCCGTCCGGAGCGACCCTGATGGGGGACTTCCGTCTTATGTCAACACTCTACTTCAACTCCGTCCGGGACCCCGTGAGTAGTGGTGGAGGATGCCTCGCGATGCGTGGCGCTGGCCGCCAGGACGCGCCAGCAACGACCTAGGACTCGCGCGAAAGGGCGGCAAGTCATGAAGGCGGAGTTCATGAGGATGCCGCTGGGGAATGTTCGACGTCCGTCCATACGGGCCCGCCCGATGGGCTTCCTCAGCGAACCTTCGCCGGTTCCGCTGTAGAATGAGTCGGAAGCGTCAGGACGGAGAGAAAGGAGAGGGCGATGGCCACCGGAGACAGGGTGGGCCAGGTGGTGCATGTCTTCAACAAGATCATGGTGGCGGTGGTGCGCCTCGATAAGGGCATCCACCAAGGCGACCATCTGCATTTCCTCGGTCGCCACACCGATTTCGACCAGGCGATCACTTCGATGCAGGTCGAGCACCAACCGGTGGAGAAGGCTTCGGCCGGAAGCGAGGTCGCACTTAAGCTCAGCCAGCCGGCGCGGCGAGGGGACGCGGTCTACCTGGTGAAGGAGTAGGCGTCAGCTGGCGAGAGGCAGGGCGATGGTGAACGTCGCGCCCTGATCTTGGCCCGGGCTCTCCGCCCACACCCGCCCGTTGTGCGCCCGCACAACGGCGCGCACGATGGATAGGCCGAGGCCCATCCCCTCGTGGCGCCGGGTCATGTGGTCCTCGACCTGGTAGAACTGATCGAAGACCCGCTCCAACTGCTCGGCTGGGATGCCGACCCCGTTGTCGCGCACCCGCACCCACGCTTCGGCCCCTTGCCGCTCCAAGCCCAAGGCGATCCGCCCGCCGCTGGGGGTGAAGCGCATGGCGTTATGGAGCAGGTTGGTGAGCGCCATCGTCAGCTTGGAGGCGTCGACGCTGGCCAACAGCTCCTCGGCCGCCACATGCCGCGTCAGCTCCTGGCCCTTGGCCTCGATCAGCATGCGCATCTCTTCGCCGGCGGCGTCGACGATCGGTTGCAAGGGCTGGCGCGACGGAGCCACCTCGGCCGAGCCGGCGCGCAGCATATTCATATTGGTCATGTCCTCGATCAGCGACCGCATCCGCAGCGCCG
>Ga0209751_10005744_pt1 | contig 11632 bp, 7 predicted proteins | sample RifCSP13_1_FD_184019 | JGI IMG/M metagenome (GOLD analysis project Ga0209751, IMG submission 184019) | Soil microbial communities from Rifle, Colorado - Rifle CSP2_sed 13_1 (SPAdes) (version 2) | ecosystem: Environmental > Terrestrial > Deep subsurface > Rock core/Sediment | place: Rifle... | reverse complement strand
CCGGCTTCGGCACGGTCGTCACAGGCACGCTGATCGACGGCTCGCTCGGCGTCGGAGACGAAATCGAGATACTTCCGCGCAGGCTGGCGGCGCGCATTCGCGGCCTGCAGACGCACAAGACCAAAGTCGAGCGCGCCGTGCCAGGCAGCCGCGTCGCGGTCAACCTGAGCGGCATCGAGGTGAGCGACGTGAAGCGCGGTGACGTCGTCGCCGCGCCCGGCTGGCTGCGCCCCACCCTGCTGTTCGACGCGCGCTTCGAGCATCTGACACCGCTTAAGAAACCCGGTTTCTCGAGTGCCCTCGAAGCACAGCAGAGGGGATCGGAGAAACCGGGTTTCTCCATCGAACGCCCGCTCAAGCACAACGACGAAGTCAAGGTCTTCCATGGCGCAGCCGAAGTCACCGCTCACACGCGCCTGATCGGCGACGAAAGTCTGCCGCCCGGGCGCGCCGGATGGGTGCAGTTCGCGCTGCGGGAGCCGCTCGCAGTCGTGAAAGGCGACCGCTTCATCGTGCGCCTGCCCTCGCCGTCGATCACGCTGGGCGGCGGAATAGTGATCGATCCACAGCCTGGACGCCGCCACCGCCGGTTCAGGCCGGACACGATCGCGCGGCTTGAAACACTGTCGCGCGGCTCACCCGCTGATCTGTTCTTGCAGGCGCTCGACGCGAGTGGGCCGATCACGACTGTCGATCTCCTCAAGCGTGTCAATATGCCTGCCGACGCGGCCAGCCAGGCGGTGGCCGAACTAGAAGCGACCGGCGACATTCTGAAGATCGGCGGCGCATCCGCCGTCGTCGCGTCGCGCGCAGGCTGGAACGCGATGCGATCCCGTCTGGCGAGCGAGCTTGGCGCCTACCACAAAGCTCACCCCTTGCGGGGCGGCATGCCACGTGAGGAATTGAAGAGCCGCTTGAAGCTCGACGCCAGGGTGTTCAATGCAATCGTCTCGCAGGCGGTGGTGGACGGCGCACTGGTCGAGAGCCAGACAAGTCTGCGCCTGCCCGATTTCGCGGTGACGTTCACGCCCGCGCAGCAGAAATCGATCGACGTGCTGCTGGCCCGATTCACATCGCAGCCGTGGGCCGCGCCGTCGGTCAAGGAGTCCGAGGCGGCGGTCGGCGCAGACGTGCTCGCAGCGCTGATCGAACTGGGGCAACTCGTGAGACTGAGCGAGGACGTGCTGCTGCTGCCAGAGACGTATCAGGCAGCCGTGACCCGGATCGAGGCGCACTTGCAGGCAAACCGGACGATTACTGTCGCGCAGGTGCGCGATATGTTCGACACGAGTCGAAAATATGCGCTGGCGCTGATGGAGTATCTCGATGCGAAAGGGATCACGAAGCGCGTGGGGGATGAGAGGGTGATGGGAACAAAGGGAAGTTAAGCGAACTATCCTTGACGTTCGTCACGCCAGGAACTATAACTATGGCAGAAATTCGGAAATTCTTCCAGATAGGATGGCCCATGTCTACAATGACAATCCAGATTCGCAGCAAGGGGGTTATCACACTGCCGGTGGAATTGCGTCGCCAGTATCGCTTGGACGAGGGAGATGTTTTAACCCTGCTGGATCTGGGCGATGGCTCCTTCCTGCTGACGCCTCGCATCTCCCAAGTGGCCCGTCAGGGTGACCGAGTTAGCCAGATGATGGATGAGGAGCAGGTTAAGCTAGAAGACATGCTGAAAGCCCTGGACGAAGAACGAGAGCGGTACTATCAAGAACACTATGTCCAGGGGTGATCTGTTCTCGCCGCAATTCCTACGGCTACGGCGACCAGACGGAGGCGAAATCAATCGCTCAATCACCGTCGCGCAGGCGCGCGACCTGTTTGATATCAGCCGAAAGGCAAGAACCCTATCCGGTTATCCGTTTCACATCCGTTGCCGCCTCCATCAACTGCTGGATCCGCCCCACCATCTCCGCTGGATTTGGATGCAGGCCGTCGACCAATAGCGCGCTGTCGTAAAGCTGCTCGATCGTCACGTCGATGATCAGGTCGTCTGGACTATCCTTCACCAGACGCGCCAGGTTGCGCATCAGCGGGTGCGCGCGGTTCACTTCCATAATCTTTTTCGGCGCCTCGTATTCCGGGTTCAGCAGCCGCCTCACCCGCGCCATATCGCGGTCAACCGCATCCTTTGGCGAGACCAGCCGGCCGGGGCTGTCACTCAGGGTCTTGCCTTCCTGCACTTCGACAACGCGCTCGCCAAGCACCTTGCGGAATCGTTCCAAGAGTTCCTTCAGTTCCTCGTCACTCAGCGCCTCACTCACAGCCGGCGGCTCGTCTTTCGGTAGGTTCAGCCCCGCATCGTCGACGTTCTGCAGCGGCTTGCCCTGGAAATCGCGCAGGACGGTCGTCAGGAAACTGTCGAGCGGATCGACCATGTACAGCACTTCGAGGTCGTGCTTGCGGAAGTAGTCGAGGTGCGGGCTGTGTGCCGCCGACTTGACATCGGAGCCAAGCAGATAGTAAATCGCCTTTTGATCCGGCTGCATGCGCTCGACGTACTGCGCCAGCGACGTGAGCCTGTCGCCATCCGTCTTGGAGGACGGAAAACGCAGCAGCTTGTCGAGTTTCGTCCGCGCAGCCGGATCGAGCGAAATGCCTTCCTTGAGAAACGGCCCGAACTCCGTCCAGAAAGTTTGATACTTGTCCGGTTCCTCGGCGGCCAGGCGCTCCAGCTCGTCGATCAGGCGGTTAGTCAGGACTACGCGCACCCGCTCGACGACGCGGTTGCTCTGCACCGACTCGCGCGAGATGTTGAGCGGCATGTCCTCTGAATCGACGACGCCGACGACGAAACGGAAATACTGGGGCAGCAAGTCCTTGTTGTACTCCTGGATCAGCACCTTGCGTGAGTACAGCGTGAGTCCGTCGTCCTTGCGCAGGCTCAGGATTCCGCGCTCACGCCGGCCCGGCACGTATAGCACGGCCTGGATGTGCACCGGAGCGTCGGCCGAGACGTGGGCACGCGCGAGCGGCTTCTCCACGTCGAGCGTGAGCGACCGGTAAAACTCGTCGTACTGCTCGTCCGTCACCTCGCGCGGCGACTGGCGCCACAACGCCGTCTGCCGGTTGGCCTGCCGGTCCTTCACCTTGATCGGGAACGACGTGAAATCGGAGTGCTTCTTGACGATCTGTTCCAGCCGCCACGCCGAAGCGAACTCGGCCGCGTCCTCTTTGAGCCTGATCTCGACCGTCGTCCCGCGCTGCGCGCGTTCGGCCGGCTCGACGCGGAAGGTCTCGTCCCCGCGCGAGATCCAGGCGCACGCCTCAGCATCCTGGCGATACGAACGCGAGACGACTTTGACCTCTTCGGCGACCATGAAGACGGAGTAGAACCCGACGCCGAACTGGCCGATGACGTCGGCCTTGATCGGCGCGCCGGCTTCCACCTCCTTCAGAAACGCCGCCACGCCCGAGCGCGCCAGCGTCCCCAGGTTCTCGATCAACTCCTCGCATGTCATGCCGATGCCGGTATCGGAGACGGTCAGCGCCCTCGACGTCTCGTCGCAGTCGATCTGGATCACCGGATCCAGGTCGGGATCGAGCACTTCGCGGTTGGTAAGCAGCTCGAACTGTACCCGGTTGAGCGCGTCCGAGGCATTGGAGATCAATTCGCGAAGGAAAATCTCGCGTTCCGTGTACAGCGAATGTACCAGAATGTCCAGCAATTTCCGCACCTCGGCGCGGAACTCGTAAGATTGGGAGGGAGTGTCTTGGCTCATGGTGCTACTCCGGCTAGAAGTTGGAGATTAGAGATTGGAGATTGGATTGGGCTTATGCGATGGCCTGGATTATAGCCCAGATGTGCTAGAAGGAGATTAGAGCCGATCGCCAACCTTGCGAAGGTTCGGAAACCTTCGCAAGGTTAAATGCCAATAGGGAACTTTCGCGAGCGCTCTGGCATCTACAAGGCAGAAACGATGAGCGCCCGGCCTTCGCCGTGAAACGGCCGGAAGCCGAACTGAGCGCTCCTTAAATCAGCAGGAGATGAGAAAATGAACGCCCGCAAATTACTTGTCATCAGCTTGCTCGCCGCGCTGCTCGCCGCCGCGTGCGCCCCGGCGGCACCAGCCACGCGACCACCCATTGTCGCAACGTCTGAAGTGCAGGGACCGCCGCTCGCCGGCCGGCAGTCGGGACAGCCAATCCAGCCGGAGGCAGGGCTGGCCACAGGCGCCCCCGCCCCGACGTATCCACCTCCACCGGCCGCCGACCTGTACCGAAGTGCCGAGCCGCAGGCACCCGGCTTGCTTCCGCCCTGGCCGCCCTACCCGACCTACCCGCCTTACGCCACACCCTGGCCCGAGCGTCCGTCCTACGACATCGGTGTAAACCCCTTCATGGACGCACGGGAGGATCATCTGTCGACCTTCGCGATGGATGTGGACACCGCATCATACACCAAAATGCGCGACTACATCAACAGCGGCCAACTCCCGCCCGCCGATCTGGTGCGCGTCGAGGAGTTCGTCAACTACTTTAGCATGGAGTACCCTGACCCGACTTCCGGCGCTTTCAGCATCAATCTCGAGGGCGGGCCGTCGCCATTCGGAGGGGAAAGCACGTGGCTGCTGCGCGTGGGCATCCAGGGCAGGCACATCGCCGGTTGGGAGCGCAAGGATGCGCTGCTCACCTACGTGATCGACGTGTCGGGGTCTATGCAGGAGGAAAACCGCATCGACATGGTGAAAGCCGGCCTGAGCCGGTTGGTCGATCGGCTCGGCCCGAATGACCGCGTCGCCATCGTCGCCTTCAGCGAGACGGCCTGGGTCGTGCTCGAGCCGACCTCGGTCGAGAATCGCTACCGCATCCTCGACGCGATCAACGGCCTGTACCCGATGAATTCCACGAACACCGAAGCCGGCCTGCGGCTGGGCTACGAGCTGGCGCATCGCCACTACCGCGACGGAGCGATCAACCGCGTGATCCTGGCCTCGGATGGCGTGGCGAACGTCGGCAACACGGACCCGAGCGTGCTGGCGCAGTACGCGCAGGATTACTACGGCCGCAACATCTTCCTGTCGACAGTCGGCGTCGGGCACGGCAACTACAACGACGTGCTGCTCGAGCAGCTCGCCGACAAAGGCAACGGCGTGTATTCCTTCCTCGACAGCCCGCAGGCCGCCGAGCGCATCTTCAGCCAGGACCTCGAAGGCACGCTGCAAACGATCGCCAAGGATGCCAAGATTCAGGTCGACTTCAACCCGAACGTCGTCCACAGTTATCGCTTGCTAGGTTACGAGAACCGCGCCGTGTCCGACCAGGACTTTCGCAACGACACCGTCGACGCCGGCGAAGTCGGCGCCGGGCACAACGTGACCGCGCTGTACGAAGTGCGCCTGTCCCTGGAGGTCGGCGGCGAGATCGCCATCGTGCGCGTGCGCTACGAGGACCCGGACACGCACGCCGTCGCCGAGCAGAGCGAGGCGATTCGCGCGGACGAGCTGCAACGCGACTTCAACCGCACGTCGCCACGCTTCCAGCTCGCCGCGGCCGTCGCGCAGTACGCCGAGACGCTCCGCATCAGCCCGTGGACATCGCGTGAGCAGTTGCGCCGCGTCGTCGATCTGGCCTGGTCCGTGCAGCGCCAACTGCCGTTCGATGCGGACGTCGCCGAGTTTGCTCAACTGGTCGAACGCGCGGCAAGCCTGACCGATTGAGAATCGATCCGAGTCGTCGCGCACACTGCACCCGTCCTGCCGGCGGGTGCTTTTTTTGTAGGCGCGCCAAAGTGATGGGATATGGTAGGGCGGCTTTCCATAGCCGCCGCGCGGAGAGGCAGGTATGGAAACCTGCCCTACATGCCGCCCCATCGGTTTGGCGCGCTAAGCTTTTTTTCGGATGTGCCAAGTAGACCTGGCACATCTTTGCGATCCGGTATACAGTTAAACTCCTGGGGCGAATAATCACACAGGAGGCTACGGATGGCGGACACAGCCGATTTTGACATGCAAGCGGCGCACCGATATTTCTCTGTCCAGTGCTTCAACAGAGCGTGGGAACTGATCGAAAAGATGGCCCGCAGCCCGGACGAGGACGAAGAGACGATCCGATTGAGCCTGGCCTCGCACTGGCACTGGACGCAGCGAGGGGACTATACCCACGCCACCCAGTCGATCGCGCATTGGCAGACGTCGCGGATCTATTCGATTCTCGGACAAGCCGACAACGCGCGACGATACGGCCAATTGTGCCTGGAGTCCAGCCAGGGAGACGACGTGGGACCATTCTTCCTCGGCTACGCCTACGAGGCGCTGGCGCGGGCCGAAGCCGTGGCCGGGAATAGGGCGAAGATGGAGGACTACGCCGAAAAGGCCAGGCAGGCAGCCGGCGCCGTGCCAGAGCCTGATGACAAGAAGCAACTCCTGGACGATCTCGACGGTATTCGGCTCGGCTGACGGTGCGCTCCCGCGCTCGTCACTTGCGTGCGGCGACGTATTCCGGCAGCGTGATCATCGGCGGCCGTTCGACGTCGCCAATCTCTTCAATATCCAGGAAGTAGCGGCCCGGCTCGTGGCGGATGAGCTTCATGCTGCGATTGACCTCTTCCAGCAGCGTCAGCTTGTGCCGATCTTCGAACCGCTTGAAGAACACCTGCAATATGGCAAAACTCATCCGGCTCAAGGCAGGCAGCCCCTGGTTGCGGTGCAGGCGCTCTTGCAGATCAACCTGTGCGATGGCGCGCAGCCCGAACTCGTTCAGGATGTCGATCAGCAGGCCGGTCTCCACGCCATAGCCGGTGAAGAAGGGTAAGCGTTCTAGCGCCGAGCGACGGCCGGCATACTCGCCCGACAGCGGCTGCACCAGGCCGGACAGCTCGGGGAAGAAGAGATTGAACAACGGGCGCGCGACCAGTTCGGTGACGCGGCCGCCGCCGCCAGCCTGCAGTTTGTCCCCGATGCGGATCGGGCGGCGATAGAAGCCCTTGACGTATTGGATAGTGTCATGTCGCAGCAGTGGCCCGAGAAGGCCATACACGAAGCGCGGGTGAATGTTGACGATGTCAGTGTCGATCCACGCGACCAGATCCCCTTTGAGCACGTACAGACTCTTCCACAACGCCTCGCCCTTGCCGCTATGCGCGCCGCACTGCGGCAGAATCTCCTGGTGGACGTAAACCGGCACGCCTAGCCGGCGCGCGATGTCGCGTGTGCGATCCTCCGAATTCGAATCGATCAAAACAATCTCATCCAGCAGCGGAACTTTGTGCATCAAGGCCCGCTGGAGCGTGCGAATCACCTTGCCGACGGTGGCTTCTTCGTTCAAGGCCGGCAGCCCCAGACTGATCGTCAGGCCGCGCTCCTCTTTCATCGCCACGAGCTGCGACAGGACGGCGAACTCGTCGGCGTCGAACGAGTTCTCGGCGAACCATTTGTCGGTGAGGATCGACAGCGCGCGGTCGTGGTATTCGGTTTCGTCTTCGGCGGGCGCGTGCGCCGTCGGCGATTTGACCATGATCAGGCCGCCCGACGTTCTGCGCGCGATCTGCGCTGCCAGCGGGCCGAGCGGCTTTGGCCCGATCTCGCCCACGCGCGACGAGGCGCCCATCACAATCACGTCGTGCGCTTCGGCCTCGCGCACGATGCTGCCGGCGACGTCGCCCTGCACTTCGATCTGGCGGCTGCGCGGCAGGTGACGGAGGATAGGCAGGAAGGCCTGGGCCGGGCTGTCGACGCGGCCTGCCGGCGCGGCGTGCAGCACGGTGATCGCGCCGTCATTCGCTTCGGCGAGCGCCAGCGCTACGGTGACCGCCAGATCGACGTACGGACCGCCACGCAGAGGCAGCAGGATACGCCGTGTGGGCGGCCCATACGGTATGCGCGCAAGCACGATGTCGCAGGGCGTCTCGGCGAGCACGATCTCGAGCGAGGCGCCCATCAAGCACGCCGACGGATCGCCGTCCCACGCCAGGAGCAGCATGTCGGCATTTTCGCGTCGCGCGCTGCCGACGATTTCGCGCCACGGCGCATGGCTCACGCGAACGCGTGGCTTCACGCGGATTGGCAGATCGGCGTGGCGCGTCTTGATGTTCGCCAGCGTCTGGCGGCGCGCCTGCGCCTCGGCCGCGCCCTCGCTCAGGCTGCGCCCCTCGGGCACCGTGACTACGCCGATCAGGACGATCTCGCCCGCTCGCTCGGCCAGCAACGCCTGCGCCAGCGGCAGCAGCACAGGTGAGGTCGTATTGTCGTGAATGGGGATCACGATCCGATACGCATTCGCGGATCGGCTGGTCATGCGACCTCCAGCAGGGGGCTGATGCGATCCCGAAAGATGCGTGGCCAAGTGTAGTCACGCCGGACGCGACGGCGCAGCCGGCCGGGCCGATCCGCTTCGAGCGTGCTTGCGATCAATGCTGCCACCAGCGCAGGCTCGGCCCTCGGATCGAAATAGTGCGCCAGCTCGTCGCCGGTCTCGCGCAGCGGCGGGATGTCGGAGCAGAAAGCAGGCAGCCGCGCCAGCCCCGCCTCGAGCACCGGGATGCCGAAGCCTTCCTGGAGGCTGGGGAAGAATAGAGCGTCGGCCAACGTGTACAGATCGCCGATAACGGAGTCGGGGATCGATAAGTGGCGACTGGTGGCTAATAACTGATCACTGATCACTGATGACTGATGACTGATCACTGGTGACTGACCACTGATCAGCGTGGCGGCGTCGAGCTCGTAGAGAAAGTGGGCGGCTTGCTCAATGCCGAGTTCGCGTCGCAGCACGAGCAGACTTTGCAGGTAGGCATCGTTTGCCGGGTTGTGCGCGCCGGGTGGTCCGCTGACGATCAGCCGCGCGTCGTGTCGGGTCTGCTGCCTGAGTTCGGCCAGTGCCCGTATCGCCAGCTCGATGTTCTTGCGACGAGTGATGCGCGCCGGCAGCAGCAAGATCATGTCAGCGTCGAGCAACCTGAGCCGATCGACGATGGCGCGCGTGAGCGGCTGCCACCCGAAGAACTCGGCTGGATCGACGCCGGGCGGCACGACGTCGATCGCCGACTCGTCGACGCCGTACAGCTCCGCCAACTCGCGCCGCCGCGATTCGGAGACGGTCACGTGCCCGACGTTCGGCCACGGCCGGCGCAGCAAGTCCCACGGCTCGCCGTCATGCAGTTGATCGCGATACAGTGGATTGGTCCAGGCGAAATCGTGATGCCAGCCGAGGTAACGCCTGCTGCCGTGATCGCTGATCAGTTGGCTGAGCGCAGCGGTGAGGGCGAGATTCTTATGCAGCGTGAAGACGTTGTGCGCGATCAGAATGTCCACGTCCGCGAGCAATTCGCGCAATCGGGCTGTCATTCGGTCGCGTAAGGCATCGAACTGTGGAGTGACTCGTCCCGCGTCGAGTTCCTTCTTCACGGCGAGTACGTCTGGATGGCGCGAGCCTAGCTCAGGCACGACGACGACCTCGACGCGATCGTCGAACGGCTTGCCCGTGCCCGCCACGATGCGCACGGCGTAGCCGGCATCGGCCATCAGCCGCGCATGCTGGAGCATGGTCCATTCGACGCCGCCCACCGTCGGCGGCCCGGCGAAGTGCAGGATGGCAATTCGGGTCATGGTGTCAACGAATAGGCAACGAATCAACGGATGTAGGAGGCATCTCCAGATGCCGACCCCAGGCCATTCATCAGCGAGTCAGCGATAGCCAAACGACTTGATACGGGTGAACGGTCATCGACAAACGTCCGTGTCGGTCGATATCGAAAGTGAGGCCGGTGAGCAAGTCGGTCGCATCACGTGCCGGCTGATTCAATGCTATCTCAACGGGTCGGGGCTGTGGAGAGACGTTATGCAGGCACAACACCCGACGTTTGTCATCGTGCGTCGAGCGCAGCAATGCGAAGATAGCCCCGTTGGCCTGGATGACGTGCTGGCGGCCATACGGATCGAACGCTGGGTGCGCGGCGCGGGCGCGCAGCAATCCCGCATAGCGCCGAAAGACGCGCGAGCGCAACGAATCGGGATAGGCTAGCTCGCGCTCCAGTTGAGCGAGATCGAACTTCTGCCGGTTGATCGTGCGATAGCGCCCCGTCTGTTTCACGCCCTCCGGCCAGCCGCGCGAGCCGAGCAGGCTGTGAACGTAGACACCCGGCACGCCGACGAGCGCGAGCATGATCGCCTGCGCGGCCATGAAGCGATCCACCTGTATCTCAATCGGCTCTCCGGCGCCCGGATCGGAGAGCGCGTCGAAGTAGTTGATATTCAGCTCGTACGGACTGCGCGTGCCGTCGCGATTGTTCTTCATCGACACCAGGCCGCTGTGGGCTTGCGCCTGCTCCACCAGCGCGTCGATTTCTGTGTCGGTCACGCCCGGCGTGCCGCGCGCCGGGTTCAGGCCGATGCCGTCGTGCGAGGCGAGGAAGTTGAAGAATGTCGCTTTAGACCCGACGGGTTTCAAAAACCCGTCGGGACTGGTAAGGCTCGCCGCCCAGCGTGACAAGACAGAGGCGTCTGCCGTATGAAAGGCGTGCAGGACGAGCGGCGGTAGCGCGAAGTTGTACACCATCTGCGCTTCGTTGTATCCATCGCCGAAGTACGACACATTGTCGGCGTGCGGGACGTTGGTCTCCGTGACGAGCGAGACGTGCGGCGCGATCTCGTCCAGCACGGCGCGGAAGAGTCGAATCACGCGATGCGTCTGCGGCAGATGGATGCACGGCGTGCCGATTTCCTTCCACAGGTAGGCGATGGCGTCCAGCCGGATCAGTTGCGCGCCCTGCGACACGTAAAACAAGAGCAGGTCGACGATCTCCAGCAGCACGTCGGGGTTGGCGTAATTCAGATCGATTTGATCGCCGCTGAATGTCGTCCACACGTGCCGGACACCGGAAGGCGTCTCGAAGGGCGTGAGCAGCGGCAGCGCACGCGGGCGGGCGACCATGGACAGATCGGTTCCGGGATCGACGGCGATGAACCAATCGCGGTACACCGGATCGTCCCGCAGGAATCGCTGGAACCACTCACTTTGGGCGGAGACGTGATTGATTACGGCGTCGAACATCAGGCGGAAGCCCTGCCCGATGCGGCGCACGTCTTCCCACGAACCGAGCGCCGGATCGACGGCGCGGTAGTCGACGACCGAGAAGCCATCGTCGGACGAGTAAGGGTAGAACGGAAGAATATGGATCGCGCTGATCAGACCGCCGAGGTGACGCCGCGCGAAATCGGCGAGCGTGCGCAGCGGCGCTTCGCCCGGTGCACGGAACTGATCGCCGTAGGTGATCAGGATCGCGTCGCCCTCACCCCCTACCCCCGTGGCGAAGCCGGGGACGGGGGTGAGGCGCGCGCGCAGCCGGTCGAAAGCAGCGCGGCCGGCCATATCGCCGTAAAGCGCGATGAGATGATCCAGAGCGGTCGAGAGATCGGCCATCTTCAGCGACTCAGCAACGGGAACGCCAGCACGTACAAAACGCTCGCCACGGCGCAGGTCACCAGCATCACCGGCAGGCCGCGCTTATTCCACAGCGCCGAGGTGATCGGCGTGCGCGTGCGCTCGGAGATCGAAGCGACGACGATGTTAGCAGTCGAGCCGATGATCGTGCCGTTGCCGCCAAAGCCCGCGCCGAAGGCCAGCGCCCACCACAACGGCCGGATGTTCATGCCGGCTGCGCCGAGTCCCTCGAGCACCGGGATCA
>Ga0209751_10005743_pt1 | contig 11636 bp, 6 predicted proteins | sample RifCSP13_1_FD_184019 | JGI IMG/M metagenome (GOLD analysis project Ga0209751, IMG submission 184019) | Soil microbial communities from Rifle, Colorado - Rifle CSP2_sed 13_1 (SPAdes) (version 2) | ecosystem: Environmental > Terrestrial > Deep subsurface > Rock core/Sediment | place: Rifle... | reverse complement strand
GGCAGCGTCACCACCACGCCCACCGAGTATCCCTTGGCGCTGTCGGTGCGCATGCGCATGTTGTCAGCCTGGGACTCCCACGCGCGGTTCCGCATGAGGGCCCAGTCGTACATGTAGCCCACGGAAACCTGGGGAAAGTAGTTGCCGTAGGCCGCGCGCACCTCGGCTTCGGCCGCCTCCCGCTGCTTGATGGCCGCCTGGATTTCAGGTTGTCGCTCGCTCGCCTGGCGGATCCCCTCCTCAATGGATACTGTTACCGGCGTGTACTCGAGCCGGTCCGCCAGCGTGATCGGCGACGCAAGATCGACGCCCAGGGTCGTCTTGAGGGCCACGAGCGCCTGCTCGGCGCGGCTCCGGGCCATGGCGTCCATCTGGACGACGTTGGCGCGTTCGGCCTCGTCGCGGAGGAGGTAATAGCGCGGGATCCGCCCCGCCTCGAACATCTGGCGGCCGACCCGGAGGCGCTCCTCTATGTCGCGGAGCAAGTCGCCCGTCACGCGGAGATTCTCCGCTTCGCGAAGAGCCGCGATGTAGTCCAGCCGCGCCTGCATGGCCACGTCCACCTCAGCGCTCCGCAGCATCTCGCGCCCGGCTTCGGCCCGTCGCGCCGCGGCTTTGTACCCGTAGTAGTCGCGCCCGCCGGAGAAAAGGGAGTACATGGCGGTGAGATTCGCGTCGCGGGTCTGGTCGGAGTTGAAGACCTGGTAGTTCCGCGCCATGGTGTTGCCGGCGGACGAGTAAACGTTCGGGGCCATGCGCTGGTCGTTGAAGTAGCCGTTTGCCGAGGCTTGAGGCCAGAAGGGCGCCAGGGCTTCCCGCCGCATCGAGTCCATCGCCTGGGAATCCGCCACAGCCGCCTTGACGCGGAGGCTCTTCTGGCGGGCCAGGTCCACCGCCTGCTCGAGGGTCAGGGGGCCTTCGATCCGCGGGAGCTGCTGAGCCTCCACACCTGCTCCCAGCAGCAGTAGTCCCCCAACAACGAGGACCATGACACGCACGCGACAGTGAACAGGCCGGAGCCTAGTGCCCCCCATGCGGCGCCTCCTTTGGCTTCACGGGTGTCTCGAGTTTTTCAGCTCTCCCATGCTCGCTCATCCCCTACATCCCTTTGTGCGGGTCCGCCGGCTTCACGGGCGTTTCAGGTTTCGCGGCTCCGCCCTGCTCGCTCATCCCCGGCATCCCTTTGCGTGGGTCCGCGCCGTCCTGCCGAGCAGGCTTCGCCCCTGACACGTCGCTCACCCGGGCTCCGGCGTAGAGTCCTTCGTGGCCCCGGGCAATGACTTCTTCACCGCCGGCGAGTCCCTTCATGACCTCAATCCGCTCTGGATTCTCCAGCCCCGTGGCTACCTCGATCGGCTCAGCGCGGCCGTCCTTGACCACCCAGACGGTGGCCTTCCCGCCCAACCGCGCGACGGCCCCGCGGGGGACGCTCAGCGCCTCGGCGCGCTCGCCGGTGACGAACTCCATCATCACGTACTGGCCGGGTAGGAACCGGCGCCCCGTATTCTCCACGAGCGCTTCGACCACGGCGGTCCGCGCTCCCGCATCCACGAAGGGGAACACCGAGGTGACACGCGCGGTGATGGGAGGCTGGCCGGTGCCTACCGTGGTCACGGTGACCGGTGAGCCGACCTTGATCGAGGCCAGGTCCTTCTCTCCGACATTCGCCTGGAGGCGCACCTTGTCGATCTGCGCCGTCTTCAAGATGGCCATCCCGGGCTGGACCAGGACGCCCGGCGCGACCAGACGCTTGACGACGTAGCCCGCGCTCGGCGCCACGATGGTCACGTACCCCCGGATCACCTCCGCCGTCCGCAGCTGGGCCTGGGCCTGGGCGCCCATGGACCCCGCCGCGTCCAGCTTCTTCAGCGCGGAGGTCTGCATGGCGCGGGCCTGCTCCAGCTTGGCCCGGGCGGCCTCCAGCTTGGCGTCGGTGGAGGCCGCCATGGCGCGGTCGCTCTCGTACTCCTGGCGCGAGACCGCTCCGGCGTTGAAGAGGCGCTCGGTGCGCGCAATGACGGCGCGCTGGTAGGTGGTCTCGGCCTCCACCATGGCCAGCTCCTTCTCCATCTGAACGACGCCGTGCTGCGCCGCGACGAGGTCGGCCTCCATCTGGGCCCGGTTGGCCTGGGCGGTCGCCAGCATCGCCTCGGCCTCGCGCACCCGCGAGGAGAGCTCGACGTCGTCGAGGCGCGCGACTACCTGGCCGGGGCGGACCGCATCGCCGGGATAGACGGGTATCTCCACGATCCGCCCGGTCACGCGCGGGAAGATATCCTCCTCGTTGAACGCCGCGACGCTCCCCGTGTAGACGACGGTTCCGGCAATGGCTCCCCGCTCGACCGGCGCCAGCGTCACCGGGAACGGGGTGCTACCGGCGGCGACGCGCATGTTCATGTCCATCGCAGGTCCGATGCCCACGTTGGCGTAATACGCCCACCCCGCCGCGGCGGCCACGACCACGAGCACGCCGACCTTCAGCACGAGGCTCGTGGAGCGCCTGCCGGTCTGCGAGGCCAAGGCGGCAGGGCCCGCCTCGAGCGTCGGCCGCTCGCTCCCCTGATCCCCATCGCCGGACGCTTCAACACGCGGAAAGAAGCTTCGGAGCTTTTTGAGAATCATCGACCACCTCCGGGGGTACCGGTTGATGTCGCCGCCGCCAGCTGGCGGCGCTGGGACTCCGTGAGCACATGGGCCGCCGCTTCGCTGTGGAGCCGGCGCCGCTCTCTGAGGGCGGCGCTCAGCTCCCTGAACTCGGCCGACCGGCGCTGGATCTCCTGGACGCTCGTGCCGCCGGCTGACTGCGCCTCCTTCATGAAGCGGGAGAGTGCCTGCTCGGCCGCGGCGAGCGCGGGCTCGATCTCGGCCGCCTCTCTCTTCCATTCTGCGTCGAGTGCTTCCAGGCGGGACACCTGGTCCGCCGCGAGGGAAAAGGAAGCCCGACGCTCGAGAATCTCTCCGGCTGTGGGCGGTGCAGCGGGCGGAGGCACGGGCCGCGCAACCGCCTCGGACTGAGCCGCGGGACGAGGAGTCGGGCGTTCCCCTCTCCCCTGGATCAGCGCGTAGCCGAGTCCGACCGCCAGCAGGGCTACCATCGTCGAGAGGTAACGGAGAGCCGGGCTCATGGCACCGTCTCCTCCCTCCTCCTTAGCACGCGCCCCAGCCCCGCCCGAAGCAGATTCGCGAGATCATCGGTACAGGTATGCACCACCGGAACCACGAAGAGGGCGAGGATGGTCCCCATCGTGAGCCCCCCGATGACAACCGTCGCCAGCGGCGCGTAGGCGTCGATACCCGTACGCGGGAAGAAGGCCACGGGGATCAGAACCACGATGGTGATCAGCGACGTCATCAGGATGGGGCGGAGCCGGATGGGCCCCGCCGTGAGGATGGCCTCGTCGCGCGGCATCCCCTGGGCGCGCAGGCGCAGGACGAGGTCCACCAGCAACACGGCCACGGTCATCATCATCCCGGTCAGGATGACGATGGCGAGGATCGAGACGGTGGAGAACGTCTGGCTGGCCAGGAGGAGCCCCCCCAGGACGCCAGTCGAGATGAGCGAGAGCGAGAAGACCATGTTGAAGGGCTCGACGAGGCTCCGGAACTGCGCCACCAGCAGCAGGAACATGAAGATCACGGCCAGGTAGAGCCCCCGGAGGAGGCGTCCGAAGGATTCCTCCAGCTGGGTCATGTCCCCGCGCAACTCGATCCCGTAGCCGGGGGGGAAGTCGAGCTTCTCGTGGGCCGCTATCAGGAGAGCCATGGAGAGGTCCATGCTCGGCGGCCCGCCCTTGCGGTAGAAACCCAGGACCGAGATGACCCGCCGGAAGTTGTCGTGCTCGATGAGGGTCGGGCCGCTGCGCTCCTCGACGCGGGCGACCGAACGGAGCGGGACCACCTCGCCCTTTTTCCCCACGATCTTGACCTGCTCCAGATCCGTCTGGTCGCGCCGCTGGTCGCCCCGGTAGCGGAGCAGGATCGTGAACTGCCGCTTGTTGTCCAGGCGGTAGAACTCGTTCGTCAGGCCGCCCTTGAGGGCGTAGTAGGCTTGATCCGCCACATCCTCCACCGTGAGACCGATCTCCTGGGCGCGGGCGCGGTCCACCACCACGTGGAGCTGGGGAAGGGTATACGCCCACGAGGTCGTCACCTGGTAGAAGCCCGGGATCCCCTCCGCGAGCTTCCTCGCCTGCTCTCCCATCTCCGAGAGCTTTTCGAGATCAGGCCCGTAGAGGATGACCTGGACCGGGGCCGCGCTCGACGCCATCACGTCGGCCCCCATCTCCTTGATGGCCAGACGGCGGATCCCCGGGATGGTCCGGAGGGCCTCGGCCTGGACGCCGTCGATCACCTGCCAGATGTCCCGCCTGCGCTTCGACGAATCCACGAGGGTGATCATCAGGCTGGCGGCGTTCACGGCCCCCATGCTGTAGCCGGTGAAATAAGTGCCGCCCGGCTCAAACCCCACCTCGGACGAAACCTTGACGACCTCCGGCTGCTTCAGAAGGATCTGCTCAACCTGGGCGGCGATCTCCGAGGTCCGGGCGAAGGACGTCCCCGGCGTCGCTTCCAGGAGCGCGAAGGCCTGGGACACGTCGGCCAGCGGCATCATCTCGCTGCCGATCCGGGGGTAGAGCGCGACGCCGACGAGGATGGTTGCGACAGCCCCCGCCACCACGATGAACCGGTTCTGGATCGACCAGGCTAGGGCCGCCCGGTACCGGGCCTCGAGCCGATCGAGGAAGCGCTGGGAGGGATCCAGCACCCAGCGCTGGAAGCGCGACCGCCGTTCCTCCTCACCCTCGCGGTAAGGGGGGAAGAGGTTAGCGGCGAGGAGTGGCGTCAAGGTGAAGGAGACCAGCGCCGAGGCGAGGAGTCCGCAGATGATGGGCCAGACGATCCCCTCGAACATGTACTGGACGATGCCGCCGGCGAAGGCCAGCGGCAGGAGGGCCACGCAGAGCATGAAGGTGATGGCCAGCACTGCCAGCATGACCTCGGTGATGCCGTCCACGGCGGCGTCCTTGGGGGACTTGCCCATGCGGAGGTGGCGCCCGATGGAGTGGATGTTGATGATCGAGTCGTCCACGAGCCGCCCCACGGACAGCAGAAGTCCAATGAGGGTCGAGCTATTGAGCGTCATGCCAAAAGGCACCATGACGAGGAGCGCCACACCGAGTGAGATCGGGATGCTGATCATGGAGATCAAGGTGCCGCGCCAGTTCCCCAGGAAGAACAGCACGGCCAGACCGGTGAGGAGCACGGCGATCACCAGCTCCTCCACCATGTTCTCCATGAGGAAGCCGACGAAGGTGGAGCGGTCATAGGCCACCTCGAACTTCAACCGCGGGAAGTCCTGCTGGATCTCCTTGAGCCTCTCCTGGACTCCCGCCATCACGCGCACCGAGCTGGCATCCGGCTGCTGAATGATCGAGACCTCCACCGCCTCCTTGCCGTTGAAGCGGTAGAGGCTCCGCTGCTCGCGTGGGGCGTTCATCACCTCCGCCACGTCGCGAAGGTACACCACCCTGCCGTCCATGCCGGCGATCGGATACGTGGCCACCTCTTCCGGGGTCCGGGCGCGGAAGTCGCTGCGGACCAGGATCTCGCGATCCTGATAGGTGAGGGTGCCCGCCGGCCGGGACTGGTTCTGCATGTCGAGCATGCCCTTGAGATCCAGCAGGGTCATCTTGTAGGCGGCCAGGCGTTCCCGATCCACCACGACCTGCATCTGGAGCTTCTGGCCGCCGAACGGCACCACGGAGTACACGTCCTTGACGACCTTCAGCCGGTTCACGATCTCGTTCTCGACGAGGGTCCGGAGTTGCACCTGGTCGTAGCCTTCGCCTGTCACCGCGAGAGACAGCACGGGGGTGTTCAGCGGGTCAATGGCGAGGACCCAGGAAGGCTTGAGGTTGGCCCCGGTCATGGGGAGGTCGGCCTGGACGACGTTCATCAGCGACTGGACGTCGAAAAGGGCCTTCTTCATGTCGGCGCCGTACCAGAACTCGACGGTGACGATGGAGAAGCCTTCCTGGGAGGTGGAGCGGATGAAGTGGACATCTTTCAGGTCCACCATCCGCTCCTCGATAGGCTTGGAAAAGTAGATCTCCATCTCCTCGGCCGAGAGGCCCGGCATCATGGAGACGATGCCGACCATGGGGCTCTCGACGTACGGCATCATGCGGCGCGGCATCTGGAAGAAGATCACGAGCGCAGAGAGCAGCGCCACGCCCAGGTAGAAGGCGATGACGACGTACGGGTGCTCGATGGACCAGCGGCTGATGTTGCCGCGGCCCCGCGCGGACAGGTTTGTGGGATCCACCTTCGCCCCTCCCCGAATGTCTTCTCGCATCCTCTCTCCTCTCGGGCAGTGTGCTGCGAGCGCAGCTGCTCACCATAGGTCTCGCGGGAGTAGGGTAGGGTCTACCCTTCCACGTCTTTAACAGCGTGAAGCCGGACGCGGAACGATTAGAAGTGCGAGAGAGACTTCGGCGGGGGATCGGGGCGGTGGAGCGATACCACGTAAACGAAGCGAGCAGGATCGACGAGCAACCAGCTATTCACGAGGGGCCCGGCGAGAAGCGCAAGGGTCACTGAGGCTACCAGCATCGCGGCGCAGAGATCCAAAGACACGCCGTGGCCGTCAAATCCGTCAGAAACGTGGGAGAAGGTGCAAAAGCCAACCATACAGCAGCCAACCATCATGGTCAGGAGCACCGCCGCGATCACGGCCCCCTTTGCTCCCCAACCCTTCGTCCACGGTTCGCGTCTCATGGCGAGTGTTGACCGCATTTGTGCAAAAGGACTGCCAGCCTCCGCGCGACCCCCAGCGCGACTCAACCTAATGAATTCCTTGTGTTTCGTTCGCCAGACCCGACTGCCCCAAAGCGGATGGGTGACTTTCACTGGGGCATTTTCGCCACAATTGTAGAGAATCTGTTGCCCCAACTCACTCCACGATGACCTTGCCACGGAACATCCCCATCTGGCAGGCGAACTCGTACTCGCCGGGCTCCTTCGGGAGGAACTCCACGGGGACGGTCTCCCCCTCCGGAAGGCTCGCAGACTTCCCAAAGCCGGGAAACACAACCATCTCAGAGCACGAGGCTGATTCCTGGCGGACGAAGTTCAGCCGGACGGGCTTGCCGGCCTCCACTACGATCACGTCGGGGGTGTAGCCCCCCTTCACCAGGACCATCTGCTCCTGGTAGCCGCCGCTCGTGAGCGCCGCCTTCACGCCTTTCGCTTTCACGAGCCAGAAGAACCAGACGATGAAGCCGATCAGCCCGAGGCCCACCACGTCCACCACGATCTTGTCCCAGGTCATGGGCCGGTCCCCCTCACGCGGCGCGCGGCTTCCACCGCTTGAGCCGGTTGGCGTTCGTGATCACGGTCACCGAGCTGAAGGACATCGCGATCGCCGCCAGCAGCGGGGAAAGCAGGATGCCGAAGAACGGATAGAGCACCCCGAGGGCGATGGGCAGGCCGAGCACGTTGTAGATGAAGGCCCCGACGAGGTTCTGGTAGACGTTCCGCATGGTGGCGCGGCTCACCTGGATCGCCAGGACGACGCCCCGGAGGCTCCCCTTGATCAGCGTGATGTCGGAGGCGGCGATGGCCACGTCCGTGCCCGTGCCGATGGCGAATCCCACGTCCGCCTGGGCGAGCGCGGGGGCGTCGTTGATTCCGTCCCCGACCATGGCGACCTGCTTCCCCTCGAGCTGGAGCTTCTGGACGTTGAAGGCCTTGTCCTGGGGGAGCACCTCCGCGAGGACGCGCTCGATCCCCACCTGGCGGGCGATGGCCCGCGCGGTCCGCTCGTTGTCGCCGGTGATCATGACGACCTCGATCCCCATCCCCTTCAGGGCCTGGATGGCCCCCTTCGAGTCCTCCTTCACCGTGTCGGCGACGGCGACGATCCCGGCCGGCTTGCCATCGATCGCCACGAACATCGGAGTCTTCCCGCCATCGGCGAGCTCGAGGGCCCTGGCGTCGAGGCCGTCGAGGGGAATCTTCCGGTCGCGCATGAACTTGAGATTGCCCAGGAGCAGCGCGCGGCCCTCGACGCGCGCCTCGATCCCGTGGCCGGGGATCGCGTTGAAGCCCTCCGCATCCGGGAGGGCGAGGCCGCGGCCCTTGGCGCCCTCCACGATGGCGGCCGCCAGCGGATGCTCGGAGGACTTCTCGACCCCACCGGCCAGGCGCAGCAGGGTCTCCTCGTCGAACCCGCCGCTGGCGACCACGTCAGTGAGGACGGGCTTGCCATGGGTGATGGTCCCGGTCTTGTCGAGGATGATCGTCTGGAGGTTCTGGGCCGTCTGAAGGGCCTCGCCCCCCCGGATCAGGATCCCGTTGAGGGCGCCGAGCCCGACGCCGGTCGTCAGCGACATCGGCGTGGCCATCCCGAGGGCGCAGGGGCAGGCGATGATCAGCGTCGTCACCGCGACGATCAGAGCGAAGACGACCGCGGGCGGGGGCCCGAACGTGTACCAGACCATGAACCCCAGGATCGCGAGGATCGCCACCGAGGGGGTGAAGTAGCCGGAGACGACGTCCACGATCCGCTGGACGGGGACCTTCGACCCCTGGGCGTCCTGGACCATCCGGATGATGCTGGCGAGGGCGGTGTCTTTGCCGACCTTCGTGGCCCGGAACTTGAACGCCCCGGTCTTGTTGATCGTGGCGCCAATCACCTCATCGCCGACCCCCTTTTCCACGGGGAGCGATTCGCCCGTCACCATGGACTCGTCCACCGCCGAGGAACCGTCGACGATCTCGCCATCCACGGGGATCTTCTCGCCGGGGCGGACGACGACGGTGTCCCCGACGAGCACTTCCTCGACCGGAATATCGACTTCCTTCCCGTCCCTTAGCACCCGGGCGGTCTTGGCCTGCAGTCCGATCAGCTTCTTGATGGCCTCCGAGGTCCGGCCCTTGGCCCGGAGCTCCATCGCGAGCCCCAGGTCCACGAGGGCGATCACGACCACGGTCACGTCGTAGTACACGTCGGCGAATTCCCGCGAGGGAAAGATCTGCGGAAACAGGAGCGCGATGGTCGAGTAGACCCACGCGACCCCCGTGCCGAGGGCGATCAGCGTGTGCATGTTCGCCGACCGATGCCTGAGCCCCTGCCAGGCGCCCATGAAGAAGTGGTTCCCGCTGAACAAGATCACGGCGAGCGAGCCGACCCCCATGCCGGCCCACACGTACCAGAGGCGCTGGCTCTCCCGTGGAAACCAGTCCCGGAGGACGGGGAAGAGCCACGGGTAACTCATGATCATCGTGAAGACCCCCACCGCCGCCCCAAACCACCACTTCCGCATGAGGCTCCGGTACTCCGCCTCGCGGGCCTCGGCCTCGCGATCCGCCGCCTCGGGGCTCGCCGGCGGGGGGCTCTCCGCCATCTCGTATCCGGCCGAGCCCACCGCGGCTTTGACCGCTCCGAAATCGGCGACGCTGGGGAGGTACTCCACGTCGGCTTCCTCCGTCCCCACACTCACGCTGGCCTTCAACACGCCGGGAGTTCCGAGCAATGCCTTCTCGATCTTGGTGACGCACGATGCGCAGGTAATGCCGCGAATGGCGAACCGCGTCGTGGCCGTCCAAACCCGATAGCCGGCGGCTTTGACGGCCTCGCGGAGCGCCGGAAGACCCGTCTTTTCCGGATCGTACTCCACGGCGGCCCGGCCCCCCGCGAGGTTGACGGTTGCCGTCCTCACCCCCGGCACCGCCCGGAGCGCGCGCTCCACCGCTTGGACGCAGTTGTGGCACGTGAGGCCGGACACCGGCAGCTCCACCCGTCGAGCCCCGGCCACGCCGGCCCGAACGCCCGTGGTTGCCGAAGGAGCGCTTCTCGCGGTCTGCGTGGACTCCATTGGCTGTCCTCCCTCAGTCAATCGTCACGCGATCCCGGTAGCCGGGCACGACGACCTCCCACCCGAGCTCTCCCCGGATCCTCCCGGCGAGCGCTTCCGCCGGCCCCGAGTCGCCGTGCACCATGAACACGCGCTTGGGTCGCCGGGCCGCCGTGCGCAGCCAGCGCATGAGCCCGTCCGCGTCGGCGTGGGCGGAGAGGCCGTGAACCGTCTCGACGTGGGCCCGCACCGGGACGTTCTCCCCGAAGATCCGCACGGACTTCGCCCCCTCCTGGAGCCTTCGCCCGCGGGTGCCGATGGCCTGGTAGCCGACCAGCAGCACCGTCGTGCGTGGATCGGGGAGGCGCTGCCGCAGGTGGTGGAGCACGCGCCCTCCGGTGACCATCCCGCTGGCCGAGATGATGAGGACCGGCCCCTTGACCTCGTTGATCGCGCGAGACTCGGCCGGACTGCGAGCCAGCCGGAAGTCCCCGCAGTGGAGAGGGCAGTTCCGCGTCATGGTCATGGCCCGCATGTCCCCCTCGAAGTCCTCCGGGTGGGCGCAGTAGATCTCCGTCGCCTCAATCGCCATGGGGCTGTCCACGTACGCGGGGAGCCGCGGGAGGCGCCCGGCCTTCTCCAGGCCGCTCAGATGGTACATCAGCTCTTGCGTGCGCCCGAGGGCGAAGGCCGGGACGATGAGGGCTCCGTCCCGCTTGACCGCCTCACCAACGACCCGCTCCAGCTGGGCCTGGATCGGCTCCGGGTCATGGCGCCGGTCGCCATAGGTGGACTCCACCACGATGTCGTCGGCCTCCTCGATCGGCATCGGGTCCGGCAGGATCGGCGCGCCGTACCGCCCGAGGTCCCCGGAGAAGACCAGGCGTCGCGGCGCCCGTCCGTCGCCGACCTCCACCGTGACGATGGCCGACCCGAGGATATGCCCGGCCCGCTTGAATGTCACCCGGATCCCCGACCCGAGCTCCACCGGTTCCCGATATCCGACTCCCGCCACGCGTTCCGCCGCCTCAAGCCCCTCCTCCGCCGTGTACAGCGGCAGCGCCGGCTTGTGCTTCGAGGTCCCCCGCTTGTTGTGGTAGGCGGCCTCCTCCTCCTGGAGGTGACCCGAGTCCGGAAGCAGGATCTTCAGGAGGTCGGCTGTCGCGCGCGTCGCGCAGACTCGCCCCTTGAACCCGTCCTTCAAGAGCCGCGGCAGATAGCCGGTGTGGTCGATGTGCGCGTGAGTCAGCACCACCCAGTCGATGGACGCCGGATCCACCGGCAGGCGGTCCCAGTTGCGGAGCCTCAGCTCCTTGAGCCCCTGGTAGAGCCCGCAGTCCACCAGGAGCCGCCGGCTCCCGATCTCCACGAGAAACTTCGACCCGGTCACCGTCCCCACGCCTCCCAGGAACTCGATCGTGACCATCGCTACCCCTCCGCCCGGGCGTCGCAGAAACAGGAGGGCCTCCGGACGTGCTGGGTTTTGTAGTAATGGATCAGCCGGTCCACGAGCTTGACCGGATCGTCATCGTATATGACGCAGGCTCCCGTCTCCTTGCCGCTGACCCGCAGGATCTCCTCCACGATGCCCGTGATCCCGCCGGTGCCCGTGAGAACCCCGATCAGGCGCCCCTCGTCATAGGCGATCGCCAGCTCCCCCAGCGTGCCCGTCCGGCCGCCGGCGATCACCACGATGTCGCACGACCGGATGTTCGTGATCTCGCGCCCCATGAGGCCGCTCCCCGTATAGATCAAGACGTCGAACCCCTCGACCGGCGA
>Ga0209751_10005742_pt1 | contig 11638 bp, 7 predicted proteins | sample RifCSP13_1_FD_184019 | JGI IMG/M metagenome (GOLD analysis project Ga0209751, IMG submission 184019) | Soil microbial communities from Rifle, Colorado - Rifle CSP2_sed 13_1 (SPAdes) (version 2) | ecosystem: Environmental > Terrestrial > Deep subsurface > Rock core/Sediment | place: Rifle... | reverse complement strand
GGTATCGCAGATGAGCAACCGGGTCTCCGTCGTCATCGTCAACCGGGATGGCATGCGATACCTGCGCGACTGCCTGGATTCGCTCCAGGCCCAGTCCTATGCCGACTTCGAAATCATCCTCGTCGATAACGGCTCGACGGATGGATCGGCCGGGTGGGTGGCGCGACAGTTTCCCCACGTGCGCCTGATCTGCAACGAGACCAATCTGGGCTTCGCCGCAGCCAACAACCAGGCTATCCGCGCCAGCACGGCTCCATACGTCGTCACCCTGAATAATGACACCCGGGTCGATCCCGGCTGGCTGGCAGCGCTGGTTCAGGCAGCCGAGAACGATCCCACGGTCGGGATGTGCGCTTCCAAGATGCTGTTTGCCGATCGACCCGACGTGATCAACTCGACCGGCATCAGCCTGGACGCGGCAGGCATCGCCTGGGATCGCTTCGGCGGTGAACGGGACGGCGAGGCCGAGACGGCGCCAGTCGAGGTGTTCGGCCCATGCGCCGGTGCCGCTCTGTATCGTAGGGCGATGCTGGATCAGATCGGCTTGTTCGACGAGGAGTTCTTCGCTTACCTGGAAGACGTGGACCTGGCCTGGCGGGCGCGACTGGCCGGCTGGCGCTGCCTGTACGTTCCGGCGGCCCGGGTCTACCATGTTCATTCGGCCACGGCGGTCGAGGGCAGCTCTTTTAAGCGTCGCTTGCTGGGACGCAACAAAGTCTGGCTGATTGCCAAGGATTACCCGATGCCTCGACTGCTGCTCTACCTGCCGCTCATCGTGCTTTACGACGTGGCGGCCGCGCTCTTCACGCTGGTAAGGCGGCGCGATACCAGCTCGCTGCGAGGGCGTCTGGAAGGGCTGACAGGACTATCCAGGATCTGGCGCAAGCGACGTGCGGCGCAGGCTCTGCAGCGTCGTGTTTCGCGGAATGGGAGGCCCTGGCATCGTTACCTCAGTCCGTTGGCGCCTCCCTGGCGAGTGCCGAAGCGCTACGGACACTTGAGCGGGCTTCATCGTTGAGTGCCGGATAGAGCCGAAAGGTACAGTCGCCGGTATGCCTCGACCATGTCGCGCTGTGAGAAGTCTCGCTGCCCGACCTCCAGCGCCGCTGCCTGATAGGACTCGTAGCTCGCTTCCAGCTTCGCCAGCGCGCTCAGCAGGTTCTCTACCTTGACGGCTTCCACGACCGTTCCACACCCAGTCTGCTCGACGTAAGCGGCCATGGGGATGGCGCGGCTGACCAGCACCGGTCTGCCTACGGCGAGCGCCTCGAGCAACGAATGTGGATAGGCTTTCACCAGGCTCGCGCTCTGCGCCAGCACGATGGCGGCGTGCGCGTGCGTCAGCACGTCGTTGACGTCCACAACCTGATCGACGATCGTAACCCGATCACTCAAACCCAGCCGGGCGACTCGGCGGTTCATCTCTTCGCCGTGCAGGCCGCGCCAGAGGAAGATCAAGCGCAGGTCTGCCCGCCGCTGTGCCGCTTCGAGCAGGGCGTTTACTCCCTTGGACTCAAATTGGTCCACCGTCCACGGCGCTGAGCCCATCAGCAAGGTGAAGGGCTTTCCGGTGGGCGGCGCTATGGGGGCGAATCGTGCGATATCGATGCCGGGCCGGATGGCGACGACGCGCGCAGCGGGCACGCCCCGCTCGCGTAGGCGTGCCCGCTCGGACTCATCTGGAACCACGAGTGTGTGAACTCGCCGCGCCAGTCGAAGAACGGCTTCGTAGTCCGAGCTGCACGCCCCGGCGACGGCGGTGTAAATGATCGGGCGGCGCAGGAGTCGTATGAGGTCGAATGGAAACGGATCGGGATTGAAGATGTGGTGGACGTCGACACGCTGCGCGCGCTCGGCGCGGCGCAGAGATGGCAGATGCTGCAATCCCCACCATCGCCTGGGGAAGCGCGTGCCGAGCTTGCGGGCGGGATAGAGATATACGATCTGACTATCCCCTCCGCTCAACTTGCGCAGTGCATCGACCTCCTGGACGACGGCGTCGCAAGCCGGCATAGGCGACGGGGGAACCGTCAGGTGGTACAGGATTCTCATCTTGCTCGCTTGTAGAGGATGACGCCGGCCCACACTGCGCAAAATGCGACTGCGGCCAGGCTGGCGATGGCGCCAATCGCGAAGGACGTTGGCGTGTAATAGAACTCGACGCGATGCCGGCCTGCCGGAATGCGAACGCCGCGAAATGCAAAATCGGCAATGTACACTTCGGCCGGTTGCCCATCGACCAGGGCGTGCCAGCCGGGGTCATAGGTATCAGTCAGCACCAGGATTCCTTCAGCCGGGGTATCCGTTTCGACCACGACGCGCTCCGGCTCGTACGTGACGACGTGCGCCGCTCCCGTCTGCGAAGGTGCATCCGAATCGGGGAGCAGGTCGGCCGGCGCACTTTCCAGGATCACGCGAGTTCGAAAATCGAAGCCCTCGTCTAGTAAACTATTCAATGCCGCCTCGGCGTTCGCGGCGGGTACGGCCTGATGGACGATGAAGGCGCGCGGCATGACGTCAGGATTGTGATAGATGCGTACCGGGCTGTCGCTTTCCTCGAAGACAGGCGCCCACCGGCCGCTCAGTTCCCTGTCGCTGATCATATATTCGACGTTCATCAGATCGAGCAGCCAGCTGTTGGCCGAGCGTATGACACCGTAATGCCCGATATGGGTCGCGCTTTCCACACGATCGAACAGCGTCTTGTATCGCCACGGCACGACTGCATCGTAGCCGCGCACATCCGAAAGCCCGAAGACGATGCTGGCATTCGGCGTGAACGCCAGGTACAAGCCGCCCACACGAAATAAGCCTGGCTGCTGCTTCAGGAAATCGACGGCCGGGGTTGAAGGAAAGCTTTGCGCTGGCGGCAGAGTGGGGTTCAGGGGAAAGCCGAACAAAAACAGATCCGCGCACGTCAACAGCACCAGCCCGTTGAGCCAAACATCCTGGTTCCCGGTTCGCCGGTGAGCGATATACAGCAGACTTGCCAGCAAGGCCACGCCGGCGGGCAGGAACATCTGGGGTGCGGCTGGCGTATACAACAGCCGGGTCTGTTCGTATCGGGCCTCGACTCGCTCGTAATAATACTCCAGCGAGTAGGGGAAGAGCGGATGATCGATAGACTTCATCGCTTCGGCCTGGCTTCGGCCCATGGCGATGAACCGATCGCGAAGCGCCGTGACGCCCACGTAGGCGCCGCCTATCATGATCAGGCTCGCCATCGCCAGCGCTCCGAGAACGGCGAGGAATTTCCTCGGCGCGTTGAAGCCAGGGGGGCGATTCCGTGCGACGAGATCAAGACCGTAGCCGGCGAGCAAGGCCAACCCGAGCGCGTACACGATGCGCAGGCGTCCATTGTTCACCAACCGGAGGATGGGTAGGGCGTTGACGGCGTTGAACAGAGGCAACTGCGCAGCTATCCCTAACGCCAGCAGCGTCAGGCCGATCCATAATCCGTATGACCGGTATCCTGGCACGACTGGCTTGGCGGAGAGCGCCGCTGGCCGGCGGCGTCCTCGCCACCAGGCGAACAGCGCGATCGTCCCTAACGCCAATGGCACAACACCGGCGTAAAACGTCTGCTCGTTGTAGTTTTGAAAAGGATACCAGTAGCTGTTGTCGAGCGGCGTGCCGAAGAATTGGGGCAGGATCGTCGTAATCAGAGTCGGCCACTCCTGCCAGTCGAACAGTGCCGTCTGCAAAAACGAGGCCGGCGCATTGGCTTGACGCTGAATCAGGATGGCGCTGTTCAGGACATTCTCTATGACCGGCAGCATCTGCATGGTCGCGAGCGCCAGCCCAATTGCGACGGCCAACGTCATTCGACCCAATAGTCGAAGGAGACTGCGCGCGCTCCAGCCGTCACGTCCTATCGCGCGACCCACGCAATAGACTGCCCAGATCAGCATGATGTGGAAGGATGTCTCAGGGTGCCCACTGAACAGTTGAAATGCCAGAACGATGCCGATAGCGAGAAAGGGCGCTGTCGTCTGCCTGCCCCCGATAGGGTCAGTCGGGGGCCTGGCGAGTGCCCTTTCGCTGAGATACAGGAGCAGAGGCAACCATACCGCTACACCCGACACCGTGTATCCTAGCCACACGATGATCGGGCCGCTGAAAGCGAACGCAATCATCGCCAGGATCGCGCCCCGCCGGCTGATGCCCAGCTCGCGCGCCAGCAAATACGTGAAAATGCCGCCGACCCCTAGTTTGAGAAACGCCGCGACGAAGAATGAGCTGTGCAAGGGAAAGAGGCGCGCAATGAGCCAGAAGGGATCCCATACCCCGATCTGACCGTTGCCCAGCATCGGCTGTCCGCCGTTGATGTATGGCGTCCACAGAGGCACCCGGCTATCGGCGAGCGCGCGCCGCGTCTCAACTTGCCAGGGGTACGAAAAGTACACCACGTCGGAAAGCAACCGGTTCCCGGGCGTGGTAAAGCCTGCCGGCGCGTGAGGCTGCCAGACCGGATCGAACTCGTAAATCAGGTCGTTGGGCAGCAGGCTCTCGCCCAGAAAGATCGCGCGCCAAAAGAAAAGGACGAGCAGCGCCGTCAACACGAGCGCTGCGCCGAGCGGCTCACGGCGCGGCAGACTGAGTCGCGGCATCGGCTTCTTCGACAAGCCCGTCATGTTATCTCAGGGCAAGCACCTCTGAGCTGTGGTCGCCGTATTTCCCTGCCAGGCCGTGGCGCAGGCCCAGCCACAGCGCGCGGGCGCGCAGCCGCCGGCCGCGCAGCCACGAGGCGACGACCGACACCAGGCCGAACCAGGCCCAACGAGTCACCAATAGCCAGCGCAGACGAGGGTGGAACTTGCGTACGTAGAGGAAGCGGTTGCGCAGAAAATAGTAGGTGTAGAAAGCCACGCGCAGCTCGGACGAGCGCCCCTGGTCGTGGTAGACGGTGACAAGAGGATCGATCAGCAGGCGAGCGCCGCACCGTCGGGCGCGCCGGCAAAAATCGGCGATTTCTCCGCTGATGAAATACCTCTCATCCAACAGGCCGATCGTCTTGAACAGGTCGGCCCGGATTAGAATAGCCGTTCCCGGCACGTAGTCGACGGGGTACGGTTCCGATTCGGATGGGATTTTGCGCAGGTGCGTGTCGGCGTGCCAGGCTACGTTGCGGCCACCGGCGGCCTGTATCGCCCCGGAGGGTGGAGGGTCGCGCAGGACAGGTCCGACGATGGCGGCGACGTATTGCTCAGCCGTCGCGATCAGGCGAGTCACGCCCGGTTCGTCGATGACAGCATCGTTGTTGAGCAGGAGAAAGTAGTCGGTCTGATCCTCGGCCAGCGCCTGCTGCAGGGCGACATTGTTCCCGGCGGCAAATCCCAGGTTGTGGTCGCTCTCCAAGAGCCGTGCAAGAGGACATTCACGGCGGAGGCGTTCGACGCTATCATCGCGCGAGCCGTTGTCCACGACCCAAATACGGGGCCGGAGCGCCTTCCACGATTGTATAGCCTGAACCGTGGCGATCGTATCGGAGGCATTGTTCCAGTTGAGGATGATGATCGCGCAAGATCGGCCTGCGTGCACTGTGTAAGCCTCGAATAGGCTGGGGGAAGCGGTACTTATTGTAGCGCAGTCTCGAATAATGCGTGCGCGCACCATCGTGGTCAAGGCCGGACACTGGCGATCGCCGGGTGAGGGTGACTCCACTAAACAGGTTATAATTGGCGCGCCATGCCGCCTTGTAAAGTGTATATCGATCGCAATCGTGCGCTGTCGATTCTGGCGGTGTCCGCAGCCGCGTTCCTCGTGTTTCTGCCCTGGGTTCAGGTCTACTTTCTGGGAGATGACTGGATGCTGCTCGCCCGCAATAGTGGGTGTGCTCTCCCCTCTCAGCTTCGACTGATTTCTGACGCCTCCAATAGCAGCCAGTATCGTCCGTTGTCCGAGCTGACGCTTGCCTGGACCTGGTCGTTGTTCGGCCTCAATCCCGCCGGCTACCATGTCTTCAACTCTCTACTCCATGCTTTCAATGCTGTGCTTGTCGCCGTATTAGGGTACCGGCTATCGGGCGATAGGCGGGTCGGCTTGCTGGCGGGATTGTCGTTCGCGATGCTCGGTTGCCATACCGAAGCAGTCGTGTGGATTACCGCGCGCCACGAGATGCTGGCAAGCGCGCTTGCCCTGCTCAGCACACTATCGTACATTCGATTTCGCGAGAGCAACCGTCGCGCCTGGTGGTTCAGTGCCTTTGTGCTCTACGTCGCGAGTCTAGGCTTCAAGGAGACAACCTTAGCGTTGCCGATCCTCTTCGTCTTCTACGACGTGATATTCGTCTTTCCATCACAATACGTTCGATCGTGGCGCCTGGTGGCGCGCCATGCATTGCCCTTGCTACCTCCAGCCATGCTAGGGATCGCTTACGGGCTGTTTCGATTTCAGGTTGGGGGTGGATACGATGTGCCGTTCAATGTGGCGGCGCTGCCCAAGAACCTGGTTTACTATCTCTTGATGGAGACCGTTGCACTGCCTGACTCGACTCGTTTCTTGTCGCGCTTCCCGCTTGCGACGCTGCCTGTCATCGCCTCCCTGACCTTTGCCTGCGCACTGAGCGTATGGTTGGCAAGACGCCGGCTAATGCGCTATCGAGCGCTCTGGTATAGTGTTCTGTGGATGGTATTTGCCCTGGCTCCCGTGATTCTGATCGTGGCCGAGCGGACATCTTATTTTTCGTCGGTGGGGTGGGCTTGGGCTATTGCTACGATAGTGATTCTCGCCTGGGATGCCCTATCGGAAAGCCACTTTCCATCTAGAGCGGATTCCGCTTTGGTTTACTCCGGAGTCGAGGCTTTAGCCGGAAACCGCCTAATAACCCCGCTCTGCTTTCCTTCGGCTGCGCTCAGGACAGGCGCTGCGGGGGCAAGTGAGGCTCGATTCCGGGGCGGCGTACACGAAATCGGAAACCGCTATAAGCGTTGGCTGGTCGTTGTGCCGGTCGTCATCATCTTGGGAGCGAACCTGGTCACACTGATCCATCGCAGCTACTGGTGGAGTCGAGCCGCCGACATCTCGCGTGATGTGATCTCCGAAGTGCGAGCATCGTTGCTGAATCTGCCACCGGGGGAAAACAGCCAACTGTGGTTTTTCAACTTTCCCGACCAGATAGAATACGCGTACGCATTTGGGGATCGTATTCCGTTCGCGGTGTGGCTGCTGCAAGACCAACTGGACGTGGATGTTGAAGCTGCGGTGTTCCGGAACGGTGAAGTCGATGTGCCATCGGTTGAGCGTGTGAGGCAGATGCTTTCGGAGAGGGCAGTCGAAGGCCCAATCGTGGCTTTCTATTGGCAAGGGGAGACACTGCTCAAATTGAGCACGATGGAAGGAAGCACGTCACACTGATGTCGTTATCTTTGGTTCAGTGGATAAATCTTGTCGGAGCGCTTTGCCTGTTCATCGGCCCGGGCTTCGGTTTGCTGTCCTTTTATCCCAATCGCCGTAGATTCGACAAGACGCAAACGATTGCCTTATCGATCGGTTTGTCGATCGCACTTTGGTCTGTGCTGCTGGCGTGGCTGCATGGACTGAGGATCCAGTTAACGCCACTTGCAGTACTAACCATCTTGGCAGCCGGCTGGGTGATTGGCTTCGCACGCATTCGACCCAAAATTCGAATCCCTCGGGCGATTTCGACCGGGCAGCTTCGGCAGGAAGCAAGTCGTGTCGTATTGTGGGGTGTCCTCATTCTCACGGCCATCGCGGGAATTCGGGCACTGCGTGATACGATCGTCGGGCCGGGCAGCGACAGTTATCATCACACGTTGATCGCGCAGATGATCGTCGAGCGGGGAATCTTGCCTGACGACTATCAACCCTATGCCCCTCTCGCGACTTTCACATATCACTTCGGCTTCCACGGCGCGGCGGCGGCGCTCGTATGGTTAACCAGTCTGACGTCCATCACGATGGCGCCGCTCCTGGCGCAGATTCTCATAGCAGTGGCCGCTTTATCGGTGTCTTTTTTCACGGAAATTGCGACTCAACGCCGCTCGGCGGGCACGATCGCCGCAATCGTCGCCGGCCTGGTCTCCGTTTTTCCTGCTTACTTTATCAACTGGGGCCGCTACACGCAGTTGACCGGGTTAATCATCCTGCCGATCTTCTTGGGGCTGATTTGGAGTTGGGTCGAGTCGGGTATCACTCGGTCGCTTGTGCCATTCATTGGCATACTGGCGACCGGGCTTGCGTTTGCGCACTACCGTGTCACGCTCATGGCAGCCAGCGGGGTGATCGTTGTGATCGGCCTCAACCTATTGACTCGAAAGGCGTCGTGGCCCACATGGAAACGGGCCAGCTCTCGACTGATCGGGGCCACCCTGATCGCGGCCATTTTAGCCGCACCCTGGATCTGGCATTTATTTGACGCGCGCCGGCAAGGCTACCCGGTCGATATAGGCAATCCCGGCCCTGCGTTCTTCACCGTGGCGCGCCTGGGATCGGGTGTGTCGAACTACCCCACAAACACTATTTTGATTGCCTTGACCTTGATCGCACTGCTTTGGGGCTGGTGGCGTCGGGAACGGGTAGTGACGGCGTTGTCTATTTGGTCGGTCGTCATGTTGTTCTTGTCGACGCCACGCTTCGCCGGCGCTTTTATGGACACTATCTCGGTGCTGATCTCCTTGTACTTTCCCGCTTCGGTCATAATCGGTTGGGCACTCGCCACGATTGTCGACGCATTGGCCGAGCGATTCAGCTTCGTTCGGCAGGTGGCGTGGGTGGGCCTGGCGGCCGTAGCAATCTGGGGGGCCATAACAATAGGCTCGATTGTGGAACCAGGTTCAGCCTATGTAGGGCCGGACGACTTGGTCGCCATGGAATGGATTCGAGCCAATACGCCCCCGACGGCGCGGTTCATGGTGAACACTTTTCACTGGGACTATCTGGCGAGCTATATCATCGGCTCGGATGCCGGTTACTGGCTTCCGCTACTGGCAAACCGGGCAACGGTTACGGCGCCAATGGTCTATCCGAGTGAGCGAACAACCCAACCCGATTCTGTCTCTCGGCTGGCCACGCTGGATCGATTGGGCGAACAATTGACCTCACCGGAAGCGCTGGCGCTGTTGCAACGTGAAAAGATCACACACGTGTATGTCGGCCAGCGCGGCGGGCCGATTTCCGAAGTGGAGTTGGAGGGGTCGCCTCATTTTAAGAGGGTATACAACAACAAAGAGGTGTACGTATTTGAGCTGGCTACAGCGTCCCGTCCCTAGCCGAAAGAACCGGTTGGCTTTGACCTGCGGGATGGATGATCCGGGCAGGCTATGGCGTAGGGAGTGGACTGTCCCCTGCGCTTCTGCACCCCAGCCCTGGAACCCAAATCTGCCCTTCCGGGCAAGTCGGCGTCGGGGTCAAGGTGGCCTCACGGGTCGGCGCGGTCGTGCGAGTCCGCGTCCTGGTTGGCGTGTGCGTCGGCGTGTGAGTAGGCGTGAGTGTGCTTGTTGCACTGGGCATACTGGTCAGGGTAGCCGTAGGGGTATCAACACCCAACGTCGCCACCTGAGTTTGCAGATATTGCACTGTCGGTTCGAATTGTGTGCCCTGCTCGGCCGCAGCCGCCGCTTGAGCAGTAGCCAACTGGCCCAACAGATCCGCTGCAGCGGTGGCGGTCTGTGCCGCTGAGTCTCTGACTTGCGTCGTCTCGCTCTGTAACAGAATGAGTCCAACTGCAAGCGCGGCTATGATCAGGCCTGCCCCGACCCACGGCATCCAGCGCAGTAACCGCCTCCGTCGCTCAGTGTTCTCCTGTCTCCGAACCTCATCACGAATCTTATGAGTGATCTCCTCTTCGCTCTTTCTGACCGCAACGGCCTCGGCCAGCTCAATCAGACGTGTTGATGGAGCTGGTGGTTCCGCAGCCACTGCTGTTGCCAGGGCCTGTGCCAACTCCCCGGCGCTCTGGTAGCGATCGTGAGGGTCCTTCGCCAGCGCCTTCAAGATGACCAATTCGACCGCTTCGGATAAGGCGGGGTTGACCTGGCGTGGCAGGGGCAGCCGCTCGTGCACATGCATCAACGCCACCGCCATCGGCGTATCCGCTTCATAGGGCGGCCGCCCGGTCGCCATTTCGTACAGCACCACACCCAGCGCGTACACGTCCGTCTGCGGCGTGACCGGATTGCCCAGCGTCTGCTCGGGCGCCATGTACGCCGGCGTCCCCAGCAGCGAGCCAGAGCTAGTCAGTTCCACGGTTGACTCTAATACTTTCGCCAGGCCAAAGTCGGTTAGATAGGCGTGGCCCTGTTTATCGACCAGGATGTTGCTGGGTTTCACATCCCGATGGATGATACCCTGCGCGTGAGCGTAATCCAGTCCCGCGGCCACATCCGCCACGATGCGCGCCGCGTCGGGCAGCGGCAGCGGCCCATGCGCCAGGATGTCCTTGACCGTCCCGGCCTGCAAGTAGCGCATGACCAGATAGGTCGTGCCATCCTGCTCGCCGAAGTCGTAGACCGGCACAATGTTGCGATGTTCGAGTTGGGCGATGACGTGAGCTTCTTGCCTGAAGCGCTGGACGAAGAGAGGGTCGCGGGCGTAGTGCTCGGGCAGCACCTTGAGAGCCACCAACCGGTCCATGCCAGATTGGTAGGCTTTGTAGACGGTTGCCATCCCGCCGAGACCGATTTGCTCAAGGATACGGTACGGGCCTAAGATGACACCGATTAGGTCGGGCATAGGTTCCCCGAATGAGAGCAGAAGGACCAGGTGAAGAAATCTCTCACGGCTTCAGCAGGTACCCTAACCCGCGTCGGGTTTCGATCAGGTCCATATGGGCGGCGATCTTGCGCAGATGGCCGCGCAGGGTGCTGATCGCCCGATCCAGTGCCTCGGTATCCAGCTCCGGGTCGTAATCGCGGCCCCAAATGGCTTGGGCGCAACTTTCGCGGGTACACACCGTCCCCGCATGTTGGTAGAGATAGTGCAACAGGCGAAATTGGGCCGGGGACAGGTCGACGGGCTGCCCTTCCATGAAAAAGGTCATCGTCTGGTCATCGTAGCGCAATCGGCTGGATGGCACCGACGTGGGGTCCGGATCCACGAACCGCAGCAGAGGTGTCGGCGTTCCCAATCCGATTGTGTCACGGTCTTTCAGCAGATGCTGTTCGTGAATCTGACGGCTGTTGATAAACGTACCGTTGGCGCTGCCAACGTCGGACAGCACGTAGCGTGGGCCGACCCGCTCGATCTTGGCGTGGAGGCGCGAGACCACGTTCAGGGGCACCACAATCTGGCAAGTCGCCGAGCGTCCAATCGTGTAGACGTCCTCCTCCAGCGTGTACTCCCGCTCCTGCACATCTGGGTGCAGGGCGATCAGGCGGCCAAACTGGATTGGGGGCGACGATTCCATTCACAAGCTCCTCAAACGCTCAGCCAACTGGCAGGTGATTTGCCTGTACTCCCCGGCCACTCTGCCTTAGAATGACAGGCAATGGTGACAATGTCGTGAGTCAGTCTGACCGACTACAAGGATATGCCGGCCTCTCGGAATATGCAAGCGTAATCAGAAGCTCACCAATGCTTCAGCCATGCTATAATCCTACCTTGAATGTCCTGACCCGTTCAAGCTTGATCCCGGTTATCCTCCTCGCGTTCGTGCTGTTGTTCTATCTCGGTCTCGCCC
>Ga0209751_10005737_pt1 | contig 11643 bp, 2 predicted proteins | sample RifCSP13_1_FD_184019 | JGI IMG/M metagenome (GOLD analysis project Ga0209751, IMG submission 184019) | Soil microbial communities from Rifle, Colorado - Rifle CSP2_sed 13_1 (SPAdes) (version 2) | ecosystem: Environmental > Terrestrial > Deep subsurface > Rock core/Sediment | place: Rifle... | reverse complement strand
CGTTGCTTCAACAGGGGCGAGCGTGTGCACTGATGAAGCAACGGGTGCAGTGCCTTGGATGACGGATGGGGTGTGGGGCGTGATTTGTTCTCGTCGATCCAGAAACGTCTGCCTTGAAACGGATAGGTCGGCAACGCCACTCGGCGGCGGTGATAATCGCGATCAAAGCCCTGCCAATCCACCTCCACGCCACGGGTGTAGAGTCCTGCCAGGCTTTCAAGGATCTGCTGCCAATCGTCCCGTCCTTCCCGCAACGAAGGCAGCCACACCCCCGTGCCTTCAGGTAAGCACCGTCGTCCCATTCCCAACAAGGTTGGGCTCGGACCAATCTCCAGAAAAAGCTCGTATCCCTGTGCACGCAGCGTCGCGATGCCGGTCGAGAATCTGACTGTTTCTCGGACGTGACGTCGCCAGTAGGCGGCATTGGGGACTTCTCCCGGTTTGAAGAGCTGCCCTGTCACATTGGCAACCAAGGGTAGGTAGGGCGCGTTGAACCGTACTTGATGCGCCGTCTGCTCGAAGGCGGCTAGCATCGGCTCCATTAGTAGTGAGTGAAAAGCATGTGATACCTGCAGAGGTCGCGTTTGTATCCCCTGCGCGTGCAAAGCCCTAAGGACAGACTGCAAAGCCTTTTGTACCCCCGAAATGACGATGCTTCCTGGGCCGTTAAGCGCGGCGATCTCCACCTCGGGCGCATATGGGGCAATGGCTGCCGCCACCCGGGCTTCGTCCGTAAACACCGCCGCCATCTCCCCGCGCGGCACAGGCGGCAAAGCCTGCATTAAGCGGCCGCGCTCCGCGATCAGCTTGAGACCATCCTCCAGGCTAAACACACCAGCGATGCAAGCGGCCACATATTCGCCGACGCTGTGGCCCATGACCGCAACTGACTTGAGGCCCCATGATCGCCACAATTCTGCCAGCGCATATTCCAGCGCGAACAGCGCCGGCTGCGTATAGACCGTCTCGTTGAGGATCGCCGGTTGCTCATCGTTTGCGCGCGTAGATTCCGGGTAGAGCACCGACAGCAAGGGCCGTTTCAGGTGCGGGCGGAGGAGTGAGTCGCACCGGTCCAGAGCCCGACGGAAAACTGGGTGCGTGTTGTAGAGCTGCCATCCCATGCCAACGTACTGGGAGCCCTGGCCCGTGAACAGGAACGCAACCTTGGGCTGGCTGTTGTGGAGCGCTTGCCCACGGAGCACCCCGACCGCTGCTTGCCCAGACCCAAAGGCCGTTAGTTGCTTACTCACCTCGGCGGTCGAGGCGCCGATGGCAGCCACGCGCTGGGGAAAGTGGGCTCGGCCCGCATTAGCCGTGAAACAGACGTCTGCCAATGACGCTGCTGGTGGGCTCGTCAGGTGACGCGCAAATCGCCGTGCTAGTTCGTTTAGAGCCTCGGCACTTTTTGCCGACAGGGTCAAAAGGTGGCATGGCCGCTCGCAGTCTGAGGCAACGGCCTGGCGCGCTGGGGCCGCCGCGACCACCACATGCGCATTCGTGCCGCTGCCGCCAAACGAACTGACCCCGGCGATTCGTTCCCCCATGTTCGCCCGCCAAGGGACCGGCGTCGTGGGCACCACGACAGGGAAGTCATCCCAAGCAATATAGGGATTGAGTTCTCGTAGGTGCAGATGCGGTGGAATCTCCTCGTGGTGCAGCGCCAATACGACCTTGATCAAACCCGCCACTCCGGCTGCGGATTCGAGGTGTCCTATATTGGTCTTCACCGAACCGATGGCCAGCGGTTGGTCCTTCGACCGCCCCGTGCTCAAGACGGCCCCCAGGGCTCGCACCTCGATCGGATCGCCCAGCGGCGTCCCGGTACCGTGGGTCTCTACATAGCTCACCTGCGCGGGTTGCACCCTGGCATTGGCGAGAGCCTCGCGAATGACAGCCTCCTGCGCTTGCTTATTGGGCACCGTAAAGCCACTGCTGTGACCGTCATGGTTTACCGCCGATCCCACGATAAGGGCCAGGATGTTATCACCGTTTGCCACCGCATCGGCGAGGCGCTTGAGGACTACTATCCCGCACCCCTCGCCGCGGACATAACCGTCAGCTGCGGCATCAAAGGCCTTGCATCGACCGTCGGCCGCCATCATCCTTGCTTTCGACGCGGTGATCGTCCACTCCGGTGACAGGATCAGGTTGACCCCGCCGGCCAAGGCAAGGTTGCACTCACCGGCGCGGAGGCTCTGACAGGCCAGATGCATTGTCACCAGCGATGAAGAGCACGCGGTATCTACCGCCATGGAGGGGCCGCGTAAACCCAGGATATGTGAGAGGCGACCGGCAGCCGCATTCAGGGCATTGCCCGTGAGACGGTAGGCTTCGATCTGCGCCGGATCAGACGCCGCTTGCAAGAGCAGGTAGTCGTTAATGCTGATGCCGATAAACACGCCGGTACGGCTCTCGGCTAACTTGTCCGGCGCCTGCCCCGCATGTTCTAGTGCCTCCCAAGTGACCTCCAGTAGCAACCGGTGCTGGGGGTCCAGATGCACGGCTTCACGTGGGGCGATGCCAAAAAAAGCGGCGTCGAACTGGTCTACCTCCGCCAAGAATCCGCCCCAGCGCGTCGTCATCTTCCCCGGCGCCGCAGGGTCAGGAGTATAAAAGGCATTGACATCCCACCGCGTCCGCGGCACCTCGGTAATCGCATCTACCCCATCGTGCAATAGCCGCCAGAACGCCTCAGGATCATCGGCTCCCCCTGGAAAGCGGCAACCGATGCCGACAATGGCAATAGGCTCCGTCCGCGCACGCTCCACGGCGTCCAATTCGGCGCGCGCTTTCTGCAGCGCTAGCACAGCCTGTCGCAAGCGGGACGGATAATCGATGCGCTCAGAGGCGTTGCTCATCCCCGTTTCCTTCTCTCTGTCAACTCAGCGATCGTTGCCAGCTCATCATCCAAGAGGGCGACCAATGCCTGTTCTGAAAGCGTGTAGAGCACGGCTGAGGCCTGGACCCCTTGGTCCGCTGCTGTTGCCACGTGCACTGGTCGGTCAGGGACGTCGAACCCGAGTACTTCCTGACCGAGGTAGACGGCCAGAGCTTCAATCGTGGGATACTCAAAGGCCAAAGTGGGCGGTAGGGAGCATCCGAGATCGGCACTCAACCGGCTCCGCAGCTGGACTGCCATGATCGAGTCCATGCCCATTTTGAAAAAGCCTTGGTGTCGGTCAAGGGATTGGGCGCGACTGAAGCCTAGAACTTTGGCAACCTCCTCCTCCACGTGCGCACGTAAACAATTCCAACGGTCGGACGAAGCCGTCTTGAGTAGTCGATCCAGGAAGTTCTGGTTCGTTTCGGATGGCTGACTCCCAGTCGCTACACGCTCGCCCGGCACAATTTTATCTAGGAACCGCCGGCGCCTTTTTGCTTCGTAAATTGGCCTCAACATGCTCCAGTTGCAGGCGGCAACTGTTACCTGTGTCGCGTTCGTCTGCAATAAGTGCCCCAAGATCTCGAGGGCGTCTGTTGTCGGCATTCGCTCCAAGCCGACTTGCGCAAAGTATCTTTCCGATTCCGCGCTGGTGCCGCCTCCGGCCCACCATCCCCAATTAATAGCTAAAGCCGGCAAACCCATGGCTCGACGATGATGCGCCATGACATCAAGAAGTTGATTGGATGCGGCGTAATGAGCCAACCCCTTTGCGCTCCAAACCGAAGCGCCGGAGGAAAATGCCACAAAGAAATCCAGAGACTCGTGTTCGGTCAGCTTGTGCAGAACCCACGCGCCGATGATCTTCGGGCGCAGGCAGGCTCTCAGAACATCGATATCTATCTCCGTTAGAGGATAAAAGTTGAAGACACCGGCAGCATGGATGACGCCTCGGAGAGAAGGCATTGAATGGCCAAATTCCGCGAAGAGCTCGGACATAGTTGCAAAATCAGATACATCACCGGAAACGACTGTTACCGCGCACCCCAGATTTTCAATCGCCCGGATTCGCTGCACCGCTTCGTATGCATCACCTGCCGTGGCGAGGTTCGCCCACGTCGAGCGTTCAGGCAGTCGGCGGCGACTTACGAGCACCAAGTGTCGTGCTCCCCGCTCCGCCATCCAATGCGCGACCATGAGTCCCAGCTTGCCCAGACCGCCTGTGATCAGGTACGCACCGCCAGGAGCGAAGATAGCGGACTTGGAAGCGGACCAAGCAATCTGCGCTTCGCGGTCCCGACTGTCAGAAGCCCCCCGCACTAACCGGGGCACATACCGCTGGTTATCGCGGAAAGCTATTTGGTCCTCTGCGTCCGGATCGTCATTACCCACTTCTTGCCACAGCTGTGAAGCCTGAGCGGCTCCGTTTGCAGCCTCTTCTAAGTCGATTAGCCCACCCCAAATTTCGGCATGTTCAAGAGCAATGACCCGGCCCAAACCCCATATCGGTGACTGAGTTACGGCGAGCGATTCCGGCTTTGCGCGCACCGGCTGAGCGCCGCGGCTAATCAACCACAGGCGCGCTTTTACAGTATGCTTCGTTAGCGCTCGCACGAGGTGTACGATGCTGCCACAATTCAATAACTGATCGGCTTCCAACTGCTCCGCGGTCGTTTGATCAAGCGGGGTAATGTCCAGGCTCCAGAGATGCAGGATGCGTTGCACTGCATTTGACTTTCGCCCGCACACCTCCGTAAACACGCGATCGAAATCGTCGGGATTGGCCGGGTTGACTTTGAAGTGCTTGGCATCGATACGTTCAAAAACATTACCCGTGGAAATTAGAACGTGCAGCTCACCTTTTGCCGCGATGAGCTCGATCAGCTGCTTCGCGATGCCACTTCTGTCGCCGAAAATCAGCCACTGCGACGCCACGACGGGCGCCTGTTCTGATCGCGGACCGCGCGCGATAATGACACACTGCCTGAGCAAACTTTCTTCATTTTCATCAGGCAACGTGGCGGCCTGCTCAAACCCCACGCGCTCCAATAAGCGAGTCCACTTACTCTGAGAGATCAATGGATGCGATGGACGCAAGTCTTTGTCTGCGAATCTCCACCAGCCTTCGATCATCCCGAAGATCAGATCGAGCCATTGCTGCGGCCCCGTGCCTTCAATCAAGACGAGTAGACCTTGCGGCGCTAAAAGCTCCTTGACATGCCGCAGTGTCCGGCTTAGATCCGCTGTGGCATGCAAAACATTGGCTGCTATAACGATATCAAATGGGTTGGCGCTAAAGCCTTGTGACCCCGGCTCTCTTTCGAGATCGAGTAGTTGATAGCGAACAAAGGGATACGAAGCGAACTTCGCTGCCGCCGTAATCAGGAATGAGTTGGAGACATCGGTGAAAACATATTCCGTTCGGTCGGCCGAAAGGCGCGGTAAAATATACGACGTGGTTCCGCCCGTGCCGGCGCCGATCTCGAGGATGCGCACGGTCCTTCCCTCGGGTAGGCGATCGAGCGCCCGGGCGAGGGTTTCACGGACCAACGCGTTTGCCGTTTTCATAAACGGCGAATTGCAATACAAATTCTCAGCGGAAGCTGAATCGTCTTCGCGAAACAGCAGCTGGAGAGGATCGCAGCGACCCGTCAGCACGTCAGGCAGTCGCTCGCCGCAGCGGCTGAGCAACTCCAACTCGGTATTGCACTCCGGATATTCCCGCAGCAGCTCTTCCGAACGGCGCTTCAGATCACCAAACTGTAGCGCAGCGTGCAGTCTCCATTCGCCGTCGCGGCGCTCCAGTATGCGAGCCTCTGCCAACGTCCCGAGCAATCTGTCGAAGAAGCGTTGATGCCGTTCGACGATGCCTAAACGTTCCGGTAAAGCTTCACACGCGACGGGCGCGCCGTCCCAGCCAAGCCGTTGCAAAGCTTGCAGCATATAGGTCAAACTCAAATTCTCTAAATGCGGCCAGAGCGCCACAAACTGTGGCAGACCGTGCTGCGCGCCTAACTCTATGATCTTCGACCGCAAGTCGGCGACGATGTCGCTCGAGGCGGGAAGATATGCCAATCTTTCATCCGCCGAGGCTTGCTCCCGACGAGGTTTGGGCTCCCACACTATCCTGTATAACCAGTCGCTCAGGTGTGCGGCGGACTGGCCTTGCTCGGTTGGCACTGGCTCTGGCGGCGACTTTGCCGCTGAAGCGTGTTCAGCAATCCAATATTTTTCTCGCTGCCAAGGATATGGTGGTAATTCGACCACCGTACCGCGCGAGGGATAAAGCGAGCCCCAGTCGATGTCGTGTCCAACCCTGTAAAGCTCGCCGAGGGCCGTGAGCATAGTAAGCCGTTCTTCCCGCCCATGACGCAGCGAAGACGCCAGCGTCACCTGACGGTTACGACCGCTGGCGCACTGCGCGATCGCGGCCGCAAGAACCGGATGAGGACCAATTTCCAAAAACGCGCTTACGCCATCCGTCAATAATGCGGTTATTGCATCGGCAAAACGCACAGGCTCTCGGACATTTCGACCCCAGTAGTTAGCGTCCAGAATGCCGTCTTGGACGATTTCCCCTGTCACGGTGGAGATCATCGAAATCGAGGTAGCGCGAGCTTTCAGCCCCTCGAGTGCCAGCACCAAGTCGGCCCGGAACGGCTCCATCTGCGGGCTGTGGAAAGCGTAATTCACTGGGAGCATGCGACAAATGACCTTGCGCTGTTGGAGAGATTGGAGGACTTCCTCGAGGGCGGCAGATTCACCCGAGAGAACTGTTGTAGTGGGGCTGTTGATAGCCGCGATCGCTAGACGGTCCTTGTAATTTTGCAATACGCTCTCGGCTTCTGCCAACGGGAGCTCAACCGAAGCCATTTTGCCTTTCCCGGTTCCCCGTTCCATGAGGCGTCCACGGTGGTAAACGACCGTCAGAGCGGCCTCCAGGCTTAAAGCTCCGGCGACATGCGCGGCTGCAACCTCGCCGACGCTATGACCGACAACCGCGTCCGGAACGATGCCCCAGGAGCGCCATAACGCTGCGAGACCCACTTGCAGCGCAAAAATAGCCGGCTGTGCGATCTCAGTTTGATCTAGGCGAGACTGCGACTTATCGGCCGCCAGCTCCCGCAGTAGGGACCACCTGGCATGCCGCCGAAGGAGGGTGTCACACTGCTCTAGAGTGGCTCGAAAGACAGGCTCTTGCTCAAGCAGCTCCCGCCCCATGCCGAACCACTGAGGTCCTTGTCCGGAAAATACCAACGCCAACCCTGGTTTGCGGTCACAAAGTCCATCGCCGGAGGCTACCGCTAGCGGGCTCTCTCCGTGAAGGAAGCCATGGAGATGCTCCGTGAACTCCTGACGCGAATGACCCACCAGAAACAGCCGGCAGTCATGATGCGTACGCCGCACGCTGGCGGTGTAGCACATGTCCTGCAACGATACGGCAGATCCAGAGTCTTTGACTGCGAGAAGATTCTGATAAGTCTCAGCAAGGGAGCGGAGCGCCGCCGGACTTCGGGCAGATATCGGTAGCAGGTGCGCCCTGTGGGTTGTGGGCATTTCCGGGCAAGTTTCCTTAAACTGCTTGGGCGCCTCTTCCACAACCACGTGTGCGTTCGTACCGCCAAAACCAAACGAGCTGACGCCGGCATACCGCTTTTCACCGGCCCTCCTGGGCCACGGAATTCCTCCGCTAACTATTTTGAATGGCGTATTCTGCAGAGAGATATGCGGATTGAGCGCCGTAAAGTGGAGATGCGGCGGTATAGCCTCGTTTTGTAACGCGAGGACTACCTTGATTAGGCCGGCGATGCCCGCCGCGGCTTCCAGGTGGCCAAGGTTTGTTTTCACCGAACCAAGCACACACGCCCGGTCTGGCGGTCGAGACCGGCCTAGGACGGATGCCAATGCTTCGACCTCGATAGGATCCCCCAGAGCTGTGCCGGTCCCATGGGTCTCGACATATGTGATCTCGCTGGGATCCACCGCCGCGTTGTCGAGAGCTTGGCACAGGACTGCCTGCTGGGACAGCCCATTGGGAGCGGTGAGCCCATTCGTGTGGCCATCCTGATTGACCGCCGACCCGCGCACGACGGCCAACACCGGATCGCCGTCTGCTCGAGCATCGGAGAGGCGTTTGAGAACCACGACCCCGCAGCCCTCCCCTCGGACAAAACCATCGGCTCGGCAATCAAATACTTTGCAACGGCCATCCGATGACATCATGCCGAGCTTGGAAAAAGCGATCGTCATCTCAGGCGAGAGGATCACATTCACGCCACCTGCGAGAACTAGGTTGCATTCTTTGCTGCGCAGGCTTTGACATCCGAGGTGGACTGCGACAAGCGATGATGAGCAGGCGGTATCTACTGCAAAGCTAGGCCCTTGTAGATCAAAGAAGTAAGAGAGCCGATTAGGCGCGATGCTGTGCGCCGTGCCTGTGCTGGTATAAGCGTCGATGTGCGCTCTGTCTGAGAGCTGCAACCAGCAGTAGTCACTGCTCTGGCTGTGAATTCCGATGAATACGCCAGTGCGGCTACCAGCCAGGCGTTCCAGAGGCTGACCAGCCTGCTCTAGGGCTTCCCAAGCCACCTCGAGAAGCAAGCGCTGTTGTGGATCCATCTGAGCCGCTTCTCTAGGAGAAATGCCAAAGAAATTGGGGTCGAATTGGTCCAGCTGATCGAGAAAGGCCCCCCAGCGCGTGTTCATTTTCCCCGGGGTTGAGGGATCTGGATCATACAAGGCATTAGCATCCCAGCGGTCGGCAGGCACCTCAGAAACGGCATCAACCCCGTTCTTCAATAGTTGCCAAAAGGCTTCTGGAGTATTAGCCCCTCCCGGGAAACGGCAGCCCATGCCGATTATCGCAATGGGCTCTGTTACGACCGAGCGTGGCGTAGCGTTTGCCACGCGCAATCGCTTCGCCAAGAGCGCGCGCTTTTCCGGAGAAAGACTGGCGATTCTTTTTTCCACATCATCCATGTGCAATGCTCACGATCACGACGATTCTTCATCAAGGATGCGACGCGCATCACTATCGGAGAGCTGCTCGACGTCTCTCAATATCTGTTCTATTTCTTCGCTCTCTCCCTGGCGGGACTCGGATTCTGCTCCTGTCTCTGCACTATCGTCCGAGGCAATTTTCATCATGCCGGCCAAGTGGGAAGCCAGTCGTGTGATGTTCGGATAATTCCAAGTCAGGGTAGCAGGCAGTGATAGCCCCAGGCCAGCTGCGAGACGGTTTGTGAGTTCAAGGGACATGAAAGAGTTCAGACCCGCGGGACCTAATGGTAGATGCGGATCGATCTCTCCCGGCGCTACCTCCAGCAAGCCGGCGACCTGGTCACATAGGTAGCGCTCTAACAATCGCTGGTGCTCTCCTGGTTGCGCCGCCAGGAGGGCATCGCGCAGCCCCCCTTGCTCACTCCTTGGTGCCTCTGGCTGTCCTTGCTGCCGGGGGCCTTCGGGTTCTGCCCCTAGTCTTCGCACCTGTCTGGCGATAGCATTGAGGAAGTTGGCCGCAGCCATACCATTTATGAGCCGGTGGTCAAATGTAAGCGCCAAGTTGGCCAGCAAAATATCGCTCTGTTTGTAGGGTGCACCAACAAAAAGCACAGCGCTGGCCGGCACGACTATCACCGGAATGGCAGCGGTAATGTCATAGGCACCCATATAGCTCAACACGAGCGGCATCGCTTCTGTAGCTTGATCTTCACCGTCAAGCGCACGCTGAATCTGGTGCTGCACGGCACGGACAAACGTCGCGAAATCGAGTGTGTCAACGTGTGCGACAAGCGCTGTCAGCAGTTCATCCTCGGATCGCTGCACCGCAATGCCCAAGTTCAGATGTGCGTACTCGCGCACGGTATCTTCCCCTAGGAGGGTCGACCGGAACTTCGGATGCTCCAGGATCACTTGCGCTACACAGAAGGCCAGCACCTGAAATTCCGAGGCGTGTACCTCTGGGTATCGCCCAAACAGGGCTTGCATACCCCGTCTGAGGCTATCCCATGCCACCGGGCGGCTGATCGTGGCCGGGATCACCAGTTGCGCGCTGCGCTTGAGCCGATAGAGCGCCACCCGATGTTGGGGGGAGAGCGGCCGATCTGCATACAGTGTAGTGAGCCCTTCTTCACGGGTCCGGACTTGCTGTGGTTGAGGCGGCTGTGACCTTGCGGCCAGATAACGATCGACATCTACTGGCAGCAATTTGCCCGTTTGGGTCGGGATGTGGCGTATTTCCTCCTCTGAGATTCCTTGCTGTCGGCAGTAGGCCCGAGTACGCGGTGGGACCTGTATCTCTAGACGCCCGCTAGCGTTTGTCAGAGCGGGCGGGGCCATACCCAGGTGCGGCCCCGCAAGCGCGGCAGATGATGTGACGGGTGCGGAGTCGACCGGCTGAGCCTTTGTTTCGATGCGGGCAATTGGTGCGCCAATGGGTAGAATCTCGTCTTCTCGCGCCAGCCACTCCTGTAAGATGCCCTCGCACGGGGATTCGACTTCCACCGTCGCCTTATCGGTCTCCATCTCGTAGATGGGCTCATCCCGCTTGATAGCGTCCCCTGGGCGCTTCAGGAAGAGTAAAATACGCACTTCCTGTAGGCCCTCCCCCATTTGCGGTATCAAGATGTCTACCGATCCCATAACGCTTACTCCAGTGTCGTGTAGATCGCCCGCAATACCCGCTCCAGGTTCGGCAGAATGGCAAACTCGAGTTCCGGAGTAAAGGGGACGTGGACGTCATACCGTGCTACCAGTTGGGGAGGGGACAAGAAAAAGTTGAATCGCTTTGGGTCAGAAACCATCTCAGTGATCACCGCCTCGCCAAACCCACACGTCCTGTTGTCTTCATGGATGACGACCAGGCGGCCAGTCTTGGCGAGAGAGGCTTCCAGTGTTTGCCAGTCGCACGGCACCAGGGTGCGGAGATCGATAATTTCCAGTGATACGCCGTCGCGTTTGAGTTGCTGAGCCGCTTGTTCAGCCAATTCCAGGCAGTTTCCCCACGACACCACCGTCACATCGCGCCCCTCACGGCGCACCACAGCTTTTCCGAAAGGCACCGGCTGACACTGTCGCACGGGCATGCGGACACGAAAGAGATGTTTCGGTAGCAGGATGAGTGAGGGATCGTCAGCCTCGAAAGCGGTCCAGAAAAGCCCTGCAGCATCTTCTGGCGTGCTCGGAATCGCCACCTTGATCCCCGGCGTGTGAGCCCACAAGCCGTCATTGCTCTGGCTATGCCAGATGCCACCGCCGGGCAGGTAAGCGCCATAGGGCGCATAGAGCACAAGCGGACACGTCCAGAGACCATTGGACCGCCAGCGCAGGGTGGCAATCTGACTGACGAGTTGATGGAACCCGGGGGTTATGAAGTCAATGAACTGAAGTTCGAAGACGGGTCGATAGCCAATAGCTGCCAGCCCAACGGCAGTCCCAACGATGGTGGCTTCAGCAATCGGCGAGTTGACTACACGACCAGGGAAGTGAGTGCTCAGCCCCTTGGTAAGCCCAAAAACCCCCCCCTTCGGGTCGGCGATATCTTCTCCGAACATCAAGAGGCGGGGATGCTGCGCCAACGCCATATGGAAGGTCCGATTGAGCATCGCCACCATCGTGGTGTTGGCCTCGTCGGGTTGGAAAGGAAAGGGCACCGGCGTTTTGTGTGGTCCATAGAGATGATCCAACACGTGGGCAGGATCGGGCGGCGGTTCCCGTTCGACCTGTTGATAAATTGTATCGATCATCTGGGTTACTTCGGTCTG
>Ga0209751_10005736_pt1 | contig 11644 bp, 12 predicted proteins | sample RifCSP13_1_FD_184019 | JGI IMG/M metagenome (GOLD analysis project Ga0209751, IMG submission 184019) | Soil microbial communities from Rifle, Colorado - Rifle CSP2_sed 13_1 (SPAdes) (version 2) | ecosystem: Environmental > Terrestrial > Deep subsurface > Rock core/Sediment | place: Rifle... | reverse complement strand
CTGGGGCGGGGCCGCTCGATGGGTGCTCGCCACGTTCATCCGCGCCATCGACGCCGTCAACGACCGAGTCGGCCGCTGGGCGGCCTGGATCGCCCTGATCCTCGTCGCGGTCACCACCGCCGACGTGACCATGCGCTACCTGTTCAACACCAGCTTCGTGTTCGTGCAGGAGTTGGAGTGGCACCTCTTCGCCGTCATGTTCCTCATCACCGCCGGATACGCTCACCTGCTCGATAGCCACGTTCGGGTGGACATCTTCTACTCGCGGTGGCGCCCCCGGGTCCAGGCGTGGGTCGACTTCGTCTGCGGCATCGTCTTCCTCTTCCCCACCGTGTTCCTGATGGTCTGGACCTCGATCCCCTTCGTGACGTCGTCGGCGCGGATGCTCGAGGGCTCGCCGGACCCGGGCGGCATCCCCGGCCGGTTCGTGCTCAAGGCGGTGATCCCGCTCGGCTTCCTCCTGCTCGGGCTCCAGGGGATCTCCCAGACGATCAAGGGCGGCTACCGGGCCTTCGGTAAGGAGGTACCGCGGTGACGTTCACGGAGCTTTTCCCATTATGGATGTTCGTCGTCTTCACCGGGCTGATCCTGGTGGGCTACCCGATCGCCTTCACCATCGCGGGGACCGCGCTCTTCTTCGGCGTCTACGCCTTCGGCCTCGGCTTCTTCGATCTCCTGCCCCTGCGGGTATGGGGGGTCATGACCAACTTCACCCTGACCGCGGTGCCGCTATTCGTCTTCATGGGGGTGACCCTCGAGCGCTCGGGCCTGGCCGAGGATCTGCTCGAGACGATGGGGTTCGTCTTCGGGCGCGTCCCCGGCGGGATCGCCATCGCGGTCGTCGTGGTGGGGACGCTGCTGGCCGCGTCGACCGGCATCGTGGGCGCGACGGTGACGACGATGGGGCTCATCGCGCTGCCCACCATGATCCGCCGCGGCTACAAGAATGAGGTGGCCACCGGCGTGATCTGCGCATCGGGGACCCTCGGGCAGATCATCCCGCCCAGCATTGTCCTCGTCATCGTCGCCGACATCCTCCAGGTCTCGGTGGGCGACCTCTTCCTCGGCGCTTTCATTCCGGGGCTCCTGCTCGCCGGCCTCTACGTGCTGTATGTCGGCGTGATCAGCCTGCTCGCGCCGCACTTGGCCCCCCCCATCCCGGCTGCGGAGCGCGCCGCGTTGCCGGCCCGTGAGCTGAGACGCCGGGTCGTCCGGGGGCTCATCCCGCCTCTCGCCCTCATGGCCGCTGTGCTCGGCTCGATCTTCTTCGGCATCGCCTCGCCCACCGAAGCGGCAGCCGTCGGCGCCACCGGCGCCATCGTCCTGACCGTCACCAACCGGAAGTTCACCCGGACAATGCTGAACCAGACCATGCAGGTCACCGGCCGGCTCACCAGCATGGTGTTCATCATCCTGGTGGGCGCGAGCGCCTTCGGCCTGGCCTTCCGGGGGATGGGCGGCGACACCCTGATCAGGAACTTCATCTCGCACATGGAGATGCCGCCGAACGTCGTCTTCGCGAGCGTCATGACATTGGTCTTCGTGCTCGGCTTCTTCCTGGACTTCATCGAGATCTCGTTCATCCACCTGCCGATCCTGGCGCCGATCCTGACCGAGATGGGGTTCGACCCGGTCTGGTACGGTGTCGTGCTCGGCGTGAACCTGCAGACGTCCTTCCTCACGCCGCCGTTCGGCTACGCCCTGTTCTATCTCCGCGGGGTGGCGCCCCCCGAGGTGACCACCGGCCAGATCTACCGGGGGATCATGCCGTTCGTCGTCATCCAGCTGATCGGGATGATGGCGGTGATCTTCTTCCCGCAGCTGGCCCTGTGGCTCCCTCGCCTCGTCTTCGGCTAGATCGGCAGCCTGCTGAGCAGGGCGCTGCGGCCCGGCAACCTCGGGCGGGTGCGGTCTGCGGCGAGGAAGGGGGAAGTCGGGGGCGGCAGGTGGGCCCGCCGCCCCCGGGACCAACCTGCTACACGAACATCATGTTGTAGTACGCGCGCTCCGAAAGGTCGGAGTACGCCAGCCACTCCTTCTTGAACTTCTCGTAGTGCTCGTTGACCTTCTTAGCCATGGGGCTCTTGTCCGCCTCCTCGCGAACCACCTCGGCGGAGAGCTTTCTGAAGTCCCGGAGGACCCCGTCGGGGAAGCGGAAGAGCTGGACCCCGTGCTTGTTGACGAGGCGCTCGAGGGCGCCCGCGTTGCCCTTCTCGTGCTCGGCGAGATTCCACGCGTCGGCGTAGGTGGTCGCGGCATCGAGCGCCCGCCGGATGTCGACGGGGAGCGCATCGTACGCCTTCTTGTTGAAGAAGAACTCGGCCGTCGTCCCCGGCTCATGCCAGCCCGGGTAGTAGTAGAACTTGGTCGCCTTGTAGAAGCCGGCGCGCTCGTCCTGGAGCGGGCCGACCCACTCGGTGGCGTCGATGACGCCGCGCTCGAGGGACGGGAAGATGTCGCCGACGGCGAGGAGCGTCACCGTCCCGCCCGCCTTGGCGATCACCTTGCCGCCGAGGCCCGGGATGCGCATCTTCAGTCCCTTGAAGTCGGCGGTCGTGTTGATCTTCTTCCGGAACCAGCCGCCCATCTGGACGCCGGTGGACCCGCCGCGCCGGGGCACGAGGTCGAACCCGGCGTAGAGCTCTTCCCAGAGCTTCTGGCCGCCTCCCGAGACCTGCCAGGCCTGCATGCCCTGGGCGTTGAGCCCGAACGGCACCGCGGTGAACCACTGTGTGGCCGGCTCCTTGCCCGCCCAGTAGTAGGACGCACTGTGGCCGGCCTCGATGGTTCCTTGTCGGGCGGCCTCGAAGTTCTCCAGCCCCGGAATCAGCTCGCCGGCGCCGTAGACGTCGATCTGCATGCGCCCCCCCGTCAGCTCGGAGACCCACTTGGCGACAAGCTCGGCGGCGATCCCCGGCGGGTGGAACTTCGGCGGCCAGCTCGTGGCCATCTTCCACTTGTACTTCGGCTGGGCGATGACGTTTGGCGCGTTCACCACCGTCGCCGCCGCACCGGCTGCGACGAGCGTCGCACCCTTGAGGATGAATTGTCTCCGAGTACCCATGCGCCACCTCCGTCGTCTGAGGGATGGGAACCAACCAACGGGGAACCCTCCCCGTCGGGCGCGAGGATAGCACGAAAGGCCCGGTTGAGCCAGACGACGACGGCGTATGCCAGGGCCACGTCGTAGTCGTCGCGAAGCCATGGAGACTGCGAAGGAATAACAGAAAGCGCTGGACTCCGCCGCCCCTCGTGTGCCAGAGTGAGCGCTGGTGGCGGACACACGGACCGCGTTCTATCGTGGGCAACGCCTGGGGTCCCGGGAGTTCGCCCGCATTCAGGGAGTCCTGGAGGCGCGACCGGGGCTGACGCGCGAAGCGCTCGCGCGGGAGGTGGCCCGGCGGTTTCGGTGGACGCGGCCCACCGGGGAGCTTGCTGTCACCTCGTGCCGGTTGTTGCTGTGGCGGCTGGCGCGGCGGGGCTTGATCCGATGGCCAGCCCCCTCGCGGCGCGGCCCCGCCGCGGCACCGGCCCAGCCCGGGGCCGGGTCCGCCGAGGAGCCGCGCGACTGGGGGCCAGTCGCCGCGCTCCCCGTGGGGCCGGGCCCGCTCGTCGTGCGGCCGATCGTGCCGGCCGAGGCCCCGGCGTGGCGCGAGGCCCTGGCGCGCTACCACTATCTCGGCTGCCCGCGCCTCGTCGGCGAGTCCGTGCGCTACGCCGCGTTCGTCGGCGACACGCTGGTCGCGCTGCTCGCGTGGGGTGCCGCGGCCCTGCATAACCCGCCCCGCGATCGCTATCTCGGCTGGGACCTGACGACGCGGCGCGGCCGGCTGCCGTGGCTCGTCAACAATGTCCGGTTTCTGATCCTGCCGTGGGTGCGGGTGCCCCATCTCGCCTCGCGCATCCTGGCCGCGAACCTGCGCCGGCTCGGCCGGGACTGGGTCGCCCGCTTTGGTCACCCCGTGCTGCTGGCGGAGACGTTCGTCGATCGGGCCCGCTTTCGCGGCACGTGCTATCGCGCCAGCAACTGGGTGTACGTCGGCGACACGCACGGCTTCGCGCGCCGGGGCGCCCGCTATGAGCACCATGGGCACCCGAAGCTGGTCTTCCTCTACCCGCTCGCGCCCCGCGCCCGCGAGCGCTTGCGCGCCCCGGACAGTCTCACGGAGCGCCAGCCACCGGAGGGCCCCCCGATGGTCAAGCTCGCCGTCGCCCGCCTCCCCCTCGAGGGTCGGGGCGGTCTCATCGACGTGTTGCAGAGGCTGACGGACCCCCGCCACCGGCGTGGCATCCGGCACTCGATGGTCTCGATCATGGCCATCGCCGTGTGCGCCACGCTGGCCGGGGCCCAGAGTCTCATGGCGATGGCCCATTGGGCCCAGGACCAGACGCCCCAGACGCTGCGGCGCTTGCGCTGCCGCACGGGGCGCGCCCCCAGCGAACCGACCCTGCGGCGCGTCCTCGGGCAGATCGACGTCGCGGTGCTGGACCACCAGGTCGGGGCCTGGCTGGCCCAGCAGACGATGCTCGCGGGCCAGGGGCTGGCCCTGGATGGCAAGACACTGCGGGGGAGCACCGACGGCGCGACCAGGGCGGTGCACTTGGTGGGGGCCGTCCTCCACCGCGACGGCGTGGTGGTGGCTCAGCAGCGCGTGTCGGACAAGACCAACGAGATTACCAGCGTCGCCCCGTTGTTCGCCGCCCTGGCCATCGACGGCGCGGTGGTGACCGGGGATGCCATGTTCACCCAGACCGCCATCGCCACGCACCTCGTCGAGGCGAAGCGGGCCGATTACGTCTTCACCGTCAAGGACAACCAACCGACCCTCCGCCAGGACATCGTCGACCTCCAGCTGGGCGCATTTCCCCCCTCAGCACATCACGGTGGACAAAGGCCACGGGCGGATTGAGGAGCGCCGCCTCTGGGCCAGCGACGAGCTCGTCGGCTATGCCGACTTCCCCTATCTCCAGCAAGCCTTCCGGATCGAGCGCATCGTCAGCACGCTCGCGGGCATGCCCCTGCGCGCGGAGGTGAGCTATGGGGTCACGAGCCTGCCGCCCGCCCAGGCGTCGCCCGCGCGGCTGCTCGAGCTGATCCGCGGCCACTGGGCGATCGAAAACCGCGTGCATGACGTCCGCGACCGCACCTTCGACGAGGACCGCTCCCAGATCCGCAAGCGCGGCGCGCCGCAGCTGATGGCGACCCTGCGAAATCTGGCGATCAGCCTGCTGCGCCTCGCGCGGGCCAGCAACATCGCCGCGGCGCTGCGCCATTGCGGCCGTCACGTCCGCACGACGCTGCGCCTCATCGGCCTATAGGCCGCGCGCGACCTGCTCGTCGCTGACCGACGCTGCGCCGGCACTCGGCGCGCCGGCAAACGCCTGCCCTCGTACCCCTTGACCGAACCGCTTGCTGCCGCGCTCCGTCTCGGTCCGTCCGTCTTCTCTCATTTCTCAGCAGTCCGGCCCTGCAGCGCTACCCTGGCTCACCATCCGAGCAGCCGACTTTGCCGGGACCCTGAGGGGCGGCCGTCTTACGGCCTGGATCCTTCGCGCTTCCGCCGCCTCAACTCCAGGTGGATCCTCCTGTCGGTCAGCCGCATCACGAAGGCCACGACGGCCGCAGACGCGGCGAGGCCGAGCAGGACGCCGATCGTGAGCATGTCGATGAAAGTGGCCACGCCCCGAATCCCAAGATAGGTGGTGACGGCGGCCGAGAGGAGCATGATGGCAAGCATCCCGCCCCGATAGAGCCAGCGCTCCACCAGGAGTTCTTCCAGCGCCGTGTCGTCCTTGCCCAGCCACTCCGAGTCTCTCATCGTCCGTGGCCTCCGGATGCCGCGGCATTGTTGCGCTTGCGGGACCGAAGGTATAGGATCTTGGCGGGCTGAGTCAATGAGCCACAGGGGGATAGGCCATGGGCACTGTCGCCCGCGAGCGGCCGCTCCGCGTCGAAGTCATCACGTACGTCCCGACCCACTTCCAGCATTGACAGCACTGCGAGGTGACCTGGCAGGTCGCCGGGCTGGGTCAGAAGGTCCACAGGGAGCAGCTCGACGCCGGGCTCCCGGACGACCTCGCGGCCGAATTCCATTCCCTCTCCCAGTGGGCCCACGGGCTGCCGCACCGGTACGGGTCGCGGGTGACGGTCCGGCTCGTGGATGCCGCCTCCATCGAAGGCTTCTTCAAATGTCTGGTCCGTGGTCTCAACCGGTACCCCGCGTTCATCGTCGACAGCAGGAAGTACGTGGGGAACGATTTCGCCAAGGTGGATTCCCTGATCTCGGAAAGCCTGGCAGCCCGGCAGTCGGGACCGTGAGCCGGGCGGGAGCTCCAAAATCCGGAAAGGAGGCGACGTGGCTCCTCTCAGTGATGGTCGGGCGGTGACCAACTGCCGGACGTACATATAATAAAGGAGAAGGCAGAATGAACACTCTGCTGGCCGTGATCATCGGGGCCGTGACCGTGTACCTCGCGTACACGCTCTACGCGCGCCGGATCGACCGCAACGTGATCCAGTCGGATCCAAAGCGGGCCACGCCGGCCACGCTGTACATGGACGGCGTAGACTTCATGCCGACCAATCGCAACATCCTCTTCGGCTACCACTTCAAGTCCATCGCGGCCGCGGGGCCCATCGTGGGCGCCATCGTGGCCGCGACCCTCTGGGGGTGGCTGCCCTCCATCATCTGGCTGGTGCTGGGGGTCTCGTTCATCGGCTGGGCGAGCGACTACAGCGCCATCGTGATCTCGGTTCGGAACGACGGCAACAGTCTCTCCGCCATCGCGCACAAGCTGGTCTCGTCTCGCACCCGGACCGTGCTGTTGCTCTTCATCTTCTTCTATCTCCTGTTGGTGACCGGCGCCTTCGTCATGATCATGGCCCAGGTGATGGACTCCCAGCCGCGGACCCACTTCGGCATCGTGATGCTCGTCGCCATGGGGCTCCTGCTGGGCCAGATGCTCTACCGGTGGAAGACAGGGCTGGTGGGCGCCACGCTCCTCACCGTCGGCGTCACCCTCGTGGCGACTTTGTCGGGCCCGTGGAGCGAGCCCGCCTTCCAGGGGCTCAACGCCTGGCTCAATGGGCTCACCGGCGGCGCGCCGCTGGTGACGTATTTCGACCCGACGCTGGCTGGCTTCAAGGGGGCCGAGGCGAAGATCATGCCGAGCCTCCTCTTCTGGGCCGTCGCGATCGCCATCTTCTGCTACGCGGGCTCGGTCCTCCCCATCTGGCGGATGGCCCAGCCGGTGGTCTACGTGGGTTTCTGGATCACCGCGCTCTCCATGGTGCTCGGCCTGGGCGGCGCCGCCATGGCGAGCTTCATCAAGCCGGAGGTCGCCCAGTTTCAGATCCCGGCCTTCAAGGGCTTCAATCCCCAGCTCGGGCCGGCGGGCATCATGCCGCTCTGGCCCATGCTCTTCGTGACCATCGCCTGCGGCGCGATCTCGGGCTGGCACGCGCTGTTCGGCGCGGTGGGCACGGCGCGGCAGATCGAGAACGAGGCCGACATGCTGCCGGTGGGCGGCGGCTCGATGTTCACCGAGTTCCTGCTCGGGCTGCTCGCCCTGCTGGCCGTCTCGGTTGGCGCCAAGGGGGCGCCCGTGGGTACCTTCGCCAACGGACTCGGCGGCTTCATCAGCGTCTGGGGGGTCCCGGTCCAGTACGCCGTGTCCCTCGCCTTCGCGGCGTTCATCGTGATCGTGCTCGTGGTGACCCAGCTCATCTTCCGGGTCATGCGCATCACCCTCACCGAGTGGCTGGGCGACGTCATCCCGCCCTGTCGCAACCAGCATGTGTCCTCGATCATCTGCGTGCTGCTGGCGCTGCTGCTCGTGGTGACCGGGACCTGGGTCTACCTTTGGCAGCTCTTCGGCGGGGCGAATCAGCTCATGGCCGCCCTGGCACTGCTGCTGGTGACGGTGTGGCTGGCCTCCGTGGGGAAGAACTGGCTCTACGCGGGGCTGCCGATGATCTTCATGTACGTCACCACGATGGCCTCGCTGCTGGTCACCGCCTACAACCTCTACTTCAACGTCTACCAGCCCAACCGGGAGGCAGGCCGCGTGCTGCCCATGATCGGCTCCGGCCTGATGGTCCTGGTGGCGCTGCTGCTCGTGGTCGCGGCGGTGTTCATCGGGATCGACGGTTGGCGCGCGTTCATGAAGTACCTGCGCCGGCCCACGCCCACGCCGAAGGCCGCGCCCGCGCGCGGGTAGCCGGCATCCGCGCGGCAACGTGCGCGCCGGGGGAGGATAGCCTCCCCCGGCCCGCCGCCGGGCGCGAGGCCAGCGTTCATGGCAACTCGACCGTTCACGCACCGTCTGTCCGCCGGCTGGGAGGCGGTCAAGCAGTTCATGTACGGGATGACGGGCCACGAGTTCGCCCGTCACGCGCTGGAGATGCGCCATGAGCTGGAGGCGGTCTTCATGGTCGTCACGCTCGGCGACTTGATCGGCGTGCCGATCCTGCCGCCCGTCTACTCGCTGCGGCTGCTGCCGTATGTGGTGCCCGAGATCGCCAAGTGGAAGCGCCACATGGCGAAGCGGCGGGAGTTCTGGGAGAAGGAAGAGTATGATATGCACGGTGTCTAATCCAAGACCGGGAAAGGCCGATGGCTGACGAAAAGAAGCCCAAGAAGGGAGGGATCCTGAGCGTGTTCAAGGACATCGTGTACGGGATGTCCTCCCACGAGATGACCCGCCATGCCGTCCGCTCGCGGGCGAGCATGGAGCACCTCTTCATCCTCATCACCATGGGCGACCTCTTGGGAGTCCCGATCCTGCCGCCCTACTACTCGCTGAGGCTCCTGCCGTACGTGACGCCCCAGATCGCCTCGTGGAAGCGCCGTATGCTCCGCGAGCGCGACATCACCGACGTCCTCGGATAACTTCGGCGGGTAGACGCGGCCCTTACGAGTCGCCATGACGCCCGCAGGGCGGGCTTAGGAAGGAGGCACCATGTCGCTCAGGACCGTGTTCGAGAGCCAGCCGGAACGGCGGTACATCATGTTCGGCGGCAAGGGCGGGCTGGGGAAGACCACGCTCTCCGCCACGTGCGCTTTCTGGCTGGCCAGCCAGGGCAAGCGCGTGCTCCTCTTCTCCGTGGACCCGCAGGCGAGCCTCTCCGACATCTTCCAGAAGGACATCTTCGGCAAGGGCGCCGTGCCCATCATGCAGAACCTCTGGGCCCAGGAAGTGGACGCCGACCGGCGGATCAAGGAGTACCAGGAGGAGATCCGCAAGAAGATCCTGGACATGTACGGCTTCGACCGCGTCCCGGAGGAGATCGACAACTACATCGCCGCCGCCTCCGCCGAGCCCGCCATGGAGGAGAGCGCGATCTTCGACGCGGTCGTGGACATCGTCGTCCAGGGCGACTACGACTACTACATCTACGACCTGGTCCCGCTCGGCCACGCGCTTTACTACCTGTCCATGGCCAAGGTGTACGACGAGTGGATCAACAAGATCACCAAGCTGCGGGAGGACATGCGCCAGTACGACCAGGTCGCGGCGACGATGCGGCGCGAGGAAACGATGGAGGAGGACAAGATTCTCGGTGAGCTGATCTACATCAAGGAACGGATCAATGCCTCCTCCCGGATCCTGACAGACAAGCGCCAGACGGCCTTTTTCTTCGTGCTGGTGCCGGAGGAGATGATCATCCTCGACACGAAGAAGGCCGCGCAGCTGTTCGCCAAGTTCGACGTGCCCCTCTCGGGCTACGTGGTCAATCGGGTGCTTCCGCCGGACCTGGGTGCGGGCAACATCCCCGAGTACCTGAGGAACCGGATCACGATGCAGCAGCGGTACATGAAGGAGATCCAGTCCACCTTCGGCGCCCAGATCCTGGCCCACGTGCCGGAAATGGAGCGCGACATCACCGGGCTGCCGATGATCGAGCGCCTGGCGAAGCGGCTGTTCGAGGAGGGGCCGAGGGCATGAGCGCCCAAGCCGCCGTCACGACCTCGATGCGCGCCTACCTGCAGGAGCACCCCTCGCTCAAGTTCTTCTTCTTCGGCGGCAAGGGCGGCGTGGGCAAGACCGCGCTGGCCGGGGCGGCCGCCCTCTGGCTCGCCGGGCAGGGCCGGCGGACCCTGCTCGCCTCGACCAACCCGGTCCACAGCCTCTCCGGCCTCCTCGGGCAGGACGTTTCGGGCGGCCACGCCGCCATCACCGGCGTGCCCAATTTCTGGGCCTACGAGATCGACACCCGGGAGACCATCGAGCGCTCCAAGAAAGAGATCCGCGACAAGATCCAGTGGTTCCTCAAGTTCGCGGACATCTCGACCAAGGCCGACGACTTCGTCGAGTCGGCCACCATGAACCCCGCCTTCGAGGAGTCGGCCATGTTCGAGAACATGGTCGACATGATGCTCAAGAACGAGTACGACACCTACGTGTTCGACACTGCGCCCACCGCCAACGCCCGGCGCCTGCTCGGGATGTCCAAGGTGTACTCGCTTTGGGTGGACAAGATGCTCAAGTCGCGAGAGGAGGCGCGCACGCTCCGCGAGATGCTCTCCTTCACCAAGAAGAAGCAGGAAGACCCGCTCCTGCAGTACCTCCTCCAGTTCCGCATTCGCATGGGGCAGGCGCGCCTGCTCCTGACCGACGCCCAGCAAACCGCCTTCTTCTTCGTGACGCTGCCCGAGGCCCTCCCCATCGCCGTCATCACCCGCTTCATCGGCTGGTTCCACGACTTCGGCATCCCGGTGGGCGGCGTGATCGTGAACATGCTGCTGGACCGGCAGGCGCTCGGGAAGGACGTCCCTGAGTTCGTCCTGAACCGCATGGAGATGCAGGACGAACACATGAAGACCATCTGGGAAAAGTTCGACGGGAGCGTGCGCGCCGTCGTGCCGCTGTTCGACCGGGAAGTGCGGGGGGTCGACATGCTTCGGGAGGCGGCCGGAAAGCTGTTTGAGTGAGCGGCCAGGAGGGCGTCTTCTTCGAGGATCTCGCCGTCGGCCAGGAGTTCACCTCGCCCGGGCGCACCGTGACCGAGGCCGACATCGTGATCTTCGCCGGTCTCAGCGGCGACTACAACGTGCTCCACACCGATGCCGAGCACATGAAGTCCTCCATCTTCGGCGAGCGGATCGCCCACGGCCTCCTCGGCCTCAGCATCCAGCAGGGCCTGGCATCGCGGGGAGAGCCCGCCGCAGCGCACGGCCTTCTCAGCGCGCTCAAGTGGAAGTTCAAGGGTCCGATCAAGTTCGGCGATACCGTGCACGTCCTCTCGCGCATCGCAGGCAAGAGGGACGGGCCCGACGCGGGCCGCGGGCTCGTCACGGTGGAGCGGCGGCTGGTCAACCAGCGGGGCGAAGTCGTGCAGGAGGGCGAGACCGAGCACCTGGTCGAGCGCCGCAAGCCGTGAGCGGAGCCACCGTCGCACCGGCGCAGTGCTACTTCGAGGACGTGGAGAAGGGCGTGCCGCTCGAGACCCCCGGCGTCACGCTCACCGCCGCCCACGTGACCCTCTTCGCGGCCGTCACCGGCGATGCCGCCCTGCGGGATCCGGGCGCGGTCCCCGATCTCCTCCCGCTCTGTCTGTCCTCCGGGCTGGGCTGGCGGGTGCCGCGCCCGCCGCTGGCCGTGCTGGCCTTCATGGGGTTCGAGTGGCGCTTCCTCGCGCCGG
>Ga0209751_10005734_pt1 | contig 11645 bp, 11 predicted proteins | sample RifCSP13_1_FD_184019 | JGI IMG/M metagenome (GOLD analysis project Ga0209751, IMG submission 184019) | Soil microbial communities from Rifle, Colorado - Rifle CSP2_sed 13_1 (SPAdes) (version 2) | ecosystem: Environmental > Terrestrial > Deep subsurface > Rock core/Sediment | place: Rifle... | reverse complement strand
GCCAGGGCGCGCACTTCGCGCACGATCGTCACCGGATCGGGCCGAATCGTCGGAGTCGGATGGAGGATCTCGGCGATCTGGGTGCTCACGGCGGCCGATAGGCGGGCAACGGGCTCCGTGCCCGCCCGGATCGTGGTGGTCACCAGCCAGATGGCGAAACCGACCAGGATCACAAGGACAACAATGAGGAGGACCAGGACTCCGCTTCGCATGACACTCATAACCCCGCCGGCGCCCCGGGGCCTCGGCTTGCCAACGCCCTGCGGCCGGGCTAGACTTGCCGCCATGCACGTCGGCGCGCTCACCCTCGAGCTCCGTCTGCCTGGATGCCTTTCCTTGAAGGAGAAGCGAAGTCGGCTCAAGCCGCTGCTGGCTGCGCTCCATAGAGAGTTCAACATTTCCGCGGCGGAGATCGAGCGGAACGACAGCCATGGATTGGCCGTAGTCGCCTGCGTTGCCGTGGCCAACGAAAGGCCGCACATCGAACGGGTTCTGGGTCGCCTCCCCTCCTGGGTGGAACATCACCGTCCGGATCTTCAAGTGATCGATCACCAGATCACTTTTCTGTAGGCCGTGAGCGTCGCCGGGACGATGACTGAGGGGGGCGCCCGCCGTCGATCAGATGAGCTCTCCGCCTTTCGTTGGGCCCCATGAAAGGGATATCGAGGTCCCCACAGTGCGACGCGCTCGACGTGCCTCGTAGTAGCTCGCAGTAGCTCGCAGCAACCCCTCGCCGTCAACCGGGGCGTCATTGCGCCTGACAGCCCCTCCGACAGAAAGCGTGAACAATCGATCGAGGCGCACGCGCAAAGAGGCGGGGCGGATTGGTGGCACGGATGCACCCGCCGGCCCACGGAGGGAAGAATGGACCTTGGCCTGAGCGGGAGAGTCGCCATCGTGACGGGGGCCTCGAAAGGATTGGGAAGAGCCGCGGCGATGGAGCTCGCACGGGAGGGATGCAGGGTGGCCATCTGCGCCCGCAGTGAACGGATTGAGGCGGCGGCGAAGGAGATCCGTGCCAGCACCGGCGCTGAGGTCTTGGCGCAGCGCGCCGATCTCACACGGCCCTCCGACGTGACGCAGTTCGCCGAGGCTTGCCTGGGCCGCTTCGGGACTGCGGACATTCTGGTGTTGAACGCAGGGGGCCCGCCGCCAGGCCTCTTTCTGGAGCTCACGCCGGAGGATTGGGAGAATGCGTTCCAGCTTGTCGTGATGAGCGCGGTCCGAACCTGCTACGCGTTCGTCCCCTCGATGGTGGCGCGCGGCTCTGGAAGCATCGTCGCCACCCAATCCTACTCCGTCAAGCAGCCGATTGAGAATCTGATCCTCTCCGGCTCGATCCGGGCCGCGGTGATCGGGATGATGAAAAGCCTGGCCGGAGAGCTCGGGCCGAAGGGGATCCGGGTGAACAGCATCAACCCGGGCTGGACGTGGACGGAGCGAGTGCAGGAGCTGATGCAGGACCGTGCCGCCCGAAGCGGCGCCACCGCCGAGGCGGAGGCGGCGAGGATCGCTTCGGAAGTTCCTCTCGGGAGGATGGCCACCGTGGAGGAATATGGCCGGGCGGTCGCCTGGCTGGCCTCGCCGGCGGCCGGCTACCTGCACGGCCACGCGCTCTTCTACGACGGCGGGATCACGAAGGCTACGTTGTGAGGCGGACCCAGGGCGCGAATCGCCAGCCCTGGCGATGCCAGACCCGGAGGCCAGTCAAGGGATAGGCTGCTTGTTTCCGAGAGGCCGTACCTCCCAATGTGCCATCTCATTGAGTCGTTGCCGCTTCGCAGTTCGGAGCGCCACGGGGGGGGCAAGTGGTTCCTATTGCTGCATAGTGGCCAGGAGGCGACCAAGTTCCTCCTCTTCATGTCATCCTGAGCGCCGTCCGACTCGCGGAAGTGACACGGGCCGTGCGGAGGCGCTCAGGATGACACAACCAAGATGTCTGCCCTTGCCGACGGCGCGCCACCGGCTAGGGCATCCCCGCGGATTGGCCGGCGAGATTCGGCGCCGCCGTAATCCTCCCCAAATGCTCTAGGACGAGGCATCTTAGGCATCGACGGGCCCACGCGTGTCAGGCTCACGCGTGGGGCACGGGAAGAGGTCTTGCGGAGGCCGTGGGAGAAGACCTTGGCCTTCGACCCAGATGCACAGGTCGAGTTGAGATGGCAGCGGAAGCCTGCGCCAACTACGCCCACAAATGCTGCGGGGACGGACCCTCTCGGTGTCAACATGAAAAGCCGAGGACGGCGCGAGCGCGTCGTCCTCAGGCCCCTTAACCGATCCACGCAGCCAAGGCCGCGTGGAAAGGAGAGTGGAACGTCGGTTGCCAGCTATGTCCGATGGTTCCTTCTTCTTATGCGGCCTGCTCCTTTTGTTCTCTGAGCGCCTGTCGGCGCACGAGGGTCCGGAGACGTGACGCCAGAAGGCTGGCGTGGACCGGCTTGATCAGGTAGTCATCGGCCCCGGCGTCGAGAGCCCGGGCAACACTCCCCGGCGCGCCCAGCGCCGAGAGGATCAAGATCGGAACATCGCTGAAGTCGCGGATCCGGCGGCAAACTTCCCAGCCGTCCATCTCCGGCATCAGGAGATCCAGGATCACCACGTCGGGGGGTGACTTCTTGCAGGTCTCGATCCCATCTTCTCCGTGGTAGACCGCTTTGATTTGGAAATCCTGGCCGCGGAGCAGCGTCCGAAGCATCACGGCCAGATCGGGGTCATCATCAACCAGCAACACCTCAATCGCCATGCGCCCGTCCTTTCACCACTCCAATTATCCATGACTCGGATCGACACCAACCTTACAATCGGCTTGCACTAGCACCCACAGGTCCTCCCCCCAATCCCTGCCGGGTTCGCCCGTTCCGGCCCCTAGAGCTATGCCTTAGGAGCGACCAGGCCGAGCTCGCTGAAGCCCGGCTCGGCTTCACCGCTTGCCCTGCAGGGCGGCCGCGGCTATTATTCCTGAGGGGCGCCGGAGGCCGCCGCTGCATGCTTCGCCGAGAGGAATTGCCAGGCAACGCCTCAGGCGTGCTCTGCCCACAGTGTCAGACTCCGCTGCCCGGGGATGCGCGCACCTGTCCCAACTGCGGCGTGGATCTGGCGCTGATTGCCCTGCTGGCGGAGCGGGCGAACCTGGAGGGGGTGCCCGAGGCCTCGCCGATCACGGTCACGCCTCCCGCCGTTGTCCCCCGGATCGGCGAATTCCTTATCGAGCAAGGGCTGCTCACGGAAGAAAAGCTGAGCGCCGCGCTGCGGAGGCAGGCTGAGTTCGCCTCCAAGGGTGCGAGGCGGCTCCTGGGGCAGACCCTGCTCGAGATGGGCCTGATCGACCGGGAGACGCTCGATCGGGCCGTGACCCGCCAGATCATCGAGCTCCATGCCGCGCTCCAGGAGTCCAACCGCATGCTCGAGCGGCGTGTGGCCGAACGGACCATCGAGCTCCGCCGCGCCCTGGAACGCCTCACCGAGCTCAACCAGCTCAAGGCCAATCTGATCTCGAACGTATCGCACGAATTGCGAACCCCGCTAGCCCACATCAAGGGCTACATCGAGCTGTTCGCGGATTCAAAGCTTGGTCCCGTCTCAGCGGATCAAGAGAAGGCGATCTCGGTCGTCCAGCGTGCCGCGGAGCGCCTCGAGCGCCTGATCGAGGACCTGATCGAGTTCTCCAGCGCCTCCAGGCAGGGGATTGCCCTGGATCTTCAGAAGGTGGATCTGGCGCGCCTGACGGGCGATGCCATCCAGCGATCGATGGAGAAGGCGACGCGGGCTAACGTCTCTTTGCTCGCCGACATCCCCTCGGGTCTGCCGCCCGTTCGGGCAGACCCCGAGCGCCTGGGATGGGTTCTCTTCCAGCTTCTCGACAACGGCGTGAAGTTCACCCCCGCCGGCGGGAGCGTGACCGTCGGGGCGAGCGCTCGCGGCGACGCAGTCTCCGTCTCGGTGAGGGACACCGGGATTGGCATCTCCGAGGAGCACAAGGCGGAAATCTTCGTCCCCTTCCACCAGTTGGACGGCTCCACGACCCGTCGCTACGGAGGCACGGGGCTCGGGCTGGCACTGGTGAAACTGGTGCTCGACGCCCACGGCTCGACGATCCACGTGGAGAGCCAGGAGGGGGCCGGCACCGAGGTGAGCTTCACATTGCTGACCGCCGGTGAGGAGCGATGACCGGTCCCCTGCCGCCTCCCGGCCAGCTCACCCACGGCACCGAGCTCAACGCAGTCTACGCCATTGCCCGCATCGTGGCCGAGACGTTCGACACCGAAGCGGGGCTGGAGGCGGTCTTCCGGCTGGCGCGCTCGATCTTCATCTTCGATGTCGCCGCCCTGTATCTCGAAAACCAGGAGACAGGCGCGCTGGAGCCCGCCTATGCCCGCGCCCTCGGCCGAGGGCGCTCCCAGGAGGCGGAGGTGGCGTGGGGCGAGCCTGCCGCCGTGGAGGCCTTCCGAACGGGGGAAACGGTTCTGCGGCACGAGGATCAGGGGCCCTCTGTGCAGGGTCGCGAGCGCCGGCGCGACTATCTGGGGCTGCCGATGATGGTGGGTGGGCGATGCGTGGGCGGGCTTGTTTTCGGCCGGTTTGGAGGGCCGCCCTATCCGCCCGAGCAGATCCGCCTCGGCGAGTTCGTCGCCTATCATGTGGGGCAGCTGCTGGAGAACCGGCGCATGGCAAGCCGGATCGCGAGCCTGGAGGCGCAGCGGGAGCTGGCCCGCATGCAGGATGAATTCATCTCCACCGTCTCGCACGAGCTGCGCACCCCGCTCGGATTTATCAAGGGGTATGTGACGACCCTGCTGCGCGAAGACCAGGAGTGGGACAACTCGGAGCGGGCCGAATTCCTCCGCATCATCGACGACGAAGCCGATCGCCTTCGAGAGCTGATCGACAACCTTCTGGATTCCTCCCGGCTCGAGAGCGGGAGGCTGGGAATGACGTGCGAGGCCGCCCGGCTGGCAAGCGTCATCCGGGACGCAGCGATGAGGATCCGATCGATCCACCCGGACCTGGATCTCACCCTGGAAATGCCCGACGAGCTCCCGATCATCCAGGTCGACTCCACCCGGATTGCCCAGGTGCTGGACAACCTTCTCTCCAACGCCGTGAAGTATGCTCCCGGCGCGCCGGTGACCATCCGGGCCTCGACGGAGGCCGATCACATTCGGGTCCAGGTCTGGGATCGGGGGCCGGGGATCCCCCCGGAGCACATCTCTCGTCTATTCGAGCGGTTCTACCGGGTGCCGTCGCGCAGCGGCGGGGTGCGTGGGACCGGGCTGGGGCTGCACATCTGCCGGAGAATCATCGAGGCGCACGGCGGCCAGATTTCCGTGGAGAGCCGAGTCGATGAGGGAACCCGCTTCAGCTTCACCATCCCCTTTACCTTCGAGCCGCAGCCCGAGCGCATCCCAGAGGGAGGCGTCTATGGTCGACAGGAAGACGATCCTGGTCGTTCGGTCCGCACCGCGCTACCTGCGCCTCCTCGAGGTCAACCTGGTCCCCGACGGTTACGCGGTGCGGACCGCCTCGAACGGGCAGGAGGCCGTCGACGCGGTGGCGTCCGAGCGGCCGGATCTGATTCTCCTCGACGTGATGATGCCTGTCATGGACGGTTTCACGGCCTGCGAGCGAATCCGCGAGTTTTCCACCCTGCCGATCATCATTCTCACGGCCAAAGGCGAGGAGCGCGACCGGGTGCGGGGGCTTGACGCAGGCGCCGACGACTACATCGTCAAGCCCTTCTCGGCGCAGGAGCTCCTGGCCCGCGTCCGCGCCGTGTTGCGCCGCGCCGAACGACAGGAGATCGGCGACTTCCATCAGCCGATCTTCCGGCACCTTGAGCTGGAGATCGACCTGCCGAAGGCGACGGTGGCCTGCGCCGGCCGCGAGGTCGCGCTCACCGCCACCGAATACCGCCTGCTTCAAACGTTTGCCGCCTCGATCGGCAAGGTGATGAGTGGGGAAGAACTGCTGACCAACGTTTGGGGGCCGGAATACCGCGATGACAAGGAGATCCTCTGGGTGTGCCTGAGCCGGCTCCGCCAGAAGATCGAACCGGATCCCAAGGAGCCGATCCACATCGTCACCCGGCAGGGACTGGGCTACTTGATGCCTCCGCTCGATCCCGAGGAACCTGCTGTCTCCGTGGCATGAGGTGAGGGCCTTGCATATCCTCCACATCGACCCCGACGAAGCCACGTCCGCCTACGTCCGCAGGGCGCTGCGGGGCGCCGGACATCGCGCCACCCACCGCTCCACCGCGGCCGAGGGATTGCAGATTGCCAGGGACGAGCAGCCCGACGTCGTGGTGCTCGAGCTCAACCTCCCGGATCTGGACGGCCTGGAGGCGTTGCGCCGGCTCCGGAGCGATCCTCGGACGAACGAGTGTAGGGTGGTGGTTCTCAGCGCCCGGCCCGAGAGCGAGGCTGCCGTGATCCGGGAAGCCGGCGCGGCCGAGTACCTGCACAAGAAGCCGGACGCCCTCGATCATCTCCTGGAGGTGATCCAGTCGTTGCCCGTCGCGGGAGCGGAGCTCGCCCGACTGCATCAGGCCGCCTCGCCAAACCACCTAATCGTCTTCTTGAGCGCCAGCGGGGGATCCGGCACATCCACCCTCTGCGCCAACCTTGCCCACGAGATCGCGCGCTTCCAGCCCGACCGAAGTGTCGGCGTCGCCGACCTCGTCCTGCCCATCGGCTCGTTGGCCGAGATCACGGGCGTCGTCTCCGACGTCGACCTGGTATCGATGGCCCAACGTCCCGATGAGGACTACACGCCGGAGGCGCTGCGCCGCATCCTCCCGCGCGCCGAAGCCTGGGGCTTCCACCTGCTCCCCGGCTGCTCCGACCCCGGCCGGGCCCAGTCGATCCCGGCCGACCGATTCGAGAGGTTGGTAGGCTCCTTGTGGGCCGCCTTCGACACCCTCGTCGTCGATATTGGCAAGAATCTCTCTCGCCTCAGCCTGCGGGTCTTGGCCGAGGCCACTTTGAATGTGGTCGTGCTCATCCCGCAGATCGCACGCCTTTCGGCTTCGCGCTCGCTGCTCAGCTACGTCACGGCGGAAGGGATACCGGCTTCCCGGTTCTTCGTTCTTTCCAACCGGCCCCTGAGCGCGCTGGGGATCGCGGGGGAGCCTCTGGAGGTTGCCCTGGCCAAGCCGGTCGACGCGCAGATACCGTATCTGGGCGAAAGCCTGGGGGAAAGCAACCAGCAGCATCGGCCTCTGACCGTCGCCAGCCCTGAGGATCCCGGCAGCCCGCACTTCCATGACATTGCCGTGCAGTTGATCGCCCGGCTGCGGCAGAGCCGGTGACATTTGCTATAATCTTCGACATTCCGAGCCCCGAGAAGGGACGAGATCATGGTCGACCAACAGGCTCTGATGCTGCGAGGACGAATCCTCGGCGCGAAACTCCGCCTGGTGCGGCAATCGGTGGGAAAGAGCCTCAAGGACATCGGTGCGATGATCGGAGTCGGCCCGGCGACAATCGCCTCCTATGAGAGCAGCCGGAAATCCCCCTCCCTGCCCGAGCTCGAGCTGCTCGCCTATCACCTGGACGTCCCTCTCCGCCGCTTCTGGGCGAAGGCCCCCGCGGCTCCTCCCCGCAGCACCGCGGATCCTTCGGCGGTAATCCCACTGCGGCAAAGGATGATCGCCACGCTCCTGCGCTCCCAGCGCCTGGAGGCGAAATTGGCGATCAAGGACATCGCCACCGCCACGGGCATCCCCGGCGGCCGCATCTCCGGGTATGAGCAGGGCGAACGCCCGATCCCGCTTCCTCACCTCGAGGCGATCGCCGCCACGCTCAATCGATCGGTCGAGGACTACGTCGACCATCAAGGGCCCGTGGGGCACTGGGACGCCGCTCAACGGGCCCTCGAGGTTCTGATGGATCTTCCTCCCGACCTGCGCGAGTTCATCAGCAAGTCGGAAAGCAAGCCCTACCTGCGCCTTGCCAAGCACCTGAGCGAGATGTCGTCCGACAAGCTTCGCACGGTGGCCGAGGGCCTTCTCGACATCACGTTGTGACACAAGATCCGCAGGCCGCCTCCCTGGATGACGAGGGCCAGCAGGCCTTCCGGGAAGGCCGTCTCGAAGAGGCCGTCGAGGCGTTCGCCGCGGCCGAGCGCCTCTATCTCGAGGCCGGAGAACGCGGCCGCGCGGCCCAAATGGCCAACAACCGGTGCGTTGCGCTGCTTCAAGCCGGGAAGCCTCGCCTCGCTCTCGAGTCCGTGCAGGGGACGGCTGAGGTGTTTGCCGCGGCCGGAGAGCCAAGGCTCCATGCCCAGGCCCTCGGCAATCTGGCCGCTGCGCTCGAAGCCACCGGCTCGACGGTAGACGCCGAGGCCCGCTATCGCGAGGCCCTGGCGCTTTTCGAGCAGGTCGGCGACGAGGACAGCCGCCATCACACTCTGCGTGCCCTCTCGAGGCTGCAGCTGAACCGCGGCCGGCCGCTGGAGGCCGCGCTGACGATGCAGGATGCACTTGGTGCAGGCAGGCCCCGCAGCCTAAAGGCCCGATTCTCTCGCTGGCTCTCCCGCAAAGCCAGCCGGCTCCTGGGAGGCGGGTGAGCCGCGATCCCCGGAGCCCTTCCACCTACCCCGGCTCGACGCAGAATGATTGGACCATTCGGCCGGCGTCCCCCGCGGACCGCCGTTTAGTTACCGCGCTCCTGGCCGGCGCCGCCTGGAAGCATCAACACCTCGACTGGTTCTCAGCCATCGAGCTGCTCGGCAGTGCCCCCTATTACCTGGCGCTTCAAGGGGGACGATCGGTCGGCTGCCTCGCCTGCCCGCCCGACGTGGGAGAGATCCACTGGCTGAGGTTGTTCGTCGTCGGGGCCGGACATCCGGTAGAGAATATGTGGGATAGGCTTTGGGCGGAAGCAGAGAAATCCGCCCGCGCCTCGCGAGGCGCAACGGCAGCCGCCCTCCCCACAATGGATTGGATGCCAGCGCTCTTGGAGCGCGCCGGGTTCCGCAAGACGAATGAGGTGCTCTTCTTGGAATGGGAGGGGGCTCCTCCCGAACGCCGCCCGTCTGAGACCTCGATCCGCCCTCTTCATCGGCGCGACATCACGAGGGTGGCCGAGATCGATCAGCGCGCATTCGATCCTCTCTGGCAGCTCTCATCAACGGCGCTTAAGGCGGCGCTGTCTCAGGCGTCCGTGGCCACCGTGGCAGAGGTCGAGGGCAAGACGGTGGGCTATCAGATCACCACAACATTGGGCCTCGGCGCACATCTGGCCCGCCTCGCCGTTGACCCGCCCCTCCAGAGGCGAGGCATCGGCGCGCTGCTTGTCTCCGACGCCCTGCGGACCCTCTTCCGGCACGGGATTCGCCGCGTGAGCGTGAACACGCAGGCCGACAACCGTCCTTCACTTCGACTCTATGACCACCTGGGCTTCGTCCCCATCGAGCATGGCTACCCCGTTTACACTCTTCAGCTGTGAGCCCTGACCTCCGGAGAGGCCGAATTTCCGGCAGGTCGCCTTCACACGGCGGTGGAGGGCTCTCCAAGCACCCACCCTGGCTCCCCTGGCGCAAGTGGGCTCGAGGCAGGGCCCGCGCGGCCGCCCGCCCTATCGCGCCGGCAGAATTCACCCACTTTCCCCGAGGACCGGTCTCTGTATAATGGAGCTGTCAACGGCAAGGAAACTCCGAATTCAATAAGGAGAGAGGCGCATGAAGAAAGCAGGCGGCGGCGGTGGCTTCAAGCGATCCAGCTTCTCCAAGCCGTCCTCATCACCGAAGAGGCCCAGCCCCTTCAAGTCTGGGTTCAAGATCGGGCGGAAGGCTCCGGGTATGGAGGGCGGCCCCAAGGACGCGGGCGGCTTTGCTGAGCCCGGCCAGCGCTACGGGGGCTGGCGTTCCAGGCCCCGCGGGGGCTGCCTCGGCGGCCTTGTGGGGCTTGTCATTGTTCTGATCTGCATCGGCGTAATCGTAGGCGTCCTCCTTTTCACGGGCACCCTTCAGGCGCTGTTCGGCGGGTAGCTCAGGATTTCGCTTGTGGAACGACAGCGGGGGTGCGCCCATTGGCGCCCCCGCTGCTCTATTGGACGGGATCCTCGCGGAGCCTGTAAACAGATCACGGCGCCGGGCTTCGGGAGCCTCCCATCGTCGAATGTCGGATCCGTCGGCAACCTCCCGATGGCCCTATCCACCTCACCCCCCTGCCCGCGCGACACCTGCACCCCGTTCGGGCCGCGAGACCTCCCGATAGGACACCGGGACGGTGCGGCGGCCCACTGGCACTGCGCTCACTTGCACCGCACTCCCCGCACCTGCGGTTCGGGGCAGGTGTGCGTGCTGTGCAAGTGCGGTGGGCGCGCACATCGTCCCGACCCAGCACCTGCGGTCTGGGCACTCAGTGCCCGTGCCCGTAGGGCAGGTGTGTCCTTCGGGAGCGCCAGTGCAAGTGTGCATCAGGTGCAAGTGGCGCTCCGGGATGCACGCGAAGGGGCCAGGGGCCGTCCCCCGCACCTGCGGTCTGGGCACTCAGTGCCCGTGCCCGTAGGGCAGGTGTGTCCTTCGGGAGGGCTCCGCGGCCCGCCTGCACCGGTGGCTGCGCCACAGGCGCAGGCACAGGCGAACGGGGTGGGGGGCCATTGGGGACGCGCCAACCGCGGAGAAGGGTCCTGGTCGGTCGATACGGGATTCGTTCACAGGCCCTGAGGGCGACTTCTTCACCGGATTAACCGATGTCGGCCCGGCCTCGCATGGCCGCGCTCTGGTATACTGCCGCCGCATGAACCTCGGCCCGCTCGTGGATCGCATTCGACAGTCGCCGCTTACATGGGCCGCGGCGGCCCTCGCGGTCGCCGGGCTGGCTCTGGTCTATGTCGGAACGGCGAAGACGGTGGGGCTCGTCGTGGATGGCCGGAGGGTCTCCCTCCGCACACACGCCCAGACGGTGGCGGGCGCGATCCGCGACGCGGGGTACGCGGCCGGACCCTCCGACTTGCTCGAGCCCGGGCCCTCGGCGTGGCTTCGCGCAGGCAGCACGATCCGGCTTGAGCACGCCCAGCGCGTGATCATCGAAGCCGACGGGGAGCGCTGGGCCGTCGAATCGCCCTCAAGGATCCCAGCCAACATCCTGGCGCAAGGCGGCGTCCCCCTCTACCCGGGTGACCGGATCTGGGCCGACGGGTTGCCGCTCGCCGACCCTGCGGCTCCGCTCGAATCAACCCCCGAGCGGCTCCGGCTGCGAAGGGGAATCGAGATCGTGCTGAATGAGGCCGGCAACGCCCGCGCCCTGCGTTCGGCGGCGCCCACGCTCGGCGACGCCCTCTGGGAGGCTGGGGTCGCATTGCGAGCCGCAGACCGGCTCGAGCCGGGCGCCGGATCTCCGCTTCGAGCGCCGGTCGACGCGGTCCTGTGGGCCGGGCGCCGCGTGAGCATCCTGGCCGACGGCCTCGAGCTCACGGCCTGGACGTCGGGCGCGACCGTGGGCGAGGCTCTGGCCGAAGCCGGCCTGGCGCCCGTTGGCCTTGACTATTCGGTGCCTGCGGCAGACGAGCTCGTGCCCGAAGACGGCCGCATCCGGCTTGTGAGAGTGAACGAAGAGATCGTCGTCGAGCAGGAGCCCGTGCCGTTCGAGACCACCTACCAGCCTCTTCCCGATCTGGAGATCGACAACCAGCGCGTGATCG
>Ga0209751_10005733_pt1 | contig 11645 bp, 13 predicted proteins | sample RifCSP13_1_FD_184019 | JGI IMG/M metagenome (GOLD analysis project Ga0209751, IMG submission 184019) | Soil microbial communities from Rifle, Colorado - Rifle CSP2_sed 13_1 (SPAdes) (version 2) | ecosystem: Environmental > Terrestrial > Deep subsurface > Rock core/Sediment | place: Rifle... | reverse complement strand
GCGGCGCGTGGAGGCGATCCAGCGCGGCGCGACCCGGCGCCGGCGGCTTGAAATGGCGGCGAGCGTCGCGGTCGTCGTGCTGGCGGCAGTGGGCATCGGGGTGTTCCTGAGCGCTAATCAGCTCGAGCGGCCGCCCGCGCCGACGACCAGCGTCAGCGTGAGCACGGCACCTGGCCAGTGGGCATCCCTTGGGCGGACACCGGACCGAATGAGCAACGACGCCCAGGCCCCATCGGTCTCTGGCCGCATCCGCTGGACCTTCGAGACGAGCACGCAGATCTACTCGTCGCCGGCGGCGGCCAACGGACGCGTCTACCTCTCGGCGGGCGACCGCCGGATCGTCGCGCTCGATGCAGCGACCGGCAAGGCCATCTGGGAGTCGCCGACCAACGGGCCGGTGGATTCGACGCCGGCGATCGCGGGTGGTCGCCTCTACGTCGGCCTGCGCGATGGCAGCCTCATCACGATCGACACGGCAACCGGCGTGCGCGGCTGGGTCTATCTCACTGCGGGCCCGATCAGCAGCTCGCCGACGGTGGCCGATGGCACCGTCTACGTCGGTTCGGGCGACAAGACGCTGTACGCCTTCGATGCCTTCAATGGGGCGCTCCGCTGGCGTCTGGAGACGGAGGGCTGGCTGTCCTCGTCGCCCGCCGTCGGCGACAGCATCGTCGCCATCGGTGGTCGTGACTGGAACGTGTACACAGTGGACAAGGCGACGGGCCGGTCGTTGATGGTCTATCGCCTGGGCTTCAGCCCCAGCGAGGCCACGCCGGCGGTGGTTGGCGACACCGTGTACATCGGCGCCTCCGATCACATACTCCGCGCCCTCGCGGGCCGAACGGTGATCAGCTGGTGGGATACCGAGTGGCGCATCATCACGAGCCAGCTCTTCCGCTGGGGCATGATCAGCACGCCGCCAGAGAGCAAGGGGCTCATCTGGCGGTTTGCGACAGCCGGACGCCGCGACAACCGCATCACCGGCGTCCTCGCTCTGAACGACGACACCGTCTATGTCGGTGCCTGGGACAACCGTCTCTACGCCGTTGACCGTGCAACGGGCAGTGAACGCTGGCACTTCCAAGTAGACTCGCCGATCCAGGGCGGCCCGGCCCTCGCAGGCAACACCTTGTACGTCGCCTCTTACGAGGGAACGGTCTATGCCGTCGATGCGGAGAGCGGCGAGAAGCGATGGTCTCTTCCGCTTCCGACCCGGATCACCTCCACCCCAGCCGTGGGCGACGGGCTCCTGTTCATCACCGGCGTAAACGGCATCCTCTACGCCATCGAGTAGATGGACATCGGCATCTTTGGTCTGCCGAAGAGCGGCAAGACCACGGTATTCAACGCCCTCACGCGAAGCCACGCCGCAACCGCCGCTTACGCGGCCGAGGACGAACGGCATGTCGCGGTCGTCAAGGTGCCGGACCCGCGGCTTGGGCAGCTCGCGGACCTCTTCCATCCACAAAGGGTCGTCCCGGCGGAGGTGCGCTACACCGACTTCGCCGCGCCGGCCAAGGGCTTCAGCCGCAGCGAGGGCTTCCCCCCACAGCTCTTAGCGGACCTTCGGCTCATGGACGTGCTGCTGGTGGTGGTGCGCGCCTTCGAGGATAGCGGGGTGCCGCATGTCGCGAGCCGCGTCGATCCTCTCCAGGACGCCATCAGCCTCGACTTGGAGATGATCCTGGCGGACCTGGGCATCCTCCAGCGCAGGCAAGAGCGCATCACTGCTTCGCTTCGAGGGGCCCGCGGTGTGGAGCGCGACCAGTTGCTGCACGAGCAGGTGGCGCTCACCCAGCTCCAGCGTCACCTGGAGAACGAGCAACCCCTGCGCGGGCAGGAGCTGCCTCCCGAGATGCAGCCACTGCTGGCCAACTTCCAGTTCCTGACGGCGAAGCCCCTGCTCGTGGTCGCGAACGCCGGCGAGGCCCAGGCGCGGGACCTCGCAGCCATAGAGGCAAGCCTGGCGACACGCTACCTCCCGCCGCGCGCGGGCGTCATCGCGCTGTGCGGCGCTCTCGAGATGGAGCTGGCGCAGCTAACCGAAGCTGAGGCCGCCGACCTGCGCGCAGCGTATGGCTTGCCAGCCGAGAGCGCCCTCGACCGGGTCATCCGCGCGTCGTCAGAGGTGGCGGGACTCATGCATTTCTTCACGGTGGGACCCGACGAGGTACGGGCATGGACGGTCCCAGTACACAGCACAGCGCTTCGAGCGGCGCGCGCGATCCACTCGGACCTGGAGCGGGGCTTCATCCGGGCCGAGGTCATCGCTTGGGATACGCTGCTCGACTGCGGTGGCTGGGCACCGGCCCGGCATCGTGGGCTCATCCGCACCGAAGGACGCGACTACGAGGTGCGGGACGGCGAGATCGCTCACATCCTGTTCAACGTGGGAAGGTAAGGCGCTCTTTACGCAATGCTTGACAATCTATGCAAGCAATAGTACGCTAAGCGAAGACCTTTGAACGGCCGGAGCCATGAAGACAGCGGAGTATCTTACAGTCGTTGAAGCTGCGAAGGCCCTCAAGGTGAGTCCTTCGACTGTTTGGCGCTGGATACAGTCGGAGAGACTTACGGCCTATCGCGTGGGGCAGCGGACCATCCGCATCAGGAGAGAGGACTTGGAGGCGCTTGCTGAACCTATCCGCTCTAGCTCTGGAGTGACGTCCGGCGAGGGTATATTCGCGGAGCCCACTCCCGAGGAGCTCGTTAGACGCCAGGCCCTCGTGGCAAGAATCCATGCGAACCGGAAGGAGCGTTCCATAGCTCCGTTGACTGCTTCTGATCTTGTGCATCAGGTGAGGCAAGCGGAGGAAGAATCCTATGGCTCTGCCCACTGAGGCGCTGGTCGTAGACGCCTCGGTCGCGGTCAAATGGCATCTTGGCGACGAAGACCATGTCGCCGAGGCGGCTCTCCTTTTGGATAACTTCGCCCAAGGCCGGACAAGTTTGTGCGCCCCCGAGTACATCCGCTACGAAGTGCCCGCCGCCATCGCGAGGGCCACGAGAGGTCTCAATTCGCGTTTAAGCAAGGAGCGAGGGAGGGAGGCGATTGAGGAGTTCCTGTCCCTGGGGATTCAGACACTGGACAGCGCCGATCTAACCGTCGTTGCTTACGAGTTGGCGCACACGTACGGCTGCGCTCTCTATGATGCGCTGTACGTGGCATTAGCAGAACGGCTGTCTCTTCCATTTGTTACGGCGGACCGGAGGCTTTATGAACAGATACGTAGTGCGTCTGACGTTATCTGGATCGGCGATTATTCCTGAGTTGACCTGGCATGGCTGGTGGGGCGCGGTTCAGCGGCTCTTCTGAGGCGGTCCTGGCCGCCTACGCCAGCGCGGCGGCGCGGGGCGACGCGGCGGCGCTCGTCACGGTCGTGCGCGCCCCTGCCGATTCACCTATCCCCGTGGGGGCGCGCTTCTGCGTCAACCTCCTTGACGAGGTCTGGAGCGCCTGGGGTGAGGCCGGTTTGCTCGACAGCGCTATCGCCGATGCACGTGCCGCCGTCTTAGGCGCCGGTCCCGGCCTGCGGCAGTACGCGCTTGCGGCGGGCACAGGGGTGCTCGAGGCCTTTGTCGAGGTAGCGCCCGAGCAGCCCAAGATCCTCATCGTGGGGGCGGGCCACATCGGCCAAGCCCTTGCGAAGCTGGCCAAGATCGCGGGCTTTCGCATCGCTCTGCTAGACGACCGGCCAGAGTGGGCTAACCGCGAGCGCGCTCCCGACGCCGATGAGATAATCTGCGCCGAGTTCGAGGAAGCTCTTGCGAGCTACCCGATCACGCCGGCCACGGCCATCACGATTATCACGAGGGGGCACCGCCAGGACGCCGCCTCCCTGCAGCAGGTCATCCGCTCGCCGGCGGGCTACGTCGGCATGATCGGAAGCCCGCGGCGGGCGAAGGCGGTTTTCCTGCTGCTGGAGCAGGAGGGCGTGCCGCGCAGCCTGCTGCGGAAGGTGCGTACGCCCATCGGCCTCGACCTGGGCGGCGAGACGCCGGAGGAGATCGCCGTGGCGATCCTCGCGGAGATCGTCATGCTACGCCACGGCGGCACGGGACGGCCGCTCTCGCAGCGACGGGGGCCCCTGCGCCGCGGGGCGGAGGCCGAAACATGACCGCGGGCCTTCTCCTCGCCGCCGGCGAGTCGACGCGCATGGGGCAGAGCAAGCCGCTCCTGGACTGGGGCGGCGAGGTGCTGGTCGTCTATCAGGTGAGGCAGCTTCTGGACGCGGGGCTCGGGCGCGTCGTGGGCGTCCTCGGCGATAGGGCGGAGGCGGTGACCGCCGCGCTCGCCCCGCTGGCCAGCCCGCGGCTCCAGACCGTCACCAACGAGGCCTACGCCCAGGGCAAGGTCGGCTCCGTGCTACGGGGCCTGGAGGCGCTCACCGTTGGCGACGGCCCGTTTCTTGTGTTGAGCGTGGACCAGCCCCGCCCAGCGTCGCTGCTGCGCTCCGTCCTGGACGCCCACAACGCCGGCGGGGCGCTCATCACGGTGCCGCGGTATCAGGGGCGCGGCGGCCACCCGACCATCTTCAGCGGCGCGCTCTACGACGAGATGCTCGCGATCGAAGAGGCGACGCTTGGCCTGCGCGCCGTGGTGCAGCGACATCGCACTGAGGTGCATTACGTGGAGCTGAGCGACCCGCTCGTCACGCTCGACATCAATGATGAGACCGCGTATGCGGCGGCGCTCGCGCGAACTTTAAGGCCGGACGCATCGTAGAATCTCCGAGAGAGGATGTCGCTCTCGCGTATCCCCGGCGTCGCAGTGGCGGTGCTGAGCGCTCGCCGCAGCAGACCGGCGCGGGTCGAGTGGCTCGCATCGGGGTTAAGCTTGGTCCTGTTCTTCCGTGGGTTCGCGATGCGGCAATCCTAAGAGCTAAAGACGGGGGACACATGTTACACAAAGCGTTAAGGGGAGGAACAGCCTGGCTCGCGGCCCTGCTCGTGATCACGGCCGCCTGCGCTCCGGGCACGGCAGCACCAGCCGCGCCGGCGCCGACGGCGACCGCAACGGTTGCTGCCCAGCGTGCTGCACAAGGGTTGGCCGCCAACCTGGTGACGGGCGTGTTGCGCGAGGTGAGCGGCAGCTCGCTAACGCTGCAGGGCCAGGGCGGCGCGGTCAATGCCACGCTAGCCCCCAACGCTACGGTGCTGAAGCAATCGTTAATCTCTCTTGCCGACCTGCGCGTCGGCGAGCAGGTCACGTTTGTGGGGCTCCGGGACAGCAGTGGGGCCATGCTGGCCAGCGTGGTGCGGGTCGTTCCGCAGAGCCTTGGCGACCTCGTCGCGGGACTGTTTGCCGGGCCACTTGATGCCGCCGGAGGGCAGGTCGTCCCGCGCGTCGGTGCGGGCGCGGGTGGATTCGGGCAAGGCCAGGGCGGTCAGGGCCAACGACCGGGCGCGGCCCGGACGCCCGGCGAGCTTACCATCGCCGGACCGGTCGAGTCAGTCCAGGGGGATGCGGTCGTAGTCACGAGCGCGTCGGTGACCTACACGGTACGCCTTGCCGAGAACGGTCAGGTGATCCGAATCGCTACCGTGCCGACGAGCGAGCTCCAGCCCGGCATGCGCATCACCGGCCGCGGTGAGCAGACCAACGGTGCCTGGACGCTGACGTTCCTGCTCTTGGTGGACGAGCCGCGCGGGCCGGGGCGCGTCCCATAGCGTGTTATGATGGGGACCGCATAGCACTCATTGAGGCACTGGATACATGCAGTCACAGAAGACTTTGATGACCGCCGAGGAGCTCTTGCGGCTACCCGACACCGGGCACCGCTATGAGCTGATCGCCGGAAGGCTGGTGAAGATGCCCCCGACAGGCGGTGCACATGGCGCCGTGGCCAATGATCTTGCCTATTACCTAACTGCCTACGTGTTATCGGGCCAACTCGGGAGAGTATTCGCCGCTGAGACCGGCTTTATCCTCCGTCGCAACCCCGACACCGTGCGCGCTCCTGACGTTGCTTACGTTGCCAAAGAGCGCCTTCCGGAGGGACCGTTACCCTCGATGTTCCTGCAGCTCGCCCCCGATCTCTTGGCGGAGGTCACCTCACCGTGCGACAGGCCATCCGAAGTCCGGGCGAAGGTCGAAGATTGGCTCCGTTCCGGCGTCCGGCTGCTATGGGTCGTAGACCCGGCCACGCAGACGGTGACTGCGTTTCAAGTCGAAGGTGAGCCGCGCACCTTCGCGAGCGGGGACGAGCTCACTGCTGATCCTGTCCTACCCGGCTTTCGCTGTCATGTGGCGGAGCTTTTCCGCTGAGGCTGACACCGCTGTGAAGCACAGTCTCAGCGTGTTACGATCGGTGGAAGCGAAGAGGAGTCCAGTATGCGCGACCTCTACGAAAGCATAGACCAGGCCATACAGGAGCGGCGCTCCTTCGCGGTGGCGACCATCATCGCCACGAAGGGGTCCACGCCGCGCAAGACCGGCGCCAAGATGCTGGTCTTCCCCGACGGGCGCTTCCTCGGCACCATCGGCGGCGGCTGTGGCGAGGGCGAGGTACTCGAGGAGGCGCTGAACGCGCTCCAGGACGCCAAGACTCGCATCGTCCGCGTCGACCTCATGGAGTCCCTAGAGGCGGATGACCGCGTCTGCGGCGGGATCTTCGAGGTGTTCGTGGAGCCGGTGCTGCTGACCGCGCATCGCTAATCCCGTACCAACGAAAACCCAAGGGGCGATCCATGGATCGCCCCTATCATTCTCAATCTAGCGATTTATTCTGTCGTAGGGGCTGGTCTGAGACCAGCCCCTACCCATCAACCCCGACCGTGAGGTGGAATTGCCCGTGCCCCCTCGTTGTTGTATCCTAGATGCAGCACCCATACCCCCTGGGTAGGGGTATTGAGAGGAAGCACATGGAAGACAACGTGCGCGCTGATGTTCTGCGGAGGCTCAACTACGTTGACGGCCACCTCGCCGGCATCCGGCGCATGGTGGAAGAGGACCAGTACTGCGTCGATATCCTGCGGCAGACGTACGCGGTCCGGCGTGCGCTGGAAAAGCTGGAGTCGCGGATGCTGGAGGGCCACCTGCGCACGTGTGTCGTCGAGGGCGTGCGCGAGGGGCGCGAGGAACAGGTGCTCGGCGAGTTGCTCCAACTCTACGGCCTGGCCGGCACGCGCACCGCTTCGGTGGAGGAGTAAGACAATGGCTGTCGACACGAGACCGCAGAGCATCACCCTCCCCATCGAAGGGATGACGTGCGCCTCCTGCGTCACGCGCGTGGAGCGGGCGCTTAAGCGGACCCCCGGCGTGGCCGCTGCCAGCGTCAACCTGGCTTCAGAGAAGGCGCTCGTGCAATACGATCCCTCGCTGGCGACGCTGGAGGCGCTCCAGAAGCGCGTGACCAGCGCGGGCTATCACATTGGCACCAGGAAGCTGGCCTTCGAGGTGCGCGGGATGACGGACGCGGCCGGCGTCGAGAGGGCCGAGCGGGCGGCACGCCTCGTGGAAGGCGTCGTAGCTGTGCGCGGCAACGTTGTCGCCGAGGCGGTGACCGTCGAGTACGTCCCCGGCGCCGTGGAGGCGACCGCGCTCCGCCAGGCGATCGTTAGCGCCGGCTTCGACGTCGCGGCTGAACCGAAGACGGAGGATCTGCTCGATGAGCAGACGCGGCGCGCGCGCGACCTGCGCTCGCTGCGCAACCTGTTCCTGCTTAGCGCGCTCCTCTCGGCGCCGCTGCTCGCTGTGACCATGCTGCCGCTGCAGGGGATGGGGCTGCTGCCCGCGGCATGGCATCAAGCGCTGGTATACGCCGAGGCCGTCCTCGCCGGCGTCGTGTGGGGGGTCCCCGGCTGGCGTTTCCACCGCGTAACGCTGCTGAACCTGCGGCATCGCTCGACAACCATGGACACGCTGGTCTCGCTTGGGACGACCACCGCCTACGGTTACAGCCTGGTCATGACCTTACTCCATGGCGGCGAGGCGATCCACTACGTTTACTTCGAGGCCTCCTCCGTCATCATCACGCTCATCCTGCTTGGCCGCTACCTCGAGGCCCGCGCCCGCGGGCAGACCTCCGAGGCGATCCGCAAGCTCATGGGCTTGCAGGCCCGCACGGCCCGCGTTATCCGCGACGGCCAGGAGCAAGACGTGCCCATCGAGGACGTGGCGCTCGGCGACCGGGTCCTCGTCCGCCCTGGCGAGAAGGTGCCGGTGGACGGCGTCATTCAGGAAGGCTTCTCCACCTTGGACGAGTCCATGCTCACCGGCGAGAGCATGCCGGTGGACAAGGGCGTCGGCGCGCTGGTGTATGGCGCCACCATCAACCGGAGCGGCGCCTTCTCATTCGAGGCGCAGAAGGTGGGGCGCGATACCGTGCTCGCCCAGATCATCCGGCTGGTCGAGGAAGCTCAGAGCTCCCACGCGCCGATCCAACGCCTGGTGGACGTGGTGACCGGCTATTTTGTGCCGGCTATCCTGGTCATCGCCGCGGCGACGTTCGTGAGCTGGTGGCTCTTCGGGCCCGGCGACGCCCTGCGCTTCGCCCTGGTCAACGCCGTGGCGGTCCTCATCATCGCCTGCCCTTGCGCCATGGGTCTGGCGACGCCGACCGCCATCATCACCGGCACGGGCAAGGGCGCCGAGATGGGGATCCTGATCCGCAGCGCGGAGGCGCTCGAGGAGGCCCACCGCATCCAGGTGTTGGTGCTGGACAAGACCGGCACCCTCACCCGCGGCCAGCCGGCTGTGACCGACGTTGTGGCGACCAACGGTTTCGATGACGTCACGCTGCTGCGGTTGGCGGCCTCGGCGGAGCGCCACTCCGAGCATCCGCTGGGGGAAGCCATCGTGCGGCGGGCCCAAGAGCAGGGCTTGTCGCTCGCTGAGCCGCAGGAGTTCCTGGCCCTCTCCGGGCGAGGCGTTCTCGCCACGGTGGAAGGACGGAAGCTTGCCCTGGGCAACCTGGCTCTGCTGACAAGCCAGGGGATCGCCCTCGATGGGCTGTCCCCCAAGGCCGACCGGTTGGCTGAGGAGGGCAAGACGCCCATGTTCGTCCTGATCGACGGGCAGCTCTCCGGGCTCATCGCCGTGGCCGACACGCTCAAGCCCGAGGCGAAGGAGGCGGTGGCCTCTTTCCACCGGCTTGGCCTCGAGGTCGTGATGCTTACCGGCGACAACCAGCGGACGGCAGCCGCCATCGCTCGGGAGGCCGGCATCGATCGCGTGCTGGCCGAGGTGCTGCCGCATGAGAAGGCGCAGCAGGTGCAGGCGCTTCAGGCGGAGGGGAAGAAGGTCGCCATGGTGGGCGATGGCATCAACGATGCACCCGCCCTCGCCCAGGCCGACATCGGCATCGCCATGGCCAGCGGCACCGACGTGGCGATGGAGGCCGCGGACATCACCCTGATGCGCAACGACCTGCGCGCCGTTGTCGAGTCCGTCGCCCTGAGCCGCCAGACGATGCGCGTCATCCGCCAGAACCTCTTCTGGGCGTTCTTCTACAATGTGGCGCTCATCCCGGTCGCTGCGGGCGTCCTCTACCCCTTGACCGGCTGGCTCTTGAACCCGATGCTGGCCGCCGGCGCCATGGCCGTCTCGTCAGTCTCGGTCGTGAGTAACTCGCTACGGCTGCGAAGATTTGGCGCCAAGCCCTAATTATGGCTAGAAGCTGGAGGAAGAGCAATGATCGTCGTTCGCTTCAAAGTGAAGTGCCAGCCTGAGAAAACCGGTCAGGCGCTGGCTCTATTCAGGGATATCGTTGCCGCGAGCCGACCACTCGATGGTGTCATCCACTTCGACATGGGCCGGGACATTATGGACCCAGACTCCTTCATGGCCATCGAGGTCTTCGAGGATCGGGCGGTGCTCGATCGCCAAGAATCGTTGCCCGAGGTCAAGAAGACGATGGGCCTCTTTCAGGAGCTTCTCGCTGGCGAACCCGAGGCGACTATCTTTCACGTCTCCTCCTCCGAGCCCTGAGGGGGCTTGAGGATGCGCCAAGCCCGCTGCAAGCTATCACCCGGGAGGCGGGTGAGCCAAGTTAGTCATTACCCTAATCAGAATCCCTTATCTTAACAGGAGGTGCGTAATGGCGGAGTTCAGTCCCGTTTTCACTGCCCGTAAGTTCAAGGACCACGCGGTGGTCGCGTACGAGTGCGCATGTGGCTGCACACCCATGGCGCACGTCTATCAAGGCAGCGCCGAGGCCGGCCACGAGCACTGCTGCTGCGGGCGGGTCCATTTCGCGGGCCTGGAGCCCATGCCGCAGATGGAGGCCTACCTGGCCCAGCGGCGTATCGAGGGCCTGGATGAAGGGCTGAGCTATGCCTTCGGCGACGCCGAGGTGCAGGCGCCTTGGGGCGGGACCCTGGCGGTCGCCTATGCGCTGCCTCATGGCGCGGGCCTCGCAGAGCCGGAGCATGACCACGACCATCACGAGCTCGCCCACTAGCGCTACGACTTGCTCAACCAACGAGAACAACAGAGAAGGCAGGAGGACACAACTATGCCGATGGTGAAGGATCTGGTCTGCGGGATGACTATCGACTCCGAGACGGCGGCCGGCAAGTCCGAGTATCAAGGCGCCACGTACTACTTCTGCTCCCCAGGCTGCAAGCGGAGCTTCGACCGTGACCCGCAAGCGTACATCGCCGCAGGCGACCAGCCCGCGATCCGCATGTAGCGCAGGGCACTACCACCAGCAGTCTATAGGCCTAGAACGCCGCTCCAGCTCACGAAGGGTGGCGGTGGGTTCTACTCGATGCATGCACGATGCCTTGGGGAAACGCCCCGGTGGCGGATACGACTTGTGCCCCGGGTTCAACTGAAGTGCCGCAGTAGGAGACGTCGCGCCTTCTCGCCATGTGTCACGCACAGTCGACGTCATTGATGAGGCATCACGAAAACAGCGTGTTGATCGACGGCCGCGCGGAGGACGTGTTCGCCTACATCGACGATCATACGCGCTTCTCCGCCCATATGAGCCGATCATCTTGGATGATGGGTGGGGGGCGCATGGCGACCTGGGTCGACGATGGACACGGCCAGAACGTCGGCTCCCATATTCGGATGAATGGGAAGGTCTTCGGCATCACGCTCTACCTCGACGAGGTCGTCACGCGCCATCAGCCACCGCGCCTGAAGACATGGGAGACGGTTGGCGATCTGAGGCTTTTGGTCATTGGTCATTACCGGATGAGCGTCGAAGTGGAGCCGCGGGGCGGTCAGTCGCTCCTTCGCGTATCCATCGATTACGATTTGCCGCCGACGAACGTCTGGCTGGGACGCCTCTTCGGCGGCACTTACGCAAAATGGTGCGTGCGGCAAATGACCAAAGGCGCGCGCGGTCATTTCGCCACGCAAGCGCATTGATAACGCCGCGCGCGGCCTGACGCCCCCCCCCTCGAATGGACGGTACACACCCATCGCACGCGTCGGCGACGACGCTGGTCATCCTTACCGGCGCTATCGCCTGCGAGGGCTGCGCAGCGATCGTTGAGGCGCGGCTACGCCAGAACCCCCATGTCGTTCGCGTGCACATCGACGCACGTCAGCAGGTCGCGCGTGTCGAGGTCCACGACGGCATGGCCACGGCTGAAGAGCTGGCCGAGCTGGTGGCCGAGGCTTACGGTGAGCGCAGCGTCGTGCCGCTGCCGAAGCCGGAGGTATCCTCGCACGCGCACGCGCACGCCGC
>Ga0209751_10005732_pt1 | contig 11647 bp, 10 predicted proteins | sample RifCSP13_1_FD_184019 | JGI IMG/M metagenome (GOLD analysis project Ga0209751, IMG submission 184019) | Soil microbial communities from Rifle, Colorado - Rifle CSP2_sed 13_1 (SPAdes) (version 2) | ecosystem: Environmental > Terrestrial > Deep subsurface > Rock core/Sediment | place: Rifle... | reverse complement strand
CCGCAGGTGCAGGTGTTGAGGGGGAGGGGGGAGGGGGGCGGGGGGTCCAGGGGCCGGGGGGAGGGACAGGCTCATTGCCCTTCCCCCTCGGCCCCTGGAAGAGAAGGAGGGGACCTTCCTCGGAATCCGCTTGGCAGTCGCGCAACGAAGTGCGCGACGATTCTCTTCCCAAGCCCGTGATCGCAGCACGCCATGAGACACTATCGAGGATCCGTGATCTCACGGTTCCTCTTGATGGCCCCCAGCCCCCTGGCTATACTGAATCGCGGGCCGCCTCGATGGAACTAGAGGATCTCCTCAAGAAGCTTCCGGCGACGACCTCTCCGGCCGATCGGGAGGTCGTTGGGCGCGCCTACCGTGTGGCCGAGAAGGCCCACGCCGGTCAGAAGCGTATCTCCGGTGAGAAGTACATTCACCACTGCCTGGCCGTGGCGGATATTCTGGCGGACCTCGGAGCGCCGGCGCCGGTCGTGGCGGCCGGCCTGCTGCACGATACCGTCGAAGACACCTCGATAACACTGGAAGATCTCCGGCGGGACTTCGGCACCGAAGTCGCCTCTCTCGTCGACGGGGTCACGAAGCTGACGGAGTTGCCGCGGGTCAGTCGTGCACCCGGGCGAAGCAAGGCCGATTCCCAACGCGGCGAACTAGCCAAAGAGACCCTACGCAAGACCTTCCTGGCCATGGGCGACGATGTGCGGGTCGTGGTCATCAAGCTCGCCGACCGGCTCCATAACATGCGGACCCTCTCCTCCCTGACAGAGGAGAAACGCAAGCGGATCGCCCAGGAGACGCTTGAGATCTTCGCCCCGCTGGCCAATCGGCTGGGGATCTGGCAGATGAAGTGGGAGCTGGAGGACCTGGCCTTTCGCTACGTACACCCCGAGAAGTACAAGGAAATCGCCGGGATGGTGGCGGGGCGGCGTGTCGACCGCGAGCAAGACATGGAGGCCATTACCACTCGTCTGCGGCAGGAACTGGCGGCGGCCGGGATCCAGGCCGAAGTGCGCGGGCGACCGAAGCACCTGTACTCGATCCACCGCAAGATGGAGCGCAAGGACGTTCCATTCGAAATGGTCTACGACGTGCGCGCCGTGCGCGTGCTCGTCGAAAGCGAGTCCGATTGCTACCTGGCCCTGGGGGTGATCCATGGGTTGTGGAAGCCGATTCCGGGTACTTTCGATGATTACGTCGCCACACCCAAGGACAACTTTTACCAATCGCTGCATACGGCGGTCGTCTACGACGACGGGCGCACCGTCGAAGTGCAGATTCGAACTCGGGGGATGGACGAAAACGCCGAGCTCGGTATCGCCGCCCATTGGCGCTACAAGGAGGGTCGCAAGCGCGACCAGGCCTTCGAACAGCGCATCATATGGCTGCGCCGGCTGATGGAGTGGCGCCAGGACGTCGACACCGCCAGCGAATTCGTCGACGCCATGAAGTCGGACGTCTTCAACGACCGGGTGTACGTCTTCACCCCGCACGGCGACATCATCGATCTACCGGCCGGCTCGACGCCCATCGACTTCGCCTATCACATCCACACCGACATTGGGCACCGCTGCCGCGGCGCCAAGGTCAATGGCCGTCTGGTCAACCTCGATACCAAGCTCCAAACGGGGGACGCGGTTCAGATCCTGACGGCCAAGCGGGGCGGGCCGAGTCGCGACTGGCTCAACCCGAGTCTGGAGATGGTCAAGACCCAGCGCGCGGCCTCCAAGATCCGCCAATGGTTCAAGCGCGAGGACCGCGAGCAGAACATCGGCCACGGCCGTGAGCTGCTGGAGAAGGAGCTGCGCCGGCTGGGGCTGGAGGGGGTCGCCTACGAGCAGATCGCCCGCGACCTGGGTTTTGCTCAGGTGGATGACCTGCTGGCCTCGATCGGCTACGGCGATGTCAACCTGGGAAAGGTCGTCGCCCGGCTGGGCGAGTCTCGACTGCCCGAATTCGATCTGCCCCAGCCGCTCGATCTCGAGAGACGCGGCGGCCGGCTGGCGGCGGACGAAGTCAGCATTCTCGGGCTCTCGGGTTTGTTGACGAACATCGCCCGCTGCTGCAAGCCGGTCCCGGGCGACCCGATCGTCGGATACATCACGCGCGGCCGGGGCGCCACCATCCATCGCCGCGATTGTCCCAACGCCCTGCGCATCCGCGACAAGGAGCGGCTGGTGCAGGTCTCGTGGGGCCAGGCACGGGAAACGTATCCGGTCTCGATCCGCATCCGGGCCTACGATCGCGACGGATTGATGCGCGACGTATCGACGCTGGTCTCCAACGAAGGTATCAGCATGTCGTCGATCCATGTGTCGACGAAGAGCAGCCTGGCGATCTTCGATCTGGTGATGGGCATTACCGATCTCAACCAGCTCAGCCGCGTGCTCAACCGCCTGGAGGCGCTGCCGAATGTGCTGGAGGCCCGCCGGCTCCAACCCGGGTAGGGCGCGAGAGCGGTGGTCCGTGATCAGTGATCAGTGGCCAGTGGCCAGTGGTCTGTGGTCAGTGGTCAGCGGCCAGATGTGAGGTGGAGTGCCGACGCTCAAGCCCATGGAGGCGAGGCATTCAATTGATCCAGCGCCAGTTCCTCATACAGAGTGAGATAGGCCCGACCTTGTTTGCGCATAGCCACCTCGTGAACCGCCCACTTGAGGGGAGGGCCTGTGGCTCGGGGAAGTCGCCTCACAGGGAATTCAGCCTGACGTCCGTGGCCGACGTGGGCCGGGGTAGGGAAGAACGTGACCTTGATTCGCCGGTTGTGCAGGGTACAATCCGTCGGCCTTCGGCCTGGTGAAGGCGCAGCGCCCATCTATTGGAGATGTCTTGGCATCGGAGACGGTCGGTGAAATCCGGCGTGGGGATCCTGCTTGGACGGCCTCGGTCGTCCTGGTTGTGATCGGGCTCGTCGATGCGATCTATCTGAGTTGGATCAAGCTGGCGAACGCCACAGCAAGTTGCGGGCGGATCGGGGATTGCGAAGCGGTCAACAACAGCCGTTTCGCCGACGTCGGGGGAGTCCCGATCGCTCTGATCGGATCCGCCGGTTTTCTGTTGATCCTGGTCTTGCTCTTGCTGGATCGGCCAGGAGGGGAACCAAAAGAGGCGGTCCGTTTCGCCCTCTTCGGGGTTACACTCGCCGGAACGATCTATTCGGCCTACCTGACCTACATTGAACTCTTCGTCTTGCATGCGATCTGCCCCTTCTGCGTGTTGTCGGCCTTGGTGATGGTTGGACTGTTCGTGCTGTCGCTCATCCGCCTGAGGCTGTGGGCCTAGCCCCTCGAGGAGGACCGGCAGATGCCCCGGATCCGATGCCGCTACGTTGACTGCGTCTTTCTGGAAGACGGCTATTGCGGCGCGGCCGCCGTCGAGATCGACCCCGACGAAGGCTGCCTGACCTACTCCCGCATCGAGGACGTCGCGCCGGATGAGACGTGGGACGAAGAAGAGATGGACGAGATCTGGGAGGACGAGGAAGAGGATCTCTACGAGGAAGAAGAAGAGGAAGAAGAGGCCGCCGACGACGAGGATACCTAAGACGACGCAGCCAGCGCAGGGTGATGATGTGGATTCAAGGAGGGGCGGGCTTGAAACCCGCCCCAGTGCGTCAGGAACCGCGCGCGCTAAGCGGAAGACGCAGCCCGAAAGAAACCAGGTTCACCTACTTCCCGGCGGTTGTCTTTGCCCGCTGCTCGAGGGTGCGTGCCAGGATCTCCTCTTGGGTGAGCCGGGTCTTGCGAGGGGCCCCTGGAGACTTGGCCGGTTCCGGCTTGGACTCAGGCGAGGGTGACTCCATAGCCTTGCGTAAGGCGATTTCCATCGCCGTCGCCGGGACGGGCTCGGGCGTCTCTTCCTGCGGCATCTCAAATTGCTCCGCCGCCTTCATGCTCAGGCGGATTTGCTTCTTCTTGGTGTCGACCTCCAACACCACGACCTCGACCGAGGCGCCCACCTTGACGACGTCCTCCGGTCGGGCCACATAGTCCGGACCCATCTCGCTTACGTGAACCAGGCCGGAGCGCTCGGCGCCGATGTCGACGAAAGCTCCGTAGCGCTCCATCGACACGACCTTACCGGTCGTCCGCACGCCCGGCCGGAGGTCGCGCCATTCGAACCGCAAGGGCTGAATCAAGGTGAGTTCGAGCCGCTGGATCGCCGGATCCACGCGCTCGACCCAGGCCTCGACCTGCTGGCCCACCTGGAGCACTTCCTCCACTCGGTTGACACGCTGGCGGCTCAGCCTTGAAATGTGAACCAAGCCGTCCGTCCCGACCCCGACATCGACCAGGGCCCCGGAAAGCTCGAGGCGAGTGACACGCCCGGATAACGCCATGCCGGGCTTGAGCTCTTGTAACGAAGTCGGGCCGGACCGAGGAGTCTCCACGTGGGCGATACCCTTATCTACGTTGGGATAGGCTGGGGGCTCTGCCTGATCTCGCTGCCGGATCTCGCTTTCCGGCAGCGATCGGTTTCGGCCCATGCTCAAGAGTGCTTCTCTGGTTGGGCCTTTGGCATCTGATCGGGAGAGCCGCAAGAATCGTCGAATTTTATCATGAGGCGCCAGACGGCCGATTCTCCCTCAATTGGAGGAATCGGCCCGGCGGGCGACGAGGAACCAATCGGTGATCGACGACAGGCGGTCGCCGGGATCGAAGAGAGGTCCAACGCTGACGCCCTGAACGGAACTGTCGATGGCGTAGTTGTAGACCGGATGGTAGAGGAAGAGCGCCGGTATTTGATCGCGAAAGCGGTGCTGGAAGCTGCGGTAGTACTCAGCTCGCTTCCCGAAGTCAGGGGTGGTGCGAGCCCGCTCGAGCCAGATGCTGGAGTTGCGATCATCGAAGCCGCTGTAGTTCTGGCCCCCTTCGATCTGAGTGTCGTGCCAGAAGGGATACGGATCCGGGTCGGGATAGGGGCCGTAGTCGATCTCGGTGAGCAGCGCTTCATAGTCTCTCGCTTCGAGACCTTCCGTGAGCAGCTCCACCGGATCCACCGGGTCGAGATCGACCTGCACCCCGATCGCCGCCCAACTTTGCTTCAGAGCCTCGGCGATCTTGGTGGTTATCGGATCGTCGCCGTACTTCAACGAGAAGGCAAGTGGGGTTCCTTCCTTGCTGCGAACGTACTCCGCGCTGCCGGGGGTGGCGCCCGTCGGGAGCACCCACTCCTCCGAGTCGAGCAGAAACGCGGCTTGCGACGGATCGAACGGCACGGGTTCCAGTCCGTCCGCCGCCGCCCAGGTCCCCGGGAGGATGGGCCCGGCGGCGATGATCCCCTGACCATCGAGCGCCTCGTCGATCAAATGCTGCCGGTTGATAGCCAGCATCAGCGCCTGACGGACTTCCTTCGTGGCGAGGAAGGTCTTCTCCGGGTCCTGCAGATTCAGGAAGACCACGCCCGCCCGCGCCAGCTGCGCCGAATGCTGGTTCAGGTCCGGATTCGGCAGAATCTCAGGAAACAGCTCGGGGTCGACGGTGGCGATCCCTTGCACCTCGCCGGCGTCGTAGGCCGCCAGGGCTTCCTCGGGCACGGCATAGGTGTGAAACTCGACCCGATCGAGGAAAGGCCTGCCCAGGTAAAAGTCATCAAAGGCGACCAGCCCTACGCCATCGATCCGTCCGTCCAGAAGGAGGAATCGCTCGAACTTGAACGGCCCCGTGCCCACGGGCTCCGCGTTGAAAGGATGGTCGATCAGATCCTCGATCTGGGCTCCACGCAGTAGATGGTCCGGGAGGAGCCCCGTAGCCAGATAGTCGAGGAAGGGGGCATAGGCTTCAGGTAGCTGAAACTGGACGGTGCGATCGTCCAGCCGAATGAGGTTGATTCCCTGCCACATCTGGACCAGATCCGCCGGGCCGGGGTAGTCCGGATCTTGGAACTGGGAGAAGGTGTAAATGACATCGTCGGAGGTCACCGGCTCGCCGTCCTGCCAGCGGGCGTCATCCCGCAACGTCACCGTGTACAGCGTGCCGTCGGCAGAAACGGACCAACCTTCGGCCAAATCCGGCTGGGGCAGGCCTCGGGAGTCGCGAGTCACGAGACCGCGGTAGACCAGGCGATCGATGTCGCGGTCGACTTGATTGTTGTAGTCGAGGAGGGGGTTGAGCCGCACGATCTGCCCCACCACAGCCTCGGTATAGGCGCCGCCTTCCGCCGGCTGCGCCGGGCCGATGGCGCCCTGGGACCCTTGACTCACGAGCAGGACCACCAGCAGCGCAAAACCGCCGAGGGCGATCAGGATCTGCCAGCGGAACGGACGCCCTCGAGAGGTCGGCGAGGCGGAGGGTTCAGCCGACGACGATGGCGAAGGCGAGGGCAAGCGCAAAGAAGACGACGCTCAAGGCGACGGTCAGGTTGAAGAGGATCCGTTCGAGGCCGCGCCGGACGTGGTATCCACCGGCCCCGCCGAAGTCGGCGCCGGTCAGGCCGCCCAGCCCGACGTCGCGGCTTTGAAGCACAATGACGATGACCAATGCGATGGACACAAGGATCATCGCAATGCTGAAGTAGAGTGCCAAGCCTGTCCCTCCGATCCGAGCAAGGCGACGGATTATACCATTCCGTCCCATGATGTTGGGCCGAGTCGCCGCACCCTTTGAGGTGCGTGCGAGCGCAGGCTAAAGCCTGCGGCTACGAGGAACTCGCCCGCACCGGGATACCACCCCGACCTCTCCCTACCCCCGTATCCCCTCGCGCAGGAAGCTTTCCATCAGACCATCCAGGTTGCCGTCGAGGACGGCGGCTGTGTTCGATTCCTCGTGTCCGGTTCGATGGTCCTTGACCATCTGATACGGGTGGAGGACGTAGGACCGGATCTGGCTTCCCCACTCGGCCTTGATGTGGGCACCTTTCAGACGGGCGATTTCCTCCTCCTGTTGCTGCCGCCGCAAGTCGAGCAGGCGGGCGCGAAGCACACGCATCGCGTTCTCGCGGTTCTGAGTCTGCGATCGCTCGTTCTGGCAGGACACCACGATCCCCGTCGGCAGATGGGTGATCCGAATGGCCGTCTCGTTTTTCTGGACGTTCTGCCCGCCGGCTCCGGCAGAGCGAAAGGTGTCGATCCGCAAGTCGGCCGGATTGATCGCAATGTCCGCATCGCGTTCGACTTGCGGGTACACCTCGACCAGCGCGAAGGAGGTGTGACGGCGATGGGCGGAGTCGAAGGGCGAAAGGCGCACCAGCCGGTGGACTCCCTTCTCGGCCCGCAGGTAGCCGTAGGCATGCTCGCCGTCCAGGGCAAGGGTGACACTCTTGAGGCCGGCCTCCTCACCTTCGCTGCTATCGAGAATCTCGGTCCGGTAGCTGCGGGCATCGGCCCAACGCAGGTACATACGCTGGAGCATCTGGACCCAATCCTGGGAGTCCGTTCCGCCGGCTCCAGCGTGGATGTTCAGAATGGCGTTGTCGCGGTCGTACGGACCGGACAGCTGCGCCGTCAGCTCCCGCCGGGCGAGCTCCCCCTCGAGACTGTCGGCTTCCGCCTCGAGGCCGACGAGCAGGGAGGGATCGTCGAGCAGTGCCAACTCAAGGGCATCCGACGATCTCTGTCGCAGCTGGCGCCAAATGTCGACCTCTTGCCGAAGGCGGGAGAGCTGCTGCATCGTCCGTTGGGCTTGCTCCTGGTTTTGCCAGAGAGTCGGATCTTCCGCCGCCGTCTCCAGCGCAGCTAACTCGGCCTCCTGGTGTGGGAAGTCAAAGGCGCACCAGGAGGTCGTCGATTCGTTGCTGCAATCCCTGCAGCCGGTCGATCAACTCGTCCATGCCGCTCACCTCGCCTGCGGGCGCAAGCCGGCGCCACCCGGTCCCCGAGCGGGCGGCATTATACCCTCGCCGTTGGTGCAACGGTGAGGAGCCACCCTGTTCGAGAGTTGAGATTCGAACTTGTAGAGTGGAAATGGGGGAACACCGATGGCTCCTGGGAGGATCTCAGTCGCAGTCCCCGTGACACCCGGCGAGGACGATGATGCCGAAACGCAGGACGCGCGCGACTCGGAATCATCATACAATCCGACCGTCGGACGGTGGGCGCTCAGGCGGGTGCCCTTCCTCAAGCCTCGGCGCCCAGTCCCCTACGGGATGCGAAGCGCAATCCCTGCGGCATCCGCACGGGGGGATCGCCCGAGCTGTGGTAAGTGCGCCTTCGCGGACATTCGTGCCGCCTTCTGGAGGCTCTATGGACAGACGTGCTCGCACCGCGGCTATTGGCGGGGGATGCCTCATTGTATTGGGTGCGCTGCTTCTTCTGATTCAGATCAATCCGGCCCTGAGTGGGTCGCTGGGGATCGTCTGGTCCTGGCCAATGATCGTCGTCCTCGTCGGCGTGGGGTTGCTCGTCATGGGCTTGCTGACGGGCTCCCCTGGAATGGCCGTACCTGCCTGCGTGGTCGCCGGAATCGGCGGCGTCCTGTATTGGCAGACGACCACCGGCAACTGGTTCAGTTGGGCGTATGCCTGGGCGCTGATACCGGGATTCGTCGGCGTCGGGATGCTCTTGCAGGCATTGCTCGGGGAAGGCGGGAGGCGGCAAGCGCTACGGGGGGCCGAGGCGATCTTGAGTAGTCTGGTCCTGTTCTTGATTTTCGGGTCTCTCTTCGGCGGGCTGACGTTGCTGGGTCCGTATTGGCCGGCTCTGCTCATCGTCGTGGGGGTCGTCCAGCTGGTGAACAGAGCTCTGAGGCCTTTTCCGTCGCCGGCGCTCCCGTCCGGATCGTGAGGCTCTAACCGTGTCTCGAGGAATCTCCGCCACCTGTGGTCTGCTTCTGATCGGACTGGGGGCGATCTTCTTCTTGGGCGCCGCCGGTTGGATCCGTGTGGATTTCTGGCAGCTCATCCTTCCCGTTCTGCTGATTCTCCTCGGTATCCTGACCCTGTGGACCGTAATCAACCGCGGCGGATCGCCGGAGTTGATCGAGCTCCAGGTTCCGTTGGAGGAGGCGAAGGGTGCGCGTATTCGGTTCCGCTTCGGGGCCGGGCGCCTCCGCCTGAGGGCGGGAGCGCACACCGGTCATGTTGTCGAGGTCAGTGCCCGCGGCGGCGCACGAGCTTCGGCGACGAACGAGGGCGATCAGAAAGCGGTCGAGGTGTGGGTTCCGACGGAGTTCCTGGGCGACGTCCTGGCACCCTGGAAGTGGTCGGGAGGTGAACCGCCGAGCTGGAATGGACGCCTCCCCAGCGGGCTCCCGCTGCGGCTCGATCTCGAGATCGGCGCGTGTGAGGCGGATCTCGATCTGACCGATCTGGTCGTATCCGATTTTCGCCTGGCCACGGGAGCAAGCTCGACCACCCTACGTATGCCGGCCGCAGCCGGAGAAACTCAGGCTCGTATCGTCGCAGGCGCGGCATCGGTGAAGGTCGTGATCCCGCGCGGGGTCGCAGCCCGCGTTGTCACACAGACCGGTTTGGGAGAGGTCAAAATAGATAAGACCCGTTTCCCAGGCGCCGGACCGATCTATCAATCGGTCGACTACTCCAAGGCCAAGCACAGAGTAGACCTCTCGGTCGACGTCGGGGCGGCCTCGGTCGAGATCGGATGAAGTCCTCCTGAGATGGGGAGTCCGAGGGACGGCGAGGTTCATTTTCAACGATGAGGCTCGGCGCGGGTCCGAGCTCTCGACCATCATGTACGATGCGCGGGGGGGGCCCGGCTAAATGAGGAGATTACTCGATGCGGCAGATTGATGCGCGTGCCATCGCTGGGAGCCTCTTGATCGGCGTGGGTCTGCTATTCCTACTGCAAACCCTGGGCCGGATCGAAGTCTTTGGTTATCGAGCGCTGTGGGGTTTGATCTTCGGCGTGGCCGGCCTAGGGTTTCTCTACGTCTTTCTCAGGGATCGAAACCAGTGGTGGGCCGTGTTTCCGGGTTTGCCGCTCCTCGGGGTGAGCGGCCTTTTGCTTCTGGACGAGCTGGTGCCTTCGGCCACGGCCTTCTTCGGCGGCGCCTTGTTCCTGTCCCTGGTCAGCCTCGCCTTCTGGTTGGTCTATTGGGTCCGCCGGGAGTTCTGGTGGGCGATCATACCGGGCGGTGCCATAGCGACCTTGGCGGTGATCGCATTGCTTTCGAACGTGTTGCCCGGAGCGGAAACCTCGGCCGTGCTTTTCCTGGGGATCGGGCTCACCTTTATGGTGCTCTACGGCTTGCCGGCCGATCGCGGCCGCCAGCCGTGGGCCGTGATCCCGGGTGGGATCTTGATCGTGATGGGCGCGATCACCGGGCTCGCCTTCGGTTCCGTCGCCCGCTTCGTTTGGCCGGTGATCTTGATCGCCGGCGGCGGGTTCCTTGTGTTCCGAGCGATGCGGGCCTCCCCAGGCTAGAGCGTCGAAGCTGGCGGGCAGCGGGCTGGTCTGGGCCGCCCGCTTAGCGGCTCAGCACAGTCGTGCAGTACGATCGCGCCCTGGCGCGGAAGGAGAACCAGATGAATGTGACGACACGGCGAGGGAATCTCGCCGGACCCGTTCTGCTGATCGGCTTTGGGACGCTGCTGCTTCTGATCAACCTTGGCCGAGTCCCGATGTCGTTGTGGGGCGCGCTGGCCAGGTTGTGGCCGCTAGCGCTGATCATGCTCGGCCTCGACCTGCTGATCCCCCGCCGCTCGGTGGCCGGATCGATCGCGGTGGCGGCCCTGATGCTGGCTGTGTTGTTCGTCGGCGCCGGACTCGTCCTGCCGGTCGTCAACGCGTCGGAGACGACCGGAGGGGAAACCTTGAAGATCCCGTCCGGTGGCTCAGGCGAGGCCGACGTGTCCTTGAACCCGGCGTCCGGGTCGTTGAGAGTCGGGGCCTTGGCCACAAGCGAGCCCCTTCTCTCCGGAACGGTGCGACTGCCCGGCCGGGCTCACGTGGCGACGAGTGTCAAGGAGGAGGGGGACCGGACGGTCGTCATCCTGCGGGCCGCCGGCGGAGTCGTGGTGCCGATCAACTGGGGCGCTGAGGAGATCTGGAGCATCTCTATCAGCGGAGACCCGCGTTTGTGGCTGTCAGCGACGATGGGGGCGGGCGAGATCCGAATCGACGGGAAGGACCTCGATCTGGATACCCTCAAGGCGACAACCGGTGCTGGCCGCATCGAAGTCATCCTTCCTGCGGCGGATGCCTGGGCGGATTTATCGGCCGGCGTTGGCGAATTGCTCATCCGAGTCCCCGCCGGAGCATCGGTGCGCCTTGACGCCACGACCGTTCTGGGCGGCGTGATGGTCCCCCCGGGGTACCGCAAGGTCGGGAGCTCGTATCTGTCCCCAGGATTCAAGGAGCAAGGTCATCTGGAAGTGGACGCCAGCTTAGCCATCGGCGGCATCACGCTTACGGAATACTAAGCAAGAAAGCTCCCCGCGAGCTTCAAGCTCGCGGGGAGCTTCTGTTTGAAACTGCGTCGACCGGCGGGAGCCCGGGCGACGAGGGGGTTGAGGGTTTGGCTGGGGGTCGAGGATTCGAACCTCGGCATACGGATCCAGAGTCCGCTGTCCTACCACTAGACGAACCCCCAGTGCGGCGGCCATTCTACCATGCCCGTTTCTCGCGGGCTCAACCGGCAGCCATCTTCAGCAGCGCGCCGACCGCGCTTTCAAGCCTGGCGAGGCAAACCTCGCGGCCAATGATCTCCATCGACTCGAAGAGCGGCGGACTGATGGCCTGTCCGGTGATCGCCATGCGCAT
>Ga0209751_10005728_pt1 | contig 11651 bp, 12 predicted proteins | sample RifCSP13_1_FD_184019 | JGI IMG/M metagenome (GOLD analysis project Ga0209751, IMG submission 184019) | Soil microbial communities from Rifle, Colorado - Rifle CSP2_sed 13_1 (SPAdes) (version 2) | ecosystem: Environmental > Terrestrial > Deep subsurface > Rock core/Sediment | place: Rifle... | reverse complement strand
GAGTACATAACCGGCTTCATGACGATGCTCCCGGGCGACGTGCTCCTGACCGGCACACCCGAGGGCGTCGGCCGGCTCGTCCACGGCGATGTGGTCGAGGTCGAGGTCGACGGGGTGGGGACGCTGAGCAACGCGGTGGAGGGTGCGCCGTGAGCGTTCGCTGTCGGTTCGCGCCCGCGCCCAGCGGCTCGATCCACGTGGGGAACGTGCGGACCGGCCTGTTCTCGTGGGCGTTCGCCCGGCACCACGGCGGGGCCTTCGTCCTGCGGGTCGAGGACACCGACTCGAGCCGGGTCACGGAGGAGGCATACCACGGTGTGATGGACTCGCTGCGATGGCTGGGGATCGACTGGGACGAGGGCCCCGACGTCGGCGGCCCGCACGGGCCCTACCGGCAGTCCCAGCGGATGGAGATCTACCGGGAAACGGTCGAACGGCTCCGCACCCAGGGCGACGCATACGCGTGCTACTGCACCGAGAGCGAGCTCGAGCAGCGACGGGCCGCCGCGATGGCCCGAGGGGAGCCACCCGGTTACGACGGCCGATGCCGGACGCTGACCGAGCGGGAGCGCGCCGGGTTCGAGGCCGAGGGCCGTCCCGCCGCGATCCGGTTCGCGATGCCCGAGGCGGAGCACGTCGTGCACGACCTGGTGAAGGGCGAGGTCAGATGGGCGTCCGGGCAGCTCCGTGACTTCGTCCTGATGCGCTCGGACGGGACGCCGGTGTTCCTGCTGGCCGTGGCGGTCGACGACCTGCTGATGGGGATCACGCACGTTATCCGCGGCGACGACCTGCTGGCGAGCGCGCCGCGCAACGCCGCCGTGATCGAGGCGCTCGGGGGGACGTCCCCCGCATACGCGCACGTGCCGCAGGTGAACGGCTCGGACGGAAAGCCGCTGTCCAAGCGCCACGGCTCGACCAGCGTCGAGGCCTTCCGCGAGCACGGGGTCCTGCCCGAGGCGCTCATGAACTACCTCGCGCTCCTCGGCTGGTCCAAGGACGCCGAGACGACGTTCCTCTCGCGCGACGACCTCGTGGCCGCGTTCGACATCGAGCGCGTGTCGAGCAACCCGGCGCGGTTCGACGCGCAGAAGCTCGAATGGATGAACAACCACTACATCCAAGGTCTCGGTGACGACGACCTCGCCGCCCGGTGCCTGCACTTCCTGTCGGTCGCGGGGCTCTCGCCCGAGCCGGCGATGCTCCGCCGCGCGATGCCGCTCGTGAAGGAGCGCATGAAGACGCTCGCGGAGTCGGTCGAGCTCCTGCGGTTCCTGTTCACCGACGACGTCGTGCCCAACGAGAAGGCGGCGGACCTGCTCGCGAAGGCCCCAGACGGCTACCTCTCGGTGGCCGCCGACGCCCTAGCCCGCGTTGAGCCGTGGAGCGCCGAGGCGATCGCCGTCGCCCTGGACGAGGTCGCGGCCCGGGCCGGGCTGAACCGCACGAAGGGGTGGCAGCCGGTCCGCGCCGCCGCGACGGGCTCCAACGTCTCGCCCCCGCTCCCCGAGTCGCTCGAGCTCCTAGGGCGCGAGCGGACCCTCGAGCGTCTACGCTCGACCCCTTGAGGCACGCCCTCGCGCTCGCCGTCGCCGGGATGCTGCTGCTTGCCGATGCGCCCACTCTTGCGGGCGAGCCGCCTGACCCCGGCGACGTCAAGCCCGCGATCGAGTGGCAGAAGATCCCGTTCGGTGCCAAGCGCAAGCGTCAGATGGCCGCGTACTCAAAGCGCCACTACGGCGAACGCACGTATGAGTTGGTCGGCCCTCGGGTGATCGTGGAGCACTACACGGCGGGGACCTCGTTCGACTCGGCGTGGAACCACTTCGCCAACAACGGGCCGCACCTCGGCGAGAAGCCCGGCGTGTGCGCGCACTTCATCATCGACACCGACGGCACGATCTTCCAACTGGTGAACCTCGGCATCCGGTGTCGTCACGCGATCGGGATGAACTGGACCGCGATCGGCATCGAGCACGTGGGTACGAACGCGCAGGACATCCTGGACAACCACGTGATGATGCGGTCCTCGCTCCGCCTGACCGCCTGGCTGATGCTCCGGTACGGCATCGACATCGGGAACGTGATCGGCCACGCCGAGATCCTGCGGAGCCCGTTCCACACCGAGCTCTACGAGGACTGGCAGTGCCTCACCCACGCCGACTGGGACCGCACCGAGATGAGGGTCTACCGCCGACGCTTGGAGCGCAAGGCGGAGCAGCTGGGCGTCCCGATCGGGGCCGGACCGGCATGGGTCGACAGCAGCTGCTGAGCAACCGGCGGTTCGCGGTCCACGTGATCCCGGCGCATCCTAGCTCTCGGCCGGCTCGGCCGGGAGGCCGGCCAAAGCCGCCCGCAGCGCCGCCGCGGCGTCCTCGGGCGCCACGGTATTGATCGCCATCGCCGATCCGATCTCGAAGCCGGCTTGCGTGGCGATCCTGGCGATCAGCTTCAGATGCCAGTGGAACACGTTCTCGGAGTGCCCGTCGTTGGTCGGCGCCGAGTACATGACGAGGTTGAAGTCGGGGTCGCCGCAGGCCTGCCGCAGCGCCGAGAGCGTCCGGATCAGGGTCCCGGCGAGGTCATCGACCTCCTCGTCGGCCAGGTCTCCGAACGAGCCCTGGTGGAAGGTCGGCGCGATCCACGTCTCGAACGGCGACTGCGCCGCCCACGGCTCGAACGCGACGAAGCCGCCGTACTCCTCGACAAGGCGTACCTGTGTCCGGCGTTCGGCCTCGATCACGTCGTCGTAGACGCAGGCGCCGTTCTCGTCGAAGTAACGCGTGGCCACGTCCAGGCGTCGGAGCAGTCGGGGCAGGAACACCGGCGTGGCCACGATCTGTGAGTGGGGGTGGGTGAGCGAGGTCCCGGCCAGCGCCCCGAAGTTCTTGAACACGACGACCGCTCGCACGTCTGGGCGCGCGATCAGTGTCCTGTAACGCTCGCGCCAGACCCAGACGATCCGGGTGACCTCTTCCTGCGTGAGCTCGTCCATCCGCCCATCGTGGCGGGGTGTCTCGATCACGACCTCGTGGCTGCCGACGCCCTGCATCTCGCGGAACATCGGCTCGCCGGTACGCTCGGCATGTCCGTCGCCGGACAGGGCCGCGTACATGTTGGGCACCACGCGCACCTGCCACGTGTCGCCGGCGGGGTCCCGGAGGATCTCGGGCGGGGTCTGGTCCTCGTTCCCGGGGCAGAACGGGCACGTGGGTTCGTGCTCAGGCAGGTCGGGACGTGGGATCACGACCGGCTCGTGCGGCCGGTCGCTCCGGCGGGTGGCGAGGATCGCCCACTGCCGGGTGGTCGGGTCCTGGCGGAGCGTGGACATCCGCCGAGCGTACCGCTACACGCGGTGTCGCTTGGGAGATAGCGAGCGCCCGATCAGCGAGACGGCCCCGGCCATCATCAGGACACCCACGGCCACCGTCAGGACCAGGCCGGTGAGGAAGGCGCTGACGTTGATCGTGTCCGACCCGAAGTCAGAGCCCGCGATGATCGCGTAGACGCTCGCGAACAGGTAGAAGCCGGTCACGATCGCCATCGGGAGCACCACCAGGACGCCGACGACGACGGCGGCGATGACCAGCCCGATCGGCCTGTCGCCGCCCATCAGGCACGGTCCCGGATCTCGACGACCCCATCGTTCACCCGCACATCGTAGGCCGAGACCGCCGTCGTCGCGGGCCCTCGAACCACGTTGCCCGAATCGAGCGCGAACTGGCTCCCGTGGACCGGACAGGTCACCGTGGCGAGCGAGCCCGAGAAGCGGAGGGGGCCCTTGCTCAGAGGGGCGCCTTGGTGGGAGCAACGGTTCGCGATCGCGAAGAGGCGGTCACCGTCCCGCGCGAGGAGCACGTCGGCACCCTCGACGTTCACGCGGACCGGCTTGCCGTCGGGGAGGTCGGCGAGGGGAAGGGTCCTCATCCAACCGTCTTCGCTCACCGGACCTCCTCCACGTGGGCACCGACCGGGGTCCGGCCGTCAGCCGATGGTAGCCCCACTTCCTTCTCCGCATCCCTCCCCGGGTGTCTACGCTGTCCAGGTGCCCCGTGCCCGCCGCTGTCGCGCGCCTCAGGTTGTCTTGCGCCGGGCGAGCCTCATCACCTAGCATTCTCGGTTCGGCTTGAGAACGCGGCTTTTGTCCGGGCTGATGTGTGGAGGGGGACCATGTCGAACGGGTTCGATCCGCTGCTTCTGTCGCCGATGTCACGGCGCAAGCTGCTCAAGTACATGGGGGCGGGGGCCATGCTGGGAGGTTCCGGCCTGCTCGCGGCCTGCCGGAAGGACGTCATTCAGGGGCCGGCGCAGGTCGAGCCCGAGTCGCGGCCGCCGCTCGAGGAGGAGCCCGGCGTCCTCAAGGTCTACGAATGGGCGGGGTACGAGGCCAAGTGGCTCTGGAGGGACTACGCGCAGAAGGGATACCCGGAGCCCAAGTTCGCCTTCTTCACGAACACCCAGGAGGCCGTCGCGAAGACGTCGAGCGGCTACAAGTGGGACATCTCCCATCCGGAGTCCACCGAGTTCCCGCACTACATCGAACAGGGGCTGATCCAACCCTGGGACACGTCTCTGATCTCGAACTGGCCGACGCTGAACCCGGAGCTCCAGAAGGTCGGCCTTTGGGAGGGCGAGCAGTACGAGATCGTGCTCGACTGGGGCTACTCCGGAGTGATCATCCGGACGGACCACGTCGACCCGGAGATCAACTCGTACACATACCTGTTCGACGACGCCTACGAGGGCCACATCTCCTGGTGGGACACGACCGCGATGCTGACGATCGCCGGGCTCGTGCTCGGGGTGGAGTCCGACGTCAACGACATGGCGCCCGAGGACATCGAGGCATCCAAGAACCTCCTGATCGAGAAGAAGAAGAACGTCCACAGCATCTGGACCGACTACACGCAGATGTGGGACAACGTGCGCCAGGGCATCGTGTGGACGGCGTACTCGTGGCCGGACTCGTTCGTCGTGCTGAAGGACGAGGTGCCCGTCCACTACAGCAAGCCCAAGGAGGGGGTCCTCGGCTGGGCGGAGGGACTCATCCTTCACTCGGAGAGCGAGAACTACTACCACGCCCACGAGTACGCGGACGCGTGGGCGGCCGCCGACGTGGGCCAGCGCCTGGTTAGCACCTGGGGCTACGGGCACTCCAACCTGGATATCGACCTCTCGCAGATCGATCCCGAGGTCGTGGAGGCCTTCGGCCTCGAGACCCCGATCGAGTCGCTCGCCGCCACGAACTTCGGCTTCTTCGCGCCCGAGGCCGCCAGCGCCTATGCCCGCGCCTGGGACGAGGTGAAGGCGGCCTGAGGGTCAGCCGGTAGGGCTCGCGCCGTGGCGACGGAGGCGGCGGTCGACGCGACGGCAACCAAGGGGGGCCGCCGGGCTAGGTACCATCGCCGGCTCGGCACCCTCGGGCTCGCGTCGCCCTCCCTCGGCTACCTCGTGGTGTTCTTCCTGATCCCGGTCGTGACGGTGGTCGCCTACAGCGTCGGCCTGATCACGCTCACGCCCCGAGACGACTACCTGTCCTTCCAGCCCTGGCGCGACTTCCTGTTCGGCTCGATCTACCTGCGCGTCTTCTGGCGGTCGGTGCAGATGGCCCTCGCCGTCGCGGTCATCTCCGTCGTGCTGGCCTACCCGGTGGCCTACTTCCTCGCGATGGTGGCGGGGCTCCGCAAGTACACGCTCCTGCTCGTGATCATCGCCCCGTTCCTCACGAGCTACCTCCTGCGGGTCCTCGCGTGGCGCGTGATCTTGCAGGAGACGGGGGTCGTGACCTCGTTCCTGCAGGGCATCGGGCTCGTGGGCGAGGGCGAGTCGATCGGGTGGCTGTTCAACAGCCGATTCGCGGTGTACCTGGTGCTCGCGTACGCCTGGGTGCCGTTCGTGGCGCTCCCGATCTTCGTGACCCTGGAGACCCTGGACCAGGCGCTCCTGGAAGCGTCGAGCGACCTCGGGGCGAGCCGGTGGCGCACCTTCCGGACGATCACGCTGCCGCTATCGCTTCCGGGGGTCATCGCGGCGTTCATCTTCGTCTTCATCCCCACGCTCGGGGAGTACGTGACGCCGTCGCTGGTCGGCGGCGTGAACAACTTCATGTTCGGCAACGCGATCCAGGGTGCCTTCCTCCTGGGTCGCGACTGGCAGTTCGGATCGGCGATGGGGGCGTTCCTGGTCCTGGCCGTCGGGGTGTTGATCGTCCTGTTCGGTCGGTACCTCAACGTGCAGGCGGTGGCCGAGTGAATCCCGCGGTCTCCAACGGAGGCCGCCGAGGGCTCTGGGCGTTCTTCTGGCTCCTCGTCGTCTTCCTATACGCACCGATCGTGATCCTGGTGGTGTTCTCGTTCAACGATCGCATCCTCGTGTCCTTCCCGTGGCAGGGCTTCACGACCCGCTGGTACCACGAGTTCCTCCGGAACTCGGCGATGATCTCGGCCCTGAAGGCGAGCGGATACGTCGCCCTCGTGACGGCCGTCGCGACGGTCGTGCTCGCGATCCCGGCATCGATCGTCCTGGTCCGTCGCCGCTTCTTCGGCAAGGGGCTCGTGTCGGGGGTTCTGCTCGCGCCGCTAGTGATCCCGCTGATCGTGTTCGGGCTTGCCCTGCTGATCCTGTTCAACACGATCGGGATCCCGCTGTCGCCGCTGACCATCATGATCGGCCACGTCGTGGTGGCCCTGCCGTTCGCGATCCTGACGCTGGTGCCTCGGCTGGAGAGGATCCCAGCATGGCTCGAGGAGGCGTCTCGGGACCTCGGGGCGAACGCCCTCACCACGTTCCGGTCGATCACGTTCCCGCTCCTGCTCCCGGCCGTGGTGTCGTCGTTCCTGATCAGCTTCACGATCTCGTTCGACGAGGTGGTGGTCGCGTCGTTCATCGCCGGGGACCAGCCGACGTTCCCGATCTACCTCTACTCGCAGCTGCGGCTGCCGCGACAGTTGCCGCAGGTGATCGCCGTCGCGGTTGTCGTGTTGATCGTGTCGGTGATCGTGGTCGTCGCCTCGGAGGTGGGCCGGCGGATCGCGGATCGGAGGCTCGAGCGACAGATCGCCGACTTCGAGGAGAGCGTCGCATGAGCTCCCCTCGGCCGGCAGGCGCTTCGGCGATCAGCCTGGAAGACGTCCGGAAGTCGTTCGGAAAGGTTGAGGCCGTCCGCGGCGTATCGTTGGACATCCGCGAGGCGGAGTTCCTAACGCTCCTAGGACCCTCCGGGTGCGGGAAGACGACGACGCTGCGGATGGTCGCCGGGTTCGAGGAGCCGGACGCGGGCCGGATCCTCCTACGCGGCCGCGACGTGGTGGGTGTGGCGCCCAACAAGCGCGAGGTCAACATGGTCTTCCAGCACTACGCCCTGTTCCCCCACATGACGGTCGAGGAGAACGTCGCCTACGGCCTGAAGCTGAAGAAGGTGCCGAAGGATGAGCGGAGCGAACGTGTGCGCGCGATGCTCGAGATCGTGCGCCTCGGAGGCTTCGGTAGGCGGAAGCCCGGCCAGTTGTCCGGTGGGCAGCAGCAACGGGTCGCCCTGGCTCGTGCTCTCGTCAACGAGCCCGCCGCCCTCCTGCTGGACGAGCCCCTTGGGGCGCTCGACGTGAAGCTCCGCAAGCAGATGCAGCTCGAGCTCAAGGCGATCCAGCACGACTTGGGGACCACATTCGTGTACGTGACGCACGACCAGGAAGAGGCGTTGCTGATGTCCGACCGCATCGCCGTGATGAACCAGGGCATCGTGGAGCAGATCGGATCGCCGCGTGAGATCTACGAGCGACCGGCCACGGCGTTCGTCGCAGACTTCGTCGGCGTCCTGAACGCGATCGAGATCCGGGTGGACGAGGTGCTCGACCTGACGGCCGTGATGCGCTTGGCTGACGGCCAGCGCGTCGAGGTGCCGGTGCCGACCGGCGTTTCGGTAGGCGAGCGGGTGACGGTCGCCGTGCGTCCCGAGCGTGTGCGGGTCCTGCCTCCCGTAGAGGAAGACAAGGGCAGCGGCTCGCGTCTCGACGGCGAGGTTGCGCTGGTGATCTATCTGGGAACGCTCACGCAGATCCACGTCGACACGGCGCTCGGGTCGCGCATCATCGCGCACCGCCTGTCCGCCGAGTCGGCCGGTGACCTCCGCGAGGGAGAGAAGGTCGCGGTCGAATGGGACCGGGAGGACACGTCGGTGCTCGCCGAGGTCGAGGTACCTCCCTGAGGTCGAGGCACCGGTCGAGCTTCGCTTCGCGCCGCGCGCTACCAGCCGATCTCGTACGCCCAGGTACCGGTGCCTACCGCCGGGTTCGCCGGCACAGTCAGCACGACACCTCCGACGGGCGCGAGGATCTCCTCCACGAGATCGCCGTAGGGGTCGATGATGCGCCCCAGGACCTGCCCGGGCTCGACGCGGTCCCCGAGCCGCGAAACTTCCTCGAGCAGCCCGCCCCGCATGGGTGCGACGATCCTGAACCCGCGGAGCACCTCCGGCTCCCGGGTCGGCTCGGGTTCTCCGGGGATCGACGCGAGTGCATGCAAGACGTTCTCGACCCCGGACACGGCTCGCCCCACCGTCTCCGGCGAAGGGGGAAGTCCGCCACCCGCCTCGATCAGGATCGATGGGATCCCGGCGCGCGACAGCCGAGCGAACAGCGCCCCGTCGAGAAGCCCGGCATCGAGCCCTTCGCCGGCACCCATGCGGTGGGCGTACACGAAGGGGGAGCCGTACGCGCGGGCCATCGCGATCGCGGTCTCGTCCCCCTCGACGTAGAGGGTCCAGTCGACCGTATCCGAGGGGACGCCCGCGGAATGCAGATCGATGAACGAGCCTCCGTGAGCCGAGAGGATCTCGAAGAACCGCTCGTCCATCTCGCGCTCGAGGTACGTCTGACCGAGCGGATGCTCGCGGCTCAAGACGCCGAAGCCGGGCACGTTGCCGATCGGCATCACGATCAAGGTTCCCCGCAGCGCGGATGGCTCGAGGCGACGCTGGAGATCCATCGCGACCAGAGTCGCGTGCACCTCGTCGCCGTCGCGCGCGGCCATGATCCACACGACCGGTCCTGGCTCGTGCCCTCGGAGCACGGTGAAAGGGACGTCGATCGAGTGGCCACCCGGCATCTCCCCGAGACGGAGCACCCCGGTCGCCCGTCCGGAACCGGAGGCCGCGAGCGCCTGATCCAGCTCTGGTTGCGGCGGGCCGGGACTCATCGTTCCGCCGGACGATAGCTGATGCATCGGTTGCCCGTGGGAGCACGGTTGGCGACGAGCCCCGACGGCCGGGCGGCACGATGGACCGCGCGGAGCAGGCGGATCCGGAACGCCACATCCGGTGGCGCGGGCACTTCATGATGATGTACAAACATGAAGTGCCGGAGTATCATCCACTACACGATCGAGGGGGTGAGGGCATCCATGTACGCAACCATCGGGAACGACGGGACGCATGGTCTCCACGTCCATGTCGAGGTCGAGCGCGGATCAGAGGCCGGGACCTGGCACGTCGCTTACGTGCCGACCGAGGCGGGTTGGCGGGTTAGGGGTCCCCGAGGGATCGAGTACATCCTGGGACGCGACGAAGCCTGGGCGGGCGGGCTGTGCCGCGAGCTCGACGACGTGCTGTTCAGGATCGCCCGACGGGCGGTCGGTGAGGTGCTCGCCCGGCGGAGGGCGCCGGTGCCTGCGCCTAGCGTGGAAGCGTCGAACCGCGCCGGAGACCGGGCGGCGGCCTGAGGGATGGATCCGGGTTCGTCCGCGGTCTGGGGATGCCCAGTCTGGCGGGTCACCGACCCAGGCCGTTGCTGTCGCATCCGGCAAGTAGGGAGGGGTCCGTCGGCATGGTGATGAGCAAGGTTGCGATGCGTCGAGTGGCGAGGTACCTACCCGAGCCTCCGCCTCGGCGCACCCGAAGGCTCCCGTGGAGGGACGTGGGCTTCGTCGCGGTGTGTTTCGGGATCCGCGAGAGCCCCGACCGACCCGAGGGCGTTCCCCTCTACGGCCTCGTGCCCGTCGAGCATGGGAGGGCATCCCTCGTCGGTGCCATATGCGGCGAGGACCCGGCTGCGCTTGCCATGTCCCTCGAACGCCGGTACGTCCTGGCGTGGCGCGCCGCCCGCACCGCCGCAGATCTCGAGGCAGTCCTCGGCGGCGCGGCGAACGAGTGGCTCCGGCGCACTATCGACCTGACGGACCTGCTGGCCCGAGTCGCGGATCGATCCGACGGCTCTGTGATCGCCGGATCGGAGGGGCTGTCCGCGGCGGCCGCCGCGTTCGATGTGCCGTTGCCCCCAGACGGGGGCGTTCTGGATGCGGCCACGACCATCGCGGTCCTCTTCCTGGTGGCGGCGACCAAGCTGAAGGCACTCGGGTTCGAAGACACGCGAAGCCTGGTCCGCGGAAGGATCGGCCCCCGGTAGGCCCGCGGGCTGGCGGTTCCCGGACCCCGACCGGCCAGGTCGTACCTCTATAGTCTGGCCGGATGGCGCGGCCGAGCACCGGGTTCCGACCACTCGACGATCTGCTCGGGGGCCTCCGCGTCGGCGACAACGTGGTTTGGGAGGCCGGCGAGGACACGAGTCTGGACCCGTTCATCGCCGCCTTCATCCGGGCGTCGCGCCGTGCCCGGGGCCTGGTCTACGTGAGCGTGAACGTTTCTCCGCCCGAGGTGCTCGATCGGTTCGGGGATGTGTGGGAGCCCGAGCGGTTCCTGCTCGTGGATTGCTTCACGGAAGGCCTGGGCCGAGGAGAGGAGACCTTCCGGCGCTTCTACCGCTCACGGCGCGCGCGAGAGGTTCGGGTTCATAAGATCGCCACAGCCGACCCCCGTGCGGTACAGGCGGAACTGGAGTCGATAGAGCGCGATCTGGGGCAAGGGACCTCGTACGTGTTCGACAGCCTCACCGGGATGCAGGAACTCTGGGACCCGGCCACGGCCCTATCTGTGTTCCACCGGTCCTGTCCCCGCCTGTACGACCTCCGCACGGTCGCCTACTGGTTGCTCGAACGGACCGCGCACGATGCCGCATTCCTGTCCCGGTTGACCCACGTGACCCAGGTCGTCTTGGACGTCGCGGCCACCGACCAAGGACACGCCATCAAGGTAGTGAAGGCGCAGGGCCGTCCGCCTCAGGTTTCGGGACGCCGGGCCAGCTTCCTCTTCGAGGACGGGCGTGTGCGTATCTCCCGCGTAGAGCTGCCGGGGACCAGGGAGCGGCTCGGCGACGTCCTCCGATCAAGCCGCATCGCCCGCGGGCTCTCCCAGGCGGAGCTCGCCCGTCGGATAGGCATCAGCCCGAGCGCGCTCTCCCAGGCGGAACGAGGCCGGGCGGGTCTTTCCGTCGAGACCTTGGCCAGGGCCTTGGACGCTCTCGGCTCACCGTTCGGGCCTGGGCAAGGAGACGGCTCGCCTTCCTACCGGGTGACGAGGCGCGGTGCGCGTCGGATCTCGTCGCTCGCGCCCGGATTGGAGGCCGAGGAGCTCGCCGGTGCGCCCGCCGGAGCCGAGTTCTTCCTGCTGACGTTCGCGCCGGGAGCCTCCGCCAGGCGGCCACCGTTCGCCACGAAGAGGAGCGAGGTACTCGTCGTGATCTCTGGGGTGCTCGAACTCCGGATCGGGGAAGGGCGCGAGAGCTTGCAGGCAGGCGATGCCATCATCCTGTCCTCGGAGCCCG
>Ga0209751_10005726_pt1 | contig 11652 bp, 10 predicted proteins | sample RifCSP13_1_FD_184019 | JGI IMG/M metagenome (GOLD analysis project Ga0209751, IMG submission 184019) | Soil microbial communities from Rifle, Colorado - Rifle CSP2_sed 13_1 (SPAdes) (version 2) | ecosystem: Environmental > Terrestrial > Deep subsurface > Rock core/Sediment | place: Rifle... | reverse complement strand
CACCCATTCCCGCCTCGCTCATCGAAAACCTGCGCGCCGTCTCGCCCCGGCTGGTGATCGAGCACCGGACAGCCCAGACGCTCGACGAGTTGGGCGACGCGCTGCGCGAGGTGGAAGTGCTGTACACCACCGGCCTGATGCCCTCGCCGGAAAGCGCGCCTGCGCTGCGGTGGGTGCAGGGTCACTTCGCCGGGGTTGATCCCTTTCTCGATCATCCTCTCCTCAAGCATGCGACTCTCACCACAGCGAGCGGCGTTCACGCGCCCGCGATGGCCGAGCATATTTTGATGATGATGCTCGCCAGCGCCCATCACCTGCCGCGCATGATTGAATATCAAACAAAAGTGGAGTGGCCCAAAGAGCGCTGGGCCTTGTTCGCGCCGCGCGAGTTGCGCGAGAGCACGGTCGGAATTGTCGGCTACGGGAGCGTAGGCCGAGAAGTCGCCCGGTTGGCGAAGACGTTCGGGATGCGCGTGCTGGCGACGAAGCGCAATGTGGGGCGCGCCGCCGATGCGGGGTGGCAATTGCCCGGGGTGGGTGATCCTGAGGCGCGGAACGTGGATCGGCTATACCCCCCGGAGTCGCTACGCTCGATGTTGAGCGAGTGTGACTACGTTGTGCTTACCGTCCCGCTCACGCCTGCCACGCGAGGGCTGATGGGCGTGGAGGAACTTAAGCGCATGAAGCGCGATGCGGTCCTGATCAACGTTGCAAGAGGGGGGGTGGTGGACGAGCCAGCGCTGATCGCGGCGTTGCGCGATGGGACGATCGGGGGCGCGGCGCTCGACGTATTTGCTGAAGAACCCCTGCCGGCCGCCAGCCCACTGTGGAGTCTGCCCGCTACGCGCGTGATCCTCAGCCCGCACGTCTCCGGCTTCACGCTCGAATACGATAACCGGGCAATGGCGCTCTTCGCCGAGAACCTGCGCCGATATGTCGCGGGTGAGCCGCTGTTGAATGTGGTGGACCCGGCGCGGGGTTACTGACGCCGGCGTGGCCGCCAGCGACGCCCTCAAGCGGGCGAACAACGTCCTCCCCCGCATCGGTTAGGCTACGGGTATCCTGTTTGCGCATATGGACCTCTCCGCCGCCATCCACCTCCTGGGCGAACTGCTCGGCCAGACGCTGAGCGAGCAAGAGTCGCCGGCGCTCTTTGAAACCGAGGAGCGCATCCGCGCGTTCGCCAAGGCCCGTCGCGCCGCTGTAGAGACGCGCCCTGGCGCGTCTCTACAGCCTGCGGAGGCCGCCGCGCGGCTCGCCGCCGAGGTCGCCGCGCTTCAGCCGGATGCAGCGCGCGCCGTCGCCGCCGCCTTCGCGCTATATTTCGACCTCGTCAACCTCGCGGAAGAGTCCAACCGGGTGCGCGCCCTCCGCCAGCGCGAGGGCGAAGGCCACCCCGCGCCGGTCGCCGAGTCCATCCGCGAGACGATCGCCCATCTCCAGTCTCTCGGCGTCACGGCTGGAGAAATACGGGCTTTGCTCGACAACCTGCACATCGAGCTTGTCCTCACCGCGCATCCCACCGAGGCCAAACGCCGCACCATCCTCTCCAAGCTGGAGCGCATCTCTGAGGCGCTTCGCGCGCTGCACGCGACCGGCCTCCTGCCGCGCGAGCGTGAGGACCTCGTCGCCAGCCTGCACGCGGAAATCACCGCCCTCTGGCTCACCGACCGCGCGCGCACCGCACGCCCGGCCGTCACCGACGAGGTCCGTACCGGCCTGTACTTTGTGGACAACATCTTCTGGGAGGCCCTCCCGCGCGTCTACGCCGACCTCGACGCCGCGCTCGCCGAATATTATCCCGGCCTCAAGGCCCCGCCGCGCTGGCTGACGCTCGCCTCGTGGATCGGCGGCGACCGGGACGGCAACCCCAACGTCACCGCCGCCGTGACGGCTGAGACTCTGCGTCTGCATCGCGGCCTGGCCGTCGAGCATCACCGCCGCTCGCTGCAGGACCTCGCGCGCCGCCTCAGCCTCAACGCGCGCCTGGTTCCGCTCCCGCCCGAGCTGCAGACCTGGCTCGAGGCCCGCCGGCCTCTTCCCGCACACGCGGTCTACCTCGAATCCCGCTACGCCGCCGAGCCTTATCGCCTCATCGTCTCGCTCCTGGCCTCCGACCTCGAAACCGCCTCGCGCGACGACATGACCGCGCGCCTCCTCGAAACCGCGCCGCAGGCCGCCCGCGCTCAGGCGGAAGACTTCACCCTTCCCCTCCGATTGATCTCGACCCCCATCCCCTCTTCAATTGCCCATTACCAACTGCGGCCTGTCCTCCGCCAATTCGACATCTTCGGCCTGCACGCCGCGCGGTTGGACATTCGCGAAGACTCGTCCCGCCTGGCCTCTGCCCTGGGCGAAATTCTCCGCGCCTTGAATATTGAACTCGCCTTCGAACAGGGGGATGACCGCGCTCGCCTGGATGTGCTGATCCGGTTGTTATCCGCGTCCGAAGCGGGCGCATCCAGGGCCTACGGTCGTCCCCACAATCTTGCGCCCCAGCCGGGCGTGACGGTCGAGACCGCCGAAACGTGGGCGCTCTTCCAACTCATTGCCCGCGTGCGTGCGCTCTATGGCCGCGCGCTCCTCGGCCCGTTCATCATCTCCATGACGCGCGGCCCCGCCGACGTGCTGACCGTGCTGCTCCTCGCGCGCTGGGCCGGATGCGACGATGGCCTCCAGATCGCCCCTCTCTTTGAGACGCTCGACGACCTCGACGCTGCGCCGCGCATCCTGGCCGACCTCTTCACCCTCGACCTCTACCGCGCGCACCTCGCCGCCTGCGGGGACGAGCAGGTGGTGATGATCGGCTACTCCGACAGCAACAAGGACGGCGGCTACCTGGCGGCGAACTGGGCGCTCTACCAGGCGCAGGAGCGCATCGCGCAGGCCTGCCGCGCGCACGGGGTGAAACTCATGCTCTTTCACGGGCGCGGGGGGACGGTGGCGCGGGGCGGCGGCCCGGCGAATCGCGCCATCCGCGCCCAGCCGCCGGGCACGGTCAATGGCCGCTTCCGCCTCACCGAGCAGGGCGAGGTCGTCGCCTCCCGCTACGCCGACCGCGCTTTGGCGCAGCGACATCTGGAGCAGATTGTGAGCGCAGTGTTGCTGGCGAGCGTGACCGATCGCGCCGGGGAGCGGGAGGGTCATGGAGCAGGAGAGCGGGAGAGCAAGGGAACAGGGGAGAAAAGCGAACTCACTCCGGCACGCCAGCACGCCAGTTCCGCTGCCTTTATCGCCCCTGCATGGCGTGAGGTGATCGCCGCCATGTCCAACATCGCTCGGCGGACATACCGGGGCCTTGTCTACGAGACTCCCGGCTTCATGGACTACTGGCGTGACGCGACGCCGCTGGACGAAATTAGCCGGCTGCGCATCGGCTCACGCCCGGCGACCCGGCGCGGCGGCGCGTTGAACGTGGCGCACATCCGCGCCATCCCGTGGGTCTTCTCGTGGATGCAGGCGCGCTTCAACCTGCCTGGCTGGTACGGCCTGGGCGCGGCCCTGCACGCAACACGCAGTACGCAATCCGGCGATACGCTGCTCCGTGAGATGCACGCCGATTGGCCCTTCTTCCGCGCCCTCCTCGACAACGCCGAGATGTCCCTCCTCAAGGCCGACCTCGGCATCGCCGCGCTCTACTCCGCCCTCGTCCCCGACCAGGACCTGGCCGATCGCATCTTCGTCCGCCTGCGCGACGAATACGAGCGCACGCGCGAGGCGATCCTCGCCATCACCGGCCACACGGAGTTGATGGAGGCCGATCCCGTCATCCAACGCTCCATCTACCTCCGCAACCCCTACGTAGACCCGCTCAATTACCTGCAAATTGAAATGCTGCGCCGCCTCCGTGCTCTGCCGAACCCGGACAGCCCGGACGCCGAGGCCCTGCGGGAGGTGATTGTGTTGACGATCAATGGAATCGCGGCGGGGCTGAGGAACACGGGGTAAGGGCGGCTAGCCCTCGAACAAGCAGACCTGATTCCGTCCGGCGCGTTTGGCGCGGTAGAGCGCTTCATCGGCCTGGTGCAGGAGTTGATCGAGGGCGAGGTTGGCGTCTGGCCGGGAGGCGGTGCTGGTGACGCCCAGGCTGATGTGCAGGTGCAGATGGTTGTTGTGATCCGGCAGGGTGACGGACGCCCTGGCCACGTTTTCGCGGATGCGCTCGGCGACGATCCTGGCCTCGTTCAGGCCGGTGTTCGGCAGCACGACTAAAAACTCCTCGCCCCCCCAACGCCCGGCCCAGTCGTAAGGCCGTTTGCTGTGTGTGATGATGTCGGCGACCACCTTGAGAGCCTGATCGCCGACCAGATGTCCGTGCTGGTCGTTGACCATCTTGAAATGGTCAATATCCAGCATCACCAGGCTCAAAGGGAAATGCTCACGCCGGGCGCGGCTTAGCTCGCCTTCGCTGTGCTGATACAGCGCCCGCCGGTTGAACAGGCCCGTCAACCCGTCGCGCATCGCCAGTTCTTCCAGCCGGGCGAGCGACTCGCTCAGGCGGGTTTCCAGATTCAGGATGCGCCTGCCGATGGCCACGCGCGCCCGGAACTCGCCGGGATCGAAGGGCTTGGTCAAATAGTCGTCGGCGCCGGCCTCCAGCCCGGTCACGACTGCCTCTTTCCCCTCCTTGGCGGTGAGCATGATGATGTAGGTATAGCCGGTAAAGTTCGCCTGCCGGATGCGCCGGATAAGCTGCGGCCCGTCCATTTCCGGCATCATCCAATCGGTGATGACAAAGCGAATGTTCTCGTTCTGCAACAGGTCCCAGGCGACCTGGCCATCCTCGGCTTCCGCCACCTCGTATCCGGCGCGGGTGAGTTGAATCTGCAAGATATGGCGCAGAGTGTTGTCGTCGTCAACGACCAGGATTTTCATGCTCTGATTTCCCTGTCTCGTCCCCTGCGACTGTTCTGGCTGGAATTGGCGGCTGGGGCAAGCGGGCAATCAAAACGCCGTTAGCGAGGGGATCCCCGAGTATGATCCTTTTGCCACTATTTTACTCGAAATAGCAGACGGCGAAATCAGCCGCGCCAGCGCGGCAGCACGTACAGGCTGGCGGCCAGCGAGGCCAGGAGAGCCGTCGTGGCGCTGCCTAGTAGCAGGGGCGCGAAGGCGAGCAGACTGAATTGCTGTTGCAGGATCAGGAATTGTATCTGCAGGCGCGCCGCCATCTCCGGCGTGGTGGATTGCCATAAGAGGAACACCAACCCGGTCATGATTGCCCCGAACAGGCTGATTGCCAGGTCAATCCACTCCAGCCGGAAACGCGGGACCAGGGCAACCGTGCGGAGGCGGGCTGTCACCGCCGGGGTCAGGGAGCGCGGGGGCGCGGCCAGCGGGTAGGTTCGCAGCGCGTCCTCCACTGCTGCCAGGGCCTGTCGTTCCCGGTCCGTCAGTGTGCTCATGCTCCTCCCGCCTCGTATTTTAGCAGGGCCGCGCGCAATTGGGCCTTGGCGCGGTGCAGTCCGGTCTTCACGGTTCCCAACGGCAGGCTCACCACCGCCGCGATTTCTTCATAGGACAGTTCCTGCTGATAGCGCAGCGTGATGAGCAAGCGATAGCTCCGGGGCAGGGCGTCAATCTGGCGGTGCAAAAAGGCGCGGCGCTCTTCGGCCTCCAGCTCCGCCGCCGGGTTGGCGCTCGACGGCGCATCGTCAGGCATGGAAACGGCCTCCGTCTCGCTCAGCGCCAACAGTTCCCGGCGGAGGCGGGGCAGGCGGTTGCAACACAGGTTGGTCACAATCCGGTACAGCCACGTGCGGAACTGCGCCTTGCCCCGGAAGTTGGGCAACGCCAGCCAGGCGCGCACAAAAGCCTCCTGCGCGGCGTCCTCTGCCTCCCGCTCGTCGCTGAGGGTGCGGAGCGCCAGGTTGTAGACGAAAAGCTGGTGCTTGGCCACGAGCGCGGCAAACGCCTCCGCCTCGCCCGCCTGCGCCCGCTGAACCAGTTTCCATTCTGCCTCCTCCACGCACAGTCCTCTCTTCTCTATTTAGACCGCCTTCGGTGGGGAAAGTTTCATTTGAGCCGGAAATGAAACTTTCTCTCACTGCGCCGGTCTAATCTTTTGAAAGCATATGACAGGAGGTTTTCAGACACATGAAATATAAGTGGTTAATCGTCGGCGCGCTAATGCTGGCCCTGCTCGTCCTGTGCGTCGCCATGGTCGGCATCTTGTGGGCGACGGCCGGATTCGCCCAGACGGAGGGCCTGCGCCTGCGGATGTTCTCCGCCGATACCGTCTCGGCGGAGGCGGATGAGGAACAGCGCTTCACGGTGTCCGGCCCGGCGGAGCTGGCAGTGACGAACGTCGTCGGCGACGTGACGGTGACGGGCGGGGGAGGGGACGAGATCGTGGTCAAGGCGCACAAGACGGCCTGGGGCGCGACGCAATCCGAGGCCAACGCCGCGCTCGCCGGGTTGCAGATCAGCATGACCCAGGCAGGCGACAAGGTCATTGTAACCGTCCAACAGCCGGAGGAGGTGACCGTGGTGGGGACGAGCCGGAGCGACTCGGTGGATTTCACCATCGCTGTCCCCGCCGAGACAGCGGTGACGGCGCGAGCTGATTTCGGGGACGTGGCCCTCTCCGGCACGACCGGGAAAGTTGACTTGCAGACGAAGTCCGGGAAAATCGGCGTCGAGGCCGTCTCCGGCGAGATCATACTGGAGAGCGACTTTGGCAATGTGACTCTGGAGGATGCGCAAGCCGTCGAGGTGGGGGTTGCCTCTAAAAGCGGCGCGATCACGCTGAGGCGCGTAGAAGCCGAGGGGACGATCAGCCTGAGCTCGGATTTTGGCTCAGTGACGTTCACTACCGGCCGGGCGGCGTCGCTCACACTGGAGGCGAAGAGCGGGGAGGTGAAACTGGCTGATTTGACCGTGAAGGGCGCGGTCAAGGTTCACAGCGACTTCGGCCAATTGACGCTGGAGCAGGTGGCCGGCGAGGCCTACGATTTGACCACGAACAGCGGCGCGGTCACGGTTGACGGCGCGCGCGGCCCTGTGATCATCCACAGCGACTTCGGCAATGTCGAGCTGAGGGGCGGCGAAGACGTCGCGCTCGACTTGCGGACCAAGAGCGGCGGGATCACGTTCTCCGGAACGCTCGGCGAAGGGCCGCATCGCGTCGAGACTGACTTCGGGAGCATCTGGCTGGCGTTGCCTGAAAGCGCCGCGCTGACTCTGGACCTGAAGACGGACTTCGGCAAAGTCAAATCGGACCTGCCGGTCACCCTCAGCGGTGAGTTCAGCGACGAGCACTGGCAGGGCACGACGAACGGCGGCGGCGACAGCCTGACGGTGCGCACCAAAAACGGCAACATTACACTCGTAACGCTCAATCCGTAGGAGATTAATGACATGGACGATATCATCATCCCTTGCGCAAGTCTTGGCTTTTTCATCATCCTGTTCGGTTTCATCGCGCTGATGCGTTTCCTGAGTTACCGGGAGACGCTCGCCCTGGCCGAAAAAGGGCTGGTCCGCGCCGACCGCCTCCCGCGGGATGGCAAGGACACGCTGCGGTGGGGCATCGCCCTGGCGGCGATAGGCGCCGCCCTGTGCGTCGGACTATATCCGATTGGGTTTGTAGCTGGCGGCCGGTGGCCGTTGGGGGTTGGCCCGTGGCTGCTGGCCGGGCTGATCCCGATGTTCTTCGGGCTGGGGCTGGTCCTGATCTATGTGTTGACCCGCGAGGAGAAACCGAAGCGAGAGGAGGTCATCAAAGCCGAGATGCAGGAGAAGATTGAAGACACGCCGGGCGCGTGAGGCGCTCCTCACCCCCGGGCCCCTCTCCTGACCGGAACCGCACGGTCAGGAGAGGAGGTGAAACAGGGGGGTGAATCACAAATCCCGGCGTGAAAACCAGCGCATGGCCAGGACGAGAGCCGCGAGCGCGTATCCGGCGGCGTAGACGATCATGAACGGGCTGGGGATCGAGCGCGCAGAGAAAGGCGAGAAGCCGACCGCCGACACGAGCGGCGATTGCATCTCAAACGCAGCGCGCTTCCACAACGCTTCGCTGGGGATGATCAGGCTGGAGAGGATGCCGATGTTGACGGCGGTCTGGTTGCCCAGGAATGAGCCGATCTGCTCGACCCATCCGCCGATGAAGGCGAGGCCGTAGAGGCCGAAGACCACGCCGCCCGTGGCGAGCGTCGAGATAAGGCTGCTGCACATAAGCGTGATGGACATGATGAGCAGGCTTTCCAAGTAGATCAGCCCGACGCCGCGCAGGAAGTTCGGCGGCGCGTACCGTGCCTGCACCCACACGCTCCCCGCCACGCCCCCGGCCATCAAAAGCAGATACAGCGCGAGCAGCCCCGCAAAACCGAGCCATTTGCCGAACACCACCTCGGCGCGGCGCACCGGCTTGGTCACGATGGATTGGATCGCGCCGGAGCCGATCTCGCCTGCCAGTGTGTCCGCCGAGACGAGCGCTCCCATCGCGACGGAGAGGAAAGTCACCGCGTACAGGCCCGCCATCGTCATGAAGTTATAAATTTCCCGCCGCGCGACTGCGTTCGGCGCGCTGCCCACGCCCTCCGCGCGGGTCATCTCGAGGTTGATAAAGTGAAAGCCAAGGCTGTAGAGAATTAGGAAGGCAAGGCCCAGCAGCAGCGCGGCCAGCGCGATCCTGCGGCGCACGGCCTCGCGGAAGGTCAGCCGGGCGATGATGAGCATCGGATTCATAGGCCCCCGTCCGTCCCCACGGTTTGAATGAACAACTCCTCCAGCGAGAGGCGCTGCGGCGTAATGGCGTAGACCTCCGCGCCCTGCGCGACGAGGTAGCGCGTGATGGCTGGCAGCGCCGCCTCGCCGGGAACCGCCAGCGTCACGTGGTCGCCGTCCGTGCGGACATCCTGCCCCCACTCGTTCAGCCCGGCGAGGATGGACGGGGTCAGGCCGCTGGCCCGGATGGTCACGCTCGTCTCGCCCTCGGCCAGTTCCTTGAGCTCGCTGACGCGGATGACCTCGCCGTGCTTGATGAAGGCCACGCGATCGCAGGTGACCTCGATCTCGCTGAGCAGGTGCGAGTTCAGAAATACCGTCGTCCCCTGCGCGCGCAGGTCGTGGATGATGTCGCGGACGAGGCGGCGGCCCACCGGGTCGAGGCCGGAGGTCGGCTCGTCGAGGAAGATCAGCGCGGGGTCGTTGAGCAGCGCCTGCGCCAGGCCGATACGCTGGAGCATCCCTTTGGAGAAAGTGCGCAGGTGTTTACGGCGGAAGGGGGCCAGCCCGACCAGTTCGAGCAGTTCGTCAATCTGTGGGCGCAGGCGCGCCGGGGGCATTCCGTAGAGTTGGCCGTGCAGAGTTAAAAACTCCTGGGCCGTGAGCCAGTCGTGGAAGCGAAAATGCTCCGGCAGAAAGCCGATGCGGGCGCGCGCCAGCCGGTCGCTGAGCGGCGCGCCGAGCAGCATCCCGTCGCCCGAAGTCGGCGCGACGAGGCCGAGCAGCATTTTGACGGAGGTCGTTTTGCCCGCGCCATTGGGGCCGAGAAAGCCAAAGACCTCGGCCTGCTGGACCTGGAGCGTAAGGCCCTTGACGGCGACGTTATCGCCGAACTCCTTGCGGAGCGCGTGCGTGTCTATGGCGAGCGTGTTGGTCGTCACGCGTGTGATTGTAACTTAAGGTGAGGGGGATGGCAGCAAGGGAGCGGGGGAGCAGAGATGAGGCCCTCTCCTGCCCCCGCTCCCCCGCCTTGAGAGCGCGGCTATTTCATCGAGTTGGCTAAGGCGAGGCCCGCGTCGGGGTCGCCGAACCCGCTCAAACCATAGATGATGCCGTTCTTCACCCACAACAGCGTGTAGCGGGCCGGGACGCCGTCGTCGCTCTTCCGGTAGATCAGGTTGCCCATCACGCCATCCACGGCGACCTGCCCATACTCGTGCCCGTTGCGCGGGATCGGGACGACGAGGGTCGAGGTCCAGTCCACGGTCTGGCTGAACTGGCGGGCCTCCTCCGGCGACATGCCTGTGAACTCCAGCCCGATCTCGGCGAGTTTCTGGATGTCCAGGTCGGGCGGGGCGGCCACCGTCGGGCTGGGCGCCTGGGCGAGGAGAGTGCAGTTCCGCACCTGTTCCCAGGTCATGCTCTCACGTTCTACCTCAGTTGCATCTGGGGTTGGGCAATCCCCGTAGGCCGCGGTCACCGCCGCCGGGATCTCGATTTCGATCTTCGCGCCATCCAACGAAGCGGGCAGCTGCAAATCGCCGTGCCCGGCTTCGTCGAGCAGGGCCTGCGCCTCGGCGCGGTTCACGAGGAAGTAGAACGCGGCGCCGTCCTGCACGGTGAGGAGCGGGGCCGATCCCGCCGCCTCCGGCAGGCGGACGGTGAACCCGGTCAGGCGTCCGGCCTCGGCGGCGTCGGCGACGACCTGCGGCTCGCCCGGCTCTTTGGTGACCGTCATCGAGTTGGACATGATCTGGCCGAACTGCCGGCCGAGCGTCGAGTCGCCGTTCAACTCGCTCAGGCGCGAGGTGTCAACCGGCAGGATAGCGATTTGCTGGACGCGGAACAGGCCGAGGAATTGTCCGGCCCACGCGCGCACGGGCGCGAGGCTGAGCGAAAAAGCAACGGCGGCGACGATCATCGCGAGGCCCCATGCGGGGCGGAGCGGCTTGCTGAAGAGTTTCTTGAGCATCGTATCGTTGTCCTTTCTGAGGGCGCGCTCTGCGCTGAAGGCTTTGAAGCGGGCAAGCGCGGACAGCGCGGCGAGTGATGGGTCATCCGAAGCGGGGCCGAGGCGAGTCACTTGATCGCCCACGCGGCCGGCGCGTCGTTCAATCACGGCGAGGCGCGCCTGGCAGTCCGGGCACGCGGCGAGGTGCTGGCGGCTGACTTCGTTCAGTTCACCGTCGAGATAAGCGCGGAGTCGTCCGTCGTCGAGATGCATGTTCCTGTCCTCCTGTGTCAGGTGACAAAACTGGCAGGGGGGCTTGAGAGCAGGAGGGCAGGGGAGAGTCTCACCTCTGCTCCCCCGCACCGTTGCTCCCCTGCCTCAGTCATCACCCGACACCTTTCGATACCTGTCCTCAAACTCCCTCTCCGCCCTCGCCAGCAGCGCGCCAATTGAGTTGGGCGAGACATTCAGCGCGGCGGCGATTTCCTGATAAGTCAGGCCGGAGTGGCGCAGCACGAGCAGTTGCGCCTGGCGCGGGTTCATTTCCCTGAGGGCTTGCCGCACCAAGCTGCGCGCCTCCTCTTCGGCGGCAATCTCGGCGGGGTCCGCGCCCGCGTGGTTTTCCGTTTCCCACAGTGCGGAGGCAAGCTCGTATTTTTCGCGGCGCTTCCAGCCCCGGATGGCGTTCAGGCCCAGGTTGGTCGCCACGCGGTACAGCCAGCCGCCGAGGTTGAGCTCACGAGCGTCGCTGCGCCGATAGAGCCGCCAGAAAGCCTCCAGCGCCAGGTCTTCGGCCTCGGCGTGGTCGCCTACGAGCCGCACCAGCACGCGATACACGCGCGGCCAGTGCTCGAGAAAGACGGCCTCGAAGTCATTTGCCACGTTTGTGAGAAGCGCCTCTCCGGCTCGCGCCTCGCTCGACGCTGCGCGGGCCTTGCCTTTCGCGATGACCACCGGTGATTGCCTCTACCATAATAACACCGCCTGGCGTGCCCATGTGACAGTGGGCGTTACGGCGTCGTCGTCGAGGT
>Ga0209751_10005725_pt1 | contig 11652 bp, 10 predicted proteins | sample RifCSP13_1_FD_184019 | JGI IMG/M metagenome (GOLD analysis project Ga0209751, IMG submission 184019) | Soil microbial communities from Rifle, Colorado - Rifle CSP2_sed 13_1 (SPAdes) (version 2) | ecosystem: Environmental > Terrestrial > Deep subsurface > Rock core/Sediment | place: Rifle... | reverse complement strand
CATGCTGTCGTCGATCGTTGCAAAGTTGCCCCGGAACGCAAGGTCGCCATTCTTGAAATCAATGTTGCAGCCTATTGATTCGATTACGCCGCGTCCGACGTAGCTGCCGTCGCGAAAGCTGTAGCCGAGCATGTTAAAAACAGCAATGTCTGACTGCGGCGCAATCCCCTTGCCGACGCTTATCACCTGGCCCATCGCGCCGTTTCTTGCAAGCGCGTCTAGGTTTGGCGTGTAGGCAGCTTCTAGCGGCGTCAGGCCGTTGAGCGCGGGGTGGGGCAGGTCTCCGACCCCGTCAAGGAGCACGTAAACAATCTTTGCGCCGTCTTTTTTCATGCCGGCGAGAGCGAGTCGCGTCCATTTATTTTTTCGTTTGCCTGCGCCTCGGCCTTTCCTAATAATGGGCAAAATACCTCCTTAGCCTCGCTGCATGCCTGTTCGTAAGCTCGAACACCTCGTTATTTTCGTCGTCTGAAAGCTGTCGTCTGTACCTTTCTATCATGCTGCCCTCTGCAAGGCCCTTGTAATATCCGGCCCTGTGGCCGTACCGAAAGTCGCACGCGTGGTCGCGTTTCCACGTTCTATTTAGCTTTGGCTCTCGCTCCTGGGAACATTTCGGGCGGCAAGGTCACTATCAATCACGCTTTCAATCATTCCTCTGATGTCTCCGTCAAGGGGCGCAGTACAAAGAAAAGCGCAGGACTGGAAAAACCTTGCTGGCAGGGTCTAATAACGTGCAAGCGTTTTTTTGACTGTTGAGCGCTGCAGGTTCTGCGGCTGTGTGGTAGTCAACGACGCTGGCACAGGGACGTTGACTTGCACTGTGCGCAATATCCGCTACATCTGCGCCGGTGCCTGCGCACGTTCGAGTTTTCCATCGGATGCTGAAGGTGCAGAACCTTTAATTAAAAGCGGTTGCACGCTTTTGTGGGAACGTGCTTGAGGGAGCTTCGCAAAGACAATGTGCTTGACAAATTCGTGCTCGTCCCAGACTCCTCTGGCGCGCCGGAAGAAGGAAAGCAACCTGAAAAATGTCCCTACTGCCCCGGCAACGAGTCAATGACGCCGCCGGCGCTCCTTGCGCTCGTGGTCAAGGAGGGGATGCTCCAGCGCCTGTCAGACAGCGAGGACGCGCTGGTCGACGATTGGTCTGTCCGCGTCTTTGAAAGCAGGTCGCCTGTGGTGACGCCGACATCTGCTGCAGGCTACAGCGAAAAACCGCTGTACAGCGAGCCTGCTTATGGCTACCACCAGGTGGTCGTGGCCACACCGGAGCACAAGCAGAGCCTGACCAAGATGTCTGTAGACCAGTGGGGCAACGTGCTTGTCGTCGTACAGGACCGCGTCAGGTGGCTTTACACTCAAAAGGGCGTTACATACGTCTCGATATACGTCAATTCGGGTCAGGCTGCGGGCGCGCAAGTGGCGCACCCACACCTGAACATGGTCACGTTTTCCGCGATACCGCCGGCGATAGAACTCGAGGCCGAAGGCTCGCACCGCTTTATGAACGAGAACGGGAGTTGTCCTGCCTGCAACATGTTATCTGTAGAGTCAAGCGGCCCTAGGCAGATCTTGGCAACTGATAGCTTTCTTGCATTATGCCCCTGGGCTCCGACGTACCCGTACGAGTTCTGGATATATCCGAAAAGGCACATCACGTCGTTTTCAAAGATAACACAGAAGGAGATAAACGACCTTGCGCTCATGCTGAGGTCGACACTTGGCGGCATGTCAAAAGCGCTCAAGGACGTGCCGTTCAACCTCGTCTTCCACCTGTCGCCGGAGAAAAAGAACAGCCGGCAGATCCACTGGCACATTGAAGTTTACCCACAATTGTCAACGTGGTCGGGGCTTGAGCGGGGGTTTGGGGTTTTCGTGAACAACGTCAGGCCGGAAAAGGCGGCCGAGATACTTGGCTCGGCAAGTCGGAAAGAGCTTGCGGGGCTCGTTGGCATAACATAATGGTTTAATTACCAAATTCTATACAAAAGCGACATGAAGCTGGAGACATGGGTCGCGCTGGCCTCTCTCGGCCTGTCGGTGATGTTCGTAGCCCTCGTCCTCTCGTTCTACAACTTTCTCATAGGCCCTGAAGGCCAGGGACCTGATAGGGTGGTCGATCCTGCCGGCCTTTTGATACAGCAGATCTCAATATCTGCCGCGCCTTCGATAATCCTTGCAGTGTTTGCGTTTGTGATGACAAAGAGCACCGGCAACAAGCAGGCCGGCATGTTTCTGATAGGAGCCGGCGTCATAATGATCGCAGGCATGCACTATGGCACCACGCTCGTGCCGCTGATAAAGAACGAGTTTGTAGTCGGGGGAGTGGGAGTGGTACCGTACCCGTTCATGGCGGCCGGCGCAGGGGTCGCCGGCCTTGGCGGCTACTTGGCATCAAAGAAGGGTCGAAGAGCACAACTGGATGATCTCCGTTGAGCCATGACAGCGAGATACCGGTGTCAAGGGATCTTTTGCCCCTCAGGGTATCAGGCAGCCTGCCTTCGGTGTTCGAACGGGCGCGCAAGGCGTCAAGCCCGGTGCTTTCAATAGTAATCGGGACAAAGCCGGACTTTTACAAGCAGGCCCCGCTCATGGCAGAGGCCGCAAGAGAGGGCGTGCCAGCGTTTGTGATAAACACCGGCCAACACTTTGACGACGTGCTTGGGTTTGGCATGAAGGAGTTTGGCCTCGACGAATTTGTCGGGTGCAACCTGCAGATACGGGGCGACCTCATGGAAAAGGCAAGCGAGATGATATTGAAATTTGGCTATTTCGGGCGCTACTGCCGCAAGAACTTCCCGGAAAGGCCGGTGCTCCCAGTCGTTCACGGCGACACCATAGTCGCAGGCATTGCCCCCCTTGCCTGGGTCTTTGGGATGGGACAGAAGGTGGCGCAGAACGAGGCGGGCCTGCGCTCGATGAGCCCGCAGGCGATGAAGCGGATAAATGCCGGAAAAGAGCCGACGCGCCGGCTGGTGGAAAGTTTCGTCCACAGCCAGCTTGCCGGCAAGTGGTTCATTGCCCGCGAAGAGCCCTTCCCTGAGCAGATAGACACTTGGATATGCTCTGCCGGTACGCAGTTCTTTTTTGCGCCCACGCAATTGAACAAGGACAACTTGGTTCGAGAGGGCTACCCAGAGGAATTCGTCTATGTCACCGGCAACTCTGTAGTTGACGCAATCCACCAAAAGCGTGGCCAAAAGCCAGAGACAAGCGTTTTTGACCTCTACCCGCAGCTGGAGCAGGGGGAATGGGTAAGGACGGACATCCACCGGCGGGAGAACCTGACGGAGCGCCGGTTCAAGTCCATCATAGGCGGGGTTGTGGATCTCGTGAAAAACTCAGACAATAAAATAGTGCTTGTCATGCTCAACGCCACGCTTTCCGCGCTCAAGCACTATAACCTAGAGTCAAAACTGCAAACACTTGCAGGAGATTACCCAGACAAGTTCGTCATAACGCCTCTCTGGAAAGAGTACTCACACGTCATCGAGTTTCTGGACAGTGGCCACTGCTGGGCAGAAATGACCGACTCGGGCTCGATGCAGGAAGAGCTTTTGTATTTCCCGAAAGTCACGTCGCTCACGGTCAGGCTCAACACCGACAGACCCGAGACCGTGTTTGACGCAAAAAGTAACATCTTGGTTCCGCCACTGAGCCCGTCGTGGATATCTGCCATGGTAGATATAACCGGCGAAAAGGGCGAGGCACTGGGGTTGAACCTAAAAAGGAAAAAGCCTATCTATGGCAGGCCAGGGCAGGTGTCGAAAAAAATAGTGCGCATAATCAAGAAAGAGTTTGAAAAAGGCGATGCCAACTTTTACCCCTGGCTACACCAGAGGCTCGGGCTCTGGAAGGAAAAACAGGGCATAAACTACATGTGACTAGACCGAAAACTTGGCCTTTCGCACGCCGGCCTTTTTCCTGTCTGCCGCCGTCATCAGAAACACATTTTTAATCATCTTTTCGTACGCCTTGCTCATCGCCTGCCCGCGCCTACTCATCATCTTTTTCTGCGTCTCAATGGCGGACGACAACTCCAGCTCGGCGCTCTTGGCGCCAATGCCTGCGCCCCAGATGGAAAACGACGGAACATCCTTGGTGACGAGTCCGTGCAGGTGCGCAGACACGCCTATTTTCGTGCCGCTGTAGACCAGAGTGCCTATGGACGTCTTGGCCATGTCAGCGATGAACACTCCCACGTTGTCAAGCCCGGTGTCCGTGCCGGCCACCTTGACCTTGCCATATGTCATCTTCAGGTCCGAAGTCGTGGTCATGGCGCCCAGGTTCACCCACTCTCCGACGTACGAGTGACCCACAAAGCCGGCGTGGGCCTTGTTGGTGTAGTCGGAGATGATTGAATGCGCGATCTCGCCGGTGACCTTGCAGCTGGCACCGATGTAGCTTGACTCTATCGTAGAGAACTGCCTTACCTGCGCGCCGGCGCCGATGTACGCCGGCCCCGTTATCCTGCACGGGGCCACCTGCGCCCCGGGGCCGATGTAGATGCCTCCGTTTCTTGCGTCGAGCACAGCGCCCTCCTCGACCTCGGCGCCTGCTGCCACGACGCCTGCAGCGCCTGTAACCCTTGCGCCCGGCGGGTCGGAGCTTCGATCAGAGGCAGTCTGCAGAGCAAGCGAGTTTTCAAGTACCTTGATGATGTCCCAGAGGTCTGCCGGCATGCCGTCGGCCGCCCTCGCGTCGGTCGCCTTCTCTACCTGCATCTTCTTTATGTTGACCTGCGCGCCGGCCCTGACGCACTTTGCCAAGTACTCCACGTTCTTTTTTGAAAGGCGCGCGACCACCAACCTGTTCCCGGACGTTATCGCAAAGGTGTGGCTTACCTTTTCAAGCCTCGCAATGTCAAGCGCCGACGGGTGCACGAGCCCGTTGATAAAAATGGTGTCGCCGTCATGGGAGCTCGGGTTCACCTCGCAGCCGTGCCTCTCTTTTGTTATTTTTTCAAGGTGCTTCCTTGAGAGCAGGAAATCTGGGCGCCTGCCTGTATGTTCGTACTCTTCGAAAATAGTCCTTGCGCCTAGCTTGACGTCAAACGTCGTTCTTGTCAGCGTAAGGGGACTTAGGTTCTTCCAGTGGTGGTCCTCGAAAAGCGCGACCGGCATTATATCTTGCCCAGCCTGTTCGCGTATTGCTTGTACGCGTCTAGGTACGACTTCTTGTTGCCGATGTCGATAAATCCGGAGTCTATCTTGAACGCCTTGACTTTCTTTTTCTCTGCAAGGGCCTTTCTCACCGCGTCGTCCATGCCAAACGAGCCCGTCGCCGGTATCATCTTCAGTAGGCCGGGGTCCATGACGTAGCAGCCGATGTTTATGAGGCCGGATATCTCTGGTTTCTCGCGCCAGCCCATGACATTGCTGTTGTCTGTGTCGATAAAGCCGTACTTCAGTTTCGTCGTGTAGGGCATGAGTGCCATAGAGACAAACGCGTCCGACTCTTTGTGCATCTTTAGCATCTTGCGCAGGTTGAACTCGTAGACCGAGTCTCCGTAGACGCAAACAAATGGCCCGTTGAGGAACTTTTCTGCAGTCTTTAGCTGACCCGCAGTGGCAAGCGGCCTCTCAGCACTCGCATATTCTATCTTGACGCCAAACCTCGCGCCGTCTTCAAAATAGTCTTCAATGGTCCTGTGCAGGTAGCTGACACACAACACCACATCCTTTATGCCCCCGGCGTTCCTCAGCCACTCTATGATGTATTCCAAAAGCGGCTTGTTGCCGAGCGGCAGCATCGGCTTGGGTATAAAGAATGTGTAGGGCTGCAGGCGCGTTCCAAGTCCACCCGCAAGTATGACTGCCTTCATTTCCGAGCCTCAAATAGCATTCTGGCATATATAAGATAAAACGTGTCTTTGCAGAAGAATACTTCGTCACCGGTACGCTTTCAATATCTTTTCAATCTTGAGAAGCACGTCGCCCGGATTCTTGCCAAATACAGTTATCATGGGTTCCTTGCCAATTGCTCCTTTGTGGTAGATGACGTCAGCCGCCGGGTTTTTCGCAAGGGCTACGCTTGTGCCCCACGACACTGAAGAATCTTCTTTGCGTCTGGTGCCAATAGGCTCTTTGCTTCTGTCGTAGCTTGACACGGAGAAAAGCGATCTGCACACTTCAACAAGCTTGCTTTCGTACCTGATGTTTATGACAGACCGCGTCGCCGGCTTCACTTTCATGAAGGCGACGACTGCGCTTGCCATGTGGCGCGACGCGCCAAATTCTACTCTAGACACTGGAACAGATGCGTCGCCAGCCTTGACTATCCTGCCCCTGACTGCAGCGACATCTGTCGGACCTTCCGCGTCCAGGACTGCATAAGCAAAATTGGTCGCAGTCTCTGGTATCAGGCGCCCAAATCCCTGCAATGCCTCAAGCCTGTCAACTGCTTGCTGAAGTTCCACAAGCGTCGCATAGCGCTGCGCGTCGCGGTAAATAGATGAGAGAGGGTTTGTCACAGGCAGACCCCTGCCGAACGTTACTGCGCCCTTGATGGCGTTGTGCACGTACTCGTTTGCCCGGTCACACGCTTCTGCAACGTCGAACCCTCTTGCAAGGTACGCGGTTGCGGCTGCTGAAAAATTGCAGCCCGAGCCGTGCGTCTCTTTTATGTTTATCCTAGGGTTTGACATTCTGATCAGCTTGTCGCTCTTTTCAAGGAGGATGTCGGTGACAACGTTCTTGCCCGCATGGCCGCCCTTGACGATGACGTTTTGCGCGCCAAGAGAGCGTATCCTTTTTGCTGCTCGGATAACATCGCCGTCATCGCGTATCTTGACGCCTGACAGTTTTTCTGCCTCCATCCTGTTCGGGGTGACAAGCGTACAGATCGGCAAAACCTTTTTGATGAAATGTTCCAACGCGTTTTTTTGCATCAGTCCGTAGCCGGTGCCTGCCGCAAGTATGGGGTCAAGCACTATGGGCACTTTTGCCCCGGCAAGCATGCCTGTGACCGCCTCGATTATCTCGATGCTGTAGACCATGCCCACTTTTATTGCGTCGGGGGGCGAGTCTGACATGACTGCCCTGACTTGGGCCTTTATTGCATCGACGGGAACCTCAAACACACCACTGACTTTTCTCGTATTCTGCGCCGTGATCGCGGTGATAGCGATGCACCCGTAGACGCCAAGTGCGGAAAATGTTTTCAGGTCGGCCTGGACGCCGGCGGCGGCACCCGAGTCGCTTCCAGCTACGGACAACGCTACCTTCAACGCAGGTTTGTGCGCGCCAAGACTTATTCAGTCTATCGGACGCTCTCAACATCGATCCTTTATATCGCATTGTTGCAATACATACCGATACTATGGTCACTCAAATGTCCAGCGCAAGAATGGGAATAGCTACCGACGAGATGAAACAGGTGGCAAAGGAAGAGGACGTTTCGCTTGATTTCATTGTGCGCGCCGTCGCAAGCGGCTCTATAATCATCCCAAAGAACGTCGCCAGGCCGCAGAAGGAGCGCAAGATAGTGGGCATTGGCAAGGGATTGAAGACGAAGGTCAACGTGAACATCGGGACGTCTACCCTGCACCAGGACCTTGACGAGGAGATATCAAAGGCAAAGGTGGCGGTAAAGTACGGCGCAGACACGATAATGGACCTGTCAGATGGGGGCGACATTGACCACATACGGCAGTCGCTCTTGGAAGCCGCGCCGATAACGTTTGGCACGGTGCCCGTTTACCAGGCGTACTCGCACGGCGTAGAAAAATACAAGAACCCACTCAACATCACCGAGGACGACTTCCTAAACGCGTTTGAAAAGAACGTCCGGGACGGCGTCGACTACACGACGATACACTCGGGCATGACAAACGAGCTTGCTAAGCGTGTCCTGGAAGTGAGGAGGCACGGCGGCATCGTTTCAAAGGGCGGCACCATAACTGCTGCGTGGATGCTCAAGTACGAGAAAGAGAATCCATACTTCAAGCATTTCGACTACATGTGTGAGATTGCCCGGAAATACGACGTGACGTTCAGCCTCGGCGACGCGCTGAGGCCCGGATCAATCCTCGATTCGCATGACGAGCTGCAGGTGTCAGAGATGATTAACGTGTCAAGGCTTGCCAAGAAAGCACACGAAAAGGACGTACAGGTCATGGTAGAGGGACCTGGCCACGTGCCGTTGAACGAGGTGGCTGCAAACGTGAGGCTTGCCAAGTCGCTGATTGGCGAAGTGCCTTACTACGTGTTGGGGCCGCTTGTCACCGACGTTGCGGCCGGCTACGATCACATCGCAAGCGCCATCGGGGCTGCGGTATCGGCTGCAGAAGGCGTCGACTTGCTATGCTACCTCACGCCGGCCGAGCACCTTGCGCTGCCTACAGCCGAGGAGGTCAAGGACGGGCTCATTGCATACAGGATAGCCGCGCATGCCGGCGATTTGGTGAAGATACGCGACAAGGCGATAAAGTGGGACAGGGCGATAACCGAAGCGAGGCGCACGCTCAACTGGGAGCAGCAGATAAAGCTGGCGATAAACCCGGAAGAAGCGGCAAGGATTCACTACAGGGAAGGCCAGCACGATGGCAACAACGTGCCGTGCACCATGTGCGGAGCCGCATGCGTCTACATCATGCTCCCGCAGCAGAGGCAGCCAAAAGAGCCGAAAGAAGAAGCGCCGGCGCAGCCCAGCTGATCAGAGAACATAGTTGCACAGGCAGACCCGCTTTCCACAACACGGGCATTTCTGACCTCCTTGGGCAACGCTGCAGCGCCTACCGTGGGTCTCGCAAAACACGAACCGCTCTGAATCGGCATCCTGGGCTGTCTGCATAGCATGTCGTATCAAAAGCGCCGCTTAATCCATCAAGCAAGCTAATTTAGACACGCTAGCTAACTTTGGTAGATTTGCGCCTGCAAAGTAGAATTATAAATAACGTAACTCGCTGCCCTCACTGCAAATATGCGATTGCTGGAATATCAAGGTAAGGAACTTTTCGATCAGTATGGGATAAGGATACCCCGCTCGCACCTGGCCAACACCATTGAAGAGGCAAAGAAGGGGGCAAAGAAGATAGGGATTCCGCTTGTGCTAAAGTCGCAGCTTACAGTCGGCGGCAGGGGCAAGGCCGGCGCCATCTTGAAGGTTAAGTCAGATGCAGAGCTTGAGCCCAAGTTCAACGAGCTTGTCCACAAGGAGGTCAAGGGCGAGCTACCCCGGGGCATACTGCTTGAAGAGATGGCAGACATCAAGCAGGAGCTTTACCTCTCGCTGTTTTTGAACAGGAGCAAGCGCTGCTACTCGCTCATATCGTCGGCGGAGGGCGGCGTCGAGATCGAGAGCGCCAGCAACAAGGTGGTAGTCGACATTCCAATCGAAGGCCTCACGCCGCAGGTGGCAGAGGACACGGCTACCAAACTTGGGCTTAAAGGCAACGCGGTTGTGGCGTTTGTCGACCTAACCACAAAACTGTCGAGGTTTGCAAGTGAGAAGGAAGCAGAGCTTGCAGAGATAAACCCCGTTGCGATACTTGGCGACGGCTCAATGATTGCACTTGACGCCAAGGTGATAATCGACGACAACGCCATGTTCCGCCATCCCGAGCTGAAAAAATACGAGCACGTCTCGGAGCTGGAAAGGCAGGCCGAGGTGTCCGGCTTTTCACTTGTCGAACTTGACGGCAACATCGCGATAATCGGCAACGGCGCGGGCTTGGTCATGTCGACGCTTGACCTAGTAGTAGACGCCGGCGGAAAGGCAGGCGCGTTTCTTGACTTTGGGGGCAGGGCGACTACTGAAACAATCTACGAGGCGCTGAGGGTCGTGAGCCAGATAAAGAACGTGAAAGGAATCCTTGTCAACCTGTTTGGCGGCATCGTGCGAACTGATTTGGTGGCGCAGGGTCTTCTTGATGCCTACAAGAACAACGTGATAACCGTCCCCGTGTTTGCGAGGATCTCAGGCGCCGAGTCCGAGCGGGCGCGGCAGATGCTGCGAGGAAGCAGGGCGAAGCTCTATAACACGGTCGAAGAGGCAATACAGGCCGCTGTGGCCGAAGTTGGGAGGAAATAGCGATGGCAGATTTTGACATATTTGATATACTTGTAGGCAATGGGGACGAGAAAAAACCGGTTATAGTGCAGGGGATAACCGGCAGCTACGGCTCGACTCACACGCGCCTCATGAAGGCCTACGGCACAAACATCGCCGCAGGAGTCACGCCGGGTAAGGGCGGGCAGTCCTTTGAGGGGATACCCGTCTACAACGACATGGCCGACGCAGTCAGGGCCACCGGCGCGCAGGTGTCCGGCATATTCGTCCCGGCACCGTTCTTTCTGAACGCGGCGATAGACGCCCTTGACGCAGGCATCAAATTACTGGTCGCAATCCCGGAGCATGTGCCTATAAGCGATTCTATAAAGGTGATAGAGCGCGCCAAGACAAAAGGCGCAAGGATGGTGGGACCAAACACCGCGGGTGTCATCGTGCCGGAAGTCATGAAGGTGGGCATAATGCCAGCGCAGCCGTTCAAGCGGGGCAATACCGTTGTGTTTTCAAGGAGCGGAACTCTGATGTACGAAGTGTCGTTCAACCTGTCAAACAAGGGGTACGGCCAGAGGCTGTGCCTTGGCATCGGTGGCGACCCGATAAACGGCACCAACCTGATAGAGGCATTTGACCTCGTGCGCGACAGGCCCGATGTCGACTCGGTCGTGGTGGTGGGCGAGATAGGAGGCGACGCAGAGGAGCAGCTTGCAGACTATGTTGTTCACACGTCGTTCTCAAAGCCGGTAGTGGCCTATATCGCAGGGAGGGCCGCGCCCAAGGAAAAGCGGATGGGCCACGCAGGTGCAATAGTCTACGGCAACTATGGTTCTGCCGAGTCCAAGGTTACAAACTACGCCAAGGCAGGCGTGCCGGTTGCAAAGAGGCCTGCTGAAGTGCCGGAGTTGCTTGCGCAAAAGATGCGCAAGTAATTACGCAAACTCCTCTTTGTAGCGCTCGCGCGGGTAAAGCAGTTCCTTTACGAGATCGCATATTTGCGCCGGGGCGATTTTAGTCTCCTGCAAGAACTTCTCGCCGATTCCAATCGACAGGAGCTTCATGATGTCCGAGTGCATCTGCAAAATCTGAGGGTTTCGCACAACTGCCGTCCACAAATCTGGTGTGAAAAGCTAGGTGTGTCGTCAGGAGCCCCTGAGCCATGCGCTGTACGCTTTCGCGTCTATGCAGAAGACAAGCGCACACTGGGCTAGTGATCCCATGCTGTTCTGCAGCATCCTGATCCATATCGCAGAGACGAGCCTGCGGTTTTCTGGGCTGGGTATCCTGACCACCTTTTTGATGTCGCGGCTTGATACCGGTATGACTTCGTTGTAGATGAACCTGCTTTCGTGCTCGCCCACCCTGACCGGAAGGCCAAGCTTGTATGCAAGCGCGCGCATGAGCGGGAAAGGCAGGTCTGTATTGGTCTGCTCTGCAAGCTCTTTCTTTACCCTGAAGGCTAGGTCTACCATCAGGTCATGTCCTTGGACGTGGGTGTTGACAAGCACATAGTCGCCTCTCTTCATCTTTTTGCTGTACATTATGATGGTGAGGCCTTGCGACGAGAGGCGCTGCTCGCGGTCCGGTTGCGCAATGGCGTCTCTCACAACGCCGCGCGTTATTCCGAACTTGCCCTCACATTCTTTG
>Ga0209751_10005724_pt1 | contig 11653 bp, 8 predicted proteins | sample RifCSP13_1_FD_184019 | JGI IMG/M metagenome (GOLD analysis project Ga0209751, IMG submission 184019) | Soil microbial communities from Rifle, Colorado - Rifle CSP2_sed 13_1 (SPAdes) (version 2) | ecosystem: Environmental > Terrestrial > Deep subsurface > Rock core/Sediment | place: Rifle... | reverse complement strand
CCAGAGAAGAAGTAAATTATCCGGCGGATCATGATTCTTCGTATGGTTTTCCGTCAACTAACCATTGTTTGGTTAACTGGTCAATGCTGCCAACGAAATAATTAACAGATCCATCATGTTCAAACATAAGATTTACGGCTTCTACTTTCTCCGGTTGTCTTAAAAATTTCGCTGTTTGACCATTGGAAAAATGAACCTTAAATCCGCACAATTCATCTTGATCGTTTTTTAAAATCTCAAAGACTTCATAGTTTGGCCATTTATGATATTTCTTTGCAGCTCCAATAAATTTCTTTGCCCATGAATGCGTATGAAAAAAGGCCTCATAGAAGGCAAAACTACACATTATTATGCTGTCAATTTTGGCTAATGGTAGTGATGTAGCTATACCCCCATCTGAAAACCGAAATTCTTCGTCGGTTAAGCAATAATCTGAGTGATAAAACGCATTTCTAACTTTATCGTTAAAATACTCATCAATAAAAGCGGCTAGCTTGCTCTCTCCCGCCTCTTCGGCTAACTTTTTTATTACTCTTATCTTTTCTTTTAGCGAGGGGGGTCGTGCGTCAAAAATGGTACCTTTTTTCCGTTTCCATAGCTCGAAAAAGGGGTCTATTCGATAATCTTTTCCGCCGACAATAAGCAAAAGATTAGCAAGTGTACTTAGCGGGAAAGACATTTCTAACGCGTGACAGTACATAATCAATCCAATGCGATAGACTCTTTTCTCTTCATGTTTTTTTGAAGCTTCACTAAGTAGCTGGTTAAAATCGTTGAAAAAATCTTGTATTTCAATCGTGGGATCCCAATGACCATAATGTACTCCGGACACTTGTAGTGCAGTGTAGACAGATTGAACAGCGTTTTTCTGAATAGCGCGTTTCCATAAGTCCTTAAGATAATCGTAATATTTTGAGTATGCTTCTTTTTTGCCATCAATAACCTTAATGTTCAAGACATCCCTCAACAACTTATCCTTATTGAATCGTCGATCACGTCGTTTACCAAATCGCTCTGAGCTTATATATCCATCATTAGCCCAGCGTCGAATTGTATTGATGTGCACTCCCAGTAGTGCTGCAGCTTGACTTACATTAATGACCTCTGGAGTAGATTTATACACTTCCTTGTTAAATTCACTGTCCATATTAACCTCTCTATCCATTACTACATAACATTACTATATATACTCCATAAGAACTTAGATGTAAAGACGTGCTTCCCATTTTTCAACTGGATTGAAGCTAATATTGCTCTTGACATTAGTCCTTTAGAGATAGTATATTATCTTTATGAAGATAGTGATTGTTTAAGAGGTATAAGGTATGGAACGACGAAAATGCCCAGGTATAGTAAATTCTTCATCAAACCCAACAACGTTACATTTATCCCCCGCAGAACGTATCCAATTTCTGGCTGACTTGATCATCGACCGCATTATTGAGGATCAACGGAATGGTTCACCAATACTGAAGAAAGTGAGACAGAAATGAATCAGGAAACGCAAACTTTCATGGAAAATGCAGTTGCAGCCATCCGGGTCTCGTCCGTTAAGCAGGGTGTGCAGGGAGATTCCCCGGAAGCTCAAAAAGAACAGATCGAGCGATATGCCGAGGCTCATAATATCCACATAAAGAAGTTCTTTATCTTCCTCGAATCAGCCTCAAAAGACGAGCAGCCGGTGCAGGAGGCTATCGACTACTGCAAGAGCACCAAAAACAATATCCAGGTATTCATCATCAAGTCCATTGACCGGTTCACCCGTGGAGGATCGTTTTTCTATGAAGAGCTGAAAATGCAACTGGAAGCCAACGGGGTGAAACTCATCGATATTTACGGTGTCATCGGACAGCAGCAGGTAAATACCCTGGAGCATTTGGGAGTGTCGTTCAAGTGGAGCGTGTATTCACCCACTAAAAAGGCCGAGATGCTGGAAGCGGAACGGGCCAAGGATGAGATGCGCGATATCATGAGCCGGATGATCGGAGCGGAAATCCGCTATTCCCGGATGGGTTACTGGGTCCGTAAAGCACCGATGGGATTCATGAATGACAAGATTGAAACTCCGAACGGGAAACGGACGATATTAAAGCCCCATCCGGTTGAATCCACATGGATCATCAAAATGTTTGACTTGAGATGCCGGGGAACCCTGAGCGACCATCAGATCGTGGAAGAGGTCAATAACCTCGGCTTCAGATCCAGAGTGATGTATTTCCGGGACCATCATGACCGGACCAAGATCATCAAGGAAAAAGGCGGCAAGCCACTGAATATTAAGGGGCTCTGGAGTTACTTAAAAAATCCCTTATATGCCGGTATCAACCTGGTCAACTGGACCAAAGACAGCCCCCATAAAGGTAAATTTGAGGGTTTGGTCCCCATTGAAATGTTTAATAAGGCTAACCGGGGAAAAATTGCCATCATCGAAGAAGACGGGGAGATCAAGATTGAACGTAATGTCCAAGCCAGATATCAGATAAAGAAAGGTGTAAGGAACCCCGATTTCCCCTATAAGCGGGTAGTCATGTGCCCTTGCTGCAACAAGCCATTATTCGGAAGCGCCTCGAAAGGCCGGTTGGGCAAATACTACCCGGCTTATCACTGCAACAAACGAGGTCATTATTTCCGGGTACCGAAAAAAGATTTTGATGATACGGTGGAAAAATTTGTCCGAAACATCAAGATTGCCCCCGGTTACACCGAGGCATTGGTTAAAGCCGTAGTTGAAAGATGGGAGAAACGGGAAACGGAATCGCAGAAAGACAAAGTGGACATCAATACTCGGATTAGTGAGCTTCAGGCTCAAGCGAAACTGACAGCCGATAAGATCAGGTTTCTTACCTCGGAAGTGGCGATTAAATACGTCGAGGCGGACCTGGTAAATATCGACCAGCAAATCGCCGGATTACTAGCCGAAAAAGAGAAAACCATCAAAGAAGAACCCACCGATATCCGCATGGTCATGGCGTACATAAAATATTTTCTGGAACACCTTGAATATTTGTTGATAGATAGCCCTGATCCTGTTGCCAGAGCCTCCTATTTTGGGGTACTTTTTGATACTGAGCCTACCTACCAAGAATTGGTTTCTGGAACACAGAAAAAAGCAGAATGTATCAAGCTAAATGAGGTATTTGTTTTAGATCAATCCAAGTTGGCTGCCGGACCTGGATTCGAACCAGGATTACCGCGTTCAGAGCGCGGTCGCCTACCGTTAGCGGATCCGGCAATAGAGCTTTAGTACACCCTATATTCTATCAGTTTTCTGAATCTTTCTACCTCATTTTTCCTTCTAAGTCTAATATAGTAGGTTCTTCTTTCAGGATGGTATCCCAGGCAGGTTAGTTTATCATAGACGTAGTCCAACAGGCACTTATTCCTGTTAGAGAACTGAAAGTTGTAAGTATAGGACCTTTTGCTTATAGTTAGTGATCCTTCGGCCTCGTACAGACCCCGTAACATAGAGATGATATATGAATTTCTTTTCTCAACCCACCCGGGAATCAGGTTTTCAAGCCCTTTCTTGCTACCTGCAGGTACCCTGAGGCGTTCTGAGATGTCTTTCCTATAGAGATCAATCCTGACTGCATTAGTTCCTTTAACTGGGTATACTCTGGGCGGTTTACCGAGAAACAACGTAACTAACTCTTTATACCGCGTAATTAAACCGGGATTATTTCTATTACAGGTTAAAATCAGCCGCTGTGTACGGGGAAAATTACTTATGTTTCCATCGCCGAGCGTGAACCCAACTAGTTCAGCCAGTTCTCGAGACCTTTTTGGTTTGTTGTAAAAACCTTTCCTTTCATTCTCTTGCCTTTTGGCGTTACGCTAACTTTTAAAGTTGTCTATCTTTTTCATTTTCATCGTCTCGGAAATTTTTTTGACACTCGGATGTGTGAATTTCGTGAATCCTTTGTTCCAAACCATTACTGCCATTATATCCCACTACCACTAGACGCCAAAAATTATGCTTTCAATCCCATTTGAAAATCATTTCATTGTCGCATAGACCATAATGCGATAAAATCAAGCCATGATAAGTACTCAACACAAGGAACAAAGGGTTGCCGTATTCGTGGACGTTCAGAACATGTACTATTCGGCCAAGAATCTGTACGGTGCTAAGGTCGATTTCAGTAGGGTATTGAACCTGGCCGTCGGACCCAGACGTCTGGTCAGAGCCTTTACTTATGTAATAAGGGCCGATGTCGGTGCTGAAAGAGAGTTTTTCGAAGCTCTCCACAAAATAGGTTACGAAGTACGCGAAAAGGAACTTCAGATATTTTTCGGAGGTTCAAAAAAGGGCGATTGGGACGTCGGTTTGTGCATGGATGCCGTGAGACTAATTCCTAAAATTGACGCTATGGTTTTGGTTTCAGGTGACGGAGATTACACCGACCTTTTGGAATACGCGAGAAGTCAGGGTGTCAGAACCGAAGTAATTGCCTTCAGCAAGACAGGTTCAAGCAGATTATTCGGGATCGCTGACCAGATAACGGACATGTGCGAGGCCCCCGAAAAATTTTTGATCGGAAAGTCCAAGTTCACTTTGTTGAACGGATTTAATTCACCTGCAAATGTCAACACTCCTGCAAAAAGTTAAAAACCTGGCCTTTTCGAACGTGTCCAGGAAACTCCTTTTTTTTATATATTTTTTGTTGCTTTTGGCGACCCTATACCATGTTTATTATGCGAAAAGGGTTATTCCCGGTGTAACGGTTGGAGATGTTCCTCTCGGCGGAAAAACTTTGTCCCAAGCCCAAAGTACGCTGACGGCCCGTGAAAAAACTTTGGATAAGAAAGTAGTGCTCAAGTATGACGGAAAAGAATATGGAGTCAGTGCGGAAGATATTGATCTTACGTATGATTGGGAAGGTACTGCTTTGAGAGCTTTCGAAATAGGGCGTACCGGGAATTTTATTCGCGATACTAAAGATAAAATAGCGGGACTGGTCAAAAATCTTAACATCCCTGCCTATCACGATCACAGCGATGAAAAACTAATCAGCGTGTTATCCGAAGCTAAAAGTCTTTTTAACGTTATTGCCCAAAATTCGTCGGTGAAAATGGAAAATGGAAAGCTGGTTGTTATTCCTGAAAGCGAGGGGAAGAAAGTTCTGGATGACGCTTTACATGCAACCGTTGTGAGAGCCTTTGACGCTCTGGATTTCGGAGACAAAGAGCTCCCGGGTAAAAAAATAGTTCCCAGGATAACGGCTGCGGAAGTTGAGGCTTTACTGCCGCAGGCAGAAAAAATAATAAACAACGAGATTACGGTTAAAGATGGGGATAGGACATGGAAATTAACATCGGAGCAACTTTTGGGGTATCTAATTTTCCAGCGCGACAAAGAAAAAAACAATGTAGAGATCGAGCTGTCGGAACCCCGGCTGGAGGCGTTCGTGGAAGAACTAGAGCAGGAAGTAAATCAATTGCCCCGTGGACAGGTTACGAGTATGGAAGGCAAGAGGGTGACCGGTTTTAAAATAATTAAAGAGGGTAGCGAGATAGACAAAGGAAATTTTATCGCCGCTTTCCGGGAAGCTTATTTCAATTCAAAACAGACGGTCGAAATTTCTAAAGTTTTGGTTTCAGGTCCTCCCGACAAAGAAAAATACGGAATCTTGGAATTATTGGGAGAGGGCAGTTCAACTTATAAGGGTTCTGCGGCAGGGAGGATTCATAATTTAACTTTAGCGGCCGAAAGAACAAGCGGGGTGTTGGTCGCGCCGGGAGCCACCTACTCAATGAATAATTCCATAGGTGATATTAGTGCGGCAACAGGATACGACGTAGCTTACATTATTAAAGATGGAAGGACAGTTTTGGGTTCGGGAGGCGGAGTCTGCCAAACTTCGACGACCTTATTCAGGGCAGTTTTAAATTCCGGGTTACCCATTGTTATGAGATACCCCCACGCTTATAGGGTCAGTTACTACGAGCAGGATCAGCCGGTGGGGTTTGACGCCGCAATATACCAGCCTTCGTGGGATTTCAGATTTAAAAATGACACCGGGCATTATGTTTTGGTGCAGGCTGTAGTTGATCCTGCAAATTATTCTTTGAAATTCCAAATTTTCGGGACACCGGACGGAAGAGTAGTTACCATTACCGAACCGGTTGTGACCGGCCAGACCCCTCCTCCTCCGGCTTTATACCAGGATGATCCGACGTTAGCTAAGGGTGTTACAAAACAAGTTGATTTTCCCGCGTGGGGAGCAAAGGTGACCTATTCCAGAACCGTTACCAGGGAGGGTAAAGAATTGTTTGTGGACAATTTTGAGGGCAGGTACCAGCCGTGGCGTGCGGTGTATCTGGTTGGGACGAAAGAGTAGTTTAACCGGTTAGTTTAACGCCGCGACATCTTCAAACTGACAGTAGTGTACTCATCGTCAGGCTGTCTCGTAATAGTTACGGTAGCCAGAAGATCCTGATCATTGTACGTTGTCACAAAAATACCGCCCTCTCTTTTATCCGATTCGGGCGTCCAATTTTTATCGCTGAAAACATTTTGGTAGAACATCATAACTTCCTCGGGAGATTTTTTTGTTTGAAAAGTTGTTTGTTGTGAATTAAGAGTTCTACTTGAGGAAATTTTCTCAGAACTTATGGGCATGGGGAGTTCCGATTCCTGTGAGATCTTTGCGCCTTTTACATCTCCCCCGCCGTTTTGAATTTCGGGATTGTACTGCAGAAAAGCAAAGTAACTTCCGGCAAAAGCGAATACAAGCACTACAAGTATCGGTATTAATTTTTTAAAATCTCCGGGCATGTTAGTAAACTTATTATACACGATTGGAAAGGACGGTTTTATGCAAGGTGTTAGTCAAAAAGCATATTTATTGGTAGAATTTGTGGGATTTATGCCGGGCATTGCTCGACCGGACACCTTGGCCCCATCGTCTAACGGCTAGGACGGCGGATTCTCATTCCGTAAATCGGGGTTCGATTCCCCGTGGGGTCACCATGAACAGGTTCTTCATCGAGCAACGCGAGGTGAAGGTTCTGTTCGTGTGATTCTCGCTCGGGAACGCACTAACTTTAGTTGTGTTCGACAATTCTGCGAGCGAAGCGAGTGGAATTGCTTTGAGATAAACAATTCTGCGAGCGAAGCGAGTGGAATTGCTTTGACGGAGTCAAAATTCCCCGTGGAATACCCATAAGCCTAATCACCCGAAATCTAATAAAATTAGACATTTTTGTTAGACAAATTGTCAAACACTTGATATATTGAAAGTATGAAAAAAACTAAGCACGTGAGTCTTAGAGACTTTCACCACAACCTTTCTATGTATTTGGGGATGTCTAAACTCAATCCCATTTATATTACAAAAAACGGAAAGGAACAGGTAGTAATAATTGACCCCGATACGTATGAGTATAAAAAGAGACGTGTTAAGAAATCCTCACTAGACAAAAGAGACGCTATTTCTGACTTTATTGGCATGTACAAAAATAGAAAAGATTGGGAGGGCAAATCTAGCTCTACAATAGCCGCAAAGTTGAGAAAAGACTCTTGGTATGGCGATTAAAACTCTCATCGATACTTCCGTACTTATTGAGATGCAGAAACACAATAGTAAGGTTGTTTCCACTTTCCATAAACAAATAGATTCGGTACAAATTTCGAGAATAGCGGCCTGCGAAATTGTTCTGGGATCAAGAGACCGTAAAGAAAGAAGAATCAACCTGAATTTTATCGACAGCATGGATATTGTTGAAATAAATAAAGAGATCTCGCTCCTAGCCTTCAATCTTATAATTAAATACGGGCTAAAAACAAGGCTTGGTATAGCGGACGCACTTATTGCGGCTACCGCAATAATTAACAAAAATCTTCTTTGGACGATGGACACAAAACACTTTACACCTGTTAAAGAACTAAACTTATTTATTCCCAAAAACCCTAGCAACTAACACCAAAAATAATGTAAAATTTCATTGCATGGAAGCTATCAATAAACTGCGCCTGAAAACAAATATCCATATACTAAACAAGATGCGCGAGGCAGTTGCCGCCGCATTTAAAAACAAAAAATCAAGAAGAATAATTATCCTTGTAACTCTTGCCGTTTTAATCCCCGTAACAATATTTTCAATTATAAGAGCAACCCGTGTTAAAGCCGACTGGTTTGATGATTCATATAACCAAAGGCAGGAGATTAGCTTTTCGCATACTTCGGATATTTCTTCCGAGAGAAGAATATCCGTAACCGTAAATACCCAGGCACTGATAACTGACGGAAAAATGCAGACAGATTGTGATGACACAATTTTCACGTCGGTTGGAGGGAAGCTTTTAAAATATACCCTTGTTTCAGGATGCAACACTACATCAACCGTATACGACGTTGTTGTCGATAGCGTCACAAACGGGGGAAATAGTATCTTTATGTACTATTCAAACCCAATAGCCCATTCAACAATAGACGGGGCTGTATCCTCGGTAACAAGTCTTTCTCCGAGCGGTGCTCCAAGTGCGGGAAGTGAAGAAATAGGACCGTCGCCTTCGATGTATCTGAAATTTGACGAGGGGTACGGAGGAACGGCATATGACTCAACATCAAACGCTAACAATGCGGCACTCGGAGACCCGGCTGTTCCGGATCAAAAATTAAGACAGGAGATAAATATTATTGACCACATCGCGACGGCTACAGGGGACGATCCTTCTCTTGTTCAACTGGATACAACAAAATATAGCGGAACGGTCACATACTACTTTGAGGTTGTCGCTCAGGTTTCATCCGGAACTTTAACGGTAGCACTCGAGCGTGCGGGTACCTCAACACAAGACTCAACGGTTACGGTTACCGAAACCGCCTTTGCAAGAAAAAGGAGTGCGACAGCGTTTACACCTCCAACCGGAACGACTGAATATAATATAAATCTGGCAAACGGAACAACTCCCCAGGTTAAATCAGCAAGAATCCTGGTCTTTCAAAATATAGGAAAAAGCGCTTTAACAACCACACAAACTCAAATCGAGCTCGGAAATTACGAGGTGGCAAAATCCAATACAACTGCGGCTGCTCTTAACGCTCCGAAGTATTGGAATTATACGGAAGGAAATTGGGATGGAACGAAAACTTTTTCTGCAGAGGTTGTATATAAAGTATCAGGGGCAAGCGGAACAGCGTCGTACACAACTGCGACCAGCAGTAACTGGTCAGCTCCTAGCGGTGTTCAATCTGTTCAGGTTGAGGCCTGGGGTGCCGGCGGAGGCGGAGGCGGCCAAAACGCAACTTCTGATGGCGGCGGAGGCGGCGGAGGTGGCGCTTACGTTAAAAAAAACGCCCAGGCGGTAACGCCCGGTAGCCCACATACGCTCGTGGTTGGAGCGGGAGGCTCAGGGGGAACAAGCGGAGCGGGACAATCTGGTGGACACACCTATTTTATCAATACTTCAAGTGTAATGGCGATGGGAGGCTTACCTGGGTCAAATTCAACAGGCACTCCGCCGGCGGGAGGTCTTGGTGGTGCCGCCTCGTCAAGTGTTGGGGATGTAAAATTTAATGGAGGACAGGGGGAGATAGGTAGAAACCACAATACCGGTACAGGAGGTTACGGGGGTTCTTCAGCAGGCACGGCTAGTGACGGATATTCAGGGCCTCAGACTTGGGATACTGCAACATACCCAACTGCATCAACTCCGGCGGGAGCCGGGCATGGCGGAGACGGTGGAGGAGCTGGTGCCAACGGATCCGCTCCTGCAAGTGGTAACGGAGGAGGGGGAGGGGGATCGGGTGACGGTACCGCAAAAACAGGGGGTTCAGGTGCCGACGGTAAATTAGTTTTAACATGGACAATCAATGCGACAATAATATTGCAGGAAGATAACGGGTCTTTTGCTGGATGGACAGATAAAGCAACATTGGTTTCCTCCGGAACTGCAACATCCTCAACAAGAGTTCGTGTTTCTTTTACACCGGCGACAGGTAAAAATTATAGACTCGTTGCATCGGGAGGAACCACAAACGGCACCTACGATATTTACTCCGCAAAGATAATCGTTGACCAAACAAGTACTACCGGTGTAACAAAACTCGAGAATCAATATCTACTGGCTAATACACTCTTATCCTCGGGCTCCGCTCCTCAAAACTTTGATACTCTTTTTGACCCCGCAGAAATATACTCACAATCGGCCGCATACTATCATGAAGTGAATGGTGCTAATTCAAGTTCATCTTCTTTAAGACTCCAAATAGACCCTAATGGGACACCTACGGATATTGCTAATACGACAGTCACCCCTTCAAACAGAGCACGCTCCTCGGCGTTCAGCGCCCCATCTTCATCTCAAACAATCGATGTTACAGCAACAACTAATAACAATGATATTTACTCATCTTCGATTCTATCGTTAAAAACACTATCTGTCAGTGACATTACCATGCCTTCCTGGCAATCCGCAGATGAATATTGTGTAAGCGGCAGATGTCTTGTTTTCGACGGATCTGACGATGTGGTAGGTGTCACTGACAACGAACCTATCAACTTTGGAAAAAAACTAAACAGTGGCTTCACGATTCAAATGTGGGTGCGGGCAAACACACTAGGCGGGTCAAACACAGGAAAAATATTTTCTAAGGGGGCAAACAACTATCTCGGACTTGCGGCAGGAAGTAACGATCAGGTTGTTGACCTTTCGGCGAAAATAGACCTCGGAACAACTGATGCAACGCTTACTGTGGATGACGCGTTAAATCTTAATCAATGGCACTTGATTAGCCTGGCGTACACAAACGATTCTGATGATGAAATATCAATATATGTTGACGGAGTTTTAAAAGGAACCAGCATTAATGGTGACGGATCTCCCGCTACCGAAACAAATACACTTAACATAGGGGCGGGTTCCAGCGGTTCAAATTTTGACGGGTACATCGATGAATTCAAAATATACGCCAAAGAAAGAACGCTCGTCGAAATAAGGTCCGATAACATAAAGTACTCCCCCACTTTGCACGGAACGTCGGCTGCGTTCGGAAATGATTCAACTAATTTTGTGTCGGATGGTTTAACAGGCTATTGGAAGATGGACGAAGGTACAGGTACAACATCAGCCGACTATTCGGGAAATTCCAACACGGCAACACTTGTTAACAGTGCCGCGTGGAACGAAGGTAAGTATGTTAACGCAACTTCTCTTGACGGCGTCGATGACTACGTAACAGCGGGTTCTAATCCGACACTCGCTCCCACTTCCCAGGTCACAGTATCCGGATGGGTAAAAATGACCGACGGCTTCTCCACATCGTCTCCTTCTAATATGGGAGTTGTTGATAAAGGCGATTACCAGTTTTACATGGATAAAACAGACGGGAAAGCTAAATGGGTTGTTAATGACAACGTTGCTAAGGCTTTTTCTAATATAGGACAGGGTACGGGTGTAGATAACTTCGTCAGCGCTTTGGCAGTATATAACGGAAACTTGTATGTAGGGGGGTACTTTACCACGGCAGGAGGTGTTAGTGTTAACTACATTGCAAAATACAATGACCAGACGAATCAGTTTTCTAACATAGGACAGACAACAGGGGTTAATGGCTCTGTCGAATCTTTCGCTGTATACAACGGAAACTTGTATATAGGGGGGTACTTTACCACGGCAGGAGGTGTTAGTGTTAACTACATTGCAAAA
>Ga0209751_10005723_pt1 | contig 11655 bp, 9 predicted proteins | sample RifCSP13_1_FD_184019 | JGI IMG/M metagenome (GOLD analysis project Ga0209751, IMG submission 184019) | Soil microbial communities from Rifle, Colorado - Rifle CSP2_sed 13_1 (SPAdes) (version 2) | ecosystem: Environmental > Terrestrial > Deep subsurface > Rock core/Sediment | place: Rifle... | reverse complement strand
TCCCCAGCGAGCCATTGATCTCGACGATCACTCTCGCGGAGCTGTCGGTAGGGCCTCTGGTGGCTGATACCGAGAACGAGCGGGAGGCCCGTCAGGCACATTTGCAGCAGGCGGAAGCCGACTTCGAGGCCATCCCCTTTGACGCGGCTGCGGCCCGGGCGTTCGGCCGCGTGGCGGCCTCGCTTCATCGGTCGGGACGAAAGACATCCGCACGAGCCTATGACGCCATGATCGCCGCGATCGCCGTTGCATACGATCTACCTATCTACACCTGCAATCCTGATGACTTCGCCGGCATCGACGCACTGGAATTGGTGTCGGTCCCACACCCAGATGCACCCAACCCGAGTTGACTGGGACCTGAGCACAGTCCGATCTTTCCTCTCACGCTCGCCGACCACCGAGGCGTTGCCGGTTGTGTCAGTCTCCCCGCTGGTGGTTCAGCATCCAGGCGTAGATGTCGTGTCCTGCAGTCAGGTCGTAGGTGCTGGTCCATGAGTTGTGATCGACACCCGGGTAGACGGTCAGCGTCGCTTCATGTCTGGGAGGAGAAGGGCATGCACCGAGGTCCTTCATAACCACCCTTGGATAAAAGATCGAGACGACCTCATCGGCGTCGCCATGAAATGCCCAGATGGGCACGCCACCCAGATCACATTCCGCCTTTGCCCACGCCAAATACGGGTCGCCTGCGATAGGGACCATCGCTGCGATCTGAGAGTTGCCGTGCTCGGCAACGTACATCCAGGCGCCGTAAGCCCCGCAGCTGAGGCCGGTGAGATACACCCGCTCGAGATCCACGTCGTAGTTGGCCACCGCATACTCGATGAACGCCTGCACCTCGGCTTCCCAGTCACACGGCCCCATGTTGATGTCTTCAGGACTGTCATGCTGGGGAGCCAGCACCACGAATGGGCGGTCGAGGGGCCATCTGTCGTCTTCGATGAGCGCAACGATTCCCGCGTTGTCTCCGTTCTCGGCGGTGACCAGCTTTGGAAGCTCGCGTTCCGAGCCATCACCGTTGGCACCCAATCCATGCAAAGCGATCAACAAGGGCCTCTTCTCGCCGTCGCCGTAGCCGGGCGGCAGGTACTCGTAATAGCCCAGCGGTGCATCAGTGGTTCCGGAGAAGCGAAGGCTCAGGAGATCTGACGACTTTGCCTCCGCCGCGACTGTCGTTGTACCGCTGCTCGTTGAGCCGGGCTCCCCTGAGGCACAACTGGCGCCAAACAAGGAGAGGATCAGCGCCACCCTCAACACCCAAGCACGTCGGGGCGGAGTGCTCGATGGCGCCATCGGGCACACAACATATCACGACATATCACTACATATCACGCGGCACCGAGATTCTCCGCAAGTCGGGGTCGGATGCCCTGCCTCGATCACCACCCTGCCGTCAACCATGACGTTTGTGTGCACTATGACGTCCATTGAACAGGTTGAAGAGCGGATCGAAGACCGGTCTCCACTCGCGACCCCTCGTCGGACAAGGCGGGGCAAACCGCTCAGCCCATACCGAAGCGCCGCCGATCTATAAGCGCGATGTTGTCGAACCTGCCATGAGGATACGAAGTGTCGTTGCGGTGGTTGCAGCCATCTGGCTTATCGCGGCGACACCAGTGTCTGCCGACGACACGGTCGGTCTGGTCGATCCGAGCAGCGGTGTCTGGTACCTGCGTGACGAGGCAGGGGTCGTCACCAGTTTCTTCTATGGCAACCCCGGCGACCTCCCGTTCGTCGGTGACTGGAACTGTGACGGGATCGACACTCCCGGGTTGTATCGCCGCTCCGACGGCTTCGTCTACCTGCGCAACTCCAACACCCAGGGGACAGCCGACATCCGTTTCTTCTTCGGCAACCCCGGCGACCTCCCCCTCGCTGGGGACTTCAACGGTGACGGCTGTGACACCGTGTCCATCTACCGGCCCCCAGAAGCCCGCGTCTACATCATCAACACCCTCGGCGCCAACGACGGAGGACTGGGAGCAGCCGAGTTCAGCTACATCTTCGGCAACCCCGGCGACAAACCCTTCGTCGGTGACTTCAACGGTGATGGCATCGACACCATTGGATTGCATCGGGAGTCGACCGGGTTCGTCTACTTCCGCCAAACCCACACCCAAGGGATAGCCGACTCCGAGTTCTTCTTCGGGAACCCCGGAGACCGATTGGTAGCAGGGGACTGGGGGATCATCGACAACATCGACACCCCTGCGATCTTCCGACCCTCCAACACCACGATCTACTTCCGCCACACCAACACCCAAGGCAGTGCCGATTCCCAGTTCGGCTGGGGAGCGACGTCCTGGCTCCCAGTCGCCGGCTCGTATGGCGCCCTTCCCGGCACCGGTGCCGGTTGCCCGGTGTTCCCCGCCGACAACATCTGGAACACTCCGGTCGACTCGGCTCCGCTGGACGCGAGATCTGCCCAATACGTGGCCAGGATCGGAGCCTCGGCAAATGTTCACGCCGACTTCGGGAGCGGAGTGTGGCCGCCCGGGTCGACCAGCCCGATCGGCATCCCCTACGTCACAGTTGGAGCGGGTCAGCCGGATGTGGCGGTCCAGTTCACCTCGTGGCCCGGGGAGAGCGACCCCGGGCCCTATCCGATCCCGGCCACCGCCCCGGTCGAAGGTGGCCCGTCGGCCACGGGTGATCGCCATGTGATCGTCGTCGATGGCGCCGACTGCATGCTCTATGAGCTGTTTTATGCCTTCCCCAACGGCAACGGCACGTGGCGGGCCGCCAACGGAGCCCTCTACAACCTGCGCTCCGACGCACTGCGACCGGCGGGATGGACGTCCGCGGATGCGGCGGGGCTGCCGATCTTCGCCGGCCTCGTTCGCTACGACGAGGTGGCTTCGGGGGTGATCCGACACGCCATTCGATTCACCGCCCCCGACACGCAGTCGGCGTACGTGTGGCCGGCCCGCCACGAGGCCTCCAGCATCACCGATCCGTCGTACCCACCCATGGGGCAACGATTCCGCCTCAAGGCGTCCTTCGACACCTCTAGGTTCTCCTGGCAGACCCGCGTGATCCTCGAAGCGATGAAAACCTACGGGCTCATCCTCGCCGACAACGGGTCGCCCTGGTTCATCTCGGGGGCGCCCGACGAGAGTTGGGACAATGACATCCTTCACGAACTGGACGTCATCCAAGGCTCCGATTTCGAAGCCGTCGATGTCGCCTCACTGATGGTCGATCCGAACAGCGGGCAAGTCGCTCCCTGAATCGGTTGGGCTAGCTGACGGCCTCCCCCCGGGCAGATATCTGCTGCACGCCCCAGCCGTTGCCCTCCGGATCACTGAAGAAGACAAACCCGACGTTGTCGAGGGCCACTCCTCCACGCTCCAGACGGCTCGAATCCCCGTCGAGCACCTGAATCTCACTGACATCCACCCCGCGCTCGGCCAGTTCGGCGCGCGCCGTCGGTAGGTCAGAGACCACCAGCTGCAATCCTTTGAGCGAGCCGGGCTTCATTGCATCGATCCCTGTGCCGATGACGATCGAGCAGCCGGAACCACGGGGAGTCAGTTGGACGACGCGCATCTCGTCACTCACCCTGGTGTCATGATCGACGTTGAAGCCAACCTGGTCTGCATAGAACGTCTTGGCCCGATCGACGTCCGACACCGGGACCACCACCACTTCGAGTGTCCAGTTCATGGGTCTCTTCCTTTAGACCAGTGATCTCGCGGAGAGGGAGGGATTTGAACCCTCGAGGAGGTTTAACACCCCCTACTCGCTTAGCAGGCGAGCGCCTTCGACCACTCGGCCACCTCTCCGAAATGCCGCCTCGATGGGCGCGGCAGGATTCACGTTATACGTGATCGGTGAGGCACCGGCAAGGACGCGAAACGAGCGGCGGGCCTCTGTTCCGCTTTCTAGGAAGAGAGCACCGGATCCTCGCCTGGCCGTGGGGCCTCCACCGGTGGGGGGGAGGCTCCGACCGGCACCGTCGGGATCAGATGGGTGAAGAACAGGCCGCAGAGGGCTAGAAAGGCGAGCACGGTGAGACTCGCCCGTAGTGCGACGATCCGTGCCTCCTCGTTCGCGTCGATGATCGCCTCGGCCTCAGTCGGGGGAACACCGGCATCGGCAAGGGCGGTTTCGAGTTGTGCGTCGGAGACGAATGGGATCCCGCCGGCGAGCTGCACCTCGGCTTGTGCGGTCACCTCTGGAGCCACATCCGGGTTGGCCGCCAAAGCTCCGAGAAAGGCGGCGGAAAGACCCGCGATGAGAATCGACCCGGCAAGGGCGGTCCCCAGCGAAGCGCCGAGGTTGGTCATGGTGTTTTGCAGACCCCCGACCTCCCCGGTCTCCTCGGTGGGGACACCCGAGACCGTGACCGCTCCCAATTGAGAGGCGAGAGCACCTACACCCAGTCCGGCGAGAAGCATGGGAATCGTGACTATCTCCGCGCTGGCGCCGATCTCGAGGGCCCCAATCAGTGAAGCGATCCCAGCGAAGAGGAAGATCAGACCCCAGCGAACCACCCTCCTCGGCGGAGCCTGAGGCCGATACTTCGGGATGCCGACGGCGGCAAGGAAGAGTGTGATCGAGAGTGGGAGCAACCGCACCCCGGTGGCCAGGGCGCTCAAGCCCAGAGCCACCGACAGGAACAGGGGCACGACGAAGAACAGCCCGGCCTGGATCAGGAATTGGAAGAAAAACATCGTCAGACCGCCCTTCAGTTGGCGGTGCTGGAGAATTTCCGGGCGCACCAGTGGCTCCCGACCGGCAGCGATCATCCGCTCCTCCCAAACGAAGAAGAGCCAGACCAACAAGCTCCCGACGAGGATGAGCCAGATTGTGGGAGAGAGTCCCAGCCACTCGGGTCCCTCGGGCTTGGGTCTCACCCAGCCCCATTCCCCGGAGCGGAGGACCCCGAACACGGCCAATCCAAGCCCCAGGGCGGACAACACCACCCCGACCACATCCAACCGGTGCCTGGCTTCAGGCGGCACATCCCGCATCCTCCGGCTCAGAGCCAGGATGATGATCACGATCACGACTTCCCCAGCGAAGACCAGGCGCCATGTCCAGAAGGTGGTCACCGCGCCTCCGATCAGAGGGCCCGCCGCCACGGCGATGGCGCCGGCCGCAGCGACCAGCCCGTATGCGCGGGGTCTGCCTGCGGGTGCGAAGTTGGAGGCGACCAGGGCAACGATCGCCGGCATGATCAGGGCCGCACCGAGCCCTTCCAGGACCGACCATCCAATGATCAGCACTGTCAGATTCGGGGCCAACGCGGTGGTCAGTGACCCGGCGCCGTAGATGACGCAACCGATCGCGAATGCCTTCCGGCGTCCGATCATGCTGCCGATCTTCCCGCCGGTGATCATCATCGTGGCCATCACGAGCGTGTAGAGGGTGATCGCAGTCTGGACCCCGGTGACCGTGGTCCCCACATCCTCGGCTACCTGGGCGATCGATACGTTCATCACCGCGCTGTCGAGGGTCATCAGGAATTGCGCCGAAGCCAGGGTCAGCAACACGATCCCGGCGGCGCCACCGGCGCCAGCAACGTCGTCTTGAGGTGAAGGGACGGCAGGAGTGCTCAAGACGGCGGGATGGTAACCACTCGTCTCAAATGCGGAGGGGGTGGGATTCGAACCCACGAGACCCTATTGGGCCCAACGGTTTTCAAGACCGTCGCCTTAGACCACTCGGCCACCCCTCCGGGGGCACCCTGATTATCGCGGAGGGGGAGGGATTCGAACCCTCGAGGAGGCGTCAGCCCCCTACGGCATTTCGAGTGCCGCGCACTAGACCGGACTATGCGACCCCTCCGGGGTACCTGGTACTCAGTACCTTGGCTCACTGGAAGCGAGCAGTACCGCGGAGGGAGAGGGATTTGAACCCTCGAGGGAGCGTAAACCCCCAACGGCATTTCCAGTGCCGCGCACTAGACCAGACTATGCGATCCCTCCTGGAAGGCCCGCCAGACCAGGCAGGTTCGGAGAGGATAATCCACCACCGTGTCTGAGCCCATTTCCACATCCGACTACCTCACACCCATGAGGGCCGCCCTCGAGGCCGCAGCCCAAGCGGGGCGGGCCGGTGAGGTGCCCGTCGGCGCGGTGCTTCTGGATCGGGCCGGAGAGACGGTGGCTGTCGATCACAACCGCCGGGAGGAGCTGTCCGACCCCACCGCCCACGCCGAGATCCTGGTGCTCTCCTCGCGCGCTCGCGAGCTGGGCGACTGGCGGCTCGAGGGGCACACCCTGGTGGTAACCCTGGAACCGTGCCCCATGTGCGCCGGAGCCGCGGTGTGGGCGCGTCTCGACCGCATCGTCTACGGGGCAGCCGATCCCAAGGCGGGTGCGGCGTGGTCGCTGTACAACATCCCGCAGGACCGGCGGCTCAACCATCGCATCGAGCTGATGGACGGGTTGCTGGCCGCCGAGTCCGCCGGTCTGCTCGAATCGTTCTTCGCCTCCCGACGCTGAATCAGGCGACCGCAGCCGCGGCCACCATTCTCCGATCCCAGATCCCGTAGACAACCGCTCCCACCCCCAGTGCGATCGCCACGCAGCCAAACGCCACCTTGTAGTTGAAGCCATCGATCAGGAAGCCGACCGCGGGGGCCGCAAGCAGCAACGCGATGTCAAAGATCGAGGTGAAGATCGCCATCGCCGACCCCCGCTCCGCGGTGCGGGCCCGGGCCACGACCTGGCTGGTGAGGATCGGGAACACCGCACCATGGGCAACACCAGCGAAGACCGCGGCGGCAACCAGCCAGGGCACGGAAACGGCGAGAGCCAGAACAGCCAAACTGAGGCCATAGGACACCAGTGCCCCCACCACGAATTGTCTCTGCGGAACCCGGTCGTAGTAGCGGCCACCGAACACCCTCATCGCCGCGGCCGACAAGCCATACACCCCGAAGAAGAGGCCGGTGGATCCGATCTGTCGTTCGTCGACGTAGGTCCGGGTAAAGGTGAACAACGTCTCCAGACCGATGCTGAAGAAGAGGGTGACCCACCACAGCGGCAACAGGTTGCGTTGCGCCAGAGAGACCCAGAAGCCGCGACGGGGTCGGCGACCGAGAACCGGCAACACCGGAAGCCTCCACACCAGAAGCCAGGAAACGACGCTCGCCATCGAAGCCAGCACGAACAACGCCTCGAACCCGTAGGCGTCGATGACCACGTCGCCGGCCACCCCACCAAGCGCGATCGGGAGCAAGCCCGACAAGCCGAAAATGGCCAACCCTTGCGTCCGGTGCTCGACCGGGAGCGAGTCGGCCGCGTAGGTGAGCATCGTCGTGAACAGGGCGATCTGCAGTACCCGCTGGGTGAGGAAGAGCCCCCACAACAGCGGTCCCCAGACGCTGGTCGCGGCCAGGGCGAGGACCACTACGGCGTTGAACAGCCCGGTGACGAGGAGAACGGTCCGCCGGTGGGTCAGGTCGAGGATCCTTCCCAGACCGGGGCGAAAGGCGAGACCCAGGACCGCAGCCGCCGCATACAGGATGCCGATCAAGGACTCAGTGGCCCCCAGGCCCTCGAGATAACCCGGAAAATGGACCAGGAGCACGAAGGAGACCTCCTGCAGCATGGCGGCTGCGAAGAGCTTCCCGAAGTTGGGGCCGAACCGGTTGGTGGACATGAGCCGACCGAAGGTAACAGGAGTGACGGGTCAGCCATTGCGCGCTACGAACCGGGCCTAAGTAGCCTTCCCGGCGATCGTGCTAGGTGGGGCGCTAGGGGTGCCCTGAACCCGAAACCCTCTACATGCGGGACCGAACTCCCCGCCCGAGGGGCAGCGTTACGCCGGCCTGAGGGTGGACACGTGGTGTTGACGGTTGGGTCCTGCGCGGCGGAGCACTGCGAACCGGGTCAGATCCGGAAGGAAGCAGCCCTAAGCGGACCGTTCCGGGTGACGCAGGATGGCCTGACCTGAGCCAACGGCCAACCTCGACGACGTCCACGTTGCCTCGACGGCGGGGGCACGATCAGAGCGAGCTGCGCTCGCCGTTTTCCGTTTTCCGTATTGCGTATTGCGTGTATCAGCCGGTCTTGCGGAGCCTTGCCCCGTAGACGAAGCCGAACACGCCGGAGCGCCACACCTCCTCCAGGACCAGCCCATGACCGGCCAGCAGCGCCTCCGGTGGGGGCCGCGAGTCGAGTGATTTGTGGAGGTACCAGTACTCACGAGGAGCGCCGGCAAACACCAACCCCACCAAGGGGAGGAGGAGCGCGGTCCCAAGACGGTGCAGCACCCGAAGCAGCGGGTTGCGGGGCCGCGCCAGATCGACCACCACCACGGCGCATCCGGGGCGAAGGACCCGCCCCACTTCCGTCATCGTCTGCTCCACCGAACCGAGGTTTCGGTGCACGAACCCGCTGAAGACGCCGTCGAATGCCCCGGCGGCGAAGGGGAGATGCTCCCCCACTCCAACCACTCGCTCCGGGACCGGGCTCAAGGCCAACATCTCCACCACAGGGTCGAGACCGATCACCCTCCGCCCCCCGAAATCGGTGTCGCCGGTCCCACAACCGAGATCCAACACCACGCCAGGAGCCAGCATCTCGATGCCCCGCCGGCGCCAGGCTCGTTCCTGGCCCAAGGAGAGAATGCGATTGATCCTGTCGTAGCGGGCTGCGATCCGGGCGAAGATCGGGTCGGAGACCTCGCTCACGGCTCGATCAGGTCAAAACCGGTGTACCGGCGAAGGGCCTCCGGGATCTCCACCGACCCATCCGGGCGCTGGTGGTTCTCCACGATGGCGATGATGGTCCGGCCCACCGCGCAGGCTGTCCCGTTGAGGGTGTGCAACACCTGATTGCCCTCCTCGGTCTTCATTCTCACCTTGAGGCGCCTGGCCTGATAATCGGTGGTGTTGGAACAAGAGGTGATCTCGCGATAGGCCTGCTCGCCGGGGAACCAGGCCTCGATGTCGTACTTCTTCGCGGCCGAGGCCCCGAGGTCCCCGGCGGCGATGTTCACCACCCGATAGGGGATCTCCAGCTCCTGGACCAGCTTCTCCTCGATTCCGAGAATGTGGTCATGCTCCTCGATGGAGGCCTCAGGGGTGGTGAACACGAACATCTCGACCTTGTCGAACTGGTGAACCCGGAAGATGCCGGCGGTGTCTTTGCCATAGGTGCCGGCCTCACGCCGGAAGCACGTGGAGAAACCTGCATATCGCAATGGCAAGGAGCCGGCTTCGAGGATCTCGTCGCCGTGATAGGCCGCAAGGGGGACTTCCGAGGTCCCCACCAGATACAACTCGTCCCTGGGCACCTCGTAGACCTGCTCCCGGGCCTCGGGGAAGAACCCGGTGCCCTCCAAGGCCTCCTCCCGGACCAGCACGGGCGGGATCATCGGGGTGAACCCTTCCGCCACCAGGTGGTCCATGGCCCAACGGACCAAGGAGAGCTCGAGGAGCGCGCCTTTCCCCTTGATGTAGCCGAAGCGGCTGCCCGAGACCTTGGCGCCGCGGGCGGTGTCGACGATGTCGAGTCGCTCTCCGAGCGTGCCGTGATCGAGCCCTTCGAGGAGAGGAGTCCCCACCCTCTTGATCTCGAGACTGTCGGCTTCGGTCTGACCCTCCGCGGCGTCACCGGCGACCAGATTGGGGACCTCGAGCCAGACCCGATCGAACTCGGCTGTGAGGTTGTCGGCCTCTGTCACCGCCTCCTTGACCGCCGCGGCCAGCCCGGCGACCTCCCCGATGGCCGCCTCCTTCTCTGCCCCGGTCAGGGTGGCGATGAAACGCCCCGATTCCTTTTGGCGGGCCCGCATCCCCTCGGCCTCCTGACGCTTGGCCCGCACCTCGGCTTCGAGTGCGACCAGGACATCGAGGTCGATCGTGGAGCCACGACGGCGCAACGAGTCACGGATCAGATCCGGATTCTCTCGCAGCAGCCGGGGATCGATCATTGGGCGCCGGATGGTACCGGCTGGGCTACCCGGAACCCTCTCCCTCGTTCACGGTGAACGCCACCGCGATCTCATTATCGGTGGGGTCTACGTCGGCCTCGACCCCGACCAGGGTCACCCTCACCTCGTAATCCCGACCCGGGGCGACGGCGAAGTCCGGGAACGAGACCGTGGTCAGAGCATTTGGTTGCAGCGGTCTCACGTTTTCTTCCAGTGTCACCGGCTCGTCTCCGCCGGTCAGGGCCAGACGCAATGTCGTAGCTGTGCTCGCCACGTTGCCGAGATTCGAGACCACCACGTTGAAAGTCACGGTCTCGGTAGCGGGAAGGATCACGCTTTCGGCAGGGTCCACCTCCCACTCGGGGACCGCGACCACTTGGCTCACCGCCAGCCCGGGCCGCAACGCCAGACCGCTGTTTGGTGCACGCGCCGCCCTGACATAGGCCTGAGACAGGCTGAACAGCTCCCCGGAGGCCGGCATCAGGATGACCGTGGGCATCGGGGCCACGGTGTCGGGCACATCCTGGCGGTCCAGCTCCGCCACCAGGTCGGCATAGAGACGGTCACCGCTGCGTATCGCGGCAAGGGCGTTGGCGATGTTGTCGACTACCACCGTGCTCGAGGGATCGTCGGCGGCCGCGAGGAGGCCCGAGCCATAGCCATTGACCCCGGTCTCCCATGATTCGAGGGCTTGACGGTAGAGGGCGTTCACTGCGAACAACTCCGGTGAAGGCGGCTCCTCTGCCGCCAACTGCAGTCCAACTGCAATATCGGCTCGCATCCCGTCCATCAGCGTCACCAACTCGGTTCTGTCGATACGGGAAAGACGCGGAATCACCTCCCGAAGGCCGTCGCCTCTTGTCGCCAGCGCTCGAGACTGCTCCTGGATGGCGTTGAGATACTCGAGATCGGCGCGCGTGTCACGACCCGCGGTGGACACAGCTATGGCGATCAGGGCCGCGGCGGTGATGAGAGCCGGCACGAGAAAGCGGCCCGCACGCCTCCGTTGCCGAGGTGTATCGAGAATCATTTGGTCGATCCAGAGGACAGCCAGCGAACCATAAAGCCCTTCTGCCACCCCGAGGAGGTCCGGCGGGGGGATACAAGGGGGTCGTCCCCCCTTGGTCCGACGGTGGGCGAGGGGGGACTTGAACCCCCACGACCTTGCGATCACAGGAACCTGAATCCTGCGCGTCTGCCAATTCCGCCACTCGCCCGTAACGGCCGGGAAATCGTAACCCTGAGCCCGGAGTTGCGGTAGTCGGCTTCCTCTATCCCCCACCGGCCGTAACCTCTCCGGCATGAGCCTCGCCAGAAGCCTGGAACGCCGCCTGGAGCGCCTCTTCGAAGGTGCTGCCGGCCGCGTCTTCTCGGGCCGCATTCACCCCTCGGAGATGGCAGGACGGATCGCCCGCGAGGCGGATCTGACCAGTTTCGAGCACGAAACTGGTCCCGCGACCTCCAACCGGTACGTACTCGAGGTGAACCCGGCCGATCTCGACGTCGACCCCACCAGATTGCAGCGACGACTCGAACTAGCCCTGGCCGAACACGCCGCCGAGGCCGGGCTGCGTCTCGAGGGGCCGGCCACCGTTCTCATCGAGACCTCGAGCGCGGTGCCGCCCGGTCATTTCACCTGTGTCCCCTCCGTGGTCGCCGGGAAGATCCCACCGTGGGCACGCCTGGTGGCCGGTGACGTCTCCTACGACATCGGCCCCAATCGTGCCCTGATCGGGCGCGCCGGCGATGCCGACGTGGTGC
>Ga0209751_10005720_pt1 | contig 11662 bp, 9 predicted proteins | sample RifCSP13_1_FD_184019 | JGI IMG/M metagenome (GOLD analysis project Ga0209751, IMG submission 184019) | Soil microbial communities from Rifle, Colorado - Rifle CSP2_sed 13_1 (SPAdes) (version 2) | ecosystem: Environmental > Terrestrial > Deep subsurface > Rock core/Sediment | place: Rifle... | reverse complement strand
TCACGCCCTGCAAGATGTGGCTCTTGCCGTAGAAGGCGTGGAGGTCGGCGACCGCGAGCATCAGGCGGCGCCCTGCGGGACGCCCAGGTACGCCTCCTGGACGGCGGCGTTCGCCCGGATCAGCGAAGGCGTGTCGTGGGCGATGATCTCGCCGTAGACGAGGACCGCGATGCGGTCGGCGAGGTCGAAGACCACGCTCATGTCGTGCTCCACCACGACGAGCGTCTTCCCGGCCGTCACCTGGCGGATGAGCTGCACCACGTGCTCGGTCTCGCTCCGGCTCATGCCCGAGGTGGGCTCGTCGAGGAGGATCACGTCGGCGCCGCCGGCGATGGCGATGCCGATCTCCAGCGCGCGCTGCTCGGCGTAGGACAGCACGCCCGCCGGCATGTGGCGCCGCGCCGTCAGGTTGAGCTGCTCCATCACCGTCTCGGCGCGCTCCCGCACGTCCCGGGCGTTTTCCACCAGGTGCCAGAAGGAGTAGCCGTAGCCCCGGGACCAGAGGGCGCTGCACCGGAGGTTCTCGAAGACACTGAGGCGCGGGAAGATATTCGTCACCTGGAAGGAGCGGCTCAGGCCCCGGCGGTTGATCTCGTAGGGCCGCAGCCCGGTGATGTCCTCGCCCTTGAGCCGGATGCGTCCGCGGGAGAGGGGGTACTTGCCGGTGATCAGGTTGAAGAGCGTGGACTTGCCGGCGCCGTTGGGGCCGATGAGGGCCTGCCGCGTGCCCGCCTCGATCGCCAGGCTGACGCCGTGGATGATCGCCGTCCGGCCGAAGGCCTTGTAGACGTCCACGAGCTCGATGGCCGGCGTCATCGGGCCTCCGCAGGGCGGCTCGCCTCGGCGAACGCGGCCGCCGCCCGGGGCGCCGCCCACCGGAAGCCAAGCGCGCCCGCCGCCGCGAGCGCCGCGAAGGCGAGCCAGGACCAGAGCGTGCGGACGTTGACAGCCACCCAGAACAGGCGCTTGGTCGTCCGGCTGGCCGGGGCCGAGACCACGAAATGGACCATCTCGAGGAGCCCGATGACGCCGACAGCCGCGACCAGCGTGAGAAGCCCGGCCACGACGTAGGGGCCGACGAGCCGCCCGGGACGCCCGGCGCGCCAGGCCGGGACGTGCAGCATGAGGATGCCCGCGAGACCGGCCGGCACGAACAACACGGTAGCGAGGAAGAGCAGACCGAGGTAGAGGAGCCAGATGCCCGTGTAATCGCTCAGCATCGACTGGAGAAAGGTGAAGACGATCGCGCCGAGGATCGGGCCGAAGAAGGAGCCGATGCCGCCGATGAACGTCATGAGGAGGACCGAGCCCGAGGCGGCGAGGCCCATGTTCTCCGCGGTGAGGATCTCGTAATTCAGCGCGAAGAGCCCGCCCGCGACGCCGGCGAAGAGCCCGGCGACGCAGAACGAGACGAAGCGCACCCAGCGCTGGCTGTAGCCGACGAACTCGGCGCGCTCGGGGTTGTCGCGGACGGCGTTGGCCATGCGCCCCACGGGCGTGCGCGAGAAGGCGTACATCAGCGCGGCGGCGACAAAGGCCCAGAAGGCGATCAGGTAGTAGACCTTGCGGTCAGTCGTGAAGTCGAGGCCGAGGAGCGTGGGCGCCTTCACCCGGTTCGTCGTGATGCCTTCCTCGCCGCCGAAGAACTTGTCGAGGATGAGCGCGGAGGAGGCCATCAGCTCGCCGATACCCAGCGAGATCATGGCGAACACGGTGCCGGCCCGCGTGGTGGAGAAGCTGCCGAAGAGCGCGCCGAAGCAGAGGCCCCCAAGCCCGCCCACGAGCGGCAGGAACGGCACCGGCAGCCAGAAGACGCCCTCCCCCGCCAGGTTTAGGACGTGGGCGGCGATGAAGCCCCCGAGGCCGAAGTAGACGGCGTGGCCGAAGGAGAGCATCCCGCCCTGGCCGAGCAGCATGTTGTAGCTGAGCGCGAACACGACGGCGATCCCCATCTGGCTCATCACGGGAACCGCCACCGGCGTCCTCACGATGTGGGGCAGGACGGCCAGGATGGCGGCCGCGGCGATCCAGACGCCGTACCGGCGGCTCATCTGCTTCGGGTGCCGAAGAGCCCGGTGGGCCGCACGATGAGGATCAGCACCAGAAGCAGATACGGCATGATGGGCGCCACCTGGGCGATGGTCACCTTCCACAGGTCGTGCAGGGGGCCCTGCGCGTCCAGGGGAATGCCCGCCGCGGCCAGCACGCTGTTCAGCGAGATGTTGAGGGCCACGGCGAAGGTCTGGACGATCCCGATCAGCAGCGAGGCCACGAAGGCGCCGCTGACCGAGCCCAGCCCACCGATCACCACGACCACGAACACGATGCTCCCAAGCACCTGCGCCATGCCGGGGAAGGTGCCGAGCACGGGACCGGCGATGACGCCGGCCAGCCCGGCCAGCGCCGAGCCGATGCCGAACACGACCATGAAGACGCGCGGCACGTTGTGCCCGAGCATGGCCACCATGCTCGGGTGCGTGAGCGAGGCCTGGATGATCAGGCCCGCCCGCGTCCGGGTGAGGACGGCGAAGAGGAAGACGAAGATGGCCACGGAGATGAGGAGCATGAAGGCCTTGTAGGCCGGGAAGCTCCCCTGGAAGAGGCGGAAGAGCGGGAAGTCGAGGAATTCCGGCACCTCGTAGCTCTTCGCCGGTCGCCCCCACGCGAGCTGCACGACCTCCTCGATCACCACGGCCGCGCCGAAGGTGAAGATGAGCTCGGCCACGTGCCCGAACCGGTGCACGCGCCGGAGGCCGTAGCGCTCCACCAGGGCGCCCAGCACCCCGACCAGCAAGGGCGCCGCGACGAGCGCCGGCCAGAAGCCGAGGTAGCCCGTCAGCGTGTAGGCGAAGTAGGCCCCGAGCATGTAGAAGCCGGCGTGGGCGAAGTTCAGCACGCCCATCATGCCGAAGATCAGCGTGAGCCCGCTCGAGAGCATGAACAGCAGCATGCCGAAGACGAGACCGTTCAGGAGGGAGAAGAGTACGAGCTCGAACATGGTGGCGAGCGGACGGGGCCCGTGGGCGCGGACCCCGCCCGGCTCTGCCCTCGGGGGCGCTAGCTCGGCCGGTCCATCTTGCAGGCGGCCGGCAGCGTGGCCTTGTCGATCTCGACCTTGTTCTCGTTCACCAGGCCAAGACCCGAGTTGTCGAAGTCGAACACGATGTTCTTGTTGGTGTGGACGGAGATGTAGATCGGCATCAGGAGCTGGTGGTCGTCCCTGCGCATGACCACCCGGTCCCCGTTGAGCGTGGTCCACTCCATGCCCTCCAGCGCGGCCGCCACCTTGTCCACGTCGGTGGTGCCGGCCTTCTTGATCGCGAGGACGAGCATGTTGAGGCCCGTGTGGATGCGCGGCTGGTTCACGTCGCCGTTGGGATAGAACTTCTTGTAGGCCTTGATGTAGTCGCCAACCACCTTGGGCGCCGTCGGGTTGGCGGCCGGGCTCTCGTGGACCAGCCGGATGCGGTCGATGCCGGCGGCGCCGATGGCTGCGGTGACGCCGTCCGAGGCGGCGTAGTAGGTGTAGAATGGCACCTTGAGCCCGCCGTCGTTGGCGGCCTTGGCCAGGCCGATCATGTCGGCGCCCCAGTTGCCCGTGATCACGGCGTCGGCGCCCGAGGCGATGATCTTCTGGACGTACGGCGAGAAGTCCTTGACCTTGCCGATGGGGTGCAGCTCGTTGCCCACGATCTGGATGTCCGGCCGCTTCGTGGCGAGCATGCTCACGGCCGCCGCGGCCACCGCCTTGCCGAAGGAGTAGTCCTGGCCGATGATGTAGATCTTCTTGAGCTTGGTATTGGCCTTGATCACGTCCGTGAGCGCCGCCATCTTCATGTCGGCGTGCGCGTCGAAGCGGAAGTGCCAGAAGTGGCACTTCTCCTGCGTCAGCGCCGGGTCCACCGCCGAGTAGTTGAGGTAGAGGACGCGGCTACCCGGGTTGCGCTCGTTGTGCTTCTGCACCGCGTCCGAGATGGCGTGGGCCACGCCCGAGCTGTTGCCCTGGAAGACGAACTGGATGCCGTCGCCGATCACCTTCTTGAGCTGGATCAGGCTCTCCTGCGGGCTGATCTTGTTGTCGAAGGGCACGATCTCGAGCTGCCGGCCGAGGACTCCACCGGCCCGGTTGATCTGGTCGGCCGCGAACCGGAACTGGTTGAGCCCGTTCTCCCCGGTGGCCGCGAACGCCCCCGAGAGCGGGTCGACGTAGGCGATCTTCACGGGGCCCTGCGCCTGCGCCGCCGAAGCGATCGCGGCCATGGCCAGGACGCCGAGCACGAGACTGCGAAGGCCCTGTCGTCTCATCGTCGAGTTCCTCCCTCTTCCCCTTGGAGCTGTGGTTCGGCCCGGAGTAGTGCTCCGGATTCATGGGGCCGGCCGGGCGCCGCCGGGCGCCGCGCGAGCCGAGTATATGCGGAGACGGGCGGGTTGAAAAGTGCCTCGTTCAGCCAGCCCGGCGAGGCTCTGCGCCACGGCCGGAACCGGCCAGACGGCGGCACGGACCAGGGTTCGACCCCGCCGAGACCCCCGGCTCATCACGCCGTTCCTGGTGCTCTCCGCGCTGCACGACGCCATGGTGACGCCCATGCCCTAGGGCCTGGCACTCCGCAGGGGCGCGTGCCTCCGCACACGCGGCAAATCCAGGGATCATCGCTGCTTCTCCTTTCGCTCCATGGCTCATCCGTCGACCAGTTGATGAGCTGCCGCAGCTCCTCCGATCTGCCGAAGGGCGGGAAGCCCTCCACGATGGGCACGCGCTCGTAGATCTCGTTGCAGCAGGCGAAGCCGCGAATCAGCGCAGGAGCCCCTGCTCGGTCTGGACCACGTGGGCCAGCGAGCTGTGGCTGCCCGCGTACTCGTAGGCGATCCGCCCCGTGCCCTTGAGCGTGCGCGCCACGGCCGTCTCGGCAAGCTTGTACTCCATCCCGTCGGGCAGCTGGACACGGATGACGAAGGGCTTGCCCGTGGCGAGGTTCTTGAGCGGCTCCGTGATGGTCTCGAGCAGCCCCGCCACACTCACCTTGGCCCGGCGCTTCTTGATGTCGTGCTCGAAGTGCACGGGCACGAAGGCGGGCGGGTGCATGGTCTCGACGAGAGTCGCGACCACCTCGAACCACGGGTTGCCCGCCTTGCCGGTCATGATGGTCAGGATGGCCTCGCGCTGGGCAGGCGAGGCCTTGACGTCCACAAAGGGCTGCACGGTCCCATGCCCCTCGTGGAGCGGCCCGGGGAAGCTCAGCACGACACCGAACTTGACGCCGTCCATCTTGAGCTTGCCGTAATAGCCCTTGTCCACCTTCATGGCGTACATGCCATCGCAGCCGCCATGGGTCGGCGGCGCCCAGAAGTCGCACGGGCAGCCGGGCGCGCAGTTGCAGTTCTTCATCCACTTGCCTTCGAGCCGCCACTTGATCGCCGCCATGGCAACCTCCTTGTCAGAGCCCGCGGGACAGGAGCCACACGCCCGAGGCCACGAGCACGACGCCCGCCCCCCAGGACACCGCCGCCAGCGGCACGAGCTTCTCCGCCAGCACGAAGGCCGCGATGGCCGCGACCCAGAGCAGGTTCATCACGCCCGCCACGAAGAGGAGCGCCATCAGGAGCCAGCAGCAGCCGACGCAGAAGGCGCCGTGGCGGAGCCCCATCACCAAAGCCCCGCCCGGCCCCTCACGCCACTGGCTCAGCACGAAGCCGAGCGGCGACTGGCAGCGGGCGAGGCACGCACGCTTGAGCGGGGTCAGCTGGTACACGCCGGCCACGATCAGCAGCAGCCCGCCCACGAAGGGCGTGGCCCGTATCATGTCGGGCGAGATCGCCGCGGCCCGCTCGAGCCCCCACTGCCCCGCCGTCGCGAGAGCGCTGAAGGCGATCCACGCGACGAGATAGCCCGCCACGAAGATGCCCGTGGCGACGGCGGCGCGGCCGGTCTCGGCGCGACGCCTGTTGATGGTGGCGAAGACCAGGATCATCGGGGCCGCCGAGGGCACCATCATGCCCACCATCATGACGGCCCACATGAGAAACGTGAGCGGCGGCGAGAAGGCGCCCATGACCCCGCCCATGTCCATGCCGCCCATGTGGACGAGCCAGGCCCAGGCCAGGAGCGTGATGCCGGCCAGCCCCGCCGCAGCGACCATCCGATCCCGCCGCACCAGGGCCTCGACGCTCACGGACGGCAGTCTAACAGAGGGGGCTTGACCTTAAGGAGGTGTTCGCGCAGATCGCGAGCATCCTGGTGAGCTTGAGCGCGCCCGCCCCTGCCCGCAGCATCCTGACCGCGAGCCCGATGCTCTCCACCTCGGCCCGCTGCGCCGCCTCTCCCTGCCGGCGCCAGCGTGTCGCCCGGCACTTGTCAGAGCAGTCTGTGACAAGGCAGGTCCCGAGGGAGGACCCTCGGGCAAGGCGGGCCATGACTGAGAACAGGCTTTGCTCAGAAAATCGGCCCTTAGGTACCCGATTTTCGTGTTGCAGGGTGGGCCAGTGGCCCATGTTCGTTTATGTTATCTACGCTCCCCAGTCGGCCGGCGGGCCGGCGCCTCAATCCGCTCTCGTCTCGGCGAGCAATACCCGGCGCACGCGGGGCGCGCCGAGCAGCACGGCGTAGGTCCCGGCAGCCAGCGCGAGGCCCACGAGGTCGGAGACGAGCTCGGGCGCAGTCAGGAGCACGCCCGCCAGGACGAGGACCCCACGGGTCGCAAGCGCGGCGACGCCGCTGCCGAGGGGCCCGACACCGAGCACCCAGCCCTGCAGCGCGTACGCGAGCAGCAGGACCCCGAGCGCCGCCCCCGCGAACACGACGGTGATCTGCGCGAGCGTCGCGTTCTGCGCGACGAGGACGGGGTTGTAGACGAAAAAGAACGGCAGCAGGTACTTGACCGCGCCGAAGCGCATCGCCTCGAAGCCCGCGCGCATGGGGCTGCACCCCGCGATGCTCGCGGCCGCGTAGGCACCGATCGCGACGGGCGGCGTGATGAACGACAGCATCGCCCAGTACATGATGAACAGGTGCACCGCGACCGCGTTCATCCCCTGCTGGATCAGCGCGGGCGCCATCACCACGGCGAGGAAGACGTAGGCGGCCGTGACCGTCATCCCCATGCCCAGGATGAAGCACGCCAAGGCGCCGAGAAGGAGCAGCAGGAAGGCGTTGCCGCCCGCCAACCGGATCACGTCGCTGGAGAACGTGCCGGCGACGCCGGTGACGGCGAGCGCGCCGATGATCAGCCCGACCGCGGCCAGGATCGTGACCAGCTCGGTCAGGGTGCGCCCCATCTCGGCGAGAAACGCGATGAAGGTCTTCGCGCTGAAGCGCGTCTGGCGCCGGACCATCGCGAGCGCGATCAGCATCGCCGTGGCGTAGAACGGCGCGTGCGCCTCGCGCCGGAGGCTCACCAGCAGGAAGACCAGGATCGCGAAGGCCGTCAGGTAGAACCAGCCGCCGGCGAGTGTCCGCCAGAACGACGGCATCTCCTCCCAGGTGAGTCCGTGCAGGCCGTTGCGTGCGGCGTAGGCGTCGATCTGGCAGAAGAGGCTCGCGTAGAAGAGGAGCGACGGGATCGCGGCGGCGACCGCGACCGACAAGTACGGGATGCCGAGGATCGACGCCATCACGAACGCGGTCGCCCCCATGATCGGCGGCATCAGCGTGCCGCCCGTGGACGCCGTCGCCTCCACGGCCGCGGCCACCTCGGGGCGGAAGCCCGTGCGCTTCATCGTCGGGATCGTGATCACGCCGGTCGAGAGCACGTTGGATACGACGCTGCCGCTCATCGAGCCGAAGAGCCCGCTGGCCACGATCGCGACCTTGGCCGGCCCGCCGCGGAAGGCGCCGAGGAGCGCCATCGAGAGGTCGATGAAGAAGCGTCCGCCGCCCGTCGCCTGCAGGGCCGCGCCGAAGATGATGAAGCCGATGATCAGCGTGCCGAAGATCCGCATCGGGATGCCGAGGATCGCCTCGACGCTCGTCGTCTGGTAGCGGATCGCGTCGGCGAGCGACAGGCTGAAGCCCGACACGGGTCCCGGCAGGTGCCCCGCGTAGACCGGGTAGAGCGAGAGGACGAGCAGGAGGACGAGGAGCGCCGTGCCGCCGGCGCGCCGCGCCCCCTCGAGCACGAGCAGCCAGAACGCGGCGCCGATCCACACGGCCTCGATCGGCGCCCGGAAGTCCCACGCCTCTTCGAGGATCCGGTGGCCGTTCCAGGCGAAGAAGCCGGACGTCGCGATGGCGGCCAGGAACAGCGCGACGTCGTACCAGGGGACGCTGTCCCGGCGCGTCCGCCGGCTCGCGGGGAAGATCAGGAACACCAGGGAGAAGTAGAGGGCAAGCAGCAGGTAGAGGTAGCGGTTCTCGAGCAGGACCCAGCCGGTGAAGAACCGGAGGTTGAAGAGCTGGTTGACGGCGAGCAGGCTACCGGCCGTGCTGAAAACGATCAGCACGGCCTGCCACCCCGCGCCGAGCGCCCGGTAGCGCGGAACGAACTCGCGCTGGGCCACGCTCGGGCCCCGCGGCCCCGACCCGCCCGCTCTCTACTTCTCCCAGTACGGGTCTAGCCCCGCCTCGCGCAGCGAGGCCGCGCGGATCTCCATCCAGAGCGCGGGGAAGTCCTTCGCTTTCACCTTCTTCGCCGACGTCTCGCCGAGCGCCTTGTCCCACGCCGTGGCGAGAATCTCCTGGCGTCGGACCAGCGAGTCGTTGTGCTTCTGCAGCTCGGCGGTCCACACGCCCTTGTCCTTGAAGTAGCGGATCGCGCCGTCGTGGTAGGGCATCACCCACGCGAGGACCTGCTTGTCGAGCGCGAACCCGGCGTTGCCCGGATGCGCGGTCACGTAGTCGGGCAGGAGGTCGTAGAGCATGCGCGTCTGCTGGTAGACCAGCTCGGCGTTCTGGTCCGCGTAGGTCGTGATGATCGGGTAGCCGTAGGTGGCGCCCTTTTGCGGGTTCTCCTTCGAGATCGTCCCGGCGCCCACGGTGGCCAGGTGGTACTGGAAGTGCGGCGCGACCTTCTTCAAGCGCTTCCAGCACTCCGGGTCCTCCTTCGGGCTCGGCACCGTGGCGGCCACGTACTTGCGCGGCGCCGCCGCCAGCTCGTAGACGAGGCCGGAGTTCGTGCTCGCGATGAAGGCGTCGGCCGTGCCCTCGATGACCGCCCGGGCCGAGGCGCCCCAGCTCGGGTACTCCACCTTCTTCACGTCGTTCCACGTGAGGTTGGCGCAGGCGAGGAAGGCCTCCATGTTGGAGTTGAGCGCGGGGGCACCGACCACCCAGGCCAAGCGCTTGCCCTTGAGATCGAAGACCGTCTTGATCCCGGCGTCGCCCGCGGCGGCGACGTTGCCCGTGTTGAAGTCGCCCCAGGCGGCCCCGATGATCCGCACGGCCTGCGGGCCCCAGTCCGTGTTGGAGAAGTCGAGCACACCCTCCTGCGAGAGGAACGAGCCGCCGCCCAGCGCGCCGAAGTGTACGCGCCGGGCCGCAAGCGGCGCCTGGCGCGAGACGTCGTTGCCGGCGGGGACGACGCGCAGCGTGATCCCGTACTTCGTGGACATCGCATGCCCGATCGACGCCGCCTGGATGTAGCCGGCCGAGCCGACGTCGTACGCGGTCCACGCGAGCGTGCGCGGCATCTTGAACGGCGACTGGCCGACCGCGGGAGCGACGAGGGCGAGCACGACGAGGGCCGCCGCGGCGAGCACGCCGGTGACCGCTGGGTTCCGGAACGTTTTGTTCATGACCGACCTCCTGAGGATGCGCGCTTGGATGCGGACACATAACTCCATCCGGCGCGGCTTGTCAAGGACGGAAGCGCTGTGACGCGGCTGGCAACGACGCCGCCCGCCGACGGCCGCCAGCGACGCCAGCTATGGGGATTGATCGAGCGAGCTGAGCGGCGGGAATGCGGCGGTCCAGGGCGAGGGCGGCGAGGGGGCCGCGTCCGCCGTGCCGAGGCCCGCGCCACGCGCGAGGCTCCTGTCCCGGACCTGCTGTGCCAGTTCGGCTCCGGTCCGAGAAGAGGCTCTACCTACGCTCACCGCGCGCTCCACCTGTCTATGGACTTCGAGCCGGGCGACATCCAACGAACGCTACGGCAGCGTGGAGCCCGGCCGGCGCGGGGGCATCGTCGTCCCCGGCGCCCGCCTCAGCGTGCCGCTGCAGCCGAGACAGGCGCGGCCGGGAGCGTCGTCACATCTCCCCTTGACATGCCTCCGAGGTGGCGCTATATCCTCGGCTCACGCTAGAAGGGGTGGCTGAGTAACGCGCTGCGGCGTCTTCGGTCGTCTGCCGGGAGCGGGCCTTCAGATCGCCTGCGCGTCGTGCCGATCCGAGCCTTGTGCGCGCGCTGAGTCACGGAGATTCCAGTCTCAGGGAGGTGCGAGATGACCCGAGCCCGACTGTCCGGCGTAGCCAGAGCGATGGCCGCCGCCTGCTTGGCCGCGACCGCGATGGGTGTCGCCACGCCAGCATTCGCCCAGACGGTGGTCTCGAACCACAACATCTTCGGCCCCCCCCGCGAGGTCACGGCCGGCATCGAAGCGATCGCGGAGTTCTACAAGAAGGAATCGAACGGCGCCTTCGAGATCAAGATCGCCTACGGCTCCGCCCTCGGGCCGGAACGGCAGGCGCCGGAGTCCATCAAGACCCGCGGCTATGAAGGCGCACAGATGTGCGCCGGCTACTACCCGAACAAGTTTCCGCTGCTCTCCGCGATGGAGCTGCCCTTCCTGGCGCCCCGGCGCACGGAGGATCGCGCGAAGGTGGACCACGCCTTCCTGAACCACCCGCTGATCGTCAAGGAAATGGCCGACCGCTGGAACATCACGTATCTCGGGCCGACCTTCCTTCCCGCCTACGAGTTCATGGGGAACAAGCGGATCGCGACCGCCAACGACATGAAGGGCGCGAAGATGCGCATCTCCGGTCTGAACGGCAAGGCGCTGCAGGCCTTCGGCGCGGTGCCGACGATGGTGACGGCGCCAGAGAGTTACACCGCGCTGGAGCGCGGCACGATCGACAGCTTGGGATTCCCGTATGCGTACACCTTCGGCGCCTACAAGTCGTACGAGGTCTCGAAGTACGTGACCGAAGGCATGGCCATGAGCGGCTTCATGTGCTTCCAGGGCACGAGTCTGGACGCGTGGAACAAGCTGCCCGCCGCCCTGAAAGCGAAGCTGCCCCAGGCCCAGCAGCTCGCGACGGTCGCGTTGCTCAAGGCCTACAAGGCGGCAGACGAGAAGTGGATTCCCATCTTCAAGCAGCGGCTCGAGGTGACCCCGTTCCCTCCGGAGGAGCGCGCCAAGCTGGCCGCGGGCGCCAACGAGATCTGGGAGGCGTGGGTGAAGGAGCAGGAGGCCGCAGGCCGCCCCGGGCGGGAGATATTGAACTTCATCAAGTCAGAGGTGGCGAAGTACAAGTGATCTAGCCCGAGGGGCCGGACGTGTACGAGCTCGGCATTCTCCTGGTGGTCGTCGGCGTCATGATGGTCGTGACGGCGGCGGCCGCCGCCTTCGTCGGCCCTGCGCTGCGGCTGCTCGAATACGCGCTGCTCTGCGGCTCCGTCGTGGTCATCCTGTTCGTGATGGTCTTCGTCGGGGCCGAGGTCGTGATGCGCTATGCGTTCAATGCGCCCATTCCCGGGCATCTCGAAGGCTCGGAGCTGCTGCTGCCGAT
>Ga0209751_10005719_pt1 | contig 11663 bp, 9 predicted proteins | sample RifCSP13_1_FD_184019 | JGI IMG/M metagenome (GOLD analysis project Ga0209751, IMG submission 184019) | Soil microbial communities from Rifle, Colorado - Rifle CSP2_sed 13_1 (SPAdes) (version 2) | ecosystem: Environmental > Terrestrial > Deep subsurface > Rock core/Sediment | place: Rifle... | reverse complement strand
AGCTTGCGCTCTCCATAAACTTTTCGTTCGGCTATCAACGCGCCCGCCGCGACCAAGCACTCTTTGCCGATGACCGCACCGTTCATCACGAGTGCCTGGATGCCGATGAGCACGCCGTCGCCGACGGTACAGCCGTGCAGCATCGCCTGGTGGCCGATGGTGACGTTGGCGCCGATGGTGAGCGGAAAACCCGGGTCGGTGTGGAGCACGGCGTTATCCTGCACGTTGCTGCCGTCGCCGATGCGAATCGGCTCGTTGTCGCCGCGAATAACTGCGCCCGGCCATACGCTGACGCGCTCGCCCAACGTCACTTTGCCGATAACCGTCGCCTCGTTCGCCACGTAAGCTGAGGATGGAATGATCGGCGCATCATCGCCGAGTCGATAGATCGCCATACTTTCTCCTTAAGTAGTTTCCCGTTGCGTTCTTTGCGCCTTGCCGCAAGAAACTATTGCCGTTCAAGACGTTCAACCCGTTCAATTCGTTTAAGCCGTTTGAACGGAGCGAAGCGGTTGAACGGCTTGAACGTTTTGAACTCTTTATCGAGTGCGCAGAGGTTTCTCCACCTCTCACCGTAAGCCAAAGAACTGCCGCCCGTACTTTCCCAGGACCTTCTTGCGCAGCTCCGGGCTGGTCTCGGCGACTGCGGGGAACCTGGCCATCCATTCGTAGGGCCGGCACGCGTCGATGACCGCGCGGGAGTTCATCAGGACTTTCGAATCGGGGTGAATCATCGGATCGAGGGAGCTCGACCAGCAGCGCCGCTGGATGTCGATGTCGCTTTCCGGGTCGCAGCGCGTCGACAGCGCCCAGACCACGTCGTTGATGCGCGTCGGGTCGATATCGTCGTCGACGACGATGGTGAAGCGGTTTTGATAACCGCCGGAGAAGCACTGCGAGGCGATGACGCCCGCTTGTTTGACGTGGCCGGGGTAGCGTTGTTTGATGGCGACCACGGTGAACTGCCGCGGCCCGGGCTCGTGCGACCAGACGCCGCGAATCTCGGGCACGCCGGCTTTCTCCAGCTCTTCCCAGACATGCGCCGAACGGGTGATCGCGCGCAGCAGCGTCAACACATGCGGCGGGCGCGCCGGGTTGGCGCAGGAGACGATGGGATCGTTTCGACACAGAACGCGCTTCACGCGAACAACCGCTTCGAGACTGCGCGGGCTGGCGTAATAACCGGGCCACTCGCCGAACGGCCCTTCTTCTTTCAAATCGCCAGGGCGAATCTCTCCTTCCAACACGACCTCGGCGTCTGCCGGGTACGGCAGACCCGTAATGTCGCTGCGAATGACCTTGATCGGCTCGCCTCTCAGACCACCGGCGAAATCGAATTCGCTGATGCCGGCTGGCACCGGACTGCACGCGGCGAACCACACCAGCGGATCGCAGCCGAGTACGATGTTGACGGGCATCGCTACGCCTTTCTCAAAGTACTTCTGCTTGTGAATGTAACCATGCTTTCCCGGTCCGATGTAAATCCCGGCGCTTGTTTTATCCTGGGACATCATCCGATAGGTGCCGGCGTTGATCCAATCCGAATCCGGATCTTTTGTAATCACCAAGTGGCCCGTGCCCAGATAGCGGCCGCCGTCTTTTTCGTGAAGCAGCGGCGAAGGAAAGCGCCAAAGGTCAACCTCATCCCCTTCCAGAGCGTGCTCATGAACCGGTCCGCTCCGCACTTCCTCCATTAGAATCGGTGCGCAGCGACTCATCCTTTCGTGGTACATCCTGGTAAATTCCAACACATGATCGAATTCCTCGGTGACGCCGAGGGTTAACGCGATGCGTCTCGGCGAAGCAAAATGGCCGAAGAGTGTGCGATAGCCGTCAGCGTGGCCTTTGATCTTGTCGAAGATCAGCGCCGGCGGATATGGCGGGTGCTCCCGATAGAGCACGTCGACAATGGCGCCCATCTCGAGGTTCCAGTCGACGTCTTCAAGCGTACGAAGCTCGCCGAGTTCGCCGACTTTTACCAGCCAATCACGCAGGCCGTCATAAATCATAGTTATTCCTTAACGGTCAATACTCTTTGACCACGAAGGACGAAGAACACGAAGTTTAAGATCATTGTTATCCAATCCCTTCCTATTACTATAGCTCAAATTTTGCGCAACTCGCGCAAATTTTCCGAAAGTTGAAGACTCTCGGACTCGGATATTCCTCGCGCCAAGACGCAAAGACGCCAAGTTCGGAAGAAAAAGATAACATTCCTCAAACGAATTCACTTCCGCTTATCCGACCTTTGCGCCTTGGCGTCTTTGCGGGAGATCTTCCGGCTTTCGGTTGCGGCGTAGCCGCGCTAGGGTCTTCGTGGTGATAATCTGGCTAGTCAAAGTATCACGCCGTCGTTTGGTGGGGATTCTTGCCGAGGGCAAGCGAAAAACCTTCTCTCCGTATGAAGATTTGATTGCAGTCTTTTTTCTTGCTCAACTCTTCGAGCAAACGGAGCAACGGTTGTTTTCCGTCGAGCGCCGGCTTTGGTGCGCTGCCGTTAGCTAGCACGTTCACAGCATCCGAACCAGCGTAAATCCGCAGCAGAAGCTCTTCATCGGAAGCGCCGCCGAATTTATCGCGCACTTCTTTCAAAGAGAGATCGCGCGGTTGCCAATTTTCCCAGTCCTTCGCGCGACGACGACCTAATATTTTGTCCCTGACGTTAGGGTCCATCAGCCCCGGCGCTTCCCTACCCCAGATTCCGAACGCGTATTGGATGACTTGATCGGTGACTTCCTTGTAGCGCTCGCCGACGATCACGTTGATCGCCGCCTGACTCACGACGAACTGGGAAAGCGGCGTCACCATGATCGGGTAGCCAAAGTCCGCGCGCACGCGCGCCGCTTCTTCGAGAGTCTCCTGCAACCGATTTTCCTTGTCGACCAGCTTCAACTGATGGCGCAAATTGGAGATGACGCCCCCCGGCACCTGGTGCAGATACTGCGACTCGTCGTAGGCGAACGGCTTGCCGATCGGGAGTCCCTCCCTTTTAGCCACTGCGGTGAAGTGCTCTTCGACGGGTTTCACTTCCTCGTCGTTCACCGCCGGCGTGTAGCCCAGAGACCGAAGATTTCTCGCGACGTTGAGGAGCGAGGGCTGTGATGAGCCGTTGGCGAGGGGCGGGATCGAAGTATGCAGCGCCGTGATACCAAGCTTTACCGCCTCGAGATAGCAGAGCGGCGCCAGGCCATTATTGCAATGCGCGTGATACTCCACGGGAGTATCGCCGGCATTTAGCAAGATGGCGGGGATCAGCGTTCGCGCCCGCTCGGGCGTGAGCAGACCGCCCACGTCTTTGAAGCAAATTCGATAGGGCCGGATCGACGCCGCCTCCCGTGCCTTCTTTGCATAATAGTCGTCGGTGTGGCGCGGCGAGACGGAATAGATGAGATTGACGACGGTCTCCATCCCGATGTCGCGAAGCTCTCTTACTTCATCTCTCATCTCCTCGAAGTCGTTCCAGCAGTTCGAAGTGCGCGTCAGCGTGACGCCGTAAGAGACCACACGCTCGACAAATAGTCTCATCGCCGCGTGCGGCAGTTTTTCCATCGCGCCGGAGCCGTGCATACCGCCGTGATTGCGCAGCCGCGTACGGCGAAAGCGCTTGCTTCCTTCGCGCAGCCACACCCAAGGATTTTCCTTGTGCTCGCGCACGTATTTCTTGAGCATGATCGACACGAAAAATTCCATCGACTCAAAGCCGATCCGGTCCATCTGCGCGGCGATCGGCAGCATCGCGCCGGTCTTCATGCCCAGCGCCCAGAGACTCTGTTGCCCGTCGCGCAGCGTGGTATCGATAAAATGAATTTCGCTCATGGGACACTCAATCAAATTTCTCTGGACTAACGTCGTGTCTTTGGTGAAATCAAGCTTTCGTTATCGAAAAAGCATCCCGTCCGTCATTCTCGCGCACGCGGGAATCCAGCGGTCCTTCGAAGTCCTGGATTCCGGCTCACCCCCCGCTTTCGCGAGGGTTGGCCGGAATGACGACTGGGCTGCGTTACGAAAGCCGATAAACCACTTGGACTCAAGTCCGTTGGAGCCTTGCCATGTTCAACCCACCACTCCAATACCCCAGTCTTCTTATCTTTTTGCCGGCGCCGGCTTGCTCTGCGCCAGCAGCTCCCGCAGGATCGAATAGTCCGCCAATTTGCTCCGATCCACCGACGCCGCGCGCTTGTCGACATAAATCATCATCTTGACCAGGTTTTCAACCGCGGCCTCCGGCGGGACGAGATCGACGGTTGCCCGCGTGCGAATCTGCTCGTAGGCGTGGTCGAGGCTCTCCTTGTCATCGCCCGGCATGAGGCGACGCAGAACGCCAATGGACCCTTCTTTGTTGGTCGTCACGTAAGCGGTGGCGTCCAAGTAGGCTTTCACGAAACGGACCCACTTGTTTCGATTGGCCTTCAGCGCAGCAACCGTTACCACGATCGGGCCGTTCATGAAAGGAGTCTTCTTGCCGGTGACGAGATGAAAGCCCAACTGCTTCATCTTGGTCTCGAAGACAAAATCCACCGGCGCGGCGTCGATGCCGCCGCGAATGAGCGCCGCCAACCTTTCCTGGGAACCGCCCAGTTGCAGCAGCGTCACGTCCTTCGTCGTGTTGAGCCCGGCATCCTCCAACATGACGCGCAGAACCAGCGACGATTTCCCGCCGAGCCGATTGATGCCGATCTTCTTGCCCTTGAGTTGCGCCAGATCGTCGATCTTTTCCCGCGTGATCATGGTGTAAGATACGAGATTATCCCAACAGCCGATCGAGACCACCGGCACGCCCTGTATATTGGATTGCACCAGGCCGGTGGGAGCCCCCGAGGTGGCATCGATGTCGCCGGAGATCAACGCTTGATAGGTGGTCGGCTCACTGTTGATCCTGATGATTTCGGCCTTCAAACCGTTCTTATCGAAAAAACCCTTTTCATGGGCGATAAAGACCGGAAACGATACGGTGGGAAATAACGGCACGCCGATGCGGACCTTTTCCTGGGCGAATGCTGCATTCGCGGCGAAACTCGATATCACGAAAACGAAGATTTGAACCAAGCCGGCGGATCTTCTCATACGCTCTCCTTCTACACCGAAGCCTGAAGGCCGGCTGCATTATCCTTTAACTGGCAGAGCGGTTGCAAGCTTGAGGAGGAGCGGAGCGCGAAATAAAAACAAACCCGCTCGGGGCGCGCGCAGGCTCGCGTCCCCTGCGCTCAGCGTGCCTAAGAGAGTTTGCCACGTTTTCGCGCGTCAGGTTCCCAGCGCTTTGCGCAATTGCACGAAGGATTGGATTTGGCCCAGGTTGACCGAGATCTGATTGTCCTGAGCCTGATATAAACTGCGCTGGGTTTCCAGCAGGCTGAGATAATCGACGGCGCCGGCATCAAAGCGCGCTTTAGCGATGTCGTAGGCGATCTGCGATTCGGTCACCGTGGCGCGCGTCAAGACGGCGCGGTCGTTGTTGCTCTTAAGCGCGGCGAGGGCGTCTTCGACTTCTTGAAATGCCACCAGCACTGTCTGACGATACTGCACCGCGAGCTCTTTCTGCCGCGCCGTGACGTTCTCTAAATTGCCGGTGAGCTGGCCGCCGGTAAAGATCGGCGCGAGCAAACTCGAAGCGATCTGGGTCGCCGCTGCCGCCGGGCCGCCGAAGCCAGCGGAAATGGCCGAATCCAATCCCAATGTGAGCGATGGGAAGAACGCGGCGCGCGCCACGCCAATGTCGGCGTTGGCGGCGCGTAAGCCGGCCTCGGCGCTCTCGATATCAGGCCGCGCGGTCAAAAGAGTCGCCGGCGGGGTGAGATTGACCTGCGGCAGCTTGACGGTCGCGAGCTCGGCGGTTGGCGGCGCAAAATTCTGCGGCGCTAGCCCAAGCAGGATCGCGAGCGCGTTGGCGGTGGTGCTGCGCTGCTCGATCAACGATGCCAGCGAAGTACGAAAGCCATTCACTACCACCCGCTGCTGTGAGACTTCGAGCCCGGACACGCTGCCGGCGCTAAAACGCGCCTCGACGATGCGAAGAATTTCCTCGGCGTTCGTGAGATTGAGCTCGGCAATGCGAATGCGGTCGTTGAAACTGAGGATTTGTGAATAAAAGTTGGTGGCGTCTGAGGTGATCACGAGCCGCAACGCCTCCCGGTCGAACTGACTGGCGTCGACACGATAGTCGGCGGACTTGGCTTGATTGCGGTTTTTGCCCCACAAGTCGACCTCGTAGCTGATACTACCGCCGCCCCGAACCGCGTTGGTGTCCTGTGGGTCCTGGTACGTGCGTGACGCCGAGCCGCTGGCGTTGATGGTTGGATAGAGCGGCGCGGCAGCGACTTTAGCCTGGGCGCGCGCCTGTTCGATGCGGTGCAGCGCCGCTTCGAGATCGAGATTTTGCGCCAGAGCGTTATCGATCAAACGGTTGAGATCAGAGCTACCGAGGTCTTGCCAAAAGGGCGTCGCCGCACTCTGTTGCGCGGTGCCGACGCCGGCCACGCTGCTCCAACCGGTAGGCAGCGCCATCTGCGGCCGTTGATAATTTGGCGCCAGACTGCAAGCGGACAACGCTAGTGATAGGGCGATGATGCCACTAATTGGACGACGGCACCATCTAAATCGGGTGGGGGCCGTAACGCACCCTTCGATAGGCTCAGGGTGAACGGAAAAGGAAAAATCTGTTCGTGGTGAGCTAGCCTGCCCTGAGCGAAGTCGAAGGGAACCATGAACGGCAGACGCTAAATTGCTGTTATCGCCTTCTAGATGTTTACGCATAATTCACCTCACTCTGAAGCCAAAGCAATGACTGGGTCCAATTGGGCGGCTTGGCGCGCCGGCAGGTAACCGAAGATAAGCCCCGTCGCCGAGGCGCAGGCGAAAGCGAGCAGGGCCGGTGTGACGGAGAAAATTACCGACATGCCGCTATAGCGCAGCACCAGTCCGGCGAGCATGCCGACGAGTATGCCCAGGAGTCCACCGGCGGCGCAGACCACCGCGGCTTCGATGTTGAATTGCAGCATGATGTCGCGCATGCGCGCGCCGGTGGCCATTCGAATGCCGATCTCCCGGGTGCGCTCGACCACGCTGACGAGCATGATGTTCATGACGCCGATACCGCCGACGAGCAGAGAGATCGCCGCCACCGTGCCCAAGAGCAAAGTAAAAGTGTCTTGGGTCTCCATGGCGGCCTGGAGAAACGAGGCCATGTTGCGCACGCTGAAGTCCGTGGTGTTGTGACGCGCCTTCAATAAGGTTTCAACGCGTTCCTGAGTCGCGTCGATGTCCGTGGCATCTTTGACTTTGATGGTAATGCTGCTCAAATAGTTTTTGCCGAAGAGCCGGACCAGGCCGGTGCTGATCGGCACGAAAATGACATCGTCCTGATCGCTGCCGTTGGGCGAGGCGCCCTTTTCGTTCATAACGCCGATGACGAGAAACGGCACGCTTTTCATCAGCACATACTTGCCAACTGGGCTGCTGCCGTCGGGGAAGAGGGTTTTTGCCACCGTGCGGCCAAGCACCACGACAGCGGCATAGTGTTTCATATCATCGGCATTGAAGAACTGTCCTTCGGCAACCGGCCAATCGCGCGCCGATGGGAAGTCCTCGCCGGTTCCTTGCATCGAAGTTTGATAATCAATATTGCCGAAACGCACGGTGGCCCGGCCGTTGCGCTCGGGGAGCGCGCTTTCGACGTTCGGCAAGGCCTTGATGACGGCAGCGTCATCCGGCACGAGTGTGGCGATATCGCCGGCGTTGCGGATACCGGCGGCGCCGGGCCGTATCAGTATCAAGTTGGTGCCAAACGAACTGATCCGGTCGAGCACCTTTTGCCGGCTGCCTTCGCCGACGGCGAGCATGGCAACCACTGCCGAGACACCGATGATGATACCAAGCAGCGTGAGAATAGTCCGAAAGATATTGACCCGCAGCGAGCGCCACGCGGTCACAAGCGCTTCCTGCGCGCTCGCCATCACGCTGACGGCGCTTTCGAAACCGTGATTATCCGCCGCGAAATTCTCCACCGGTTCGTCGTTGACGATTCCGGTGTCCTCAATAATCCGCCCGTCCTGGAGGCGCACGATGCGGCCGGCATGCTGCGCGACGTTTTCAGCGTGGGTGATGAGAATAATGGTCCGCCCTTCGGTATGCAGATTCTTGAGCAGGGCCAGGACTTCGTCGCCGCTCTTGCTGTCGAGGGCGCCGGTGGGTTCGTCGGCGAGAATCACCGGCGGATCGTTGACCAGGGCGCGGGCAATGGCGACGCGCTGCTGCTGGCCGCCGGATAGCTCGGATGGCCGGTGATCGGTGCGGTCGCCGAGACCGAGCCTTGCCAATAGCTCGTTAGCATGCGTCGTGCGTTTGTGTTTTGGCAAGCCGGCATACACCGAGGGTATCGCGACATTCTCCTGGGCTGTAGCCGTGGCGAGTAGATTGTAACGCTGAAAAATAAAACCGAAGGTTTCGCGCCGCAACGCCGCCAACTCGTCCGGCTCAAGATTGGCCGCTTCTCGGCCAAGCACCTTATAACTGCCTGCAGTGGGGCGATCGAGGCAGCCGATAATATTCATCAACGTCGACTTGCCAGAGCCGGACTGCCCCATGATCGCGACGAATTCGCCCCGGCGGATTTTCAGCGAGACGCCGTCCAGGGCGCGCACGGTGGTGTCGCCATTTTTGTAATGCTTCTGAATATCGCGCAGTTCTAGAATAGTAGCGTTCATAGTTGCGGTCCTCGGTTAGGGCGCGGCGCATTTGCCGCACCAGTACCGCGCTGCTGGCTATTGGACTGGGCGGCCTGGTTGGCGGAGCCCGCGGGACGATTCACCGCGATTTTTTCGCCCTCCTTGAGTCCGTCGATGACTTCGGCCTGGGTGCGCGTTTGCAAGCCGACATGAATGACTCGCTGTTCTCGGTCGGTGTCCGTCATAACCGCGACGCGGTAAGCTTTGCCGTTTTGGTTATCCTCTTTAGCCACGCGGCGGGTGAGCACTTCGGCGGGTATGATCAACGCATTTTCCGCCTTGCCGAAGATGAAGAATACCTGGGTAGTCATGCTGGTCATGAGCTGGCGGCCTTCGTTCTTGACATCGATCAACACATCGTAGAGCACCACGTCGTTGACGATCTGCGGCGTCGGCAAGACCTGTCTTACCTTGCCGGGCCAGCGCCGCTCGCTATTGCCCAGCGTGGTGAAATAGACCGGCATGTTCTCTTTGATGCGGCTGACATCGGCCTCGGCCACCTGGGCACGCACGGTCATGACATCTAGATTAGCGATTTGCAGAACGGTCGGAGCGGTCTGATTGGCATTCAACGTCTGCCCTTCTTTGGTCGGCAAAGTCGTTACGGTGCCCGCCATCGGCGCGTAGATTTTCGTGTAGCCGAGATTGGTGCGGCTCGCTTTCAGATTGGACTCGGTTTCTTGAATCTGCGCGGTGATCGAGTCGACTTGCGCTTTAGCGACCGCCGCTTGCGATTCCGTTTCCTGCAGTGCCTGCTTGCTCACGGCGTTCACCGCGATCAGATTCTGGTTACGCTGGAGATTTTGTTCGGCCAAGACTGCCGCGGCCTTTTGTTGGTTTAGCTGGGCGCGCAGACTGTTCAGGTGGGCTTCGCCTGCTTCCAGTTGGGCCTGATACACGCGCGGATCGATCTCGGCGAGCAATTGGCCTTTGGTGACCGTATCGCCGATGTCGACGTGAATTTCTTTGAGCTGACCGGACACTTGAGTGCCCACGTCGACATACTGTTTGGCTTCGAGCTTGCCCTGGGAAGTAACGACTTCTTCGATGTTGCCGCGGGTGACCGAGATCGGACGAACAACATCGCTCTCGGGTTTTTGCGCCGCATTGCTGTACCAGTACCAGCCGCCGGCTATGAGGCCCATGATCGCCAGACCACCGAGCAGCTTTTTTCGCTGTGGTTTTCCTAGGATTATGTTCCATTTCATATTGGTTCGCCCTTTCCCTAGAGTTGCTACCCTTTATTACGAATCACCGGCGCCGAGTCTTCGCGGCGGCGAAAAAAAAACGCCGGGGGTGCCGGCGCTTTTTGAAAACGAAGGGTTTTTCTCAAACAATTCTACGGCTTGGGCGGCGGCGGACGGCGTAAAAACTGGGTGAAGCGTGCCCGTTCATCGGCCGACAGATCTTTGCTGGCGTCTTTGGCAACTTGGGACAATTTTTTAGTAATCTCCACGCGCATCTCAGTGATTTTACTCACCTGACGGTCGTAAGCCGTTTCATCGAAGGGTTCCTTGCCGAGCAGTTGCACGGCTTGTTCTTCGTTTTTCCTGATTTGTTCAAAAAGCGGTTCGGCAGCAGCGTGCAGTTGCTGGAATTTCTCGCGCAGACGAGTCTGGGCTGCTTCGGGTAGATCCTTAAGCGCTTGATCCATGCGTTGCTGGCGCATGGTACCGCGATCGAAACGACTCGGCGACTGCCCTAACAGCACGCCGATGAGAAGAACGTTCAATATTAGCGAAGCGATAAAGGCAAATTTTATATTTCGATTCATAACAGATCCTCGTCTCCGGAAAGATAGAGATGGGCCGTCGAAGAGCTAGCATCTTGAATCGAGGAATTGTCCGGCGCTGTGCTAAAGCCCACGAGCATGCCGATAATCAACGCACTGGCGAGGACATAGCCGGGTTTCGGCAGGCGAAACTCGGCAAACAACTGGCGCACCGACTGCCACAGGGCAATATTGCGAACCTGCGGCAGGCCCCGGGCCTTGAGAATTATCCGTTGCGCCAAGTCCGGACTGGCGGCTTCAACCCGCCGCGCACGCAGCAGCAAATCAAGTTTGTCGTGTCGATTATCGCTCATAACCACCTCATAAATACGCTTTCATGCGTTCCTTCAGCGTAGTTTTGGCGCGCATGATCAGCGATTGCAGCGCTTTTAGATGAAGCCCCATGACTTCGGCAGCCTCCTGGTTGGTCAAACCCTCGTCGAAACAAAGATTGAGCGCGGTGCGCTGGCGCTCGGGCAGGGCGGCGATCTCTTTTTCTAAAACCCTTTGCTCTTGAGCGCGCATCATCGTCTCATCCACCGGTTCTCGGTCATCGATCAACGGCAAGTCTTCATCTAATAACGCCACCGGGCCTTTCCTTTTTCTATGATCGAAGCATAAGTTAACCACCACTCGATAAAACCAGGTGGTAAATTTGCTGTTGCGCTCAGGCTGCCAGTTCGCCGGGTTCTCCCAAAGTTTAAGAAATGCGTCTTGGACCACATCTTCGGCTGCTGCCTTATTCTGCAAATAGCGGAAGGCGAGACGGTAAAAACGCTCGGTGTGGCGCTCGACGAGTACCGTAAAGGCTTGGCCGCTGCCGTCCTGAATGAGCGCGAGCAGTTCGTGGTCGTCTTTTTCTGGCCAAGCCGCCGGCATAGGGTTGTCGATCGTGACTTGAGACTGCGACTTACGCGTTTGATCATACAACCAGCCGCCTACGAAGATAAGGCCCGTGACACTTCGGTTCAATGGTTGATACGAACGACGCGGCGAAAGTCTTCGCTTGGCTCGAATTACGGATTATGTTTGCGCTTTCCCGACGGCACCTAGAGATCCATCAAGCCGACAAACGCCTGCCGGTGGCGCTCCGAGGCGGCATTGAGCGAACACCAGGGGTAATCGCCGGCATAGAGCCGCACAGTGGGCTCGAAGCCGTGTAAGGCCGGCAC
>Ga0209751_10005718_pt1 | contig 11665 bp, 11 predicted proteins | sample RifCSP13_1_FD_184019 | JGI IMG/M metagenome (GOLD analysis project Ga0209751, IMG submission 184019) | Soil microbial communities from Rifle, Colorado - Rifle CSP2_sed 13_1 (SPAdes) (version 2) | ecosystem: Environmental > Terrestrial > Deep subsurface > Rock core/Sediment | place: Rifle... | reverse complement strand
GGTCCTGCCCGCGCACTTCCCGCGCCCCGGCCGGATCGTCCGCGACGGCGCCGGCCACCGCTTCGTCCCCGCGTAGAGCGCGGCGCCCGCCCTACGTTCGGCTCGATGTCGTGCTCCGCCAGCCACTCCCGCGTCGCTGCCCGCAGCCGCGCGTCCCGGAACGCGAACCAGCGCTCGCGCGGTGAACTCCTCCATCCACTCGTACTCGACGCGCGAGCCCAGCGGCTCGACGGGGATCAGGTGCCCTGCGTCCAGTCCGGCGTCGAGCTCGTCCTCCGAGGGTCCGTCGTCTCATCGCCGAGGTGGTCGACGGGGACCATCTGGACCTCGCCCGCTCGAGCCACTCCATGATCTTCTCCCGCTCCGCCTCGTCGAACTCGTGGCCGTAGAAGCGCAGGAACATGGCGCGCCGCACCGCGGCCGGCGATGCGTGCGGGTCCTGCGCCAGCACCGACGCGCGCGCCAGGGCCCGTGCCGTGGCACCCATCGAGCAGCCCATCTTCAGCCGCTCCTCGGGCGAGCGCGCGAGGAGCATCGCCCGGTAGCGCTGCAGGACCTCGGGCGGCGTGTCAGTCACCGAGCGCCTCCTGGTACAGGGCGCCGAGCCCGAGGCGCTCGGTCCAGTGCGCCAGGTACGGCCTGTCCAGGTCGGGCGCGGATCTCAGCAGGTTCCGGACATCTCCGAGCTGGATCTCGGAGTGCGTCTCTCGCATCCAGTCGAGCTTGGAGATGATCAGGTCCTCGGGCGTGACGATCGCGAGCCCGTGGCCCTCGATTGAGCCGCGCCGCTGGCGCGCGAACTCCGTCCGGCGATACTCGCTGTCCTTGCGGACGATGCAGTCCACCTTGATCACGTAGGCCTCGTGGATCAGGTTGAACGCGCCCCTGGCCGCGACGGCTGCGCGCACCGCGGCCCGGTCGAGATAGAAGTCGCCCTCGAACAGCGCGCAGAACCGGTCGACGTCGCCGGGCGACAGCTCGACCACGAGGTCGATGGCGCGCGTCATGCGTGGCACCGCGTAGTAGTTGGCCGCGAACGATCCGGTCACCATGTACTGGATCCCGTTCGCCTCCAGGCGCCCGGCGATCGTCGTGAGAACCTCCAGCTCCTCGGTCACCCGCGTCCCCCAGCGTCCCACGGACCTCTGACAGGGAAGGTCACAGCCGCCAGGGATCCTACCCCGGTCGGTCGACCCCGAGTTCCGCCCACATCCAGCCGAAGTCGTAGGCCGGGCGGCCCGTGAGCCGCTCGCGGGCGGACAGGCTTTCCATGTCCTTCAGCAGCGCGACGACCTTGGGCCGGCCGGTCTTCGACTGCGACGCTTCGCGGGGGGTCTGGCCCCTGAGCGCCGGCAGGGGCGTGTCCACCCAGGCGCGGTAGTGCCTCTCGTAGTAGGCGCCGACGATCTCCGCCTCCACCTCGGGCGGGACCCGGTCGGCCTCCCGCGGCGGCTTCGCGGGCCGGTGCTTCATGGCCTGCTCGACGCTCTCAAGGCTGGTCGCGCGATGCTTCACGGCGTCCCCGGCGAGGGCCTCGAGGAACGCGCGGCCCCGCTCGGCGCGCGACTTCGACATGGTCTCGAGGACGATGCGCCCCTCGTCGAGAACGAACGTGCCGAGCCCGCGGCGGAACTCCTCGCTGCCGCCGGGCTCGAACCAAGCATAGCTGCCGTCGTCCTGCCGGTCGAGGTCCGGATGGCTCGCGAGCGCGCGCTCGAGGGCCGCGCGGTCGACGAGGTCAAAGACCGCGTTGGCGAAGACCATCTCGTCTCCCTCGGCGGTGCGGATCTCGGGCAGGCGGGAGGCCAGGATGACGTGCATGATCCACCACGCGAAGAAGACCGAGCCGAAGCGCTTGAAGAAGTCGGTGTCGTCGCCGGGGATCCGACGGCGGAACTTGCGGTGCAGGTTCCGGACGTCCTTCATGACCGCGTCCTTGGCGCGCGCGGGGTAGAGATACGGCATGCCGTCGAGCACGGGGACGCCGGCCGGCCCGAGCATCACGCGGCCGACCAGCACGTTCCACTGGACGACCTGGCGGGTGGCGAGCCGCTCCTGCACACGGATGCGCCTGTGCGCCCACAGGTCCAGCAGGTCGAGCCCCTCGTCGAGCCTGACGCCGACCACCTCGTACGGCCTCAGGTGCGTGAGGCGCGCGCGCTCGAGATAGCGCAGCTCGCCCGAGCGGAGCCGGGCGCCTTCCCGCTCGAGGAACAGCTCGATGAGCGTGTGGCCGCTCGTCAGGCGGAAATCGGTCGTGAACCAGTCCTGGAAGAAGACCTGGCCCTGCTCGATCACCTCCGGCCGCTGCCGAGCGGCCCCGGCCCGTGAAAGCGGGGGTCGAACGCCGCCTGGTTCCCCCGGGGGTAGGCGGGCGCGCTCGCGGGCGGCGGCGCGATCACGAACGTCCGCGGGATCTCCTCGTGGGTCCGCAGCGCCTCGGCGCCGGGCGGCGGCGCGGTCTCGAAGATCAGAGGATACGGGCAGGTCTCGGACGCCGGGCACGCTTCCCCGGGGCGCGCCGGGCAGCAGAGCGCGCGGAAGGCGCGGCCGAAGGCGCCGCGCAGCGTCGAGCCGAGGTAGGTGGGCAGCTCGAGCGGCTCGAGGGCCACGAGGGTGACGCGGTAGCGGGCGAGAGCGAGCGACGCATGCACCGGCGACGCCGGAGCGCCGCAAGGAACTGTAGCAGGCGCCGCTGGCACGCGGGCGGGCATGGTGCGCCGATTGTGCGGGCGTGCCCGTGCGCTGTCAACGTCGCGCTCCGCCTCGAGCGTTGCGTCTGGGCGGACCAGGGTCGTCCCGGAGGGCCGGGTCTCGGGCCCCGGCCCTCCGCGACCCCGACGACCTAGGACCCGCCGTCTTTCAGCTCGAGCAGGATCCGCGGGCGGTGACAGATCCGGTACGGCGCTCGAAGTCGGCGACGGCGGCCATCAGCAGGAGCCGCCGGCGAGCGCCGGTCGCTGCACGAGCTCGAGCCGCGTGTCGTCCGGGCCCTGGAGGAACGCGAACCGAACGCCGTTCGGCGCCTGGATCGGGCCCTCGAGGAGCCGCGCGCCGAGGCCCTCGAGCCGGCGGATGTCGGCCTCGAGGTCCACGGAGTCGAACCCGACGTGCTCGAGGCCCCAGTGCGCTCCGGCGTCGCCGGCGCCGAGGCGCTCGCCGGTGCGCGCCCCCGAGATGTTGACGGCCAGCCCGCCGTCCCCGCTCACGCAGCGGACGAAGCGGTCGCCGAACACGCGCGTCTCGTCGCCGACGATCGTGAAGCCGAACGCCGTCGCGTACCACTCGGCGGTCTTCCGCGGATCCGGCGCCTTCAGGTGGACGTGGTTGATCCGGTAGGGCACGGAGACTCTCCTACGCGCCGCGCGCGCCGGGCTCCTGGCCGCGCGCCAGCTCGATCGGCCGGCCGTGCGGGGTCGCGCGCACCGCGCGGTCCCACTCGTCGCGCCGGCGGCGCAGGTCCTCCGCGGAGGCGAGCCCCTTCGCCGCCACCAGCTTCTCGAGCGCGGCGAGCCAGTGCGCGTAGTAGCCGGTCGTCGTGTCGCCCCGCTGCCGCGCGGCGCCGATCTCGGCGGCGAGCGCGTCGGTCCACTCGCGCCAGGTGAAGCAGCCGCGCTCGTGGAGGCGGACCGCGAGGGCGAACGCCTGCGCCTCCCACGGCTCGGCGAAGACCGGGCCCTCCGCGTCCCGCGGGATCGCGGGCAGCGCGTCGAGGTCGGGGCGCCCGCTCATCGGTCGACGTGTGGGGCCCCGACATGGCCCCCCACACCCCCCAGCGCTCGGCGCGCCCCGGGGGACCCGTGGCGCTCCTCGATCACGCGACGCGCGTCGCTCATCGGTCGCCGTCCGGGTCGAGGTAGTCGTCCCAGAGGTCCACGTAGATCGCGTCGCGCGGCGAGGCGTCGGGCCCCCACAGCTCCCGCGCGGCGAAGCGCACGCTGTAGACGTGCTGCGGCTTCGTGCCGAGGCCCGCGGCGTGCGTGTCGGGGAAGACGAACACGCCGTGGTCGCGATCCACCACGCCGCGCCGTCCGCGCACGTAGCGCGGCAGCCGCGTGTGCCCGACGGGGTTGACGTTCCGCGCGAGCACGCGGTCGCCCGGCGCGAACTTCGCCGGCAGCGGCTCGGGCACGCGCGCGCTGCCGCCCTTGAGGATCATGCGCCCGACGTCGGCGGCCGCCAGCACGCGCATCAGCGCGTCTGTGCCCGGCGCAGCACGGCCACGCGCGCCTCGAGCTCCTCGCGCGTCAGGAGCCCGCGCGCGACCAGGAGGTGCTCGAGGCCCCAGAGCCAGTGCTCGTAGTAGCTCGCGCCCAGGGACTCGGCGGGCGGCATCTGCTCCCGCGCGAACCGCGACCTGTCGATGTTCCACTCGCCGAGGAAGCCCGCCGCGAGCGTGAGCGCGAACGCGCGCCGTTCCCACTCGGCGTGGAAGACCGGCTCGTCCGCCTCGGCGACGACGGGCCCGAAGCCGTGCATGCCGCCCATGTCGTGCACGCCGTTCACCGCGGCCGCCGCTCGGGCGCCTTCGGCCGGCCGACGCCGATCATCGAGTCGCGCGTGACGAGCGCCGCCAGCTCGTCCTCGTGGAGTCCCTCGGTGCCGGGCGGGCGCTCGGGCAGCACGAGGTAGCGCACCTCGGCGGTCGAGTCCCACACGCGGACCTCGACGTCGTCGGCCAGCGCGACGCCGAACTCCTTCAGCACGCCCCGCGGGTCCAGGACCGCGCGCGACCGGTACGGAGGCGACTTGTACCAGACCGGCGGCAGGCCGAGCACGGGCCACGGGTAGCAGGAGCAGAGCGTGCACACGACCATGTTGTGCACCCGGGGCGTGTTCTCGAGGACGACCATGTCCTCGCCCTGCCGCCCGGTGAAGCCGAACTCGGCGATCGCCGCGCTGGCGTTGTCGAGCAGGCGCTTCCGGTACGCCGGGTCCACCCAGGCGCGGGCGACCACCCGGGCGCCGTTGCGGGGCCCCACCCTGGTCTCGTAGAGGTCGATCAGCGCGGCGAGCGCCTGCGGGTCCACGAGCCCCTTCTCGGTCAGCAGGGACTCGAGCGCCTTGACGCGGAGCTGGGTCTCCCCGAGCGGCGCCGTGTACTCGTCGTCGTGGTCGTGCCCGTGGCCCCCGCTCATCCGCCGTTCCCTCCGTAGATCCGCCGGTACTCGTCCCAGGCGAGGATCACGCGCTTGACGTAGCGGCGCGTCTCGTCATACGGGATCTGCTCGACGAACGCCTCGACGTCGTCGGTCCGCCGCGCGCGCCACCACTGGCGCAGCCGCGCCGGTCCCGCATTGTACGCCGCGAGCGCCAGGCGCGGGTCGCTGAACTCGCGCAGGAGGCCGGCGAGGAAGCGCGTGCCGAGCCTGAGGTTGAAGGCCGGGTCCTCGAGGTCGCCCTGCCTGCCGCCGAGCGGCCGGGCGGTCGCCGGCATGAGCTGCATGAGGCCGCGCGCGCCGGCGGGCGAGACGGCCGCCGGGTGGTAGCTCGACTCCTCGCGCACGACCGCGGCGACCAGGTAGGGGTCGAGCCCCGTCGCCTGCGCCGCCTCGACCACCTCGTCGCGCCAGCCGAACGGGTAGAGCGTCCGCCAGAAGGCCGGCGGCAGCGCCGGGTCGCCGGTGGCGGCGGGCCCCGCGAACCAGCGGCGCAGGATGCGGAGCGCCAGGTGATAGCGCTCCTCCTGCGCGTACGCCGCCGACAGGCCGTAGAGGCGCACGGGATCACCCGCCGCGCGCTGCACGACGTCCTCCATCTCCTGCCACGCGGGCTCGACGAGCCCGATCCGCCGCAGCAGCTCGACGCGCGCCCAGCGCGGGTCGTTCGCCAGCGCCGCGTGCGGCTCCCGCGGCAGGCTGATCGCCGCGCGCGCGGCGGGGCCGGCGGGCGCCGCGGCGCGCCGGGCCGCGAGCACGCCGTAGTAGCTCCGCGGCGCCATGGCGAGCGCTTCGGCATAGAGCCGCGCCGCGGCCGCGGCGTCGCCCGTCCGCTCGTGCGCACGCGCCGCCCAGTAGAGCGCGGGCAGGCGCCAGGCGCGCGGGGCGCCGGCCGCCGCGAGCCGGTCCCAGCTCTGCGCGGCCGCCGCCGCGTCCCCGCCGAGGTACGCGAGCCAGCCGAGGCGCCAGAGCGCGGCGCCGGCGACGTCGCGCCCCGGGTGCTGCGCCGCCAGGGCCCGGTAGGCGCCGGCAGCCTCCGCCCCGCGGTCGAGCTCCTCGAGCAGCCGCCCGCGCTCGTAGAGCGCGTCGGCCGCCGCACCCGTGGCCCCGCCGGCGGCGACCTCGGCGAAGATGGCGAGCGCCCGCTCGGGCCTGGTCCCGCGCGCGAAGAGGCGCGCCTGCTCGAGGCGCAGCGCCGGGCGCTCGGCCGCCGGCGCGCGCGCCAGCATCAGCGCGAGCGCCCGCGCCGCGAGGTCCCAGCGGCGCAGGCGCCGGGCGCCGTCGGCGACGATCCGGAGCGCGCGGTAGGCGATGCCCCCCTCGCGCGTCTCGTCCACGATGCGCTCGGCCTCGGTGGTCGCGGTGTCGGCGACGCCCCCGCGGAGCAGCCGCTCGGCGCGCTCCAGGCGCTCGGCGAGCGTGAGCGGCGGCAGCCGCACGCCGAGCCGCTCGAGCGCGAGGAGCCGGTCGCCGGCGCCGTCGGCCCAGCCGCTCGCCGGCACGAGAAGGCGGAGCTGCCGGTACGTCTGCGCGGCGAGCGCGAGCTGGCCGCGCGCCTCGGCGGACATGCCGAGCAGGTAGAGGGCGCCGGGGACCTCGTCCGCGTCGGGGTACGCGTCGATCAGGCGCGCGAGCACGGGCTGGGCCGCCGCGTCGTCGCCCGCCCGGAAGTCGAGCGTGGCGGCGAGCAGCAGCGCCCGCGGCGCGAGCAGGCTGTCGCGCCAGCGGTCGGCCACGCTCACGGCCAGCGCGCGGGCCCGGGCGAGGTCGCCGCGCGTCGCGAGCGCCTGCGCCAGCGCGAAGCGCACGTGGTCGCCGATCGCGCTGTCGAGCGCGGCCGGCCGGCCGAACTCCTGGATGAGCGGGTCCGCGTCGCCGCCCTGCCAGGCCGTGACCGCCCGCGCCCAGGCACGCTCGAGCGCGGGCGGCACCGCCGGCGGCGGGCCGGCGGCCGCCGGCGTCGCGGCCCCGAGGAGCGCCGCGAGCGCGAGCGCGCGGAGGATCGCGGGGTCGCGCGTCGCGCGCCGGGTGAACGCGATGCGCTGGAGCGCCGTCAGGTTCGAGAAGATCGCCAGGGCCCAGAGCGCCGGCTCGAGCAGCCCGAGGAGGGCGCCCGCGATCAGGCAGATCATCCGCTCCGGCCGCTCCATCATGCCCACCGTGCACTCGACGCCGATCGACTCCGCGCGCGCCTTCGTGTAGCTCACCATCATCGAGCCGATCAGCCCCGCCATCGCGACGAACGCGCCGCGCACGTGCGCCATGCGGGCGAAGAGGATCACGAGGCCGAGCAGCACGACGAGGTCCGAGTAGCGGTCGATGACCGAGTCGAGGAAGGCGCCGAACGCCGTCACCTGCCCGGAGGCGCGGGCGAGCGAGCCGTCGAAGAAGTCGCACAGGCCGGCCAGGAGCAGCAGGACGCCCGCCGTGCGGATCTGCGCCGTGCAGAACGCCGCCGCGGCCAGGACGCTCACGCCGAGGCCGATGACGGTGAGGTGGTTCGGCCGCAGGCGCAAGCGGAAGAGCACGCGGCCGACGGGATCGGTCCACGCGCGCACGGGTTCGCGGTAGCGGCCCAGCATCGTCAGATGGGCTCGACCAGCGCCTCCGCGAGCGCCTCGCGGACGCGCGCGAGCGTCTCCGGGTCCTCGAGCTTCCGGCCCTGCCGGTCGTGCACGTAGAACGTGTCGAACGCCTGGTCGATCTCGGTCGCGATGCGGGCGCTCGCGATGTCGAGGCCGAGCGCGGACAGCGTGCGCGTGATCAGGTAGAGGAGGCCGAGGCGGTCCGGGCACTTGACCTCGAGCACGGTCGCCGCGTCCGAGAGCTGGTTGTCCAGCGTGATCTTGGGCGGGCCGGCCGCGCTCGCCGGCGCGCGCCCCGCGGCCCGGCGGCGCTCGAGCAGGGTCTCGACGCGCTCCTCGCCGGTGAGCACCACCCGCAGCGCGTCGAGCAGGCGCGTCCAGCGCGCCTTCGACGTCAGGGTCTCGCCGAGCGGGTCGTTCACCTGGAACGTGTCGATCGCGATCCCGTCGGCGCGCGTGTGGATCTGCGCGGAGATGATGTTGACCCCGTGGGCGGCGAGCGTACCCGCGATGAGCGCGAAGAGGCCGGGGACGTCGCGCGTGACCACCACGAGGTCGGACGAGCCGAGGTCCGGGTGGTGGAACAGCTCGGTCACCACCGACGCCCCCGCGAGGCGCCGGAGCATCCGCAGATGCTCGGCCATCCGCTGCACGCTCGTGGACGCCAGGTAGCGGTCGGTCACCATCGCGAGGTGCGCCTTCACCGCCTGCAGCTCGAGGTCCTCCCCCACGGCGGCGTGCAGCCGGCCGACGAGCTGGGTGCGGTTGGGCCGCGCGACGCGCCCGCCGGTGAGGCGGGCCAGCGCCCGCGCGTACAGCTCGTGCAGGATGCGCGCCTGCCAGGGCGTGAGCACGCCGGGCCCGACCGCGCGCATGTCCGCGTACGTCAGGAGGTAGAGCATGCGCAGGCGCTGCGGGTCGCCGGCCGTCGCCGCGAAGTCCGCGACGGTCTTCGGGTCGTCGATGTCCCGCCGCTGCGCGACGTGCGACATCGTCAGGTGGTGGGCGACGAGGAACTCGACGGCGCCCGCGTCGGCGGGGTCGAGGCCCATGCGCGCGGTCAGCGCGCGGACGAGCGGGATGCCCTTGGCGACGTGACCGTGGCCCTGCGCCTTGCCGATGTCGTGCAGCAGCATGCCGAGCATCAGCAGCTCCGGCTTCTCCACCTCGTTGAACACGAGCGCGGCGCCCTCCGACTCGGCGGACTGGCCCGGCGCGAGCGCCTCGAGGTGCTCGACCGCGAACAGCGAGTGCTGGTCGGCCGAGAACCGGTGGTAGACGTCGTACTGCACCAGGCAGGTGAGCGCCCCGAACTCCGGCAGGTAACGGCCGAGCAGCCCGATCTCGTGCATCTCCGAGAACGTCTGCGCGACGCGGCCCCAGTTCCGGCAGACGTCGAGGAAGAGGTCGCGCACGAGCGGCGAGCGCCGGAAGCCGTCGTCCACCAGGTGCAGCGCGTCCTCGACCGCGCGCTCGAGGTCGAGGGAGAGCTCGCACCCGAGCCGGTGGAGGTGCCAGAAGACCTTCATCAGGCGCGTCGCGTCCTCGCGGAGCCGCCGCGGGTCGCGGTCGGCCAGGTGGAGCGCCCCGTCGAAGAAGACGAGGCCGTCGGCGAGCGCCTGCTGCCGCTGCCGCCGCTCCGCCGAGCCGCGGCGCGAGAGGGTTTCCTGGCAGCGCGCGATCAGCCGGCGCGACACGCGGTGGATCACGCGGGCGTGCAGGTAGTAGTCGTGCATGAAGCGCTCGACGCCCAGGCTCGTCTCGTCGTTCTCGTACCCCAGGTTCTTCGCGATGCGCGGCTGCAGGTCGCGCCCCAGCACGTCGTTCTTGTGGCCGGAGAAGAAGTGCAGCTCGTTGCGGACGCGCCAGAGGAACGTCAGCGCGGCGTCCGCGGCGGCCTGCTCGCGCGGCGTGATCAGCCCCTTGTCGGCCAGCTCGCGCAGCGTGCGCGCGCCGAACTTGGCCGCGCCGAGCCACATCGCCGTGTGCATGTCGCGGAGCCCGCCGGCCGACTCCTTGACGTTCGGCTCGCCGATGTACGGGGAGGCGCCGAACTTCCGGTAGCGCTGGTCGCGCTCGGTCAGGGTGGTCTCGAGGAATTTGCCGAAGTCGCGGCGGTAGACGTTCTCGCGCAGCACGCGCTGGAAGCGCGCAAACAGGCGGCGGTCGCCCGCGAGGAAGCGCGCCTCCTGCATCGACGTGCGGCTCGAGAAGTCGGTGCGGGCCATCGCGACGCAGTCGTCGAGCGAGCGGAGGCTGTGGCCGACCTGGAGCCCGAGGTCCCAGAGCGTGTAGAGCAGCTCCTGCATCGCGCGCTGCACGTACGGCGACAGCTCGCCCTCGTAGATGACCATGAGGTCCACGTCGGACTGGAGGTTCAGCTCGCCGCGGCCGTAGCCGCCGAGCGCCATCACCGCCAGGGGCGTCGGCGCGAGCCCGTCGCGCGCGCCGTCGGCCGCGAGCAGCCGCGTGAGGGCCAGGACCACATCGTCGATCAGCCGGGCGTGCGCGCGCACCGACTCCTGGCCGGACGCGCCTTCGGCGTGCCGCACCTTGAGGGAGTCGAATCCCTCGGCGAGGGCCTGGCGGAAGAATTCGAGCCGGAGGCGTCGCCGGTCCGGGGCGCTCGCGGCCTTCGCCTCGGCTCGCCGGGCCCGGCGATACAACTCGACGGACATGACGGGCAGAGGGTAGCACAACGGCCCGGAGACTGACTAGAATGGCCGGGTGAGGAGGATCTGGCGCACCGCCCTGGACCCGATCGTGCCGTACGCGGCGGGCAAGTCGCTCGAGGCGCTCGCCGCCGAGCTCGGCGGCCTGGACCTCGTCCGCCTGTCGGCGAACGAGAACCCGCTGGGGCCCTCGCCGCACGTGGTCGAGGCCGTGCGCCGCGAGGCCGCGCGCGTCCACCTCTACCCCGACGGCGGCTCGACCGCGCTGCGCGAGGCGCTCGCCGCGCGCCTGGGCGTCGGCCCCGACCGGCTCATCGTCGGCAACGGCGCGGACGAGCTGATCGGGCTCGTCGCGCTCGCCGCGTTCGAGCCGGGCGACGAGGTGCTCGTCCCCCACCCGTCGTTCGAGCCGTACACGACCGGCGTCGCCCTCGCGGGCGCCACCGCCGTGCCGAGCCCGCTCGCCGGCTACGACACCGACCTCGACGACATGCGCCGGCGGCTCACGCCGCGCACGAAGGCGGTCATCCTCTGCTCGCCGCACAACCCGGCCGCCACGATCGTCCGCCGCGGCCCGCTCGGCGCGTTCCTCGCGGCGCTCGGCGCCGAGCCGCCGCTCGTGGTCCTCGACGAGGCGTACGCCGACTTCTGCGACGACCCGGAGTATCCGGACGGCGTGGCGCTGCTCCGGCAGCACCCGCGCCTGCTCGTGCTGCGCACGTTCTCGAAGATCGCGGGGCTCGCGGGCCTGCGCGTCGGCTACGCGATCGCGAGCGCGGAGACGGTGGATCGCCTGAACCGGGTCCGCGCCCCGTACAACGTGAACCGCCTGGCCCAGGTGGCGGCGCGCGCGGCGCTCGAGGACCCCGAGCACTGGGAGCGGACGCGGAAGCTCGTGATCGAGGAGCGCGCCTGGCTCTCCGCGGAGCTCACCCGCCGCGGCATCGCCCACCCGCCGTCGCAGGCGAACTTCCTGCTCGCCCGCGTGCCCGACGCGGGGGCGGCCCGCGAGCGCCTCTTCCGCGCGGGGATCCTCGTGCGCGACGGCGCGGGCGTCGGCTTCCCGGGCCACCTGCGGATCTCCGTCGGGCTGCGCGAGACGAACGAGCGGCTGCTCGCCCTGCTCTAGCCCTGCTCTAGCCCCAATGCCGGTTAGTTAACCGGATTCGTCAATCTCGACAATATCCTACAGCGATCCAGGCCTTCGTCTGATATCTTACATTTGTACGGATGCAAGATATCACGCGGC
>Ga0209751_10005714_pt1 | contig 11666 bp, 10 predicted proteins | sample RifCSP13_1_FD_184019 | JGI IMG/M metagenome (GOLD analysis project Ga0209751, IMG submission 184019) | Soil microbial communities from Rifle, Colorado - Rifle CSP2_sed 13_1 (SPAdes) (version 2) | ecosystem: Environmental > Terrestrial > Deep subsurface > Rock core/Sediment | place: Rifle... | reverse complement strand
ATTTCAGAATTAAGCAGATCGACGGGTTTTCTATCGATGAAGGTCAGGATGTTTTCCATCGCCTGCTCGTAACGCTCGCTCAGGATTTCCACGGTCGCGTAGCCCCGGTGCGACATTAGAATGGCATTGTCGAAGCGTCGCAAGGGGTGGTCCATCGGCAGCGGCTCGATGTCGTAAACATCGAGACCGACGCCGCCGAGGCGACCGCTCTCGAGGGCTTGGATCATCGCTTGTTCGACCACGAGCGGGCCGCGCCCGGTGTTGACCAGATAGGCGCCGGCTTTCATCAGCGCCAATTCCTTGGCTCCGATGATACCGCGGGTTTGCTCGTTGAATTGGATATGCAGCGTAACCACGTCCGACTCCCGCAGCAGCGTTTCCATCGAGACAGCCTCGGCGCCACTCTCAGCCGCTTTCTCAGGTGTGAGAGTGCGGGAGTAGGCGAGCACGCGAGTATCGAAGGCCTTCATAATGCGCGCCACTTCTCTGCCGATCCGGCCGAAACCGAGCACGCCGATGGTCTTGCCTTCTAACATGAGGCCCGTAAGCGCAGGCCATCTCTCTTCACGCATGCGCTGATTCACCTGGGGAATTTTCCGCAGCAGCGCCAGGATCAAGCCGATCGTGAGTTCTTTGGTCGTGGAACCGCTGTCGCTCGGTGTTCCGGCGACAGCGATGCCGCGCCGGGTCGCCGCAGGCAGATCGAGATGCCGGCTGGTACGACCCGTTTGAGAAATCAACTTCAAGCGTGGAAGCTGGCTGTATTCCTTATCGCTGAAACGGGTGCGCTCGCGCATGAGCAGGAGGGCGTCGAAACCGCGCAGCGTTTGAACGATCTGTTCCGAGTTTTCGAGCCGCTCCCTAAGAATGGTTACGTCGGTGCAGGCTTTGAGTTTCGCATAGGCCGGCACCGTGTCGGCGATCTTTTCAAAATCGTCAAGTATGGCGACGCGCAATCGTTGATCACTCATCTCTTGGTTCCTTTGTCGTTAGACCCTCGCAGTGACTTCTATCTCGATCAGTTTGCCTGCAGACGAGTAACCGTCCACGTAAAAATATTCCATTTGCGGGATGTCGACATTGACGTGTTTTTTAAATGTCGCCTTGAGCGTCTCAAAGTTTTGGCTGCGGTGGAGCAGGAAGGAGGCTTGCACAGCTTGGTTCCAGGAACTGCCGGCATCTTTCAACGAGCCCTCGATGCGCGGTAAGATATCGACCATCTGTTCTTCGAGTGTCGGCAATACCGCGGTAACCCCGGATAGTACCACGACCGAATCGTAAATGAGGTAACGCAGAGGGGTGATCGGCGGATTATACTCTTTGAGCACCTTTTGAAGCTCAGGACGTGACGGGCGCATGGCGAGGAGATCGATAGCTATCCGCGCGTCGGAGTCAAAATGAGTCGGCGAAATAAAGCTGGAACTCGCCGAGCGCGCTTTGCCGGAAAGAATCTTGACCCGGTCTAGGCTCCCGAGATCGCGGCTTTCTCGGTCTTTGCCCCAGAGCCGCGTGCGCACCGTGTTGTCGAGCGACAATCCATGACCGCGAAGTTCTCGTTCGCAGCGCTCGAAGAGCGCCTGAGCCTCCACGGTCGCGCTGGCGGCCGGTTTGGCTTCGCCGGTCAACTCGACGAATTCTCTTCCCAGCCAGGATAATAATCGTTTGCGCATGGTTGCCTCTTTGCAAAACGGGGGAGATTCGGAATGGGGCGATCTTATATCAGCGCCCAAAAGGTATCAACGCAGCGTATCCGGTTTCCGATTGCGGCTCATTTGAAGATCAGTCGAATGAGCCGGTCATCATCCTCGCTTGGATTACCGCGCCCGTCGCGATTGCTGGTCAGCAAGTAAAGATTTCCATCCGGCCCTTCGACCACATCGCGCAGCCGGCCAAAGCGCCGATAGAAGTGCCGTTCCAGTAGACCCGCTTTTCGCGGATCGTTGGGATCGAGCGGCAGGCGATAGAGCGTCTGACCGCGTAGCCCGGTGAAAAGCAGGGAACCCGCCCATGGACCGCGGGTGGCGAAGCTCGCGCCGGCCGGCGCCCAGGTTTCGCTCGTGCCGGCGTGAATAACCGACGGGATCATCCCCTCGCGTGTTTCGTCGCCCCGCACCTCAGGCCAGCCGTAATTTTTACCCGGCTCGATGAAATTCACTTCGTCGCGGCAGCAGCCTTGAAAACCGCTGGGACCATGTTCCGTCGCGTACAACCGTCCGGTTTTCCGCTGCCAAGCCAGTCCTTGCGGATTTCGATGGCCATAGGAATAGACATATGAATTCGCGAAGGGATTATCTTTCGGTATGGAACCGTCCGGATTGAGACGAAGAATTTTCCCGTTCAGCGAAGAGAGGTTTTGCGCCCGCGGGCTTTCCTGGGCATCGCCCATGCTCCAGTAGAGTTTGCCGTCGGGACCGAACTTCACCCGGCCGCCATCGTGATTGTTGGCGGCGGCGACATTATCGATGAGCACTTTGTCCAGCTGGCCTTTCCCACTTTTCGCATCCTCGCGCAAACGTACGAGACGATTTTGCATTTTGCCGGAGGCGGTTCGATATGTGTACGCGACGTAAAGGAAAAAGTTTTGCGCGAAGCGTGGATCCAGCGCCAGGCCAAGCAACCCGGCTTCGCCGGAGGACGCAACGTCCAGCGTCATCCACGGATCAGGCCGTAAATGGCCGCGTTCGAGGACGCGGATGCGGCCACCTCGTTCCGTGATGAAAATCCGACCGTCAGGGGCGAAATCGATGGCCCAGGGAGTGTCGAGTCCTTTGATCAGTACATCGATGGAGAACTCAGGAGTCGGTGCGGCGAGTTGATCTGAAACGGGCGTGCAGGCAACCAGCACGCCAATGGCAAGCGAACGGAGAATTTTCATCCGGTTACAAACATTGCTGCCCACCGAGACGCGTTGTTTGCGCGCTGCCATGAGATTAAAGCGAGTCGCTTGAGCTGGCCGTAAAGAAGCTGTACCGGCACCGGTCACGCACTTCACTGCGGCGCGCAGCAGATGGTCAGCGCCGCTTTCGGCATGGCGGTCACGTAGGTTTCCCAGACTCCGGCAAGGTCGGGCGAATAGGGATAGCGAATGCCGTTCTCTTCGAGAATCTTGCCGGTTGCCTCAATGAGCTCCGCGCGATTGAAAACCATGGTTTCGCTGGTCAGGGCGCCGGATTTGGCGAATTTGAAAGTGAGCTGGCTGTCCCGGTCGTCGCGTAAAATCTCTACCAGATGGCGCAGATTTTTGACCGGTATGGAATTGACTGCGCTCAGGACGGCGCGATTGGGATCGTCGTAACCATTGGTCACGCGATGGGGAAACATCGGCGAGGCGACGACTACCAGTTCTTCTCCGGGAAAAGCCGGCTTATCGTAGCGGCGCGTGACCAGCGGGCTTGGCCGTTGCCCCAGCGCCGCCGGCCGTTGATTGCCGAGCCGTTCGAGATAGTCTTGGGAGGTTGCCGAAAACACCAAAGGCCCCAAAATAAAATACTTGGGATTGTCCGCCATCAGGTAGGGTATTACCAACTCCCGCTGGTTGAACACGGGCAGGTTCATATGAACGACCCTGCCGTCGCGAAAGACCGTGAGCGGCAGCCGGCCGTTCTTGGTGCTGTTCTGCGCCAAATAAGAAGCCGAGAGGCGTAGATCGTAACGAACCGCGACCTTGCCGTCGCTGTCGATGGGCGTGTCGCCTATTTGGGTGATGACGTCCCACTCCTTCAACGGGTAGTCCGGATCGGTGCGATAGGGTTCGGTGATCATGACGCCGTTTGTACCGTCGGGCATGCGGAGTTTTTGCCGCAAGGCTTCGTTCTCCACGGTCTGGATAACGTCGAACATCTGCGGCTTGCCGTCGTAAACGCCGTCGGCAACGTCGGCGAGAAACAACCGAATTTCTTCGACCGGGATCAGATAGCCGATGTTCTGGGCATTCTGAATCAGGCTGAAGACCAGACCGACGAGCTTACCGTCGGTAACCGCGGGACCGCCGCTGTTGCCGAAGTTGAGCGCGGCATCGACCTGAATTCGTAGTCCGCTGCCCTGATAATAGTATTCAGTGTATTCGATGCGGGAAACGATTCCCTGGGTCACCGATAATTCAGTGCCGCCGGTGGGATAGCCGTAGACGTTCACAATGTCCTTAACCCTGGGCAAATCAGGGGCGAAAGGAAGCGTGCCGCGCTTGTTAAAAAACGACTCGTCATCGAGTTTCAATGTCGCTAGGTCCAGGGCCGGCGTAATCGCTTCCACCCGCGCGGGAATACGTCGGGAGGATTGGTTCGGTTGCACGTAGATTTGGCTTGCGTGGCGGACTACGTGAGCATTGGTGAGAATGCGTTTGCCGTCGATCACCACACCCGAGCCCTTCACCTGCTGGGGACTGTTCTTCGTCCATGGCCGCAACAGGTCCGGGGTGTGATGTGTCGCGTGAATTTTTACGACCAAATCGCGGATTTGGTCTTGAGCGTAAAGCCCGAACGGTTGGACGAATTCAAAACCAAATATAATTAAGCCGACAACCACTTGAAGCATAAAGTCTCCTTGATTCGTGCTGGCTGAAGCCGAACCTCTAAATTATATACAGAAAGCAGCGTCGGAGTTAAACCTTACCGCAATCACTTGCCTTCGACTGACAGGGTCTAGTAAGTCCTCTTTCATAAGCAACGCATCATGGCACCCGAATCAATAGCTCTCCTCGCCGCCCTCTCGTACGCGCTTTTCACCGTCTACGGCTGGTTCGGCTTGCAATATTCAACGCCCCTGGCCGCGACGATCGTATCACTCCTAGCACGCACGGTTCTCCTGTGGACGGCGGTCATTTTTACCGGAGGCATCCCCGGCTTTGCCAGCCCCGCGCTCGTCGTGTTTGTGATCTTGGGCATACTGCAAAGCGCCACGAGCCTATTGACCTTCATGGGCTTGCACAAGATCGGTACCTCACGCAGCCAGCCGTTGCGCAATACCTATCCGCTCTGGAGCGCGTTGATCGCCATTGTCATCCTGCATGAGCAGGCGGGCACCATGATCGTTGCCGGCACCTTCCTGATTGTCCTCGGAGTCGTTCTGATATCATGGAAACCGGATGTACCGCCACCGGGTTACCGCTGGTGGCATGTTGTCTATTCCCTCGTAGCCGGAGTGTTGGCAGGTATCGCTTTCCCGCTTAGACGTTACGGGCTGACGATCACCGATGAACCGGTCTTTTTCGCCGCCATCGTCGCCGTGGTCTCGCTTGCCGGCGCCGTGCCGTACGTCTGTTTGTCGCGGGACAATCGGGGTCCGATATGGCATCCCATGGGCATCCTCCATTTTTCCTTGTCCGGGTTTTTTGAAGGACTCGGCGCCTTGCTCTCGCTCATGGCGCTAAGCACAGGGCGCGTCGTGGTTATCTCCCCGATCGTGGCGACAACCCCGTTATGGAACCTGCTCATCGCCATTATCTTCCTGCGCGGCAGAGAAGAGATCAATGCCCGCACCATCGCCGGCACGGTCTCGGTGGTGCTTGGCACCGCGGCTATCGCTCTCGGGAGATAGATCCCTTGACAGCCGGTCGGGTCCGGAATATCCGTGGGCTGCAACGATTTTCTAGAATCCTTGTTCAGCTACGAAACCATCGGGAGGTTGCCATGTGGTATTTAGTTCTGCGGCGGCCGGTGAAACCGCGCGAGGAATGGACGGTCAATTTGGATGAGCACCTGGTCTGGATGAAAGCCCAACATCAATTGGGAAAGATTCTTTTTTCCGGGCCGAGCAGCGATCGCAAATATGGCATCTATGTCATTCGCGCGGAATCGAAGTCAGAAGCGGAAAGCATTGCCGCGAGTGATCCGTTCACCGCGGCCGGTTTTTGCGCCTTCGAAATCGTCGAATGGGAGGTCCATCAAATCATGGGCGTCGGGCCATTCACGGCCGTGGAGATGCGTGGTCATCGGTAGCAACGGACAATTCCCGAAGGACGGGTCGGACGACTGCTTCACTCGTCTAGCTTGAGGCTGAATGTTTTCGCAAAAACATTTCGCAAGAACATCTTGACATGGGACAATCACGGCGATACAAGAAAGCTGAACCCTGGGCTTCCACTCAGGGCGGGAAGAGTGAGAACGGACCGCGCGGCTGTTCCAGACTCTTCCAGAAATGGAGGTCATCTATGACGGGAGAAATCACTCCACCGGGCCAAGATGGCCCGCTCAAGGCGGGCGGGCGTAATTCGCCCAGGCTTCTCAATCGGCATCGAGCTGCCTGAATCAAGCCCTCAACCTCAACACCGCTCGGTGTAACCCCGCTCGGCGGGCAAGCGAAGGAAGGACTTTCCCGGAAGCAAGCTCGTAGGAACGCCGAAATGAGATCCGCCGACGACATTACGCAATGCCGCGCCAGCAAGCGGGCAGTTTAAAGAAAAAAATTAAATAAGTTTCATGCGACGCTATGGCGTCGGGAACGGGCAGCTTTTGCACGGAATGTAAAGGATGCCCGTTTTGTTTTGATCAGCAAGTGGAGCCCCACGGCCAAGGCCGTGGCACCTTCCGGTACGCCCGTGGGGCGAAATCCTGAGCAAGAGCCCTGGCCCAAGGCCGGGGCTCACGTCGAAGGGTGGAGTTTTTCTAACCAAGCGGAATTTGCCTTACTCAGCGCAGCAGTCGCCCATATCCCTCGATGGGGATTTGCATCCTGAGGGTTCTTAATACCCACCACAGCGAGGCCGCGGTACTGGAGACCACCGAGCGGTCGCTGTCGCGCTCAAGCTCCTCAACCCAAGCCACCGAGCGCCAGCGTCCCTGGATCAAAATGGCATCGACAGCGGAATGCTGCTGGAAGAGGCCTTTGGCGATTTTGTAAGAAGCGTAGTCGGGCAATTTGACTTGATCCACCGGCTTTTTGACCTCCAACCCGGCGATGCCGAGGACTTGAAAGCCCGCATCTTCATAGTAACACTTCACCGCTTGATTGATCTTTTCCATATAGGCAGTGGCAATTACAATTGTTTTTGCTCTTAGATGGCGAAGCGCTTCGACGCCAGCGTTCAAGGCGGTACTCACCGGCAGACCGACCCGTTGGGACAATTTGCCGACGACCTCCTGCTCCGCTTGGTAGCCTCGCTGGGTGCCCAGCGTTATGCCCGCGAGCAGAATCGCGTCGCATTCCTCGGCGGTAAAAATGCCGAGCCCGGCTTCCAATGCTTCGATCGCCCTATTGAATTCTTCCGTCGTGTGGGCCTGGACGTTGAGCCCCGATGCCACGATGGTAAATCCTTTGGGCAGGATCAAGTCCCAATCGGAAGGAGTTTCAAAAACCGAAGGCGAAAGATACCCGATGCGTGCTTTCCAACCCGACATAAAGTGCCCCGTTTTTTTGCTGTCTGGAGTTTTTTTGCCTGGACATTTATTAGCGCGAGCAGCGCAGGATAGGAAGGGCTGAGACGGCGTTTGTAAACCCGTACCGGAGACTCGGAATTGCCGAAATTCGAACGGACACGTTGAGCCGAGCAAAAATGATGTTGCTTTCGAAGTGCCAAGGTTTTACCATTTAGTGTGAAACGAAGAGAAAAAGTTGATGGAATGAGTCGTTTCCATCGTCAAACAAGCAGAAGGATGGGCCGTGCTGTGATGACAATTGCCGTTAGACTAGCCATTATATTTAGGCCACTTACGCAAACACTTCGAGCGTGCTACTTGATTCCCCGTATTTATTCTCAAGCGATTGCGGCGACGCTTTTCATGATGCTTGTTGGCCTTGCAAACGGGGCCGCCGCGGAGGTCCAGGAATTCAATCGGCGCGCGACTGCCACGGCGCAGATCATGGCCGGGATATCTCCGGTCGGGGGCGAGCCGGCGTTGGAGCGACTAACCAAGCTCGACGCTTTCGCCGAGCATCAAAAATGGATGGCCGCTCAATGGGGGCAAGTGCGCGGCCGAATCTTGGCCATTCAAAATTGGCGTTCCCAGGAAGTGAAAATCCCGGGCGCGAGCCAGAAGACGCTGCTCTATCCGTTCAGCGGACCGGACTTCCTTAACGCATACGCGTTATTTCCAGAACACTCACAATACATATTCTTCAGTCTCGAGCGGCCGAGTTCGCTGCCGGATCTCGAATCGGTCACACCGGTTCAGTTCGGCAAATTGCTCGAGGATGTTCGCAATGCGTTCCGCGACATCTTTCAGCGTAATTACTTTATAACCGACTATATGAACAAACAGCTCACGACCCCATGGATTCGCGGCACGGTCCCCGTGATGGCGACCATGATGGTCCTGATGAACCAACGTATCGTACGTATCGAGCCGGTGGATCTCTTCCCCGAATTGACCCGGGCCTACGAGGCTCGGGACACTGTCAAACACCCGCGCATGATCATGCGTGGGACGCGCATCGTTTTTGCCAGTGCTAGCGGCGGCGCCCAGCAGCAGCTATACTATTTTTCGCTGGACGCCACCGACAAAGCTCTGGAATTCTATCCCGGTTTTTTGGAGTGGGTCGGGCAACACCGGCCCGCCAGCGCGCTGCTCAAGTCGGCTTCCTATTTGCTTCATGACAATCAGTTCGAAAAAACCCGCAACATGATTCTGGCGGCCGCGGACTATGTGGTTCAGGACGACACCGGAATTCCTTATCGCTTTTTGCACCAGGCTCCGTGGCAAGTTCGCTTGTACGGGCGATATAATAAACCGATCAAGTCATTGCGTTATGGATATCAAGCCGATCTCGAAGGGGCATATAAAGAAAAGCCAGAGATCGCCGAGTTGCCGTTCCCCTTTGGATATCACTGGCGCGGCAAGCAGTCCGGTTTGATGATCGCGAACCGCTAACACCCGACTCTGTGCCGAGGCGTGTATTAACATGGGCCTGTCTTGTTTTCATGGCAGCTAGCTGTAGTGTTCCGCCACTCAGCCGCCGCACTTTCCAGACCAGTGACGGCGTCGCCCTCTCCGTGCTCGAAGCCGGCAGGGAACACGCAGGGGACCGGCGCCTCAAAATCGTCTTTGTTCCAGGTTGGTCTATGCCAGCCACCTTGTGGCGCGAGCAACTGAAGGCGCTGGGCGGAAGCTACCATGTCTTGGCAATCGACCCCCGCGGCCAAGGGGAGTCGCAGGTCCCGCCAGGCGGTTACACAGCGGAGCGGCGCGCGGCGGATCTAAGCGAGTTCCTTCAGCCGTTGTCCAACGTGCTATTGGTCGGTTGGTCCCTCGGCGCGATAGAGTCGCTGCAGTACGTGCAGACGTTCGGCGCGGATCGGCTCGCGGGCCTGGTGCTCGTCGATAGCTCCGTCGGCGAAGAACCCGCGCCGCCGCCCGGAGGAGCATTTACACAGCGCTTGCGCGAAGATCGGGACAAAATGCTCGAGGAGTTTGTCCGTGCCATATTTGCCAAGCCGCGCCCGGACGGAGAAATCAACGCCTTTGTGCAGCTGGCTAAGAGACTGCCTCTCGAAGAGAGTCTCGCGTTGTTGTCCTATCCCTTCGAACGCGCGCACTGGCGGCGCATCGCCCATGGTTTCACCAAGCCACTTCTGTACGTAGTAACACCGCAGTTCGAAGCGCAAGCGCGGAACTTACAGAAAAATCGCCCCGCGACTCAGATCGAAATTTTCAGAAACGCCGGTCATGCGCTCTTCGTCGATGAGCCGGAACGGTTCAACTCGTTGCTAGCACGATTCGCCGCTCGCCTTGCAAGTCCGTAGGATATTTGAGCGCCCTTTCATCTTCGCCAACCGTTACGTCATTCCATCTTGATCCGCCTGTCCGGCAAAAACCCACTCCTATCGCGGGAGTGCACGAAGCTCGGATTGATGATCTGATCGCCATTGACCCTTCGACTGGAGCCCCGGCCTTGGCCGGGGTCTCCCGGTCAGGATTCCGCCCCACGGGCGTACTGGAAAGCGCCACGGGCTTGCCCGGGGTCTCCACCAATTTTGCCGTCATCATGCCTTCCGCCTTTAACTCCGTGCATGGTTGAGTAATATTGATAACCTCCTATTTTCTTTTACCGGAAAAAGGTGTATAGGGCGGGAACGAAAAGTCTTACAATGATCCCTTAAGGTTGGGAAAAAACCATATGTCCGCTAGAGAATTTCTAACGACAAAAGAAGTGGCCCGTTACCTACGGGTAAATGAGTATACCGTTTATCGCCTTGTGACCCAGAGAAAATTACCTGCTGTCAAGGTGGGATCTCAGTGGCGCTTTAAACGGAGCGTCTTGGAGCGATGGCTGGAAAGCCAACTCAATCCACCGCGTGAACAGTGATTCAGACGCAAGCCAATTGCGAGCCTCATGGAAGCAAATGCGACGCTGCGCTGGGCGAAGATAGCCAGTTTTTTAGACGTTTAAATGAGCGCATTCAGTTATCACGTCAGCTAACGAGCGTTCCGTCATCCACCGCATTATTGCGTCTGACTGGCCGTTTCCCCGCATCCGCTTAAACGCTGCCGGCCTTCGCTTCCTCCCGCAAGAATTTTTTGACATGACGCATAAGGTCGATCATCTTGACCGGCTTTAGGAGGAATTCATTGCAGCCGCCCTGAAGCGCTTTCGCTTTCATATGGGGAAACGTGCTCATCGCGACTATGGGAATGCGGTCGGCCTCGGGCTTTCGTCGCAGGGTAAGAACGAAATCAAGTCCGTCCATATCGGTAAGTTCCATTTCCAGCAAAATGAGATCGGGCTGACACTCCTCAACCTTTCTGAGTCCTCCCGTGCCGGTAACCGCAACGACCGGGTTCAGCCCCGCAAACATAATCTGCTTTACCAACAATTGAGTGTAATTGGGCTGCATCTCGATGATCAGTACGGTCTTGTTAATCTGTGCGCCCATGTGGGGTTACCGCCTGCGGACGAGTAAGGAGCAACAACCATGCCTGCACAGGGTAAGAAAGAGCTCATCAGAAATAACCATTTAGAACCCTCATGGGCGCAGAATCTCCTGGAAAATCCGCTGCCAAGCGTACAAAAAGGTGCAGGAAACTGGCCACAACGGCTAGCCGAAAGATAGTAAATCTATCCGTCCACCACAGGTTGAGAATGGATCTGGCGTAGCCATTTTACAGCGAGACTCATTTGGAATTCCATCAGTCTGAACTGCCTGGGTTTCCAGTGAAGGAGTCTCTTGGCACGCCCGGTGAGATTCGAACCCCGAACCCCCGGATACAATGTCCTTCTTCTCTATACGGTTTTTCTCCACCTCCAACACCATCCCCGCCGACTGCGGCTTGTCATTGCCCTCTTGCGTGATCTAAAATTTCGGTTTGCCCGCGTATCCAGTCATCTCGCCGTACCCTTTACCGGGTACGGGTTTGTTCCGCAGAGTTCCCCGCACCTCCACCGCTCCCTCCCAATAAGTCACCCGCGTGCTGCGATTTGTGATCAGCTCTTGTTCGGGAAACGCCGGCGTAATTTCTAATTCGATCTCCTCGCCCGGAATGGAAACCTGCCATTTCATCGGATAGTCGGCGCCGCTTTTCGGACTCTTCCAGCGCTCCGCCACGTCGATGCGGAAGTCTTTCAACGCGAGATGCTTGGTCGTACCGTCGGCTCGGACGATTGTACCACTCGAATACGGATCGACCGAACCGTCTTTGCGGCGCATGAGATAGAGCATCAGTTCGGTATTATTCTCGAGCTGCATGCTGAACCAATCCCAGCCGACCTGGTCTTCTCTGAGCTGGTTGCTGCCG
>Ga0209751_10005712_pt1 | contig 11671 bp, 6 predicted proteins | sample RifCSP13_1_FD_184019 | JGI IMG/M metagenome (GOLD analysis project Ga0209751, IMG submission 184019) | Soil microbial communities from Rifle, Colorado - Rifle CSP2_sed 13_1 (SPAdes) (version 2) | ecosystem: Environmental > Terrestrial > Deep subsurface > Rock core/Sediment | place: Rifle... | reverse complement strand
TAAAGCGACCAAATCAAGTCCCTGGTTCGTCGCCGCCACTTGAAAATCAAATAATTTACCAATACTAGCATGTTTGTCTTGATTGCTATTATTCTATCAATTACAGCGGGTTGAATCAAGTTACAAACATCACCAATTTGCATGATTTATAGTCTAAATATAATCTTGATATTTCCAACCGGTTTATAAAGAAAAAATGAAACTCTCCATCTTGTTAACATCGTCACTTGATCGCCTGCAAGAATGCAAAGATTTCCAGATATCTTTTTGCGTCTACTCCCTTGGCGTCGTGGATTTAGTCGTTAGCGTTCTTTCACTGATTTCTTTACCATTTCCAACAATCCCTCCACCTGGTAGACTGATTTCGCCTCGGCCTCCAGCAGGCGCTTAATGATTTCATGATTAGCCGCAATCCGCTCGGTGGCCCGATCAGGTTGACTGGAAATTATCTGGACAGTAGCAACTACCGCCATCCAGCTCAGTAAATCCTCGAAAGCTTCCTGGTTGAACCACAAGATACCCTGGTAGCGATTTACTTGCATGAATCGTTGCACCTCGCCATCCTCGAGCCAGGATTGCAAGACCAGATCGGCGTAATCCTTTTTAGAGGCTTGGAGATCAAACCAACGCTGGTGGTTAACGAGCAGCTTGATCAGCCCAACCGCCCACCACGCCGCGCCCTCGTCCGCGCCCAGGTCTTGCAACGTGGCAGCGACGATCTTCCCTAACAACCATTCGTCGATCCAGCTCCGGCTTCGCTCGAAGGCGCCCTCCTCACTGACCACTTTACCCAGGGAATGGGTGAAAGCCCAGCCCAACAATGTTGCCCACACTGTGATATTCTCGCTACCGCCGAGATTAAGACTCTTCTCAATGAACTCGACCGCCGCTCTATATTTGCGCGAACGGGGTAATGGATAACGCACACGGAGGTCTGGGAGTTCCAGGATCGCTTCTACCTCACGCCGAATATCTCCCGCCAGCGCACGAATTGCCGCCTCGTCCTTTCCCGATTGAGTTATGGCATTGATTTCCCCTAAGAGATGCGCAGCTTGCTGTTCTACCTCGCTGAGTAACCCTTCTTCAATCTCTGTGCCAGGACTTTCCAGGCGCGCCTCGATTAGGCGGCGAAAATTCTCGGCGTTGACCAGCTCACGGAACGGATAATGCACAGGCTGCAAGAAGATCTCTTTAAGCGCCTCGGCGATGCTAGGCACGCCCCGACCATTCAAAAAGGCCGCTAACTGCGCATACTGGCGCCACTCGTTATCCTGGATTTCATGGAAATCAAGGAAGACATGATACTGGTAAGCTGCCAATTCTACATACAGCCCTTGTTGGTGGATCTGGCGATTGTTCCGGATATATTCCAATACAGCCCTTGTTGGTAGATCTGGCGATTGTTCCGGATATATTCCAAGCCGCTGACTTGATCCCGAAAAGTTACAAAATTGTCGTCTTCATTCTGTAGCCCGAGACCCTCGCCCAGACTCTTACGAACAAGGCTTTTCTCATCCCCTTGGCCATTCTTGACTGAATAAGCGGCCGATGTCCGGATCCAACCACGCGCTTCGGCATAACGGTTGTGATATACCACCACCGCCCGTTCATCTCCCGAACGATTCGAATAAGCGAAGACGTCTTCGTTAACATAGCCCTCTGGCGTGTAGAAATCATACAACAGGAAGTCCCTGGCTTCAGCGAACAAGTATCGGCGGCGTAACAGGGGAAAAATCTCGCGTTCATGACGTTCCACCAGATATCTATCCGGAGATTCGTCCCAATATGCGCGGCGGAACTCCATCCCATACTTCTCTGAATAGCCTTCTATCTGGCCATGGCCGAACATGGGCAATCCTGGTAGGGTAGCCAGCAAGGTGCAAACGCCGAAATATTTATCCCCTTTACCGAACTGGTCAACAGCAGTGCGCTCGTCCGGGTTATTCATAAAACTGACATACCGTTTCAGGATTTCCGGGTCGAACTCCAGGGTGTTCTTGATCACGAGCCGGTATTCCTGGTTCTTCTCATCCCTCAGCATGTTCATGAATGCGCTGTTGTATACGCGATGCATCCCCAGGGTGCGAACAAAATAGCCCTCCATCAGCCAAAAAGCTTCTGCCAGCAATAAGGTATCGGGTACTTCTTGGGCAACGCGATCGACGACCTCCCGCCAGAACTCAACCGGAAATGCAGCATCGAATTGTTCCTTCGTCAGGCCGTGTTCAGCCCGCGTAGGAATCGCCCCTCCACTGCCGGGCTCTGGGAACCACAGGCGCTGGAAGTGTTTCTTAGCCAGGGTCATCGCCGCATCGAATCGGATGATGGGGAACTTGCGGGCTACATGCAAAATGGTCTGGATAACGGCTTCACGCACTTCTGGCAGCAGATAATTCAATTGGGCAGTATCATTCCAGGGCATGCTGGTGCCGTCGTTGCCATGATAGATGTATTTTGTGCTCCCTGACCAGTGGTCGAGGCGTTTAAACACCACCGCTGCGTCGGTGTTATCGTAATAATGGTCTTCCAGGTAAATTCCGACCCGCCCATCCCAGGATAGGTCCAGCCCATTGAAGGAATGGGAGGGAAAGGGGCAGTAATCTAAAGCAATAAACCAATCGGGGTGTTCGATTACCCAGCGCGAGTCAATGCCCATATGATTAGGCACCATATCAGAGGCCAGGCGGATTCCGCGCCGCCAGGCGCGCTCAAATAATTCGCGGTACGCGGCTTCGCCGCCCAGATCCTCTGCAATCTGGTAATCAAACAGGGAATAAGCTGAGGCGACTGCCTCCGGGTTGCCACGCAACTGCTTGATGCGCTGTGAGGCTGAGCTGCGCTCCCATAACCCGATCAGCCAAAGTCCGCTGAAACCCCAGTGAGCCAGTTTGTCCAGCTCCTCTTCAGGGATCTGGTCGAGCCTGCGGATGGCGCGCTGGTATTCCTTGGAGAGCTGGTCCAACCAGACATAAGCGTTCTTGGCGATCATCACCAGCGCGGGCATCCAGGCGCTATCCGGGCTGAACCGCTCGACCTCCAGCTCAAGTCCGGCGAACTCGTAGACTCGCGCCGGCCCAGGTCCGAGAAAGATGGCTTTCTCTTCTTCTCGGATCAAATCCAGGCTGCTGAGCAGGCGAAAGAGATATCCCCCTAACAACTGTCCCCATCGCTGGCGGATAAATTCCAGCTGCCCGGTGAGCGAGTAGGGCATAGCGATGGCCGGACTGCGGAGCATATCTATCAGGTTCTGTGAATCAGGGCCAAACCGTGGCTGGGTATCGAAAAAGGAATGTAAGCTGGCGATAATTTGTGGATAGGCAGTCTCTCTCTCTAATTCAGAGTCATCGAATAATTCAAGATGGGGGGAGAAAGCCGGGTTGGCGTTCGACAGCCACAGGAGCAGCATCTCCTCCAGGGCGATCTGCCTGTTCGGAACACAGCATCTCCTCCAGGGCGATCTGCCTGTTCGGAACACCGCCGGTCTCGCCTGCCAGATACTCGACGACCCCGAGTTCACGCCGGTACACGGTCAGTGCAGGAAACTCCTCGGTAAATTTACGCAAAGCGATATCCACGCCTTCCTGTCCCAGATTCCTTTCGAGCCAATCCAGGGCTTCCGCCATAATCTGGGAGTTCTTCTGCTGGCGGTATAACCCGACCACATAATGCAGGATCTCGTCGATCAACCCCATGGCGTTAATTTGACCGGCTTTCACCGCCTGCTCGGGGAAGCGAATCAGATCGCGCTTCTGATTTATCTTCTGCACGAATAGGCGCGCGGCGTGGAAATTGGCGAGGATTACATTTCCACTTAGCGAGAATAAAGATTGGTCAAATTGATAGCGGTCACGAGCACGGCGCGCAATGTGGAATTCCATGGTAACAGCGTTGCTGGTCGGCATTAGCTCTCCTGTTATCGATCGGGACGAGAAAGATGGTAGGTAAAGAACGTCCCATTAGAAACCGCATCCAAGATTTAGTGATATTGTGTCCCCCGTCCCCCTGCAACTATTATGCACACCCCTATTATATCCTGTCCGACTCCTTAAACATTAAAGCGGGTTTTTTCGTCGTTCGTCCTTCATCGATCGTATTTTGGCCCCTATCCTCCGTCAATCATCTTTCATTTCATCAAATCCCTCAAGTAAAGCTTGCACCCGCTGCGTATCCCTGGAGGCAGCAAGGCTTGCAAATTCGACCAGCGCTTTTCTAAAGAAGTCACCCGCCAGAGCAAGTTCGCCGCGGGCATAATTGAGCAGTCCCAACTCGACAAGGGTGCGTCCCACCTGCCAGCGAGTTTCCATGTTCTGGAAAGAAACTAGTGCCCGGTTTAACCGATCCTCAGCCTGGGAGAATTCGCCCGCCAACCGGTGAGCTACGCCCCAGGAGCGGTTTGCAATCGCCTGGTATAAATTATGCCCGTAGCGCACAGCTGTTTCCTCAGCCAGCGGCACATACTTCTTCAAGACCTCGAGGTTTTCCTCACCGACGGCAGCCTCTGCCAGCATGGCGTACAAATCGTGGTCGCCCACCCATTCAGCAGAATGGTTTAGTGCTTCTTCGAGATGATTACGAACATCGGCGAACTCGCCTTCCGCCATCAGCGGGTGGCTCAGTCAGTAGAGGTTGTTGCGTCCCCAACGCTCCGTAGGCCCATCGGCGGCGCTCATAATCCGCACCGATTCGTCCCGCAGCTCGCCGGACTTCTCAACCTCGTCGCGCAAGGTATGTACACTGGACATGAGCGCGATATGAAAACACGCCGGCCCACTTCGCTGCAGGAAATTGGTATAGCGCTGCTCAAGACCGCGCCTTTTTTCTTCCAATGCGTTCACGCCATCCCACTGATCCAGCCGGAATAAACACTGCGCATGGTATCGCAACGCCATTACCTGATGGTCAACGGCCTGGATTTGGCTACTCAGGCTCTCAGCCTCAATAAAATAAGGGATCGCCTGATTAAATTCGCCAATGTGTACCAGGGCTTTGCCGGTCTCTAACAAGATATTGGCACGTTCATGCAGATTGCCGAAACGAGGGTCGTGAGTGAGCTCCAGGCGACGGAGCGAGACTTGGACTCGCTCGCGAAACAGGCCGCGACCACCCAGGACACTGGCGAGCGCGCCGAGCGCAGCGGATAGCTCGACTGGTTCTCCCAACTGTTCGGCCAGGTCAACAGCGACGCGAGCATAGCGTTCGGCAGCATCCCAATCGACTGGAAACTGCACTAACCAGGCATATCTGGACAGGGTCGAGAGCAGTCGTACAGTCTCTGGGTGGGGCGGCTTGCCTATGGTTAGCGCCAATCCAGCCTCAAGGCTTGCCCAGGAATCGCTCGCGAAGCGCTGACGATCCTCGAACCAGGTTATAGCAAGGACAGCTTCGCCAATCTTGCGGTGCAAACGGACCGCGATCGCCTGGTCTGCACCGGCCAGGCCGCGCCAGCTCTCGAGAGCTTCCTGGTAGATTGGGATGGCCTCGCTTCCTTCGCCAAGCCATTGGTGCGCATCGGACAGTTCTTCCAGTAGGGCCAGGCGGGTTTCCTCCTGCTCGCCGGCGTCGATCAGATTAAGCGCCAGGTTGAGGTGACGGATAGTCACGTCGAAGGCAAATAGCGAGGCGGCGCGCCTCGCGGCGTGGTGGTGGTAACCAGCTGCCTTTCCCCGCTCGCCAGCGGCGGTGAAATGGTGTGCCAATGCTTCATACTCTTCTGGGCGCAGTGCAGCGAGTGTCTCGCCGACCTTGCGGTGCAGGCGACGGCGACGGGGCATACTTACCCCGTCATAAAGCGTTGCCGGGATCAGGGCGTGGACAAAGGCATACGTTATCGTCACTTTATCGCGCATTTCCTGGATCAGTTGAGCCCGCTCTGCACGTTCCAGCGCGTCGATGAGCAGGTCTTCGTCCAGTTCGTTAGCCATAGCCAGGATATCAAAATCGAACTCGCGCCCTAGAATGGCTGCCAGGGCGAGCACTTCCTGGCACTCTGCTGGCAATTTTCCGACACGGGCCTGGATCGCCAGGCGCACGCTTTGTGGGATCTCTAACTCCTCCATGTCCGGCCGATGCCAACGCCCATCAGAGAAGTAAAGCTTCCCATTCTCTACCAGCGCTTTGCATACCTCTTCTATAAAGAATGGGTTGCCTTCGGTTTCGAAGTAGATGCCATCCAGGAAATCAGACGTGATCTCTTCCGCGAACATAGCAGTCAGCAGATCACGGGTCTCGTCCTTGCTAAGGCGTTGGAGTTTGAGGCGCGAGGCCAACCGCTCCCGGTTTAGATCCAGCAGGAGCTCGTGGAGTGGGCGAGCCTCGTCAAGCTCGACTTCTCGGTAAGTGATTACAATCATCACCCCCTGGCTGCGTAGGCGGCGGGCGAGATGGCGCAGCAACGATAACGTGCCGCTGTCGGCCCAGTGCGCATCGTCCACAAAGATCATCAGTGGCGCTCGCCTGGCAAGCTGGTTACAGAACTCAACTACGTTCTCGAATAGGCGCTGCTGCTCGGATTCGGGATCAAGGGGCGGGTTGGGTAGGAAATCGGGGTGTGCCTGGCGCAAGTCTGGCGCCAGGACGAGCAGGTCGGCCATCACCGCGCCGGGCAGTTCGAGCGAGTGGGAATCACCCAGCACTGTGCGGATGATCTGCGCCACTGGCGCATAAGGTGCGCCGCCTTGTTCATAGCATTCGCCTCGCACGGCCCGGCCGCCAGAGATTTCGACTCGCGTTGTCAGCTCACGGACAAAACGAGTTTTACCAATGCCCGGTTCGCCGCTGATCAATAGCACCTGCCCCTTGCCCGCTACCGCCCGCTGCCAGTACGCGTTTGCCTCGCTTAGTTCACGCTCACGACCCACCAACCGGCCGCGCACGATCCGGTCGAGCAATATCAACTCGTGGATTTCCCCAGCTTCCTCTGCCACAGAACTGAGATGCTCCAGCATCGACGAGACATCCTGCGCGGACGCCGGGCGGTCCTCCGCCCTCTTGCTCATCAATCGTACGATCAGCGCGTCCAATGACGGAGGGATATTCTCGTTATACGCCCTGGGAGGTACGACCGGTGCATTGAGGTGCTGGGAAATGACGGCCAGGGAGTCGTCCGCCGTAAACGGCAGGCGCCCCGTAGTCAATTCGTAGAGCATCACACCCAGGGCATAGAGGTCCGCCCGACCATCTACCTCCTGACCCAGGGCTTGCTCCGGGGCAAGATAGTACACCGTCCCAATGATAATGCCTTCTACCGTCAGACGTGAGGCCGCAACCGAGCGTGCCAGTCCAAAATCCATGAGCTTGGCCTGGCCGTCGGCGGTGATTAACACGTTCTCCGGCTTCAAATCGCGGTGGACAATATCGTGGTTATGCGCATGCCGCAAGGCGCTGCACACCTGCGCTGCAATGGACAGGATCTCAGGAATGTTCCGGGGTGTCTTTGGTGAAAGCGCTACTCCCTCCACGAGTTCCATGACAATAAACGGTGAGCCGTCCCATTCCCCCGCATCGTAGACGGAGACGATGTTGGGATGGTTAAGGCGGGCGGCAGCCTGGGCTTCACGGAGTAGCCGGGCACGGGCTTCGTTTCCCAAGCCAGGATCGTTCAGCACCTTGACGGCCACTTCTCTTTCGAGCAGCGTGTCTTGGGCGCGGTAAACGATCCCCATCCCTCCCCGGCCAATCTCGGCCTCCATGCGATAGCGATTTTGGAAAGGCACTCCAATCATATCTTTTCCAGGAAGACAACTTCACTGCCGCTTAGAGACTAAGATTGTGATATCATCGTATTGGATCGTGTCGCCAACAAAGGATTTCAAGGCTTCTTCAATGGCTGCGATGATCTCTACCGGTGGGGAGCTTCCATTATCCAGAAGCAACTGCTCCAATCGTTCCATACCAAAGCGATCGCCTTCGGCATCGACAGCATCAACCAACCCATCGGTGTAGAATAGAATGAAATCCCCTTGATCCAGGCTCACATTAGCCTGTTCGAATGTCCAATCCGGCTCAATACCCAATGGAATCCCTGTGCGTACCAGTGTCTCGAGTTGAAGCCGACGAGAATTATATTTCAAAGGTGGATTGTGCCCGGCGTTTACATAGCTAACTTCCCCAGAGTTCGGACCGATCAAGGCATAAACCAGGGTGACAAAGAATCCGTAAGAAGATTCGCTGCAGATCAGCTGGTTGGCGCGCATGAGGGCTTCCTCGGGTTTCTGAGCGCGGTCAAGGCTGGCACGCACAATGCTGCGCGTAAAAGCCATAAAGAGGGCCGCCGGCATGCCCTTATCGGTTACATCGGCAATGATCAATCCAAGCCCCTCTCCGGGACCCTTGATGAAATCATAATAATCACCGGCAACTTCCCGCGCCGGTTGCCAGCGAGCAGCGAATTCCCATCCTGGGAATTGAGGGACACTGGAGGGCAGCAAGCTGGCCTGCACCTTGTGGGCTACCTGGAGCTCACGCTCCATGCGTCCTTTTTCAACCGCAACTTGATACAGCCGGGCATTCTCGATCGCGATCGCTGCGTTCGCTGCAATCGCGTTCATCAGATCCAGGTCAGCCTGGGTGAAAATTCCGGCCTTTAACCGGTTATCCACATAGATTACGCCAATAGTATTCTCCTTTACTTTCAAAGGGACACACAGGACCGAACGAAGCCCCAGGCTCATCACGCTGGTACGCATGCTTATTCTTTCGTCGATTTGTGCGTCGCTGGTTAACATCGGCTGACCTTTGCTAGCGACTCTCTCAACAACGCCGCGTGAGACCTGAAACCCCGGTTCTTCGATTGTCTGTTGATCGATACCCCGCGCAGCCCGGAAGACGAGCTTTCCATCTAGCTCAGACAACATTACAAACCCGCGTTCCGCATGCGTTGCCGCGATCACCTCGTCTATCACCTGGTTCAACACCTGGCTTAGATCGAGGGAGGAGTTGAAGGTTTGTGATAGGCGATAGAGCAAGGCCAGGTGTTCCTCGGATGGTAGTGAAGAATTGCGATCAGTCAAGTTCAGTCAAGTTATTCCCCTGTTCAGACAGATTTAAGACTAATTATATCCTTTTTTAGTCATATAGTTGCTTCTACAGGTTGGTTTGCGCGGCCGATGTAATACGACCGGCTAATTTAGATGGATAATAAAATCAGGTAAATAGGGCGGCAAATATTAAAAAACCTATTCCCAGTGCGGTAAAATAAATTATAACAATGAAACCTTTCGATTCATCGCAACTGCCGAGAGCAGGAGGGCATGATTCATGGCAACAGTCAAATCCTTAACGCATGGTGATCTGTATCAACACACCGATCCTGGTTTATTCAGCTTCCAGACAACTGAAGAGCTAGCGGACTTTTCTGAGATCATCGGACAGCCACGCGCTGTCCAGGCGATCCAATTCAGCATAGGGATGGATAAGGATGGTTACAACCTGTTCGCACTAGGACCCTCTGGATCAGGTAAACGTTCGTTGGTGACCCATTCCTTCGAACAGCAGGCGAAATTAGAACCGATACCAGATGATTGGTGCTATGTATACAACTTTGAGCAAGAACATAAACCCAATGCTATCAGACTTCCTGCCGGTAAAGGTACAGAATTTCAACATGACATGTCGCAATTCGTCGAGGAGCTGCGCACGACCCTATCATCAGCTTTTGATAGCGACGAATATCGGGCGCGCCGCCAGGTCGTCGAAGAAGAAATCCAGGAGAGGCACGAGAAGGCATTGGAGGAGATCACGGCGCGCGCCAAAGATCATAGCCTGGCGCTCCTGCGAACACCGGGTGGGCTTGTCTTCGCCCCGGTCCGGGATGGTGAGGTGCTGCCCCCTGAGGAATTCCAGAAATTACCTGAGGAAGTACGGCAAAGTATGGAAACAAATGTGGCGGAACTCCAGGCTCAATTGCAGAAAGTCCTTCTGATGGTTCCTGCCTGGCAACGCGAGATGCGCCATCGTCTGAGGGGTTTAAACCAGGAAATCACTACAATTGCAGTAAACGGATTGATGAATGAACTGCAGCTAAAATACACTGATGTCCCTGAAGTGCCTGGCTATCTCGATGCAGTCCAGCGGGACATTGTCGCGCACGCTAGCAATTTCTTGGAGATCGACCAGAGCCCAGCAGGCGAAACAGAGTCAGCCGTGCCTGCGATGACGGATCGTAACCGACGGGAACTATCCCCTCTCCGCCGGTATGAAGTTAACCTGTTCGTCGACCACCATGCATCTCAAGGTGCGCCGGTGATTTATGAAGATAACCCTACCTACCAAAATCTGATAGGCAGGGTAGAACATATGGCCCACATGGGCGCCTTGGTCGCCGATTTTACCCTGGTCAGGCCTGGTTCCTTACACCTTGCCAATGGCGGTTACCTGATCCTGGATGCACGCAAGGTATTGCTACAGCCATACGCCTGGGATGCGCTCAAACGCTCACTGGAATCTCGCCAGGTGCGCCTTGACTCCTTAGGTCAAATGTTAGGCTTGGTTAGCACTGTTTCGCTCGAACCAGAACCGATTCCATTGAACGTCAAAGTAGCATTGCTCGGCGACCGGCAACTTTACTACCTGCTCTCAGAATTAGATCCAGAATTTGATGAACTTTTCAAAGTACAGATGGAATTCGATGACCAGATGTCCCGTAGCTCGGAAAATGAAGAACTATACGCGCGAGTGATTGGATCCGACCAGATGTCCCGTAGCTCGGAAAATGAAGAACTATACGCGCGAGTGATTGGATCCCTGGCGCGTAAAGAGCATTTACGCCCGCTTGACCGGGCTGCAGTCGCACGTATGATCGAACATAGCGCTCGCCTGGCAAGCGATGCACAAAAACTTTCTATCCGGGTCAAGGACATCATCGACTTGCTGCGCGAAGGTGACTACTGGGCTGGTGAACAAGGCAACCATAATATACATGCCACTGACCTCCAAAATGCTATCGACGCCCAGATTTTCCGGGCTGACCGCCTGCGGGAGCGTTACCAGGAAAATATTCTGCGCGAAACGATCATGATCACAACCGATGGATCTCAAGTCGGCCAGGTCAATGGTTTATCAGTGATCCAGATGGGGAATTTCACTTTCGGCATCCCCAGCCGCATAACCGCTCGCGTTCGCAGAGGCAAGGGCGAGGTCGTAAATATTGACCGTGAGGTAGAGTTAAGCGGCCCGATTCACTCAAAGGGAGTTTTGATTTTGTCTAGTTTCCTGGGAGCCCGGTATGCGGCAGAGACCCCGCTTTCACTTTCAGCCAGCCTGGTCTTCGAGCAGTCTTACAGCGGTGTGGAGGGAGATAGCGCCTCCTCTGCTGAACTTTACGCCCTGCTTTCAGCCCTGGCTGAGCTGCCCATTAGACAATCCCTGGCAGTTACCGGATCGGTCAACCAGCATGGTCAGGTGCAGGCGATTGGAGGGGTAAACGAAAAAATCGAAGGTTTCTTCGATATCTGCAATTCACGTGGTTTAACTGGAGAGCAAGGGGTGCTGATCCCCATTTCCAACGTCAAACATTTGATGTTGAAGAAAGAGGTTATCGATGCCGTTGCTGCGGGTAAATTCTACATATTCCCGATCACAACGATCGACCAGGGGATTGAAGTGCTTACCGGAATACCAGCGGGTGAAGCCGATGAAAATGGAAAATATCCTGAGAGTTCGGTCAATGCCCGGG
>Ga0209751_10005710_pt1 | contig 11674 bp, 3 predicted proteins | sample RifCSP13_1_FD_184019 | JGI IMG/M metagenome (GOLD analysis project Ga0209751, IMG submission 184019) | Soil microbial communities from Rifle, Colorado - Rifle CSP2_sed 13_1 (SPAdes) (version 2) | ecosystem: Environmental > Terrestrial > Deep subsurface > Rock core/Sediment | place: Rifle... | reverse complement strand
GGTCCGACCCCGTGCTTCTTTAGATGGCGCGCTAGTTGGTTGGCTCTCCTGTTCAGCTCCCGATACGTCAACTGATCGTTCTCAAATACCACCGCCACCGCATCCGGGGTCTTCTCTACCTGCTCTTCAAATAGCTCATGGATACACTTATCCTTGGGATACTCTCTCTTAGTGTCGTTCCACTCTACCAATAACTGATGTTTCTCGGCATCGGTTAGAAGCGGTAATTCTGAAATTTTCCGCTCCGGGTTTTCTACAATCCCTTCCAGCAAAGTCTGGTAATGGCCTAACATCCGCTCGATTGTGTCCCTGTCGAAGAGATCCGTGTTGTATTCCAAGACAGCCTTGAGTTTACCCGCCGGGTCCTCGATCAAAAGGGTCAAATCACACTTGGCCGTTTCGCTGTTTACCTCGACGGGACTCAACGTCAGTCCGGATAGTACCAGAGCGTGCACCGGTAAATTTTGAAAGGCGAACATCACCTGAAAAAGAGGAGAGTGACTCTGATTACGGTCCGGATGAAGTTCCTCCACGAGCTTCTCGAAAGGTAAGTCTTGGTGTTCGTAAGCCTCTAAGGCTACGGTGCGGACCCGGGCGATGAGTTGTCTAAAAGTGGGGTCGGCGGACAAATCGGCCCTTAATACTAATGTGTTGACAAAAACGCCAATCAGTCCTTCCGTTTCAACGTCGTTGCGGCCAGCGATGGGAGTGCCGATCGAAATATCTTGCTGTCCAGTGTAGCGATGCAGCAACGTCTGCCACGCTGCGAGCATTGTTATGAACAGAGTAACACCTTCGCAACGGCTCAGCTGCTTTAATGTGTCCACCAGGCTCTTCGGCAGCACCAAGGACTGCCGGGCGCCGCGAAAGGTCTGAATTACGGGTCGTGGTCGGTCTGTGGACAGTTCGAGTAGATGGATACCTGAAAGCTGTTTCTTCCAGTAGGAAAGCTGCCTTGCTAACATTTCTCCTTGGAGCCAATGTCGCTGCCAAACGGCGTAGTCCGCATACTGGATGGACAGTTCCGGAAGTGGGGAAGACTCACCTGTGGAAAAAGCTTGGTAGAGCGCTGTGATCTCTCGCAACAGCACACCTCGGGACCACCCATCTGAGGCGATGTGGTGCATCACCAGAAGGAGCAAATGCTCCTCGTCCCCCAGTGGCACCAGGCTAGCCCGCAGCATCAAATCGGCGGATATATTGAAAGGGCGGCGAACTTGTTCTTTGAGCAAACATTGAAGCTCTGATGCGCGCTCAGAAACTGGCTGATGACTCAGATCAGTCACCCTAAACTCTACGGAGCGGCTCTCGCCGATTACCTGTACGGGGTTTCCGTCCACGGCAACAAAAACGGTCCGCAGGGCTTCGTGGCGGACTACGATGGCGTCAAGCGATTTTTGCAATGCCTCGACACTGAGAGCGCCACTCAACCGCACAGCCGTCGGAACATTATACAAAGGGCTATTCGGCTCCAGTTGATCGAGAAACCACAGCCGCTGCTGCGCAAAGGAAAGAGGGATAGATTCGCGATTAACCCGACGCGGTATACGCGGCACGGCCATCAAATCGCTACTTTTATTGCCCATAATTTTTGTTGAAGTTTATCTTCAATTCAGGTTGAAGCGGTCAATCCCGCGGATAAGGCGCATACGGATCGACCCGCACGTTGATGCATGCGGCTTGGCCCGAAGCCGCAGCTCGCTCCAAAGCAGGTCGGATTTGTTCCGGCCGATCGGCAAACTCACTATGGCCACCGAAAGTGCGCATGATGTTTTCGTAATGAATATCGGGCTGAAACATGGTCACGCGCTCGGGACTCGATGGGAAACAAGCCCTCTCCATCAAGGCTCCGGTGTTCCCATCGTTGTTGACCACAACTACGATCACGGCAATCTTGTGCCTTACGGCAGTTTCCATTTCCATGGCGCTGAACGCGAAGGCCGTGTCGCCACAGATTGCGATGACGGAGCGTTCAGGACACGCCAGCTTCGCTCCAATCGCGAAAGGAATTCCCACTCCCAGGCAGCCATTGTTTGCCGCCGAAAAACGCGACGCCGGGAAGTAGGCCGGTAGAATTTGTTGCCCAGCCGCCATGGACACATTGCCATCGAGTATGCAGATTGCGTCGCGAGGTAGAAAGTTGCCTATCTCCTTAAACATGCGGTGTGGCGACATGGGTATCGCATCACTGTTCATTAGCGATTCGAGTGCTAGCCGCCTGTTTTCTTGTTCCTTGGCCAACATGGCATGCCAGGACGCCAATTTAACTTTAGCGACCGCATCACGACGCAAGTCCATAGCCGTCAGTAATGCTCGCAACACTGCTTTAACGTCACCGACGATACCAACGGCCGGAGATCGGTTGACCCCGATTTCAGGCTTATGGATGTCGATCTGAATCAGCTTTGCATCGGCGGCAAATTCGCTGCCGAATCGAAAAGTCCAATCCAGTCTCACTCCTACCAAAAGTATGGCATCGGCTTTGGATTGAAGAAGACTACGCGCATGGTTAAAGCACAGTGGGTGGTCATCGGGGAGAAATCCCCGCCCCATGGGAGAAGTGATAAAGGGGATGCCAAACCCGTCTATGAGGCCTCTGAGCTCAGCGAGGGGTTCAGACCAGCGGACCCCCTTCCCGATAATGATTGCAGGCCGCTTTGCCTGCAGAAGAATCTCCGCGGCCTGCTGGCCTGCCTGTGTGTCTACTTCAGCAATTTCAACAGTGTCCGGAGAACAAGGACTGGTGACATTCACAAATCCGTTTAAAACATCTTCGGGCAAGTCGAGGTAGACGGGCCCCGGCCGTCCGGACATTGCGATCTGGAAAGCGCGCTCAATGTATACGGAAAGACTGGCGGTGTTTTCTACCAGCGCCGACCATTTGGTGATCGACCGGTAGATAGAAACACCATCCAACTCCTGAAACGAGCCCATGCCTTGCATACTGAGCGGGCGGCGTCCACCTAAGATGACGACAGGCCAGCAATTGTCATTCGCGACCAAAATACTTGTAGCAGCGTTGGTCACAGCAGGTCCGGCGGAGAGTATCGCCACGGCTGTTACTCGCCCGCTGATATAATTTTGGGCAATCGCCATCATCACACCGGCTTGTTGATGGCGCACCCCGATCGGGCGGATGCCGAGATCAAAACACTTTGCGAAGGTCTCTCTAATGGGAGTGCCGCAAACGCAATAGGCATGCGTAACACCCAACGATTTTAACGTTCGAGCGACAAGGGTGTGGCCGGCATGGACGGCTATCCTTGGAGTAATCTCCACTCTGGATTACCGCTTGTTTATGCGGGCGAGGCCGAATCCATCGCTCGGCTGATCTCATGCGCCAGATCTTTAACCGTCGACTTCCAAAAAATCGTCGCGATCGACAAATTGACGTTAAATGCAGCACGCACACGTGCGATGACCTGCATCGCACGTAGTGAATCCCCGCCTAGGGCAAAAAAATTCTCGGCGGCGCTGATTTCTTTCACGCCGAGCACCTCTGCGTAAATATCGGCTATTTTTGTTTCCAGATCGCCCTTGGGAGCAACAGCCTTGGGCACAAGCTGTGCAGCAAATTTATCCGCTAATCCGAAGCGCTGTATCTTGCCCGTCGCGCCCTTTGGAATCTCATCAACGATCACTAAACGGCTTGGGATTTTGAATTCGGCAAGCTGACTTTGGAGATATAGGCGGAGCGCCGCTTCCGTAGTATTGTCGTCTACGACCACTGCCGCGGCGACATCTTCGCCGAGAAACGGATGTTGTACTGCGAAGGCGACGGCTTGGTAAACTCCCGGATGTCTTAGCAGGGCCGCGTCCACCTCTTGTGGAGAAATTTTCTCCCCGCCCTTGTTAATGATTTCTTTGAGACGACCCGTAATAAATAAAAACCCGTCGGAATCCAGGTACCCTTCGTCCCCGGTTCTAAACCAGCCACGGCGAAAGGCTTGTTCATTGGCCTCCGTGTTGTCGTCGTAGAATCGGGTGATGCTTGGTCCACGTAGGACGATTTCCCCTTTCTCGCCTTGCTTCAAAGACGTGCCATCCTCATTCATTATAGCGATTTCAACGCCTGTGGGCACGCCCACGGAGCCCACCTTCCGTTTACATGGTGGCAAGGGGTTGCTGGCTATCTGATGGGCCGCCTCGGTCATGCCGTACGCCTCAATGACCGGCACCTTAAAGAACTCTTCTAACTCTACCATCAGCTTTACCGGCAGCGGCGCAGACGAGGAGCGGATAAAGCGTAACGGCCATTCTCGGTGTGTGCTGGAGCGCGATCTGGCCTCTCTAAGAATCGCATCGTGGATGGTAGGAACGGCGGTATACCAGGTGGGTTGAAGTTCTTCCATCCATTGAAGAACCTGATCAGGATCGAACTGCTCAGGTATGGCGACGCTGGCGCCCACTGCAAGCGACGACAGCAGGCCGCCCACTAGACCGTGGATGTGGAACAGCGGCATTAAATTCAGGCAACGGTCCCTCGACTTGAGTGCAAGTGAGGCCTCGATGTTGTGGGCTGAAACTAAGAGGTTGGCATGGCTCAATGGGACTCGTTTGGGTTTCGATGTTGTGCCCGACGTGTAGAGAACCAGGGCCACATCGTCAGGGCGAGGCATGGGACTCTCTCCCGGGGATGAGGTCGCAACGCTCCTAATTATCGTGAATTCATCTGGAAGGTCACGGTCAGGCGACAACGCCAAAATTGGAATACCGCGCCGGCAAGCGACCGTCATTGCAGGCGAGTCAATCCCCTCTTGGACAATAAGCGCCTTAGCGTTTAAATCTGACAGATAAAAATCAAACTCGCTTTCACGATAGGCAGGATTGAGCGGGGCACTGATTCCTGCGATGGCAGTTGCTAGAAACGCGATCGCCATCGCGGGGCCATTGGACAACACGACGGCGACACGATCATCACGACTGATGCCCATTGCGCGCAATGACGCTACTAGGGAATCAACTTGATCGTTCAACCGGCCATAGGTCAGCGGGCTCATTCCTGGCGCGACAAGGGCAAACTCGTTGGCACTGCTTTCAGCCCAGCCGGATATCATTTGACGGATGGTCATCGACTTGCGCACGCTACTCTCCGGATCAACAGTATCGCCTTCTGCTCCGGCGGAAATCTGAACACGCAGTCAGTCACTCTGCTCTCCGCGGCTCGGCTTTCCGCTCTCCTCGGCGACTAAGCGCCGCGCCTCGTCTTCGGAAAGCGATTCCAACTCAGCCAACATCCCCTCTAAGTCCGCGTCACCTACCTTCTTTCCCTGGTGCGCTTCAATCACCGCTGCCATCTCGGCCACGGTTGGTGCAACGAACAATGATTGAAGTGGCATCTCAAACTGAAATTTCTTGATGACCTGGGAAACTACCCGCGTCGCGGTCAAGGAATGGCCTCCGAGATCAAAAAAATTGTCGTGGAGGCCTACGCGATCGAGACCAAGCACTGCCGCCCAGATCTCGGCCAGTTCTACTTCGAACGGAGTCCTTGGAGCAACATAGGGCGTCTCGAGCTCCGGTCGAGAATAATCGGGTTCCGGAAGGGATTTCCGGTCTAACTTTCCGTTGGGTGCGAGGGGAAATTCACGTAGGAACACAAAAACTGATGGAATCATATGCTCCGGTAGTCTTTCCCCCAGAGCGCGCCGCAGTTCCGTTACCATCGGCCTTGGATATCTCTTGGGCACCAGGTAAGCGATGATACACTTCTGATTGAACCTATCCGGACCTGCGATCACAACTGCATCTTTGATCGACGGGAGATCCGTCAACGCCATTTCGATCTCGGTGAGCTCGACGCGGTGGCCTCTGATTTTTACTTGCGAGTCTTTCCGCCCGAGACACAGCAGGCGTCCATCGGGCAGCATGCGCCCGATATCGCCGGTGCAGTAGATTCGTTCATCACCCGCAGCCGGGAGGAAAGCAGCATCCGTGAGGTCCGGCCTGCACCAGTATCCGGCAGTTAAATAACGACTCTTGACGGCGATTTGTCCGACGTCCTCGGATTGAACTTCTTTTCCAGTATCATCGATTAAGAGAATCTCATTGTCGTCAGCCGCATAACCAACGGGGACGATATGTCCATCGATCTGCGTCTTCTTATCCATAAAAAACCAACGAATCGTTCCTGTTTCGGTACTTCCCAGCCTGTTGACGAGATAACACTCAGAAGAAAAGTACTTTTGGAACAGTTCAACATCTCTCTTAGAGACCGGTTCACCGATAAGCTTAATCAGTCGAAGAGAGGGGAAGTTTTCTTCTCCAGTCAAGGTCTCTAGAAAATAGCGAAAAACGGTGGGAACGGAGCAATAAATGGTGATCTGGTTACGCATCAGCCAGTCGGCTATCGCCGCCGGCCCCTTATCTTTTACATTGTAAGTGTAGAGAGAGGCACCGTTGAGCAAGGCGCTGAACATGTCGTGCGCGCCGCCATTGGCACTGCAAGTAAACAGCAACGTCAATCGATCATCAGGGCAAATATGTAGTCCATTGGCGTAGGTCCGTACGAAATGGAGGCCGTTACGGTGGCTTTGAACGACTCCCTTGGGCTGTCCAGTTGAACCTGAGGTGTACAGAATCCACGCTGTTGTGTCGGGCGAAAGCGATACGGCCGGATTATCGGTAGGAAGAGACGGATCGAGAGCGTCGAGATTGATGATGGGAACTCTGTCCTGGGACAACTCCAGCGCGAAGGATAGATTCTTGGAATTCGTGATCAACAAAGCCGCCCGTGAATTTTCAAGAATATAGGCGAGTCGAGCCCGCGGCAGCGAAGAGTCGAGGGGCACGTAAATTTTGCCGGTCTTTAGCACACCAAGAATCGCGGCTATCACAGGAGCGTCAGTTTCAAGCAAGAGCGCAACCTGTTCTACTCCCGGGCTGCGCCCTGCCAAAATAGCGTGCGCTATCCGATTGGCGACCCGGTTCAGCGCATCGTAGGTCAATTGATGTTTGGCGCTTTCAACGGCGACTCGGTCTGGGTACCGAAGCACGACCTTCTCAAACCGTTCCGGTATCGATTGCTCGATTTCATCCTTAGTAAACTCGACAAATGCCCCGGACGGATGAAAACACTTCGCTCGAATCGCTTCCTGCTCCGGCGGGAGTTTAAATACGCGGTCAGTCACGGCGCTCTCCGCGGTTCAGCTTTCCGCTCTCCTCGGCGATTAAACGCCGCGCCTCCTCGTCGGAAAGCGACTCCAACTCAGCCATGATCCGAGCCACCTCTTCCCCACCTCCCCTTTCAGACAACTTCTCCATGATCACCATAGTCAATTCTTCAACCGTCGGCTTCTCAAATATCGACCGCAGCGGCAGATCCATCTGAAAAGCCTCACGCACGCGGGAAATCACCTGCGTAGCCAACAGCGAGTGTCCCCCTAGCTCGAAGAAGTTGTCATGGATGCCAACCGGATCGAGCTTGAGAACCTCCGCCCAGATTCCGGCCAATATCTCTTCGGTCGGGCTGCGAGGAGCCACGTAGGCTTGTTCCAGTTCGTCTCTGTTTCCATCCGGAGCTGGCAGGGAGCGGCGGTCGATCTTGCCGTTGGGAGTCAACGGTAGAGAATCTAAGAACACAAAGGCAGACGGCACCATGTAGTCGGGCAGCTTGTGCTGCGAGAAAGCGCGAAGGTCGCTGCTGGTAGGCGGCGGCTGTTGCCTGGCAACCACATAGCCCACCAACCGCTTGTCACCGGGTTCATCCTCCCGCGCCACCACGACAATTTCCTTCAGCGCGGGGTGTTGCGAGAGCACTGCTTCAACTTCTCCCGGCTCGATGCGGAATCCCCGTATATTTACTTGATTGTCGGCGCGACCGGCGAACTCAACATTGCCATCGGCCAAGTAGCGCCCCAAATCTCCGGTCTTGTACAAACGGTCCCCAGCCACGCCCGTGAACGGGTTGGCCAGAAATCGCGCCCGGGTCAGCACACTATCTCCCAGATATCCGCCGACCAGATATGGCGTGCGAATGTAGATCTCTCCCAGCTCACCGATCCCGGCTAGCTGATGCGAGTGGTTTAGAACAAGCAACTGCACGTCCTCAATTCCCCTTCCCAGCGGGAGAACTTTGCTGGAAGCGTCCAAATCAGGACGAGGAGCTGAAAGTCTCAGACCAGGCACGACGAAATACCCCATCGCTTGAGGCGTTTCCGTAGCTCCATAGAAATTAACGCAGGCGGCTGAGGGAGCTAAATTTTGCAACCCGAAAACATCACGCGTGCTTAACGCGTCAGCGGCAAAAAAAGCGTAGCGAAGAGAAGGAAGCACAACGCTATTGTGATCGATAGCAGTTTCGCTCGTCCGGATTTCGCTCAAGAGTTGGCCCATTGCAGGTGTTAGGTGCACCACGCTTATTTCACTACGGTTCATCCAATCCATTAGTCGAGTCGGGGAAATGTCGTTCGAGTCAGGGATATAGAGTGTGGCACCCAGCCATAATGGCGTGAAAATATCCCGCAGCAACGGGTCATGCGACAACCCCGATAAGAGACTGAACCGATAGGTCTCCCTCAAAGCAAATGTTTGACAATGCCACTGCAAAAAGTGGGACAGCGGCCGATGTGTCCCTAGGACAGCTTTAGGTTTTCCCTCCGTGCCGGAAGTAAAAGCGACATAGGCTAGATCCTCCGGTCCCACGACGACTCCGGGATCATCCGCGGCATATCCGCTGAGAGGATCTCGCGAGACAACCGTGGAAAGCCGGGGAAGCTCAACGCGGCAGCGGAATGACAAGGCTGCTATAAACTCATCCAACGCATCGGGCACCGCTCCCGCCGCGTCGACCTGAATCCACCCACGAGGCTTTGCTACTTTTAAGCAATCGGTTAAACGGCTTGCCGGATAAGCGGGGTCCAGAATCAGGAAGGCGCCGCCTGCCTTGAGAATACCAAGCAGAGCCCAAACCAATGAGGCGCTGCGGTGGCCGTAGATGGCAACGACGTCTTGCGACTGAATACCGTTGGCAAGTAAATAGTTGGCGAGTTGGCTGCTGTGCGAATCTAGCTCTTGATAAGTCCAGACCTCCCGCTCGCTTACGATCGCCGCACAATTTGGAAAGCTGCGAGCTTGCTCGGAGAACCGGGTATGAACCGAGCCGTTCCACTCCGACCGAAGCGGCTGGGTGGGATCGGGTAGGTACTTCGCCGCGCTGGCAGTGACCAGGGAAATATCGCGGATCCGTTGCTCCGGATTTTCCACGACTTGACACAGCAGGTGGTTCAGTTGCCTGAGCATCTCGGCCATCCGAGCTGGTTCAAACAGATCCGCATTGTAGACTAGATCTAGCTGAATCGCCTCACCCTGCTCGCTCACGTAAATAGTTAGATCGAATTTCGATCCAATATCGGCAGTTGAGAACGCCTCACATTTCAAGCCATATAAATTAAGGTGGCTCCCGCCGACATTGACCACGTTGAAAAACACCTGAAATAAAGGAGAGCGACTGAGGTCTCGCTCTGGGCGGAGTTCCTCCAAAAGGTTTTCGAAAGGTATGTCCTGGTGCGCATAGGCCCCTAGGGAAACTTCCCGCACATGGCTAAGCAACTGCTTAAAGGATGGATCACCGGAAACATTCGTACGCATTACTAGCGAATTGATGAAAAACCCAATTAACCCCTCGATCTCGGACCGATTCCGACCCGCGATCGGTGAGCCCACTACAATGTCGTCCTGCCCGCTGTAACGATGTAAAAGGGTCTGAAAAGCCGCCAGCAGGGTCATGTAAAGCGTTACGCCCTCTCTGCGACTCAAACTCTTGAGTTTCTCCGTAAGCTCTTGAGAGAGACTCAAAGATTGCCGAGCCCCCCGGTGAGTCTGTACCGGTGGCCGGGGCCGGTCGGTGGGTAGCTGCAAGGGGGGAATCCCTTCAAGCTGCTTCTTCCAGTACGATATCTGCCTCTCTAATTCCTCTCCCGTCAGCCACTCTCTCTGCCACACCGCGTAGTCCGCATACTGAATAGGAAGATCGGGAAGCGGAGAGGGTTGTGAGTTGCTGAAAGCCTGATACAGGACCGATAGCTCATGGTACATCACCCCCATCGACCAGCCGTCTGACACGATGTGATGCAGCGTCATCAACAAAACGTGATCTTCTTTTCCAAGCTGGAGTAAACGGGCGCGAAACAGCGGCCCCCGGCTTAGATCAAAGGGCCGCCGGGCTTCTTCCTGGGCAAGCCGCTGGGCTTCTTCTGCACGCTCAGCCTCGGGGGTTTCACTGAGATCCACTACGGGTAGAGCTAGCTTCAGCGATGGCGCGATGACTTGAACGGCTTGGCCTTCCACCATCGAGAAGGTGGTCCGTAACGCTTCGTGGCGATTAACAATCTCCTGCAAACTTTGCTCTAAGGCACTAACATCCAATGCCCCAGTGAGCCGTGTGGCGCTGGGAATGTTGTAAACCGAACTCCCTGGCTCATACTGGTCCAAGAACCACAACCGCTGCTGGGCAAAAGAAAGAGGGAGGTCATTCGCCCTTGAAACAGACTGTATAGACTGTATGTCCTGTATAGGACAACTTTGTAGACCCTGCTCCTGGCGGCGGGTTTCTTCGATCCACTCGGTCAAGCCGGCAACGGTCGGATATTCAAAAAGGAACCGCAAAGGTAATTCCATCCGCAAGGCTACACGCAATCGTGATATTACCTGCGTGGCCAACAGAGAGTGCCCGCCTAAGTCAAAGAAATTGTCGTGGATACCAACCTGATCGAGCTTGAGAACCTCTGCCCAGATCCCGGCCAATATCTCTTCGGTCGGGCTGCGAGGAGCCACAAAGGTCTCCTCCAACTCCGACCGGGTCTGGCTAGAAGCAGGCAGTGCTTGGCGATCCACCTTGCCGTTGGGAGTCAGCGGTAGCGCATCCAGCATCACAAAGGCAGACGGCAGCATATAATCAAGAAGCTTCTGCTTCAGAAACCTGCGCAACTCACTAGGCGTGGGGATTGGCTCCTGGTCCAGCACGACGTACGCGACCAGACGCTTGCCCCCAGGATCATCCTCGCGGGCTAAAACTATCGCTTCCCGAATCGCAGGGTGACCTCGCAGCGCGTACTCGATCTCTCCCAACTCGATGCGAAAGCCGCGGATCTTTACCTGATGATCGAGACGTCCGAGAAACTCGATCTTTCCGTCGGGCAAATAGCGGACGAGGTCGCCTGTTTTGTAGATCTTATGGTAACCGATCTCCGGAAATGGATTATCGACAAAAGCGGCTTGGGTCTTCTCCTCATCGTTCAAATAGCCGAGTCCAAGACAGATGCCCGATAGGTAAAGCTCTCCGGCGAATCCCGACGGAACAAGGTTCTTGTTTGTGTCCAGAATCAACGTGTGCACATTCGAGATCGGGCGGCCGATCGGAATTTTACCGCTTTCCTTTCCTGTCACCTCGTAACAGACGCATCCAATTGAAGCCTCCGTCGGCCCATATAGATTGATCACCCGAACAGACGGGAATTGGGCCATGAAAGTATACGTCGTCGAAGGGGTAATTTCCTCGCCTCCTACAATAATCGTGCGCAATGATCGTAATCTTGCGCGCACGGATTCATTGACGAGCTGAGGAACGATGGTATTGAAGACGGACGGGACAAAGTCCGTGATGGTGACTTCGTTATTTTCGATGAGGCCGGCCAAGTAATCCGCATCGGTTTCCATGCCGGGCGTGGGGATGACC
>Ga0209751_10005705_pt1 | contig 11679 bp, 6 predicted proteins | sample RifCSP13_1_FD_184019 | JGI IMG/M metagenome (GOLD analysis project Ga0209751, IMG submission 184019) | Soil microbial communities from Rifle, Colorado - Rifle CSP2_sed 13_1 (SPAdes) (version 2) | ecosystem: Environmental > Terrestrial > Deep subsurface > Rock core/Sediment | place: Rifle... | reverse complement strand
CGTTTGCGAACTTCGGATTCAAAGGGACACTAGAAATCAATGAGTTGCTAGTGTGGCTTTGGTTCAGAAGTTCCCTCCCAGCTTGGCGGCACGTGATGGGGAACTTCTGAACCGCCACACTAGCGCTGCCTATATCATATTGATGCGGGGCGCCACCTGCGGGGCGGGCCTCGGCGGCGAGAGCCGAGGGTTTGGCCTCTGCATCCGGCGGCCTGTGCTAGGAACGGCGACGGCAAATTTGGCATGAAAAGCGACACACGAGTGAAGCGTGTTCTTCTCATCATCGGCGGAGGGATCGCCGCCTACAAGTGTCTCGATCTGATCCGCCGCCTCGGCGAGCGCCGCATCGGCGTGCGCGCCGTGCTGACCAAGGCCGCGGAGGAGTTCGTGACGGCGCTCTCCGTCGGGGCTTTGACCAACGACCGCGTCTTCACCGGCCTCTTTGATCTCGACGACGAGCGCGAGATCGGCCACATCCGCCTCTCGCGCGAGGCGGACCTCGTCGTCGTCGCGCCCGCGACCGCCGATCTCCTTGCGCGCATGGCGGGCGGACATGCCAACGACCTTGCGACCGCGGTTCTTCTCGCGACCGACAAGCCGGTGCTGGCCGCTCCGGCCATGAACCCGCGCATGTGGCTCCATCCCGCGACGCAACGCAACGTTCGCCGCCTCGCCGAGGACGGCATCCACTTCATCGGCCCCAATACGGGCGAGATGGCGGAGGGCGGAGAATGGGGCCCCGGCCGCCTCGCCGAGGTGCCGGAGCTCGTCGTGCGCATCGAGGAGCTGCTCGCCGCGCCCTCCCCCCCGAGCCGAAGGCTCGCCTCCGGCAAGACGTGGGGAGGGGAATCGCACGGCCCGCTTGCGGGCCGGCATGTGCTGGTGACCAGCGGCCCGACGCACGAGCCGATCGACCCCGTCCGCTACATGACCAACCGCTCCTCCGGCAAGCAGGGCCATGCCATCGCCGCGGCGGCGGCGAAGCTCGGCGCACGCGTGAGCCTCGTCTCTGGGCCGGTCACGATCGCCGATCCCGAGGGCGCCGCCGTCCGCCGCGTGGAGACGGCCGCGGAGATGCTCGATGCGGTGAGATCCGCTCTCCCGGCCGACATCGCGATTTTCGCGGCCGCGGTTGCCGACTGGCGCGCCGCTCGCCCGGCAAAGGAGAAAATCAAGAAACGCTCGAAGGACGCTCCTTCCCTCGCGCTCGCGGAGAACAAGGACATCTTGAGGACCGTCGCTCGGCAAGGCGCCGATCGCCCGGCCCTCGTCATCGGTTTTGCGGCCGAGACCGGAGCCGTCATCGAGCGCGCGAAAGAGAAGCGCAGAGACAAGGGAGCGGATTGGATCGTGGCCAACGACGTGTCACGAGGGACGGGCGTCATGGGCGGGGACCGAAATCGCGTCCATCTCGTGACCGCCGAGGGGGTCGAGAGCTGGCCAGAGATGGCCAAGGAGGAGGTCGCCGAGCGCCTCCTCATGCGCGCCGCCGAGCATCTTGCCAAGACCCTGGTCGATGGTTAACGAGCCAATTGAGGATTCCCCTCCCCGTGACGGCAAGGGAAATATTGCCCGAGGTCGCATGGCTCGTAAGCAGCACACGACAGTGATTGTTCGCGTCGCGCGGCTTGCGCACGCGGCCGAGCTCGAGCTTCCCGCCTATCAGTCGGCGGGCGCCGCCGGACTCGATCTCCAGGCGGCTGTCGCTGCCGGCCGGCCGAAGCGGCTCGTGCCGGGAGCGCGCGCCCTCATTCCGACCGGCCTCGTGCTCGAGCTGCCGGCCGGCTTCGAGGCGCAAGTGCGGCCCCGCTCGGGCCTTGCGCTCGAGCATGGCCTCACGGTCTTGAACAGCCCCGGAACGATCGACTCCGACTACCGCGGCGAGGTCAAAGTACTGCTCGTGAACCTTGGAGCGGAGCCGTTCGAAGTGCGGCGCGGGGCGCGCATCGCTCAGCTCGTCATTGCCTCCGTCGCCAGAGCCACGCTCGAGCCTGAAGATACGCTCATCGTCACGTCTCGCGGTGCGGGGGGGTTTGGCTCCACGGGGACCATAGGCTCAAAAAAGAAGGCGATCCCCCGGAAATCCCCAAGCACGAAACGGGCGTCCAGGGCCGGCCCCGGCAAAAGATCGCGGGCCGGAGCCTAGCCGGGCGTCCCGGAATATGGTTCTCCTGTTGCGTCCTTGAGCCGAGACCGATTTGCTGCAACAAGCAGACAAACGAAATCCGCGACTACGGACCGGAGGCCGCCCCCATGAACAAGGTGCTCGAGATCAAGACTCTCAAGGCCACCAAGAGCTGGGGCCGCGGACGGGTCTACGACGACATCACCGAGACCATCGGCCATACGCCCCTCGTGCGCCTGAAGAAGATCGCCAAGGATCAGCGCACGAAGGGCGAGATCCTGATGAAGCTCGAGTTCTTCAATCCCCTTTCGAGCGTCAAGGACCGCATCGGCGTGTCGATGATCGACGTGCTCGAGGCCGAGGGCAAGATCGATCCCAAGAAGACGGTGCTGATCGAGCCGACCTCGGGCAACACAGGCATCGGGCTCGCTTTCGTCGCCGCCGCGCGCGGCTACCGGCTGTTGCTCGTCATGCCGGAATCGATGTCGATCGAGCGGCGCAAGATTCTCAACCACCTCGGCGCCGAGCTCGTGCTCACGCCCGCCGCCGGCGGCATGCCGGGCGCGATCGAGAAGTCGAACCAGCTCTTGGCCTCGACGCCTGGCGCGGTGCAGCCGAGCCAGTTCGAGAACCCGGCAAATCCCCTGGTCCACGAAAAGACAACCGCCGAGGAGATCTGGAACGACACCGGCGGCAAGGTCGACGCGCTGGTCATCGGCATCGGCACCGGCGGCACGCTGACCGGCTGCGGCCGCGTCATCAAGAAGCGCAAGCCCTCGGTCAAGTTCTTCGCCGTGGAGCCGGAGGGAAGCCCCGTTCTCTCCGGCGGCAACCGCGGCCCGCACAAGATCCAAGGCATCGGCGCGGGATTTGTGCCGGCTGTGCTCGACATCAAGTTCATCGACGAGGTTCTCAAGGTTTCAAATGAGAAGGCATTCGAATACGCGCGGCTTCTGTCCAAGCTCGAGGGCATTCCCGGCGGCATCTCGACCGGCGCCAACCTGGCGGCCGCCATCACCGTCGCCCAGCGCGACGATATGGCCGGCAAGACCGTTGTCACCTTTGCGCCGTCATGCGCCGAGCGCTATTTCTCGAGCGAGCTGTTTCTCGAGCCGCCCGCCAAGGCATGAGCTAGACCATGATCGCGTCAGACCCACTCGGTCCGACGCGTCGATCGTGGTCTAAATTTATCAATATGGAGCGTGCGTCACGTCTTGGATGAATTCCATTCGAGAGGCGATCACGCTCTGGAGGCCGAGGTGCCGGCATCTGTCTTCAGAGGGGCGAGAGCCATGGCGCGCCTGCTGGTGTTGCCGATCGCGGTGATCGTCACATACTCCGCCGGCGTCCAGAGTGCGCCCGCGCCGGCCCCCGCCCCGTGGCTTGCGCGAGCCCTGATCGGGCGCGTCGAGACCGGGCTTCTCAGCCTCGCCCAGCGGTGGACGCCGCTCACCGGCCCGCTTGGGCGGGACCAAGGCAAGAAGGAGCCGGCGGCCGAACCCGAGCCGGCGGCCGAACCGGAGCCGGCCCCGGCGCCTCCGCCGCCTGCAGACACGTCCCTTCCCGCGCCGGAGGGCCACAAGCTGACGCTCAAGGCCACTTTGGGAAGTGGAGCCGGGTCCGATGGCCTCGACGTCGCCGCTCTCGGCGTCCGCACCTCATCGGTGGATAACGATCTGACAACCGCTCTCGGTCTCGACCAGAAAGGCGGCGGCCTGGTTACCGAGTTGGTGCGCGCCAGCGCGGCGGAGGCGGCGGCGATGCGGGTGGGCGATGTCGTGCTGCGCCTCGATCAGCGCCAAGTCGCGACGCACGAGGATCTGATGCGGATCGTGAGGAGCTACCGGCCGGGTTCGGAGGTCGAGGTCGAGCTGTGGCGCGCCGGCGAGGGTGCGGACGACTTGCGCCGCCTCCTGCAAAGCCGCTCCGATGCCGGCCAGGTGAGCGCGAGCGTCGGCCTCGCCCGCCTCCTTTACCTGGGGCTCGTCTTCCCCAAGGACGATGGGCAAGCCGCGCGCCTGTTCCGCAAGGCTGCGGAGGCGGGCCATGTCCCAGCGATGACGAGCTATGCCATCCTGCTGAAGGACGGCATCGGCGTGCAAAAGAACGAGACCGAGGCCGCAAAATGGTTTCTCAAGGGCGCGGATGGCGGCAACGAGCTCGCGATGACCAACCTTGCCCAGCTCTACGAGACCGGCCGGGGCGCGACCAAGAGCGATGCCGAGGCCGCGCTCTGGTACCGCAAGGCGGCGGACGCCGGTAACGCCTATGCAATGCTGCGCCTGGCCTTGATGTCGGAAGCGGGCCGCGGTGTCGCCAAGGACGAGGCCGAGGCCGTGCGCCTCTTGAAGCTCGCCTCCGACAAGGGGCTCAGCGAAGCCACCTCGAAGCTCGCCCAGAAGTACGCGCAGGGAGAGGGCGTGGCAAAGGACCCGGCGGAGGCGGGACGGCTGAATACGCGCGCAGCCGAGCAGCTGCGGCGCGCGGCCGACCAGGGCCAGGCCGTGGCGATGTTCAATCTCGGCCTTCTCTATCGCATCGGCAAAGGCGTCGCCAAGAGCGACGCCGAGGCCGGGCGCTGGATCATCGCCTCCTTCAAGAGGGGCGATCAGTACCTCGTCGGCGAGCTGATGCGCAATCCGGGTGTTCTGATCCCGGCCGACCGCAAGTGGGTGCAGACCCTGTTGCGCGAGCAGGGCAGCTACACCGGACCCATCGACGGCAAATTCGGCCCCGCCGTGCGCGAGGCCATGACGGCGCTGGCGGGCAAGCGCTGAGCCCCGCCAACGCTACCCGCTGAGGCCTGCCTCTGGCCTTGAAGCAGAACGCGTGGCGGCGCACTCAATGCTCCGAGCGTGACCCGACCGGTCATTGCAGCCGCCACGTGCAATGGTCTCCTTCCCCGCACGCAGGGCATTGCCAGGTCCCGCGCGGGTCACGGCAGCTCGGGCCGTGCATTTGATCCTTTCCCTGAAGATTGTGCCTTCGCTGATCTCAGTCCCAAGTTGGTACGCCTTTACTTTCCGTTACCCACGAATGATAGCAATTTTCGTAAAATGCAGAGTACGGAAGAAACGCTTAAAGGTGCTCGGTTAAGGCTGCTTCACTCGGATAACCTGGGAAGTGGCAATGCGAAACGGCTGGAAACGCCTGAGGTCGGGATCTCTACGCTATGTGGTCTATCCGCTCGCGGCATTTGTTCGCGGCCACGCCGGGCGGCGCACCAGGCTTCATCATGTCTACTTTCTGCTTGCCGCCTTCGATCTCGCGACGGTCGGCGGAGGGCTATACCTGAGCCACAAGCTCATGACGCTCTACGTGCAGTCGGTGAACGTAAACCAGGAGTGGTCAGTCCGTCTCAAGGATTACTCCAAGCTTGCCGACCTCGCGCAGGTCGCGAACGCCCCCGGCAACGACATTTTCGACAGCGGCGATGTCGAGAAGGAGCGCAGCCGCCGCGACGCGGGGCTAAAGGAGTTCACAGTTCATGTACGAAAGCTGCGGCAGGGCCTGCCGCACGGCAATAGCGAGCTTGGCTCTGCGCTCGATCGAGTTGAGACCGCCATGGTCGAGATGATGGCCGAAGCCGACCTCATCTTCCGGTACTTTGACAGCGGCGAGCCCGCCAAGGCCGGGGAACGTATGGCGACCATGGACCGGAAGTATGGGGTACTGACGCGCGAGGTGAACAAATGCACCGAGATAATCCAGGGTATTCAGGGCAATTACTTTGCGGCTCAGCTCGGTGAGGCAAGAGAGCTTCGCCGTTTCGAATACGTCATAGGCTCACTGATTCTTCTCATGGTGAGTTTCGTTGTGATCTACGGTCACAAGATCGGCAGGCTGTTTCAAAGGCAATACGAGGAGCTGTCATCGTTCAACTCCAAGCTCACCGAACGCGGCCGCGAGCTCGAGGCAGCCGACGAGCGCGTCACCGGGCTCAACGCGGAACTCGCGAGCACCATTGTGAAGCTTGAGGAGGCGCAGGCCGAAATGGTGCACAAGGAGGAGCTGCGCATCCAAAATCTTCGCTTCGATGCCGCCTTGCACAACATGCCTGCGGGCCTGTCCATGTTCGACTCCGAGCAGCGCCTCATCGTGTGCAACAGGGCCTATCGCGAGATCTACGACGTGCCCGAGGAGCTGACGCGGCCGGGAACGCCCATGTCCGAGATCGTGCGCTATCACGTGAGGAGGGAGACCGGCAGGGACGGCCCGGATGAGTTTGAGCTCCAGCGCAAGTGGATCGACGCACACGTCGCGGAACTGGCGCGCGGCAGGCTGCTCACCCATACTCAGAACTTGAGGGACGGCCGGATCATACTGGTCAGAAACGCACCGATGGCCGAAGGCGGCTGGGTCGACGTGCACGAGGACATCACCGAGCAGAGCCAGCACGAAGCCAAGATCGCACATATGGCGCGCCATGACGCGCTGACCGATCTGCCCAACCGCGCGTTCTTGCGTGAGCGGGTGGAGCAGGCCCTCAAGGGCGCCCGCAGGGGCGAGCATGTGGCGATGCTATGCCTCGACCTCGATCACTTCAAAGAGGTCAATGATACACTCGGGCATCCGGTCGGCGATGCGCTGCTCAGGACGGTGGCCGAGCGGCTGGCCGGGTGCGTCCGCGAATCCGACATGGTGGCTCGCGCCGGCGGCGACGAGTTTGTGGTGCTGCAGGTCTCGGCCGAACCGTCGAAGGAGGCGGCCGCGCTGGCATCGCGACTCATCGAGGTGATCAGCGCGCCCTATGATCTCGCCGGTCATGAGGTGCTGGTCGGCACCAGCATTGGCATTGCCATATCGCCCGACGACGGCACCGATTGCACCACGCTGATGAAGAACGCGGACCTGGCCTTGTACCGTTCAAAGGGCGACGGGCGCGGGACATACTGCTTCTTCGAGCAGGAAATGAACGCGCGCATGCAGGCGCGCCGCGACCTCGAGCAGGATCTGCGTTCGTCGCTCGCCAACGGCGAGCTCGAGATCAACTATCAGCCGATCATCAACCTGGCACGCAACGGCGTGAGTGGTTGCGAGGCCTTGTTGCGCTGGCGTCATCCGCAGCGGGGCATGGTCATGCCCGGCGAGTTCATCCCTCTCGCCGAGGAGACGGGCCTCATTGTGCCGATCGGCGAATGGGTTCTGCGACAAGCCTGTGCCGAGGCCGCGACCTGGCCCGACCACGTTAGTGTTTCGGTCAACCTCTCTCCCATCCAGTGCAAGAGCCGCACGCTGTTCCAGATGGTGTTCAACGCGGTCGCCGCGGCGGGCATTGCAGCGCGCAGACTCGAGCTCGAGATCACCGAGTCGGCGCTGCTGCAGGACAGCGAAGCCACGCTCGCCAACCTCCGCCAGCTCCATGAATTCGGTGTCCGGATTGCGATGGACGATTTTGGCACCGGCTACTCCTCGCTTGGCTACTTGCGCAAGTTCCCCTTCGACAAGATCAAGATCGACCGCTGCTTCGTCAAAGACCTGTCGACGGGCGGTGCGGGCGCCCTCGCCATCGTACGTGCGATCAGCCGCCTTGGAAGCGCGCTTGGGTTGACGATCACGGCCGAAGGCGTGGAGACGCAAGAGCAGCTCGAGACGATCCGCGACGAGGGTTGCACCGAGATGCAGGGCTATCTCATCAGCGCGGCGAGACCTGCCGCTGAGATCCGGCGCCTTTTCATGCCGCGTGCGCAAGCCCCGGCGAGCGCCGCCAATACTGCCGCCGCCGAGAGCCAGCGCCCGCTCGGCTCCGGCGAGACCGCGCAGCGGCGCAACATTTCCAAGTAAGCCCCCCACCGGCAGCGGCAGCTCCGGTTCGCTGCGGACTTAAGACGTTGGGTGCCGTGAGCGGTCCGGAGGCACGTCTTCGTCGTTGTGGGCTCAGGTCCTCAGTCGCGAGAGGATGTTCTCGAGCGCCTTGGCAGCGGTCGCCTTATCGAGCTTGCGCAGGTCGACAAAAATCCTCAGGCCGTCTTGTTCCTCGCGGATGGCTCGTCCCTGCTCGACCAGTTTGCCGAACTTGTCGAGAACCTTGTAATTGCGCACCGGCTTGGCAAGTCCCTTGGCGTGTACGGGCGCCTGCTCCTCGGCCACAATGCCCTCTTTGACCAGGGAGTAGGTTTCATGGCTGATCAGAATGCCGCCCGGCTCGGCATGCGACTGCAACCGGGACGCCACGTTCACTTCACCGCCGACGATCGTGTAGTCCATCCGGTCCTCGCTGCCGAAATTGCCGACGGTGCAATAGCCGGTATTGATGCCGATCCGCACCTGGAACGGCTTTTCCAAGCCGGCATCGCGCCATTCGGATTGCAGCTCCCCCATCCGCCTCTGCATTGCGATGGCCATGTTCACGCATGCAATTGCATCCTGCTTGACGCCCCTCGTCTCCGGATCGCCGAAGAACGCCAGGACTGCATCGCCGATGTACTTGTCGATGGTCGCGCCGTGCTCGAGAGCAATCTTCGACATTTCCGTCAGGTAGTGGTTGAGCAGACTGGTCAGCTCCTCGGACTCCAGATCGTCGGTCGTGCCAGTGAAATCCACGATGTCGGAAAAGAAGATGGTGAGCTTCTTGCGGTTCGAGGCGATCTCGACGCTGCGCTGGCCGGCGAATATCGACGAATAGACCTGCGGTGACAGGTACCGCGACAGCTTCGTCGACAGGGTCTCCAGCGCCCGCGTCTTTTCAGTGACGAGCTCGTTTGCTAGCTCCGCCTTGCGCTTGGCCTCGCGAACTTCCTCTTCGGCGCGCTTTATCTCGGTGATGTCGGTGTAGACGGCGACGGTCCCGCCCTCTGCGGTCTTGTGCTCGGTGATGTGAACCCAGCGGCCGTCGGTGCGGCGCTGGACATGGGCCTCGCCCGGTTCCCTGTGCTTTGCCAGCCGCTCGGCAACCCACTCGTCGACCCGTCCTTTCGCGTCCTCGACCAGGCCTTGTGCCGCCGCCTTGCGGATCAGCATCTCGTACGGCGTGCCCGGCTCCGGCGTGCCCAGTCCGGGATAGAGAAGCTCGCCATAGGCGTTATTGCAGACGATCAGCCGGTCCTCGGCGTCGTACAACGAGAACCCCTCCGGGATCGATTCGATCGCGTCTGCCAGGCGCTGCTCGCTGCGCCGGAAGGCGATCTCCGCCTCCTTGGAGGCAGTGACGTCGCTCCACGAGCCGACCACCTCGACCGGTTGTCCGTCCTTGTCGCGAATGAGGTGCTGCTCGTCGATCACCCAGCAGTAGCTACCGTCCTTCTTGCGAAACCGGTAGTCGACCGTGTAGCGGCCCGTCTTGAACAGGTTGACGGACTTGGCCTCCACCGCGGCGAGATCGTCGGGGTGCACCCGCTCGCGCCAGAAATCGGCGTTCTCGAGGTACTCGTAAGGCTCATAACCCAGCCAGTCCCTTATGTTTTCGCTGATAAAGGTCGGTGCGAAATCTCCTGCCGCCTTGAAGCTGTAGATCACCGCGGGCGCGGACGACAACAGGTGCACGAGACGCTCCTGCGCGGCGACCAGGGCCTCGCTGAGCTGCTTCCTCGCCGTAATGTCGTTCCACGCGCCGACCACCTCGATCGCATCGCCCGCCGCATTGCGGAGCACGTACAGCTCGTCGCTGATCCAGCAGTAGCTGCCGTCCTTCTTGCGGAAGCGGTATTCATTGCTGAGGCGCCCCTCCTCGAAGAGGCGCGAATAGCCCTTCATGATGCGCGGACTGTCCTCGGGATGCAGGCGACGCAGCCAGAAATCCGGACTTTCGAGATACTCCTCGCGATTGTACCCGAGCAGCTCCTTCACGTTCTGGCTGATGAACGTCGGCGCGTAGTCGCCGGTCGCCTTGAAGCTGTAGATCACCGCCGGCGAGCGGGCGACCAGGTGCTCGACGCGCTCCCGGGCCGCCGCCGCCGCTTCCTCGGCCTGCTTGCGCTCGCTGACGTCGCTCCACGAGCCGACGACCTCGAGCGGCTGGCCGCCCCCGTTGCGGATTAATTGCTGCTCGTCGCTGACCCAGCAGTAAGTACCGTCCTTCTTGCGAAACCGGTACTCGGTCGTGTGGCTGCCTTTCTGGAACAGGTGGACGGACTCGGCCTCCACCCCGGGGAGGTCGTCGGGATGGACGCAGCCGCGCCAGAAATCCGGGTGTTCCAGATACTCTTCCGGCTCGTAGCCCAACACGGTGCGGATATTCCGGCTGATGAAGGTCGGCGCAAAGTCCCCACTCGCGTTGAAGCTGTAGATGACGGCACGAACAGATGACAGCAGGTGCACGAGGCGGTCCTGGGCGGCGACCAGGGCTTCGCCGATTTGCCTGCGCGCCGTGATGTCGTTCCACGCCCCGATCACCTCGATCGGCTCGCCCGCCCCATTGCGCAACAGCTGCTGCTCGTCGCTGATCCAGCAGTAACTGCCGTCCTTCTTGCGGAACCGGTATTCGGTGGTGAGGTGCCCCACCTCCGACAGACGTGCGAAGTCGTTGCGGACGCGCGCGCTGTCCTCGGGATGGATGCGCGCACTCCAAAAATCCGGACTCGCGAGGTATTCCTCACGCTCGTACCCGAGCAGGTCCTTCACGTTCGGGCTGATGAACGTCGGTGCGTAGTCGCCGGTCGCCTTGAAGCTGTAGATCACCGCCGGCGAGCGGGCGAGCAGGTGCTCGAGGCGCTCTTGAGCCACCGCCACGGCTTCCTCGGCCACTTTGCGCTCGCTGATGTCGCTCCACGAGCCGGCCACCTCGAGCGGCTGGCCGTGCTCGTCGCGGATGAGGCGCTGCTCGTCGTTCACCCAGCAGTAGCTGCCGTCCTTCTTGCGAAACCGGTACTCGACCGTGTGGCGGCCCTTCTTGAACAGGAGCACGGACTCGGCCTCCACCGCCTCCAGCTCGTCGGGGTGGACCCGGTCGCGCCAGAAGCTCGGATTCTCCAGGTACTCGCTGGCGTCGTATCCAAATAAGGTCTTGATGTTTTCACTGACAAAAGTCGGCGCAAAATCGCCGGCAGCCCTGAAACTGTAGATCACCGCAGGTGACGAGCTCAGCAATCGCGACAATCGCTCCTGGGCCGCGCCTGTGATGGCCTGCTCGATGACGTGAGCCACGCGTTCGGCATCGCCATCTGCTGGCGAAATCCGCAGCAGCCCGTAAAGGGTTGTCGTGGCGTTCGCCGCCTGCTCGTGTGGTGTCAACATCGGCAGCACACCCTGAAAAGGTGGGGTCGCCCCCACGACGCAACAAGCAAGAAAGTTTCACCGCCGCCCGCGGTCGCGGGTGCCGGCGTCCGCGTGGCCCTGGATAAACACTTGTTCCAAACACCAGTTTAGCCATCTGGGCTCCGTGCGGCAATCTCGAACGCGCTTAGCCCGCCGTTCTCACGGGCTCGCGGAGCGTCATCGCGCTGTCACAACCGCCCAACGATGCGCTTCGCCATGGCTAAGCACTAATTTTGGGGGGTGTTCCCTGGGGAACAGCCCCCCTGTGCCCTGGGGAACATACTGGCCTCATAAGTTTCGATGTTTGCTGCAATTCAAATCGAGATGAAGGGGACCACCATGAATAAGCTCATCCTCACTGC
>Ga0209751_10005703_pt1 | contig 11682 bp, 9 predicted proteins | sample RifCSP13_1_FD_184019 | JGI IMG/M metagenome (GOLD analysis project Ga0209751, IMG submission 184019) | Soil microbial communities from Rifle, Colorado - Rifle CSP2_sed 13_1 (SPAdes) (version 2) | ecosystem: Environmental > Terrestrial > Deep subsurface > Rock core/Sediment | place: Rifle... | reverse complement strand
CAGCCTGTCCCTGAGACGGTGGGTGAGTTTGTGCGTTGCGCCCTGGAAAGCCTTGCGCTGGCATACCGTAAAACGATCGGCCAACTGGAGCAGGCATTGGGCTATCCTTTGGAGGCGGTTCACATTGTTGGCGGCGGCAGCCTGAACCGCCTGCTCAACCAGTTCACTGCCGACGCCACCGGTAAGCTGGTTATCGCCGGCCCGGTGGAAGCTACTGCAATCGGCAACCTGTTGGTGCAGGCGATGGCCCTGGGAAGGCTGTCCTCTCTGGCCGAGGCGCGCCAGCTTGTGCGCCGCTCATTCCCGCTGGAAGTATTTGAGCCTGGTCAGCGGGAGGTTTGGGAAGAGGCGTATAGGCGCTGGCTGAAATTACAATAACCACGAATGGGATACCCAGCCGTTATAATGGTCGAAAAGGTATCGCTGGATTTCCCAATGAAAGGTAAAACACGATGCTTGAATCACCATTTCCCGAATTCGACGAGATGCTTATCATGATCGGTGAAGCCGGTCGACGGCTTTCCGAGATCGAAGCCAGTGAAGGCGCGGCTGGAAACATCTCAGTGTATATCGGGTGGCCGGTGGAGCCACGGCGTAAATTCTCGGTGATGGAAACGATCGATCTTCCACAACCCGTCCCCGGACTGGAGGGTAAAACTTTCCTGGTCAGTGGTTCGGGGCGGAGGTTACGTGAGATCATCCTGGATCCAGTGGCAAACCTGGGCTGCGTGGTGGTCCAGGAGGGTGGCCTACGTGCGAGTTTGTACACCGCCTCGGGCAGGCTGTTCGAACGCCTGACCAGTGAATTCAACTCGCACCTGGCGGTGCACTACGACCAGGTACTGCATTCAGGCACTAATTTTCACGCGCTTATCCATGCCCAGCCGCCGCACCTGACTTATCTAAGCCATATCCCGCGCTACCGTGATTCAGCCTATCTAAACCAGCATCTGCTTCGCTGGCAGCCAGAGCTGATCATCAATCTTCCGGAGGGCATTGGACCGGTGCCATTTCACGTTCCAGGCTCGGCTGAGTTGATGGCCGATAACATCCAGGCGCTGCGGCGGCACCGTGTAGTCGTATGGTGCAAGCACGGGGCCATGGCGCGTTCCGATGTCTCCGTCAAGCGGGCTGCCGACCGGATCGAGTATGCCGAAGCAGCCGCTCGCTACGAGTACCTCAACCTGGTCGCTGGCGAGCCGGCAGACGGGCTAGCTCCAGGTGAAATCCGCGAGATTTGCCAGGCTTTCGGCGTGCAGCAGACTATCTTCTAAAGGTGAGTAAGGTCGATGCTTTTGGCGAATGGGCCTCCGCATTACCAAGGCCTCGCTCTCCAAATGCTTCGCCTATACGTGTAAAAAGGAGCACGATGAGTAATAACATCACCGAGCGGCAGATCGAACAAGCCTATGCCCTGGCGCGCGAGCGTTATGCTGCAACCGGCGTGGCAACTGAACAGGCCCTTGAGACGCTGTCCGCAATTTCGCTCAGCCTGCATTGCTGGCAAGGTGACGATGTCGGCGGCTTCGAGTCGCCCGGTGGCGAGCTGGGCGGCGGTCTGGCGGCGACCGGCAATTATCCTGGCAAGGCGCGCAACGCCGATGAATTACGCAGCGATTTGGACGAGGCATATCGCCTCATACCAGGCACGCACCGGTTAAATCTGCATGCCATATATGCTGAGACGGGCGGATCGCGAGTGGCGCGCGATGCGCTGCGGCCAGAGCATTTCGTCAGCTGGGTCGACTGGGCGCGCCAGAATGGTCACGGCCTGGATTTTAACCCCACCTTGTTTTCACACCCGCTGGCGGAGAGCGGATTCACGCTCTCCAGCTACGACCCCGGTGTAAGGCGTTTTTGGATCGACCACTGCCTTGCTTGCAGGGAGATCGGGGCTTTTTTCGGGCAGGCTTTGGGCACAGCCTGTGTGACAAACATCTGGATACCGGATGGTTTTAAAGATTCCCCCGCAGACCGCGCAACTCCGCGGCAAATATTGAAAGAATCGCTGGATGCCATCCTGGCTCATAAATTCGACCGGCGCTACAACCTGGACTCTGTGGAGCCCAAGCTATTTGGAATCGGCTCGGAAAGCTACGTAACCGGCTCGATGGAGTTCTACCTGGGCTATGCTGTGGCGAATCAAACCTTGCTATGCCTGGATGCCGGGCATTTCCATCCCACAGAGGGGATTGCGGATAAGCTGTCAGCCGTTTTGATATTCCTTGATGAGGTATTATTGCACGTCAGCCGTGGGGTGCGCTGGGATAGCGACCATGTTGTGACGTTGACCGATGAGCTCCAGGCAATCGCGCAGGAGATTGTGCGTGGGGATTACCTGAGCCGGGTGCATATCGGCCTGGATTATTTCGACGCCAGCATCAACCGCGTGGCTGCCTGGGTGATTGGAGCGCGAAATACTTTGCGGGCCTTGTTGGTGGCTCTGCTGGAGCCGATCGAGCAGCTCCGCCAGCTGGAGAGAGCGGGTGATTTTGGTGCTCGCCTGGCGTTGATGGAGGAGCAAAAGAGCTTACCCTTCGGCGCGGTTTGGGATTATTATTGTTTAAAGCAAGGTGTGCCGGTGGGAGGAGGTTGGTTAGATCGGGTGCGTGAGTATGAAAAGAAGGAGCTTTCGCGCCGTGAAAGATGATCGGTCGGGGCGAAGCATTGGGCGAATTACCGACAGTTTCGCTCAAGGATTAACTGCCCAATGCTTCGCCCTTACACTGAAGGAGATATTATGAATGGTTGGGCCGGTAAGGTATTAGATATAGATTTGACAAATGGTGCGATACAAAGTTATCCATTGGACATGGAAATGGCTCGGCAGTACCTGGGTGGGCGCGGGCTTGGAACTCGTTTGCTTTGGGATTTGGTCGGTCCGGAGGTTGAGCCTCTGTCGCCGGAGAACGGGTTAATCTTCGCCTGTGGGCCACTGACAGCTACCGGCTACCAGACCAGCAACCGTTTTTCGGTTAGCACCAAAAGTCCGCTGACCGGGACGGTGCTGGACGCCAACTCTGGCGGCTTTTGGGGTATGCAGTTCAAGAAAGCTGGCTGGGATGCCCTGATCGTACGCGGCCGGGCCGAAAAACCGGTATGGATCGAAATCAAAATGGATCAGGTAGTTATGCATGACGCGTCCCACCTATGGGGCAAGCGCGTGCGCGAGACGACCGCTCTCCTGGGGCAAAATAATAATCGACGCAACGTGCTGTGCATTGGGCCGGCAGGTGAAAACCTGGTGCGCATGTCGGCGATTATGAATGACGGCGAGCGCTCGCTGGCGCGCGGCGGCCCCGGGGCTGTGATGGGCAGCAAGAATCTGAAGGCGATCGTGGTTGAAGGGAAGTTACGCCCGGAGATTTTGGATGAAGAGCGCTTTAAATTTCTTCTCTATGAATCGCGCAAGCTGCTGCGCGCCAGTCCGCTTACCAGCCAGGCTCTGCCGGAATTTGGCACCTCTGTGGTGATGAATCTCGTCAACGCGGTTGGCTCGCTTCCTACGCGCAACTTCCAGCAATCACAGTTCGAAGGCGCCGAGGCCATTTCCGGCGAGGCATTGACCGAAAACTACCTGGTGAAGAACGCCTCCTGCTGGGCTTGCCCGATCGGTTGCACACGCATCACGAAGACAGAAAAAGTTGAAGGAGAAGGCCCGGAATTCGAAACAACCTGGGCTTTTGGAGCTGCTTGCGGCATCGACGACCTGGCAGCGATCATTGAAGCCAACGCCATCTCCAATGACCTGGGAATTGACACCATCTCAGCCGGCTCGACCATCGCCTGCGCCATGGAGCTGTCCGAGAAGGGTTACCTGGATTCTGACCTGCGCTTCGGCCGCGCCGACCTGTTGGCTCCTGCGCTGGAGGATATCGGCTACCGGCGTGGTTTGGGCGAGGAGCTGGCCGAGGGTAGCCTCCGCTTCGCCAGCCGATATGGTCACCCGGAATTGTCGATGAGCGTCAAAGGCCTGGAGATGCCTGCCTATGATCCGCGCGGGATGCAAGGCCAGGGATTGCTGTACGCCACTTCTAACCGAGGCGCCTGTCACATGCGTGGCAACATGCTTGGTCTGGAGGTTCTCGGGCTACCCAAGCTGATCGACCGCTTCCAGGTGCAGGGCAAGTCAAGCTTTGTCATTCTGCATCAAAATGCGATGGCCGCAATCGATTCGCTGGTGATTTGTAAGTTTACCAACATGGGCGTGGCGGAAGAATATTTTGCGCGCACGCTGACCTCGGTGACTGGCTTACAGTTCTCCACCGGGGATTTGATCCGGATCGGTGAGCGTGTATGGAACCTGGAACGGCTGTACAACCTGCGGGAAGGTTTTTCGAAAGCTGATGACACGCTGCCGCCGCGGCTTTTGGAAGAGCCTGTGGCTGAAGGACCCAGCAAAGGTTGGGTGAGCAGGCTCGAGCCAATGCTGAAAGAGTATTACCGCGCCCGCGGTTGGGATGAGCATGGCATCCCCAGGCCAGCGAAACTGGCTGATCTGGGCTTAGTGAATTTGATGGAGAGTGTGTGATGGTGGACGAGCGAATTTACGAAATGTGCCGCGAGATCGGTCGCGATCTGTATACCGCCGATATGGTGTCCTCTCACGGAGGCAATATCAGCATCCGGCTGGGAGACCGCATTATTATCAAGCGACGGGGCGCGATGCTGGGGAATCTCAAGCCGCATGACCTGATCGAGACAGGCTTGGAGAAGAACGACAGCGGCGTGGCGCTGGCTTCAACCGAGCTGATCGTCCATCGCCAGATTTACAAGCAAACCCCGGCCTTGGCCATCTGCCATTGTCACCCACGCACGGCCATCGCGCTATCGCTCTCACGTGAGGAGATCGTCCCGATTGATAATGAGGGCTCTTACCTGTTGAAGAAAGTGCCGATCATCTGGGAGGAGTTTGCCTCAGGCACCCCCGAGATGGCAAACAAACTGGCTAACGCCCTTCAAAACTACAAGATTGTGATGTTGCGTGGTCATGGCAGTTTTGCCACCGGGCAGACCCTGGACGAGGCCTTCTTCTGGTCTTCAACCCTTGAAGAAGGTTGCCAGATTATCCTGGCCGCTAAGGCGATCAACGAGCCATTCCTCGAATACCGAAAAATGAGCGATAGCTACACCAAGTGGTAGCTTCATAGAATGAATAGTCGAATTAGGGTGTTTTTGCGATGAAGGAGGTCGTCAAAACCCTCTGTTTCAATTTACCAAACGGCTGTTGTTGAGTGATACAGTGAATATTCCCGCCGCCAAGTAAAATCTCACGCGCGGGGATGCCAACCACCTGACGCTCTGGCAGCAGGTCTTGCAGCTTATACAGCGCCGCCCTGTCATTTGGATCGTTGAAAGTCGGCACAATGGCGCCGCCGTTGCAGAAATAGAAATTAATGTAAGATGCCGCCATGCGGTCGCCGGGTTGGCGTGGGGTGGTTCCTTCGATAACATCCACACCTTCGGATTCTTCAGAGCTGATCAAGACCGGCTGTGGCTGGTGGATCTTATGCACCTCGAGCCTCCGTCCGAGAGCGTCGGTGGCGGCCATCAGAAAATCATACGCCTCGCTGGACCGATCATACTGCGGGTCAGAGCGGTCATCTGTCCAGGCCAGGGCGATCACGCCCGGACGCAGGAAGCAGCACAAATTGTCTACATGACCGCTGGTTTCGTCCCTATATACGCCCCGTGGGATCCATAACACCTTTTCGACGTTCAGGTATTCTTTCAAATGGGCTTCGATCTGGTCCTTGGTCAGGTCGGGGTTGCGACCCGGGCTTAGCAGGCATTCCTCGGTGGTCAGGCAGGTGCCCTGTCCATCCACATGGATCGAGCCGCCTTCGAGCACCAGGGGAGCCTTGTAGCAGACGATCCGCTCGATCTCCAAAACTTTCTGTGCCACGGCAGCGTCCAGATCCCAAGGGAAGTACAACCCGTTGATCAGACCGCCCCAGGCGTTGAAGATCCAATCGACCCCACGCACGTCGCCCTGACCATTGACCACGAAGGTTGGCCCGCAGTCTCGCATCCAGGCGTCGTTGTTGGCCATCTCGACCACGCGCACTTGAGGTGGAAGGATGTGTCGGGCGTTGGCAAGCTGGTCGGGGTTGACGCCAATAGTTACCGACTCAAAGTGTGCAATTGCGTTAGCCACGGCGGCAAAAGCCACCTGGGCAGGCTTGCCGCCGTTGCGCCAGTTGTCCGGTCGCTGCGGCCAGAGCATCCAGGTGCCGCGATGGGGCTCGAATTCGCCCGGCATATGAAAGCCATCCCGGCGGGGGGTGGAGGTTAGTTTATTGGACATACTTCGATTTCACTCAGGCTGCCTCGGCGTCCGTGATTCTAACTTGGCAAGCAGCGCTTCAACCTGGGCCTGGTGATAGGCTTTGATCTCACTGCTGGGGCGCTTCAAGCGGGGGTAGAGCAGGTATACCAGCAGCCCCTTCTCGATGTGGAGGCGATTTTCGGATTGATCGAAAATGATCGAGCGGGGATGGTCCATGACCTCGTCGGTGGCCTCCACGCCACGCGAGGCCGGCAGGCAGTGCATGAATTTGCAGTGCGAAGGAGCTTTATTAAACAGCTCCAGGTTCACCTGGTAAGTTGGCATGAAGGCAGCCCGGCGCTCGGGAATCTGGTCTTCCTGCCCCACCCACCACCACAAATCGGTGTAGATGAAATCCGCCCGGCGTACTGCAGCGACAGGATCTTCGGTCACGGTGACCGAGCCGCCGGACTCGCTGCAGTTGGCCTGTGCTAGGCTTAGCCATTTGGCAGGCGGCTGATATTTCTTGGGTGCGGCATGCGTAAAGTGCATCCCCAGGCGGGTACAGATGAGCATTAACGACGACAGCACATTGGTGGCGTCACCGATGAAAGTGACATTGAGCTCCTCCAAAGGCTTACCGTCAGGCTTGTACTCCAGCATGGTCAGCGCGTCGCATACCACCTGGGTGGGGTGGTTGTAGTCAGTCAGACCGTTGATCACCGGCACCTCGGCGTGCTGTGCCAGCCCCAGGATGGTCTCGTGCTTAAGTGTGCGGGCTTCGATGATATCGCACATCCGTGACAGCACTTTGGCGGTGTCGTAGAGCGATTCGCGCACCCCCAGGTGGATCTCGCCGGGCTTGAGGTACAGGGCATGCCCGCCCAGCTCGGTCATAGCGACTTCGAAGGAAACACGTGTGCGGGTGGATGGCTCCTCGAAAAGCATCGCCAGCGAGGCGTCCTGCAACAGCCTGGGCGTGCAGCCTTGCATATCGGCGGCTTTAATCCTCCGAGCCAGCTCGATGATGTCGAGCAGCTCCTGTTTGGTGTAATCTTGTGTGTCGATAAAATGACGCAGGGGCATAATCGGTATCCTTTTTCCCATCTAAGATGATCAAGCTAAAGCATCGGTCACAAGGTTTATACAGGGACAAATGTCTTGACAAATGTCTTAACGAACAGGAACCCATCAATTTCAGAGATCGGGGTGTTGGTTCCGACCTTTAATAATATAATAGCCCGCGTGGATTCTTGGATGAACACTCAGACTGCATTGTACCCGGATAAATAAACCATCGAAAGATCTTTCGACAAGGTGACTATCATGAAAGAAGCCATTTTTCATCTCATTCCTGAACAATTCTCCCCAATCGAGCGTAACATGGTGGAAGCGGACGGTTTATCAGCCTGTACCTTTCAATTCGAAAGCGGCGTGTGTGCGCTGCGCCTGAAGAATGAGCAAGGCGAGGTCGTGATATTGCCCTTCCAGGGACAGCAGATCTGGTCGGCGGAATTCGGCGGACGCCCGTTGGGGATGACATCCTTCTTCAAAGAGCCGCAACCTACCCGAGTATACCTGGAGACCTATGGTGGTTTCTTGCTCCATTGTGGCGCCACGGCGATGGGTGTGCCATCGGCGCAGGACAGCCACCCGCTGCATGGCGAGCTGCCCAATGCTCCATACCGAAAAGCCTGGGTCATTCTGGGCGAAGATGAAGGCGGCGAGTATATCGGCCTGGGAGGTCAGTACCACCATATTGTCGCCTTTAACCACAATTACACCGCTGAGCCAGTGGTTAAGCTGTACCGGAAGAGCAGTCTTCTGCACATCGCTCTCACCATCCATAATCTCAAGCGCTCCCCGATGGAGTGGATGTACCTGGCGCATATCAACTTTCGCCCGGTTGATGATGGGCGCATGGTTTATTCGGCTCTGCCGACGCCGGAGCACGTGCGCGTCCGGCTATCCATACCGTCACATATCCGCCCAGGCCCAGGCTATGTAGATTTTTTACAAGAGCTGAAAGAACACCCTGAGCGTCATCATGTATTTACCCCAGACAAGGTATTCGATCCTGAGGTAGTTTTCGCTATCGATTACCTGGCAGATGAGCAGGGCTGGGCGCACAGCATGCATGTACATCCGGATGGCAGCGCCGATTATGTGCGCTTCCGTCCGGCGCAGCTTGATAAGTGCATTCGCTGGATTGTCCGCACCGCCGACCAGCAGGCGCTGGGCTTTGCCATGCCTTCCACCGCTGAGCCTGAAGGATACACTGCTGAAAAAGCCAAAGGGAATATTAAGCTGATCCCCGGCGGGGTTAAGGTTGCCTTTGAAATTGTTACCGGATATGTGAACCCAACTGAGGCACGAGAGTTTGAAGTTAAGATTGAAAAGATCGTCGCTTCGGCCCGTGGTTGATTAACTATGATCAATTGGCTGACAAATATTCGTAAAACTCAGAGTCCAAAGTAATCCCATTATGACGATAAAAGTCTTTGTCAGCGGTTGCTTCGATATGCTCCACAGTGGGCATGTGGCATTCTTCCAGGAAGCGGCCAAATTGGGCGATCTGTATGTCGCCATTGGCTCAGATCGCACCATTTTCGAGCTAAAAGGGCGACCGACAGTGAACAGCGAGCAGGAGCGCCAGTATATGATCCAGTCACTCGCTTACGTGAAGGAGGCCTTTATTTCGCAAGGCTCCGGGATGCTGGACTTCGAGAACGAGCTGCGAGAGATTCATCCGGATATCTTTATTGTCAATGAAGATGGAAATCTCCTCGAGAAGGAAAAACTGTGTGCGGAGCTAGGCGTCGAATACATGATTTTGAGACGCGAGCCTTATCCTGGGCTGGCTCCACACTCTACCACCGCGCTTAGAAACCATACCTCCATCCCCTATCGCATCGATGTATGCGGAGGCTGGCTGGATCAGCCTTTCGTATCCAGATATTACCCAGGACCGGTTTTGACCATCTCGATCCACCCAACCATCGAATTTAACGAGCGCAGCGGTATGGCTACCAGCACACGGAGAAAGGCAATCGAGCTGTGGGGACCGCGTCTGCCGTCAGATAACCCGGAAAAGCTGGCCAGGATCTTGTTTGCCTATGACAACCCACCCGGCACGGAGGAGGTCTCCGGCTCCCAAGATTCGATCGGTATCGCCATGCCAGGCCTGAATAAAGCCGACTACGCCGGGAACTACTGGCCCGAAAAAATCTCTTCCATTCAAGACGAATCGATCCTGCAATTTATCGAGCAGGCGCTATACCTGATCCCGCTTGGGCCCCGCCACTCCGATTTTCACGTTCTATCTGGGACGAGAATAGACCGGGTAGGCGCGAAGGAGCTTGCCGATGCCGCCGAGGGTTGCTGGGAAGCGATGCTGAATAAGGACCTGGCAGGCTTTGGGCAATGCGTGCGCCTCGGCTACGAAGCACAGATCGCCATGTTCCCAAACATGGTCAGCGATTCGATGCCCGAGCTGATCGATAAATACCGCCACCGCGCTCTAGGCTGGAAAGTATCCGGGGCAGGCGGCGGTGGCTATCTCATCCTGGTATCTGAACAAACGATCGAGCACGCCGTCCGGGTGATCATCCGCCGCGTTAGCGATTGAGGTTTAAGTAGTACGGTATACGGAAGGACACGAAAAAAATCTAATCTTGTTCTGTGTTGATCCGTGTGATCCGTGTACGAAAATAATCTTGATTTGGAGGATTTTTTACTATGAAGCGAGCATTGGTGTGTGGAGCAGGTGGATTTATCGCTGGTCATCTGGTCAGGAGGTTACAACGTGAAGGTTATTGGGTGCGTGGAGTGGATATCAAGCAGCATGAATGGTCACCGAATGCTGCGGATGAATTCATCCAATTGGATTTACGTGAGGCAGAAAACTGTCGCAAAGCCCTCGCTTTGCCAGGTGTTACTTTCGACGAGGTGTACCAGCTTGCAGCGGATATGGGGGGCATGGGCTTTATCCACTCTGCTGAGTGTGAGATCATGCATAACAGCGCCCTGATCAACATTCATATGATCCATAACGCCACAGAAATCGGGGTGCCGCGCTATTTCTTCTCGTCGTCTGTGTGTGTGTACCGTGATATGCAGCCCGGCGAGCGGGAAATGACCGAGGCTGAGGCTATCCCTGCGCATCCGGATAATGAATATGGCTGGGAGAAGCTGTATGCTGAGCGCATCGCGGAAGCTTATAGCAGAAACCGTGGGATCCAGGTGCGTATCGCACGCTTTCAAAACTGTTACGGTCCGGAAGGCACCTGGCGCGGTGGGCGGGAGAAGGCCCCGGCAGCGATATGCCGCAAGGTGGCCGAAGCCGAAGATGGGGGCACGATCGAAGTTTGGGGGGATGGCAGCGCGGTGCGATCCTATACCTATGTCGATGACATGGTGGATGGTATCTACCGGTTGATGCAATCGGACATGCAGGGCGCCGTCAACATCGGTTGCCTGGAGTATGTCACTGTAGATGAGCTGGTGAAGACCGTCATTGAAGCTTCTGGCAAGGAGATCCACATGAAACACGTTGCTGGTCCGGTGGGCGTCCAATCGCGCAATTTCAGCAACGAGCGGATATACTCACTCGGCTGGAAGGCCCAGCATTACCTGAAAGACGGCATAGGACACACCTATCCGTGGGTCGAGCAACAGGTACTGAAGGCGCAGGCGAGAAAAGTTTTACCAAAAACTGTATTATAAAGAAAACAAAGCGCTGCGTGCCGGCGGAATATTGTTAATTTTCAACGCACTGGCGTGTATCACGGGCTTTGCAGGTGTCATTGCTCAAACCCCCGTTATCAGCGCTGGACCTTTGATTGGCGGAGGCTTATTTTTACTGGCCTTGATCTTCATCAGTATCAGCTATCTACATCAATGACGATACTTTGGAGACAGCTATTGGATTCGATATGTATTAAAAGCGTAAACCGGCCATGCTGACCGGTTTCGCTTATGATTTATCATATACCCCCTATTGTCCCAGACTTACACGAAGGTTGAAGCGACCCAATCCTGTCTATCGCTCAGCACATCCACACAACAAATGTCTTTTGCATCCCCGGTTTGCGGTTTCAGGCTTCGCAGATTATCGCGCTTGCTCAATCCTTGTGTCTACCATTATGACGCAACTTTCCGAAAAACGTGACGGATTTGGTTATGAATTAATTCAATCAACCAGTGATGTTGATCGACTCAATCACACAACCCGGGGGAAATCTAAACCTGAAGGGCGGTTACCGTACCTACCTCCTGTACATCAACCAGGATGCCATCAATTTCTTCTGGCACGATATCTTGCAAGGTAAGTAGGCTTCAAGGTTCCCTGCAATGATCTTAATCTCTTGTCGAGCTGTTTTCGGTTCCCCAAATAGATATTCTGAAAATTCGAG
>Ga0209751_10005702_pt1 | contig 11684 bp, 22 predicted proteins | sample RifCSP13_1_FD_184019 | JGI IMG/M metagenome (GOLD analysis project Ga0209751, IMG submission 184019) | Soil microbial communities from Rifle, Colorado - Rifle CSP2_sed 13_1 (SPAdes) (version 2) | ecosystem: Environmental > Terrestrial > Deep subsurface > Rock core/Sediment | place: Rifle... | reverse complement strand
AGTGGTTTTGCAGGAACCTGTTCAACCTTCGTAATCTCTTTTTCAGAATAACCTTGCTTATCTGATTCAAATCTTTCCAACTTGATCAATCTTTCTAGGTTATATTCTGCCTTGCTTATTCTTCCACAGATGCAACATTTTGTCTTTCTAGTAACTGATTTTCTAAATTCAATAATGTCTAGGTAATCCAGTAATGAAAAAATAATTATTATTACTACTGCAAGTTCCCCTATCATTATAGGAAACGCAATTCTCCAATTAACAAAAGCAAACCCTGTTGAAATTGCAAGTGAAATTACTATTAGTGCAAGATGGAACAGACCTATAGTTGCCTGTTTTCTTGTAAGTTTAATTTCAAATTTCATTTCAGTAACATTCCTCTATACTTACTCTCACATTATTTAGGAATATTAAAGGATTTTATGATCGCTATCTTCAAATCTTGAACCCTGTTTTTTGATTAGAGAAAAATTCAAACTTTGTTTTTTTGAAAATTACGAAGCGTGGGAGAAATATTTGAAAAATGATCATGCCTGAAAACTTTTGCGGACTTTGATAAATTTCGAAATTACGTATGACAAGGTTAAATGTCATGAAAAAAAATGGATCGCAATGACAACAAAACATACAAAGTCTGACACTGGAACCCCTGTACAGGTGTCTGTACCTGCCATCTGTGAGAACAGATTTGAAGTGGATACTGAAGGATTCAAAAACCAAATGTCTGAAATGGAACCATTCAGGCTTGTCTATGACATGATTGCAAACTGCTTTGATGAATCAAGCGTATCAAATATTATTTGCAAGATAACACAAAATTCTGCATCTACTTACAAAGTCTGGATCAATGATGACGGTGAAGGATTCCTAAATTACAAGGACATCTTCACAATGTATCGACATTCGTACAAGAGATCACTTGCTGACAAACGTGGAAGATTCAATCTTGGTGAGAAACAATTCTTTGCAGTCGCTATTGATGGAACTGTAAGAACTAAGAACTGGTTTGTAAAGTTCTATGAAAACAAAAGAGAGATTCAACAAATAGAACCAATTATTGGTACAGATGTAATTGCAAACTTTTCATGGACAAAAGAGCAGGTAAAAGACATTCTGTTCAGTCTTGAAAAACTAATTGTACCAAAAGACAAGAAACTTGTTTTGAATGGAAAACAGATTGAATCAAGAAATCCTGTAAAACAATTCAATACAGAACTCTATACCCATCTAGAAGAATCAGGAAGTAACAAGATGAGAAGTGTAAAGCGTGAATGCGAAGTGCACCTTTACAATCTCTTGGAAGGAGAAACCGCTTGGTTGTATGAACTTGGTGTGCCAGTACAAAAACTCAAACAGAATATTCAATGGCATGTTGATGTAAGACAGAAAGTTCCATTGCCAACAAGACGAGATCAAGTCAGTGAAGCATACCTGATTGATTTGTATGCATCTGTTTTGAACAATGCATACGACTTGGTTGACAAAGAAGAATCAGGTTCCAAATGGATTAACATTGGAATGAGAAAGGTTACTGAAGAAACTGCACGTGATATTTTTACAAAACAGTACGGAACAGATCAAGTGTTTATTCCAAGTGAAACCGATTACCATGCAAATGAAAGGGTAAATGAAACTGGTGGACAGTTCATAATCCCAAGAACACTTGACAAATATGACAAACAACATCTTGAAGAAATTGGTGTACTGCGTTATGCAGGAAAGGTTTTCAGGTCTTCCCCATCGGAATATTGTGAAAATGTTGAACCAACTGAGGCGATGGGCAAATATTCCAAAGTCGTAAAACTGATTGCAAAGGATCTAATCAAAAAAGACATCAATGTGTTTTTTGTGAAATCAGATTCGACACACCCTGCTTGGTTTGGTATCAATTCAATCACATACAATCTTCCATATCTGACAGGTGGAAAAAAATTCTTTGAAGAGTTCAGTGTTGAGGGAATCGGTTTATTGATACATGAACTGTCCCACAGTGAATCCCCAAACGAGCAGGAGTATCCGATGCCACACTCGTCAGCAATTTTCCTAAGTGAAATGGAAAGAATTGGTGGAGAGATTGGTAAAGTCGGGATTGATCACTGGATAAAACAATCGGAAGAATAAAACTTCCTTCTTTCTTTTTTTCATACCAACACATGCATCTGTAATAAAACAAATCGATTAGGTTGGTTGGTTAAAGGAACCCACTAGAATTTGCAGGAGGCTACTGAGCACCCTCGATTCCAACCTAATCAAACCTTAAATCATATTACTTTCATAAAAGACTTACCTAAACGGGTAACTCTACATCAAACCCTGACCAAAAGAAATTTTGGAATGAAGGGTTTTTTATTTTGGAGTTCCAATAATTAATCTGACATCTTTTGAAATTGGTTTTGAACCAACAATTTCTAGTTTCTTTGGTGGAATTATTCTTGCTGAATATTCATTTGGTTCACTTGTAAGTTTGATCACTGTACGAACCTGATTGTTCTTCAACCATTTACGTACATCATCAACACTTGAAAAGCGGTTGCCTTTCTTGAAACGGATCGTCTGAACCTTTGATCCTTTGCCAACTGGAAACCTTCTTCCAGTTTTTTTGTTTGTTCTAAACTGAACCATTAAACTAATCTCTCCACTGTTTTTCTCAAATCTGGTACTGAACCTTCAAAACCCCAAACTTCATTGAATTCTCCATCTTTTTCTGAAACAAAAAATCCATCGTAGTCCCCTGCAGACTTTCCAATATGTTCTTTTACAAAATCAACATCTTGTGAATCTGTTAACAATGTAAGATCATCCCTACCTTCTAAATCTGAAATTTTTTTCAGTTCTCCAACATTTGGAACTCTGTAACCTTTTCCTATTCTTACTCCTTTAGATCTGTCATCTGGATTTGTTTGTATTGTTGATTTCTTTTTTTGTTGTATTGGAAATGACTGCCCATCAGATTTTCGTTTTCTAAAATTACTCATTCTGCACTAAACTCCAACTTACTTTTGAAATCTTTAACAAAGTCAACAACATCATCTGGAAGTGGTTCATATAACCACGATGAACCATAACTATAACCTTCGTCACCAAAACCTTTTGTTTCCAAGTCTGGTTGTGCATCATGATCTTCTAGTATTGCTTTTGGTCTGTCAAGGAATTGATCATACTTTTTATATTTTTGTTCGTCCTTATGTTTTTCAATTATTTCATTCTGTCTTGCTGTTCCTGCTTTCATGTCATTTAGATGATAATTATCCCAAATATCCAAAAGTTTTTCAAATTCCTTGTTTGAAATTCCATTTCCAATTTCTAATTTATGTTCCTTTAATGCCTTACGTAGTTCATCTTGTCCTTGTCCACCTGTAAGAATATCCGATTCATCTCTTTGCCAAATTGAATCAGAAATTGATAAGACAAGTGGGTTATGATATTCTTCCCCATCTACACCCTTTTGGCTTTTGTCTTCATGTTTTAGTTCTATATCCATCGAAACTTTATGCCTACTTCTGGTTCCTGTGAAATCTCTAATCAATGCAACAACTGGTTCACCCCTCACAGTTCCTAGATCATCTACTGCAAATTCTGTTGGTGCTTCCTCACTGTTTGGAACTTTGAAGCCTTTGCCAATTCTCATTCCCTGTGGTCTGTCATCTGGATCTGAAGATATTGTTGCTCTCTTGTTTTTTACTGGAAAAGCCTGTCCGTCTGATTTTCGTTTTCTAAACTGTGCCATTATTAATTTCTCCTGTACAAGTACAAATCAATCTTCCCGTCTTTACTTCTAACATTTTTTTCATCACCATCATACTGTGCAAGAAAGTGTGCAACCCCGTCTTCGCTAACTGCATCTTCTGTTGCATCATCAATATCTAACTGAAGATAATCTAATTTTGAATAGTCTTCATCAGAATAAAGTCCTTCTTCATTCACAAGATAATCTCTTGGATTGTCTTCTAGTTTTTCTTCAATCTCGTCAATTATCTCACTTCGTTTATCGTCAATTTTTTCATCAAGTTGTCTTTCTAATTCCTCATCAACTTCCTTGTCAAAGACATCTGTGTATTCGTCTGATTCATCTTCAATATCCTGTTCATTCAAACCGAATTTCTTTGGATTGCCTTTTATTTCATCTCGTACCTGATCTTCAACATCACTTGAAATCTCGTCACGCAGTTCGTCTGTTGCACCTTCCATTCTTGATTCTGCAAGATCCTGTGCAATCATTCTTCTGTCAGTTTCACTTATGTATTGATGTTGATCAAGGAAATCTTTATTGAACAAGTCTGGTTCCTGTTCTAAATCATTTCTGACACTTGCCTGTGCTTCCTTTTCTGCATTTTCAAAACTATCAAAGATAAACCATTCTTCCCCGTTTTCAAAAGTAAATAAATTATCACCTGTGAAACCGTCTGTTACTGATTCAATCGGAGAACCAATCTCATCTTCTACTAATTTTCTTTGTATTCCTGTGATGTCACCAATTGGATCAGGGAGATCTTGTTTTGGTACTCTAACTCCTTTACCTATTTTCATACCGTTTGATTCATTAGAACCTGATCTTGGCAGTCTTGGTTTTTTGTTTCCAAGTGGAAATGCCTGCCCATCTGATTTTCTTTTCCTAAATTGAACCATTTTGATCATCCATAAGTCTGATGTTCCTTAGCCCATTTTTCTAATGCATCTGATAACTGAAAAGTATCTGCATTTTTTAATAATCCTTTGAATTCATCTTCAGTAATATTTTCATTTTGATCTTCGTCATACCATTCTGAATCTCCGTGCATGCCACCATCAAAATCGTAATTAATATTTCTTCCATCGATTTTTACAGATGCAGTAAGTATAGGATACATGAATGGTATTAAATCTCCTTTTGGTTCACCTGTTGCACCTGTACCAACATCTGTAATGTCCCAAATTTCATCATCATCGTAACTACCACGAATATCACCATGACCGCTATGTTGCTTAAATGCCATGTATTGTTTGTCACCAACTTCGAAAAATCCAAAATTAATATCTGGATATATTGCCGATGATCCATTGTAAGTATTATCATCTTCTTTTTCATTTGCATAATTGTAAAAGTCTTGTTCATTACCAAATTCAGTCTTATCATCTTCCATTGCTAATTTTTTGGCTTCGTCAAATGAAAGTTTTTCCCCACCCAATTGTTTTAAAGCACCTGCCCATCCATCCTTGTATTCTACAGATCCACCCATAGAATGAATCCTGTATGTAACCCCCTCGTTTTCTGCTTCACGGAATGATATACCAGTAACTTCAATTTTTGGTTCAACATCAATTTTTACATTTGGAATTTTTACTCCTGTGCCAATTATCATTCCTTCGGATTTATTAGAATCTGATTTTGGTAATCTTGGTTTTTTGTTTCCTAGTGGGAATGCTTGACCATCTGATTTTCTTTTTCTAAATTGTACCATTACAAACCACTTGCCTCTCTTTGCATTCTTGCCAAGTCCTTTTGTGAAATTGATTCTATCTCTCTTACCTCAAACGGTTCCTTTTTGTTTTCCTTTGTAGTTTCATACTCAAATATTCCGTTTAGAAATTCCAACCTTTGTTGTGGATTCATTTCGTTCCATTCTTCTCTACTTATTGCCATCATCCCACTTGGATATGCAAGATCCAGAAGATCATCTTGTAATGAATCTGGAAGTTCTTCAAATGTCAATCTGTGTACTTCTTTTACCTTGTCAGAATAATATGGAAAAATCTTCTTAAATTCCTGCTTCTGTGGTGATTTCATTCCTGAACCAATCTTCATGCCCTCAGATTTTTGCTTGCTAGGATCTTTTGGCACCCTGCTTTTACCTGCTATGAAAACAACCCTGTCGTTTTTTGTGATAAACCTGCCAACTGCCATCATTCATCGCCACGCCATTTATTTTCAATTGATCCAATTAACCCTTCAAAAATATAATCATCTGACTGTTCCAACATTCCTGCCAACCATTTGTTATATTCTTCTTCTGCAAAATCACTGTCATCTTGAATTCTCTCTTCATAATATTCGTCACCAGTATCAGACCAATCATCATTTGATAAAGTTAGATCTGTCTGGTAAGAAAGTGAACTTCCCTTTGGTGTTGCTGTTGCAATGAAATATTCTGAATCAACTGTTCCATGTGAACCAGTGTATGTAATGTCAACTTCCCAATCCTTGCTCTTCAGATCTGGATTTACTTCAAAGTTATATTCACTTAATGATTTTGCTAAACTATTCTCCATATTTTTTACTGCTTCATCAAGCACATTTTTTTGTTCAGACTTTGGAACTCTAATTCCACTTCCAATTTTCATTCCAGATGTTTGATTTGAACTAGACTTTGATATTCTTTGTTTCTTGTTTCCTACTGGAAAAGCCTGCCCATCTTTTTTTCGTCTTCTGAACTGAATCATGCTATGTCACCGTACTGATCAAATGTGTATTCATTTGCCTCTATTGTATCTCTTACTGCATCATCAGAAATTGCATATTCGTAATTGTTTTTTAATCTTATATACCCTTCGTGAATTATATCACTGAATTTTTCCTTTGCATCTTCCAAGATTTGTTTTTCCGTATCTGATAGTCCTTCTTCCCCTGCGTTATCGTTTTCATAGAAATCTAATTCAGTATTGTTCTCCCTTTCATTTACAAATCTATATTCTACCTTATCCCAAAGGTCTTTAGGAATTCGTAATCGTTTCCTGAATTTTTCATTATCTAATATTTGAAGATCAGTAAACTGTATGTATTGATCTCTATCTAATTCAAAGTAAAGTTTGTTGGTATTCCATTTGAAAATATCATCATGCCCTAAGAGAAAATCATCATCTGCATATAAAATTGAGTCTTCTACATTGATGTTTCTCATCTTCTCCAAAATCTTTTCCTGAAGATCATCAGGTGCATCCTCAAACTTCCAAACCTTGATCTCCTTTGTCATTGAACCGTCAGAACTTGGGATTTTAAAACCCTTGCCCATTTTTACTCCTTTTGAACGATCATTTGGATTTGAAGAGATTGTAGATTTTTTACTCTTTAGTGGAAATGCCTGTCCGTCAGACTTTCTCTTTCTAAACTGAATTCCTGCCATCCTGAATTAAAATAGATTGATCTTTATCACTTTAAATAGATTCTAGTAAATTAATTCAACAAAGGTGTTTACAATACACCTAAGTTGAACCAATTCTCCCCTAACTCGCTTCAGTTGGCATATAGATTATAATGCATAGATTAAAAAACTTTTTTTACTCCTCATCTTTTTTTTCGATCTGAATTATTAATAACCTGACCTTTCCCTGATTAACTTGAAATTCTGTCATACCATGAATCAGTTTTATAATATGTGGTCTATGTCCTGATCCTCTGTGATTTCCCTTGCATTGATAGATGTCAATGTTATCGAAGTTCTTTTTTAGAGTTAGTTTTTGATCCAAGTACATTAATGCATGCCCTTCTGGACAGATCAATCTTGGCTTCCTTTCAAATAGTCTTTCACTAAGATCCTTGCCTTTCTGCAATCAGAATGTATTGTTGTAATTATATCTGATTAAATTATATGGCTTTTTTTCAATTTTTATCAAATGTTCAAGATGAGTCTTATCACCTTGACACCAACCTATCCATTCAAGATCTTCTTTGTTGTTAGATATTTGTTGCCAATAGATTAGTTTGTTTGGCAACCATTCCGATTCACCTAACACACACCTGTAACCTTTTGGTTTTCCCATTATTGATGTAACCTTGCCTTTACATTTTCCATTCCTTCAAAGTCTGCTAGTGTAATTGTATTGTATGAATTTGGATCAGGTGGATTCATCAATCCAATCCTCATCTTTATCTTTTCCCAATGATTCTTGCTACAGAAGAAATAATTTTTGTAATCCATATTATTTATTGGATATACCCTAACTGTGTACGGTTTTTTAATTCCTTTTAGTGATGCATTGCAATATTCCAGTCTGCATTGCCCTTTTTGAATTAACCTTAGATGGGATTTTGCACTATCAACCTTCCCATAGAAATGATCGTGAAAGTCTTTTCTGTTAAACCAACCTAAATTTAGCATATACGCATCCTTTGCCTCATTGAATATCTGTTGATAGTGTTTTGATCTTCTTTCAAAATCATTGAATGCTTTTCTTTCTTCTTCTATCATCTCTTCAAATACAATGCTGAAATGTGTTTCACAAAGGAGAATCTCTTCGTTGAATTCTTTGTAATCAGGATGTCTAAATTCTACGAGTTTGAGATTGAAACGTGAAGCACATAACTGAATTCCTTCTCGTTTGAACACACAACCTGCCATTAATTATCACTCAGTTTTCATTTTTTTGATACATGAACAGGAGAAACCGTAATAGAATTGTCCTTGAATTCGATTAATAGATAATCATTTGGTTTTAGATCTAGATTTCTTGTTATGCTTTCAGGAACGACTATTCTATAATCCCCATGATACCTTGTTATAGCAGACTGCTGTATTTTCTTACTCATTGTAGTTTGTACACCTTTTTATTTCTCTTTAATTTCCAACGCCTGTAGTCCCTGTTTGCATTTTTTTGTAAATTCACTTTAAAAGTCATTGATTCAGTAAATTCAATCAACGTTTCGTCTTGAGTAGTTAATTCTGGATCAATGCCAAATAACTGCAAAAGTTTTTCTATATTGTCTGTTGATACTTCAATGTCGCCTTTTTGATTTGCTTCTCTTGAAAGTATTCCACAAACATAACCAATCATAACAATTCTTTCTTCCCTTGTGTACTCAGTCATTTTTTTTCTTCCTGCGATATTTTCTATAGCAATAGGTGATTGGAATTGAGATCAATCCACCAACAAAACCCGAAGTGAATCCCATTAGAAACTGATCAAATTCCAAATCTTAATTCTCCTTTTTTTCTTTTTCACAGCGTTTCAAAGCAAACCATTTGTGTTCATTATTTAATTCTATGAAAGTATTAATTATTAGATATGATAGTATTATTGTTCCAACTGATCCACCCCCTGCCATTAATCCAATAATAGGTATAGGAACATAATAGTGATGGATTTCTAATACACCATCTATTATCAACATTATCCCAAAAATTAATGATAATGGACTCAAAAACAATAATGATAAATAAAAATATCTACGAAAATCATCGCTGTGTTTACCATACCGATAACGCATTTTATCAATCCAACAAATATTTATTGTAATTGTCATTTTTTCACCTTGCTGTCTTCCAGTTTTTTTTCTTTATTTCTCCATAGCATTATTCCCATGAATAGTGTAATACCACCACTGATCAGAAGATAAACTGGATTTATCTTTTCAATAACTTGATTAGTGTACAACCCTAAAAAGTTCAATGTACCAGTAAGTAAAGTACCAAATCCATACGCAATAAATATTCCAGATGCAAGACCTGAAAGAAATTGTTTTTTCTCATCATTCAATTTTTTTAATCTCCTGCTTTGGTTTTTTTGGTTTTTTGTATCGATATAATGTAAATGAAATAATTCCAACATATTCTGCAATCATAATATAAAAAAGAATTGTGTTAACTTGAAGTTCTGATGATGAGAGCATATTCCAAATTATTAGAGGCATAAAAAGACAAGACCAAATCATCAATTCATATTTTAAAAATTGTTTCTTTGTTTTCTGTTTTGCCCAATCCTGATATGCCTTATCCCTTCTATCCAACCAGTCTAACAAATTTTCCAATAGTTGATCTAAATCACGTTTCCAATAATATTTTAAATGATTTATTTCATCTCCAAAAAAACCATTACGAGTAAAAAATAATTTATAAATTATAATTGGGATTCCAAATAGAAATATTGCTTGTATTGGATTGTTAATTATTGCATCAACCAATTCGTAACCAGTTTCAATACTCATCTGGTTGAACCACCAACTTCACTGAGATTTTGATTTGTTGGATCACTTGGCTTTGGAATCTCGTTTTGAAGGATCTTAATTCTTCGTTCATATTCTTCACGAAGATCTCTTGCAATTCTTCTTATTGTCGGTCTTGGTATCCCTAATTCTTCTATAACTTTACTGTAAATATCATTTTTATCAGTAAGTCCCTTGTCAAGATATGCTTCTATTGCTTGCTTCACTATTGTTGAAACGTTTGTCCTGTTCATCATCGTTCATACCCAAAATAACATTTGTCACAATGTGGTTGCCCATCCATGACACGCCAATTAGTCAGAAATTTTCCACACTTTGCACATGTCACCAAAACCAATCTATCATACATCATACATGCAACAATTATCAAATCCAAAATTTCTTCACTCATTGCTGATAATTTCTTTGATTCGAAAATTTCGTCCAGTTCCCCAAGAAGTCTTTTCTTCCACCAATCAAGTGTTAATGCTTCGTCCTTCCAACTATTTTCATACTTGTCAAACATCTTGTCGATTTTTTCCTTTGCCCGTTTTTTTATCTCGTCAAAGTCTGGATACTGTATGATTGGTTCTGGTCTTGATTCACTCAATTTGTACCCTTCCACTTATACCCATTGGTAAAATTCCAATTCCATATTTTACCATCCTGAAATTCACCTTTCGTAATATATCCAATCTTTTGTCCTGTATTTTTGATTCCTTTGTCCCACAATCAATGTCACGAAAATGATCCTTGCATTGTGTTGAACTTGCGTATCCACTCTTTTTATAGCACATTGAAAAATCTGCGTAGATATGATTGCATTTGTCTTCTTCATTTACCAATTTTTATTTCTCCTTTGATTTTGTTAACAATTCTAACTGTCTTGCCTGAACCTGAAAATCAATCATTTCAAGATGATTTGCCTCGTCTTGTACTGATGCCATTGCCTTTTTCATATTTTCACGCCTTGTTCTTACATCTTTCAGAACTTCTTTGCATTGTTCCAATGTGAGATTGCCAATTCCTAAAACATAATACATTATTGAATCTCTCCTTTCTCTATTCTTATTCTCATTCTTCTTGCAACAGGATAAGCAGAAAAACATAATGCAGAACCAATTAACATCAGACTCCAAATATCAGGATCGTAAGTGTAACTTAAAATTCCAGATGCTACTGCTACTCCAATTCCACTAAACAGTAAAACATAATATAATTTATTGAGTTGTTTAAGATTCATTTTTTTTCTCAACCTGATTTATCAATTCGTGGTACTTGTCCCTTAATTCCTTTGGTAAATGGCATGTATTCAAGCAAATTAGATCGAGTGTTCCATATAGTTCAGAAATGTATAGATCTGAACCGCATGTCGGGCATTTGAATTTTGAAATACTCATATCTGCTTTGAATGAGTCTTCAGACAAAAGTAATTTTTTTAATCCTTTAATCCATTCTGGATCTCTTACTGACCACTTTGGAATCATCTTTTTTCTTTCACCTTTGCCAATGCTAAATAGAAACTCTCTTCAATCTGTACTCCCTCATCTTCATTGCAAAATGTTGATGGGATCAGACCGTATGATACATAATTGCAATCAGGTGACAGACATTCTTGTTCAATGCTAGGTTTTAGTTTGTTTATGTTTTCAATGGTAAGCAGACCATAACGCTTTGACTGATGCCCACCTTTTTTTAAATTATTAATTATCATATCTCTTGACTGCCTGTACCCACAGATGCCACAAACGAAAATCCACTTGTTGGGATCCTCACCATATCTTTCCCTTCC
>Ga0209751_10005700_pt1 | contig 11685 bp, 13 predicted proteins | sample RifCSP13_1_FD_184019 | JGI IMG/M metagenome (GOLD analysis project Ga0209751, IMG submission 184019) | Soil microbial communities from Rifle, Colorado - Rifle CSP2_sed 13_1 (SPAdes) (version 2) | ecosystem: Environmental > Terrestrial > Deep subsurface > Rock core/Sediment | place: Rifle... | reverse complement strand
CATGGAGTATCCTTGACTCTGCATAGGCGCTGCTAAGATTATCCAGATAGGTGAAATCCATCATCCCTCCATGCTTGCAATTCTTTCTTACAGCTCTTTCTCCGACAACATCATTATGGCAATTTATCTTAGGGTTGACAATGTATTTTAAAGTTGTTAGGATACATTCTATTGCTCATCACGGATGATAGAGGGAGAATAAAGCCGTGGGCGGATAGCTCAATTGGTAGAGCGCAGCCCTTACAAGGCTGAGGTCACAGGTTCGATCCCTGTTCCGCCTACCAAGTTTAGAGATTGAAAAATTGGGAAATAGGTGAATTGGGCTATGGGATGAACAAATTTACAAATTTACTAATGGAGCAATTTACCAATATGCGGGGTCGTAGTTCAGCACGGTTAGAACGCCTGCCTGTCACGCAGGAGGTCGCGAGTTCAAGTCTCGTCGACCCCGCCATTTTAAAAAACAATTGATGCAGGTATCCGGCAATATAGAATCAGAAATATTCAAGCTGATACTCACCTCAGGGATTATTGCCAAGATAGTCCTCCTGGTTCTCTTTACCTTTTCTATCTTCTCCTGGGCCGTCATCTTTTTTAAGCTGTTTCAGATCCGCAGGGCAGAGAAGGGGGCCGGGGAGTTCTTAGGGTCTTTTGCAAAGGCGGATACGATCTACCAGCTCCACCTCTCGGCAGACGGGCATAACGATAACCCCCTTTCTGCGATATTCAAAGAGGGACATAGCCGGTTTGAGGAGATCAAAAATGGGAAGAGCGGACTGTTGTCGGATCGCCCTGCCTTCCTGAATGCGATACACCGGAGGCTGAAAGGGACTATCGAGGATGAGACCACCTATTATGAGGGTTTCCTCTCTTTCCTGGCGACCACGGGAAGTGTAACCCCCTTTATAGGCCTCTTCGGTACCGTGTGGGGCATTATCCATGCCTTCCAGCAGATAGGGTCTCAGGGTACGGCCAATATCGCTGCCGTAGCGCCGGGGATTGCAGAGGCTCTGATCGCCACTGCCGCAGGCCTTGCGGCTGCCATACCTGCAGTGATAGGGTATAACTACCTGCTGAACCGGCTCAGGAAACTGACGTCAAAGATGGAGGTGTTCGCAGAAGAGTTTATGGCCTTCTTAGAGGCTGAGATCTGGTCTTCCGAGAAGGAGGCTTCGGAGGCAAAGGTAGAGACTTTCTTTGATGGAAGATAAAAGACGCCGTTTAATGAGCGAGATCAACATGGTCCCCTTTGTGGATATCGTGCTGGTGCTCCTGATTATTTTCATGATATCTGCACCCATGATGTACAGAGGCATTGATATTAACCTTCCCCAATCCTCGGTCAATACGATCAAGCAGGAGCAGAGGATCATGCTTACCGTGGACAGGAACCTGAATCTCTTTGTAGATGGTGAGGCGGTTACCCTCCATGGACTTGAATCCAGGATCCAGAAGAAGCGAAGGCCCGGATCTGACGCCACGGTATATCTGAAGGCCGACAAGGCCGTGCCTTATGGGACGATCATCACTGTCATGGATGTTGTTAAGAAGATGGGGATCGACAAGCTGGGTATGGTCACCGAACCGCTCAAGGAGGTGAGATAGGGTCTCTGTTATGACCATCACGATTCCGATATCACTCCTGGTCCATCTGCTCCTTTTATTTGCCCTGGTGTCTTCCAATATCCTGTATAAAGCCAATACAGACAGGGGGTATACCCCTCCTCCCTCTGCAATCCATGTAAACATTGTAAAGATCCCAAGGGAGAGGCCGGTGGAAAGGCCCCCTGTCCCGGCGAAGCCGGAGAAGAAGGCTGAAGACGTGGTTAAGGTAGAGGAAGTGCACAAACCCGCAGAGAAGAGACCGGAACCGGTGAAACCTGTTGTGCCTGTTGAGAAGAAAACGGCGCCGAAAGAGGTCAAAAAGGTTGAGGTTAAAATTGCTGAACCGGCTAAAATGGCGCTGCCTGAGCCTGCGGTCCCTGCGGCAAAGGAGAAGAAAGAGGTTAAGGCGGCGGAGAGCAGTACACCCAAGCCCGCGGTGTCCCCGCCGGCAGATGTGAAGGCCGCAAACGTACAGGAGGCAAAGCTGACCCCGCCCTTGCCCGTGGTCAGTGGTCCTGTGGTCGAGATTCCGGATTTCCAGTATGACTATTATCTGGGTCTGATAAGAAGCAAGGTGGGCACCCGATGGAGCCAGCCCATCACCTATAAAGAGGTGAAGCAGACCCTGGTAGATTTCACCATCCGCAGGGATGGGAAGATCGGTGATGTCAAGGTTGCTGAATCCTCAGGCGACTCCTATTTTGATCAGACGGCAGTCAGGGCCGTCTCTCTTTCAAATCCATTTCCTCCGCTTCCGAGAGGGTATAAGGAGGATTTTCTGAAGGTGCGTTACCGGTTTATCTTTGGTGAAAAGGGATGACGGGCAGGGCTGATCTGTGAGAAAAGTGGTTTTTTATATGGCATCCCTGTTAGCGGTCATGGCATCTGTTGGAACGGCCCAGGCCAGGGAGGTCTATTTGGAGACACTGAAAGGGGAAGTCCGCAAGATCCCCATAGCCGTTATTGTTGCCGGAGAAGATGCGGCATTGGCCTCTACGGTCAGTAAGGTACTGGAAGCCGACTTAGGCAGATCACTCTATTTTGACCTGATAAAGCACAAGGATATTAAGATAAACGGTGTCCCGTCAAAACTGAACGAGGCGATTCGGGGACAGTTGAAACAGTTGGGGATTGAGTCGGCCGTGATAGCCTATATTGCCCGGAGTGAGAAGATGATCAAACTGGACGGGAAGTTATACGAGACCGGGAGCGGGGAATTGATTTTTGCCAAACGGTATGCAGGAAGTGATAGTATGGTTCGCAGGGTGGCTCACAGGTTTTCAGATGAGATCGTCTTCAGACTGACAGGAGAGAAGGGGATTGCCCAGACCCGGATCGTCTATGCGTCAGACCAGACCGGGGCCAAGGAGCTGTACATCATGGATTATGACGGCTATTCTTCCAGGATGATTACCGGCAACAAATCGCTGAATCTCTCTCCTTCCTGGTCGCCGGACAGCCAGCGCATCGCTTATACTTCGTACCGGGATGGCAACCCGGATATCTATGTCGTTGACCTGACCACGAGCAAAAGAGAGAGACTTTCAAATTATGACGGATTGGATATCTCCCCCTCCTGGTCACCGGATGGGAACCTGATCGCCTTTGCATCCAGCATGGATGGGAATGCAGAGATCTATACCATGGACAAAGCGGGTGAGGGACTGAAAAGGCTGACCTACACGCATGGAGAAGATGTCTCCCCTACCTGGTCTCCCTCAGGGGGAGAGATGGCCTTTACCTCTGACAGGGGCGGCAGCCCCCAGATATATGCGATGAAAACTGACGGCACCAATATCCGTAGACTTACCTTTAAAGGGGAGTATAATAGTGACCCGGCATGGTCGCCAAAGGGAAACAAGATTGCCTTTGCGTGCCGGCGGGGAGGCGGGTTCCGTATCTGCACCATGAATCCGGATGGCAGTGGTCTGATAGAGATAACGATCGGGCCGGGAAGCGATGAGTCGCCGTCCTGGGCTCCGGACGGGAGGCGTATTGTATTCGCCTCATCCAGGGAGGGGAGATGGAATATCTACATGATGAATGACGACGGGAGCAGGCTGGAGAAGCTGACTCGTCATGAGGGGAATAACTGGGGCCCTGATTGGTCCCCGAACTGACGCTGAAAAACGTCCAACTGCGGCGTCAGGGCATCGAATTTGAGCCTCAACGTACGGGAGGTACGCCTCGGCTCAAATCCGATGCCCTTCCTTGCATTTGGACGTTTTTGAGCGTCAGTTCCATGTTGCGTAGCCGCAACCAGAAGGTTGCGGCTACGCCTGAGAGTGAAGCATTACTACTTTATTTTGAGGCGTAACTATCTAACGTTACAGGGAGGGAGTGTATAATGAAAATCAGTAGACAGGGGATCAGATTTGTTGGAGTACTGTTAATGGCTGTTTTGGCAGTCAGTGCTTGCAGCAAGAAGGTTGCAACAATAGAGGGGACGACGCCATCCTCTCCCTCAGGGGATGTCCAGACCACGGTGGAGGTCGATAGCACGGCTAAGAACGGGGGGACAGAGGAGATGGTGACTGAGCCGCTTGCACTGATTGCAGAGGATACGATTGAGCCTAACGATACAGCCGGAAGAGGCGTTCCCGGTTTTTCTGAAGATGCCGGTCTCGGAGAGGAGTCAGGTGCGGTAACGGGTGGAGAGAAGGGGGCCCTGATTGGAGAGCTGAAGACAGGGGAGCTGAAAGATGTCTTCTTTGATTTTGATATGGCGATTCTCAAAGAGGCGGAGATGGATACCCTGAAGAAGAATGCGGAGTGGATTAGGAAGAACAGGTCGGTAGTCGTGAGTATTGAGGGGTATGCTGATGAGCGCGGCACCGGTGAGTATAATCTGGCCCTGGGTGAGAAGAGGGCGCAGATGATCAAGAAATACCTGACAGTCTTTGGCGCCCCCCAGAACCGGATAGCGACGATCAGCTATGGAGAAGAGAAGGGTTTCTGCAAAGAGCATAATGAAGAGTGCTGGGCGCAGAACAGGCGGGGACACTTTGTCGTGGTGGCAAGATAATGATAACCCTGAGCAAGACATTCGTCATTGCAGCGCTATGGATATGGATACTGACCAGTTATGGCTGTGCCATGCAGGCAGATATGGTGGATCTTGAAAATGAGGTAAGGAGGATGAAGGGGATCGTCTTAGAGACACAGCGGGATGTCTCTCTGCTGCAGAGGCCGCAGCGTCCTGTGCCGCAGGAGCAGACGATGGTACAGATGCGGGAGAGCATGGCAAAATTTGGGGGCGAGGCGAAAGAGATGGTCGAGACGCTCCAGAAGAACCAGGCAAACTATGAGATCCGGTTCGATCAGATGGCCACGGATGTACAGGTCATGCAGGGGAAATTAGAGGAGAATAACCACAGATTGTCTGAGATGTCGGAGGGGTTGGACGATCAGGATAAGACAGTCCAGGAGCTGTCAAGAAAGATGGATATCCTGGAGGCAAAGGTACGGGAGGCACAGAGGGGACAGGACAAGATACTCCTGCCGGGCCAGGATGTGGACCCCGGAAAAACCGGAAAGCCTGCTGCCAAGCCTGAACCTCAGATCAAGCCGCTTGTGGTTTTGCCGCCTGCGGCCCTTCCTCCGTCTCAACCTGAACAACCAGCCCCTGCGCTTCCTGCTGAGGGGACCGGCGTCAGTACAGCGGCGCCCTCGGATCTCTATAATCAGGGCTATAAAGATTACATGCTGGGCAACTATGACCTTGCCATCGCAGGATTTTCAGATTATCTCCGGCAGTCCCCTGACGGAAACTTAGCGCCCAATGCGGTCTATTGGATAGGGGAATGTTACTACAGCAAAGCGGATTATGCGAAGGCGGTTGCAGCGTTTGAGAGTGTTACCATTGATTTTCCCAGGAGTAATAAGGTAGTGGGTTCCTTATTGAAGATGGGATATTCCTATGAGAAGACAGGGAACAAGGAAACGGCCATGGCCTATTTTAAGAAGGTGATTGAGCAGTTTCCCTATTCTGACGAGGCGAAACTGGCAAAGGTTAAGTTGACCGAATTACACTGAGTCCGCATGCCTGACCGGATAAGACACCTGCCGCAGGAACTAACAAACCAGATTGCTGCTGGGGAAGTGGTAGAGAGGCCTGCCTCTGTGTTAAAAGAGCTGGTCGAGAATTCCATTGATGCCGAGGGGACTCGGATTGTTATCAAGATAGAGAAGGGGGGTACAAGGCTGATCTCTGTGGCGGACAATGGGATAGGGATGAGCAGTAAGGATGCCATCATAGCCTTTGGACGTCATGCCACCAGCAAGATTTCCTCAAAGGAGGACCTCTTTAATATCCATACCCTCGGCTTCAGAGGAGAGGCGCTTGCCAGTATTGCAGCCGTCGCTAAGGTCAGGCTGAAGACCCGTGAGACTGAAGCGACGGTGGGTACCTGTGTGGAGATAGCAGGCGGGGAATTGATCAGGAGCACCGATGCCGGCTGTCCCCTGGGGACAGAGATTGAAGTGAGGGACCTGTTCTATAATGTCCCCGCGAGAAAGAGCTTCCTGAAGGGACAAGCCACAGAACTCGGGCATATGTTAAACATCGTCACCCGGCACGCACTCGGATATAAGAATATCCACCTGACCCTCATGAATATGGATAAAGGAGGCGCTCCCCTGCTCGATTTCCCGCCGGTGGGTGAGATTGACGAGAGGCTTTTTCAGATATACGGGGGGGACGTTTTACGGGAATTGATGAATGTCTCCTGTGAAGCAGAGGGGTGTTCCATACATGGGTTTATATCAAGACCCTCCCTGACCTTCAGGAGCAGGGAGAACCAGTTGTTCTTCGTGAATAAGAGGTCTGTCAGAAACGCTACACTCTCCCATGCAGTTCAGGAAGCTTATTCGGATCTGATCCCGCGGGACCGGTATGCCATGGCGGTCTTATGGATCGGGATAGATACTGCATCCGTGGACGTGAATGTGCACCCGTCAAAGAGAGAGGTAAAATTCAGGGACAACCGGTATATCCATGACACGGTTGCCGGGGCGGTTAGAGACAGCCTGAGGCCAGCGGGAAAGGCCTTCGCCTCCGCCTATCCGGAGGCCTTTGAACCGGCAGTCAGGCCTGAGATACGTGAAGGGCCCAACCCCTTTATGGCCTGGAGTTTCAGCCGCAGGAGATATCTGTGGGGCCGTCGATCCGGGTATTCGGGCAGGTGGGCGCCCTCTTCATCGTTGGTGAGATCAACGGAGAGCTGTGCATTATAGACCAGCATGCGGCGCATGAGAGGGTCATCTACGACAAGCTTAAAAGGGGATATGCGGCTGACAAGATAGAGACGCAATATCTCCTGATCCCTGAGAACATAGAGCTAAGCCTTGATAAGGCCCACGTATTAACGGGATATAAAGAGACTCTCAGCAGGTTAGGGTTTGATATCGAGGAGATGGGAGAGCGCTCTTTTATGATCCGCACGGTCCCTGCCCTCTTTGCCGGAGAGGACTGCAGGGCCCTTATTACGGATATGATTGATGAGATGATAGAGAGGGAATCTTCATCCGGCAGGGGTATAAAACTGACGGCCACAGAAGATATCCTGAATGCCCTGCTGAGCAGAAAGGCCTGCCATAAGGCGGTACGGGGAAACGACCTCCTGTCTCATGGAGAGATGGCCGCCCTTTTATCGGCGCTGATGCAAACAGACATGCCGTACACCTGTCCGCACGGCAGGCCCATTGTTAAGAGATTTCCATATACGGATCTGGAGAAGATGTTTGGGAGGACGTGAAGAGGGGGAGGAGAAAAAGAGGCCGCTTATCGTCATAGTCGGACCTACTGCCTCGGGGAAGAGCGGTCTGGCCATCTGTCTGGCAAGGTTCTTTGACACAGAGATTATCAGTGCGGACTCCATGCAGGTATACCGGGGCATGGATATCGGGACTGCCAAGCCGTCCGGAGAAGAGATGAAGGCGGTCCCGCACCACATGATCAGCATGATTGAACCGGACACGAGGTTCAGCGTCGGGGATTATGTCAGCCGTGCAAGGCCGGTCATCACCGGACTTCATGAGCGGGGGAAGATTCCCATTGTGGCAGGCGGCACAGGGTTGTATGTCAGGGCCCTTGTTGATGGTCTCTGCGAGGCTCCTAAGACCGACTGGGTCCTCAGAAAGAGGTTGCTGTCTGAAGAGGCGGAGCATGGTCAGGGGCATCTCTACCGGAGATTGTGTGAGGTGGATTCGGTGTCCGCAGGCCGGACAAAGCCGAATGATACGGTAAGGATTATACGCTCCTTAGAGGTATACGAGTCCGGGGGGGTCCCGCTGTCGGATATCCAGGAGGTCCATGGGTTTAAGGAGCGGCCGTATGATCCGGTGATGATCGGCCTTACCCTGGAGCGTAAGAACCTGTATAAAAAGATAGAAGAGCGGGTAGACAGGATGATGGAGGCGGGGCTTGAGGCTGAGGTCAGGGGGCTCATGGTCCTTCATGGAGATTCTGTCCTCCCGATGCACGGACTGGGTTATAAACAGCTTGCAGGCTATATCAAAGGGATGTATAGTCTGGAAGATGCAATCCGCCTCCTGAAAAGAGATACGAGGCGTTATGCGAAGCGGCAGTTGACATGGTTCCGGCGGGATGACCGGATCCGGTGGTATACGGCAAAGGAAGATTTCTCCCACGCAGATGAGATAGCCAGGGACATAAATTCAATGTTACCTAATAACGAAAGGAGTATGGCTGATGAGCAGAACGACGATTAACCTTCAGGACCAATTTTTGAATCACCTCAGGAAGGAGAGGACGCCTGTGACTATTCATATCTTGAATGGTTCAAAGATTACAGGTATCATAAAAGGATTTGACAACTTTTGTATCCTGCTGAAGGGGGAGAATCAGCACCTCATTTATAAACACTCTATTGCCATGATCGTGCCGAAGAAGGGCATCAAAGAGTTTGATGTCAGAGAAACAGAGGAGAAGAAGATCGAGGAGGCCGTCAATGTCTGAGGTGGAGATCGGCGTTATCGGGGGGAGCGGTCTCTACAAGATGGAGGGGCTTGAAAGGGTAGAGGAGGTCAGGATGGATACCCCTTTTGGTCCTCCCTCGGATCAGTTCATCGTTGGCGAGCTGAAGGGTCGTAGGATTGCGTTCCTGCCCCGTCATGGCAGGGGCCACAGGGCCCAGCCTTCGGATCTGAACTTCAGGGCCAATATCTACGGTATGAAGAAGCTGGGGGTTCGCCGGATCATCTCTGTCAGCGCTGTGGGGAGCATGAAGGAGGGGATACACCCTAAGGACATCGTGATCCCTGACCAGTTCTATGATAATACCCGGCGGCGCATCAGCACTTTTTTCGGGGACGGCATTGTCGCTCATGTCTCCCTTGCAGACCCTGTATGTCCTGTACTCTCCGGGACCTTATACAAGGCAGCGGTAGGTGTCGGGGCGAAGGTCCACCGGGGGGGCGTTTATCTGTGCATTGAAGGGCCGCAATTCTCTACTCGCGGAGAATCGATGATCTATAAAAGCTGGGGTGTGGATATCATCGGGATGACCAATGCGACAGAGGCGAAACTTGCACGGGAGGCCGAGATATGTTATGCGACCATTGCCCTTGTTACAGACTATGACTGCTGGCATCACGAGGAGGCGGCTGTGACAGCCGATGCGATCCTTGAGATATTGAATAAGAATGTAGAGACTTCAAAGAAGATCATTAGAGAGTCCGTCGGCAATATCCCGGCTGATCGCAACTGTCCCTGCTCTACGGCAATGAATAACGCTATTATTACTGCCCCGGAGAGTATTCCGGCTGAAGCTAAGGAGAGGCTGAGACTCATTATAGGGAAATATATTGGTTGATTGGAGGTTACATGAGTTTATTAGTTGTCGGGTCCGTTGCCTTTGACAGTGTCAGGACACCCTTCGGAGAGGTTGAGGATGTCCTTGGAGGGTCTGCCACCTATTTTTCTACGGCAGCGAGCTATTTTACAGATGTAAATCTTGTAGCGGTGGTGGGAGAAGATTTTCCGGCCCAGCATCTGAATTTTCTGAAGAGCCGCGGGATCAATACCGAAGGGCTTGAGAAACAGGCCGGCAAGACCTTCCGTTGGAAGGGGGAGTATGGCTACCAGTTGAACGAGGCCCAGACCCTTGAGACCCACCTGAATGTCTTTGAGGCGTTTAAACCGGTCCTCCCGGCATCCTATAAAGAGGCAGAAGGGGTGTTTCTGGCCAACATCAATCCTGAACTTCAGATGGATGTCCTGAAACAGGTAAGGTCTCCGAAGATTATTGCCTCGGATACCATGAATTTCTGGATATCCGGAAAGCGGGAGTCCCTGCTGAAGACACTTGGGCATGTGGACATCTTAGTTATCAACGACGGCGAGGCAAGACAATTGGCGCAGGAGGCAAACTTAGTGAAGGCGGCGAAAGCCATCCGCTCCTATGGCCCGAAACATCTCATCATCAAGAGGGGGGAATACGGGGCACTGATGTTTAATTCACAGAGCATTTTTGCCGCACCCGCGTATCCGCTGGAGAATGTCTTTGATCCCACCGGCGCCGGGGACAGCTTTGCCGGCGGATTTATGGGATACCTTATGAACACCATGAATTTTACAGAAGAGAATATGAGGCAGGCGGTTATATTCGGGAGTGTCATGGCCTCTTTTGTCGTCGAGGATTTCAGCCTGAACAGGATCAGGGCGCTTGATTACAAGGAGATCCTTAACCGATACCGTGATTTTAAACAACTGACGCACTTTGAGGAGCCGGAAGATGTATTCAATCTATAATCAGTGGACGCGGGGGTATGCGAAACGGCTATTGGGAGGGCTGATACTTGCGCTGTTCATGACTGCCGGCTGTGCCATGACAGAGAATCAAATTAAAAAAGAGCGGGAGGCCGACAGTCACTATAAGCTGGGAATGGCGCATCTCAACGAGAATAACCTGCAGATGGCCATTATCGAATTCCAGAAGGCCATCGATTTTAATCCGAATGATAAGACATATTACTATGCGATTGCTATTGTCCATTTTAAGATCGACAGGTTTGAAGATGCCGTCGTTGCCTATAAGAAGGCATTGACCATAGACCCTGTCTATGCAGAGGCCCACAATGGCTTAGGCGCTATATACGGGAAACTCGGGAAATGGGATGATGCGATTAGTGAGTATAAAAAGGCCCTTGAGGACCGTCAGTATGCCACCCCCCAGTGGGTCCACTATAATATAGGTTATGCCTATTTTAATAAGGGGGAGTATCAGCCGGCCATGCTGGCGTTTAAAGACGCCGTAAAATTTCAGCAGGATATGTCCATGTTCCATCTCTGGCTGGGTATTACCTATATGAAGTTAGAGATGACGAAGGAGGCTATAGCGGCTTATGAAGCGGCGAAGAGGCTGGACGTGAAGAATATGGATATTTACTATAACTTAGGATTTGCCTACTTAAAAGAGGGGATGAGGTCACAGGCGATGGACGCGTTTAAAAAGGTGGTCGAGTTATCCCCGGAGAGTGATGCAGCGGCCGATTCCATGAAGTATATTGACCTGTTACAAAAGTGATATGGAGACTATCGGAGAACATCTGAAGAGGGTCAGGAAGGTGTGCGGCTACAGCCTTGAGGATGTGGCGCGGGTAACGAAGATCAATCTCCTCTACCTTGAGGCGATCGAAAATGACGACTTCGCAAAGCTTCCGGGAGAGACATTTCTGAAGGGATTTCTCCGCTCCTACGCCAGGTTCTTAGGAATCAAAGAGAAGGAGATCATCAGCAAGCTTAAGTCGGGAAAAAAGACAGAGCCTGCGGCGCATGAAGCATATAAGACAGAAGTGCATGTCAGCAGTAGCAGCGCCGGCGCAAGCGACAGGGGTAGTGAAGGCCAATCCTTTATTCAGAAAAACATGAGGCTCATTCTGCCCCTCGGGGTAGGGGCGCTCGCCCTTATCATCATCATCGTACTTTTTGGGGGGGGGAGGGATACCTCGACGATACAGAGTTCTAAAGAGGTGAGAGTGGAGGAGATTACGCCCCCCGCACCTGCAGCGCCTGCTGAACCTGCTGAGATAAAATCTGAGACTCTGGTTCCACCTGGG